>JAESFH010000115.1_pt1 | contig 69422 bp, 67 predicted proteins | sample 9269381 | NCBI WGS metagenome assembly JAESFH01 (sample SAMN14504062, study PRJNA617094) | algae metagenome | isolation source: Aphanothece sp. CMT-3BRIN-NPC111 and co-occurring heterotrophs from well... | place: USA: Clark Mountains Wilderness, California | collected 2010-04-18
CAACTTCTCCCACGGGACCGTATAGAGGTGGGCGCCGAGCCCCAAGAAACCGCCGAAGCTCATGACGGCGTAGACCACACGCCCGCTCACCTTCTCGATCACGAGGTGGTCGATGGTGCCGATGTGTCTCCCTTGCCGGTCATAGACACGGGTTCCCTCGATCCGGTTGCTCTCGATCAGAGGATGGGTCGGGGCTCTCGTTTCCGTCGACGCGGCTGACGCTGGTGCTTGGATCATCGCAAGCCCTCCTGAAAAGGACCGTAGAATCAACCCTGATGGGCCCTCGCCGTTCCGCCCTACCAATGTAAAAATCTTGACTTTAAGACTATTTTTATATATTGTAACTTTATGTCCTGCTTTATGACTAAGATGTCTGTTCTGCAGGAAGCGAAATCATATGCGATGAGGCGCTGCCTTACTTCGATGCAAGAAGTAGCGGCCGGCAACAATACGATATGTACCTATTCCGGCCCGGATCCATATGGGGCCGGGTCACCTGGGCGGCATCAGTGCCGGATCAGGTCACCAAGCGGGCCTTGGAGCCACAGACCGAGACAGAGGCTCCCGACAGGTCTCTGCCCCTGTTGCAGCAGGAGACACGCTCATGATCTTCATCGTGACCGGACATGGCGAGAATGGCCCAGTGTCCTTCGCCAGCGATACGGCGGCGGGAGCTCTGGAGCGGGCCCGCTGGTTTGCCGACCACGGCATCCGGGACCTGTTGATCGATGCGGACGGTCAGGAATACGCGCCGGCCGACTTCAAGCGCCTGTTCGTCGAGGCTAACCTTGACGATGCACCGACCTCAAGGCCCGGCCTTGACAGTGAGGAGAAGGAGGCGGAACCTGACTGGGCTGCCTGATCAGCCGCAAGGGGCTCGGCAGCTTCCTCCCGGATGGAGGTCACCATGGTTCCGCCTGCGCGCATTGCCGCGATGACCGCTGAGGCCTTCGGACGAGCTTCAGCGTAGCGGCTTGCATTACGTGCGATGGGCCGGAAGTGGCTCTCTGGAGCCGCATCAGTCAGGCAAGGCACCGCCTGAGCCCCTTCCGGCATCAAATCCAGTCGGCCAGCCTTGTTGGAGGGGCGCCATGACCCTGTTCGACGAGCGGGAACGCGCGTTCGAGAACCTCTTCGCTCATGAAGAGGAATTGCGGTTCCGCGTTCTGGCACGACGCAACGATCTCTTCGCTCGATGGGCAGCAGAACAGCTGGAATTGCGCCGGTCGGAGCGTCAGGCCTATGTCCGCTCCATCGTGCATGGGGTGGTCCAACCGCAATCTGATCAGGCCCTGATCGAGCGGGTGCGCGCCGACTTCGTCGCGGATGGCATCGACGCATCCGAGGAGCGCATTCGTGCGGCCCTGATGGCCGCCGCGATGCAGGCGGCCCGACAGGTCCGTGGCGAAATCAGAGCTGAGGCCGAACCGGTCACAGAGACCGCCGAAGCCTCGAAATGACTTCCGATCCGGGAGGAGGATGCCATGTTCGAGCAACTCGCCTTCAGACTCTCCCGAGGGTCGCCGGCCCTGCTTCTGCCGATGCTGGCGGTCCTCTCCTGCGCGGCACTGCTCCTCGGTTTCATCTGACAGGCCCGAGGCTGCTCGAGGAGCGGGCCGGACAGGAGATGGGCGGCTGATCCCTATGGTGGTCGATCGGGACCAGAGCGCAGCAGCGTGAGAAAGCTGCATGGCCTCACGGCACGAAGGGCCGGGGGATCATATTCCACTGCACCGCCGCATAGCGGCTGCATGGGAGGTCGAGAATGCCGCTTTATCTCACGGAGCCCATCTATTGGCATGGGCGGCAATGGGCCGTGACCGCATACGGGGTCGAGGCGCTCAACGGCTGCTATCACATCGCGTGGCGCGACCTGCGCGACGAGTCCGCCCGCAGGAGGCTGCTGGATCAGATGCGGGATCACTACTGGGTGCACCTGGACGATTTCAAAGAGGCCCTGGACGCGAGCGTGATCGCCCGCCGATCGGCTGCCCGGGCGGCGTGACGGCGGTGCGGCCGCGGGGGCTCAGCACCTCGCGCGGATCCGGAGCCGTGCGAACCGCGCCGGCGGACGCCGTGCTCGACAGGGTCGCCAAAGCCGGCGCGATCGGCCGCCCTCCCGAGGGGAACAGTCCCGGCCTCGCGTCAGAAGCCGCGGCTCGCGGCACGAGACCAGCGTACGGCCAGGGCGCCTTCCGAAGGCGGCCCGACGGCCATCGTTACATTCGATAGGGAGGCACTGCCGGTGACGGGACGATGGGCAGGGCTCGGGCCCGAAGGCTATCCACCGATCTCGATCCGAACCGTCTGCACCCCGTTCCGGACCTGAACTTCCACGACCTTGGGCTCTGCCTTCGCTTTGACGACGCTCAGGCTTCCGTTTCGCTCGAGATGCGCCTCGGCGACCTGCCGGAGGTCCGACACGCTCTTTCCGCGCAGGTCCTCCCAGAGATCGTGCTCCGTCATGTGCGATTTTCTGACGGCATGCCCGTCGACCTGCCCATCCCGGATCAGCAGGCGTGGCGAGCCCTTGATGACCGCCCCGAACCCATGCCAGCGCAGGGCAATGCTCGAGAACACCCAGTGCATGGCGATGAGCACGGCCGTTGCGGCCAGTGCGGGAAGAAAGGGTGCATTCCCGGTCACGGCCCGGCTGACGATCGAGCCCAGCATGATCCCGAGGATGACGTCGAAGGCCGTGGCTCGTCCCATGAAGCGCTTCTTCGCCAGCCGGACCATAAGGACGGTCACGACATAGACGATGGCGGCCCGAAGCCCCATCTGCAAGATGCCGATGTCTCTGCTTTCAAGGCCGAGCCCGAGCGCGACACGCAGAGCTTCGTGAACCTCGTCCATTCCGAAGCCTCCCGACAGACCAAAGGAGGCAGAACAACGAGCGAGGTTTGGGCAGGTTCAGGTGCACGCGCGCCGCCCGTGATCGGGCGGCGCCAGACTATGGCAGAGCATTGCAGCGGAGGGGCATCCCGACCCGGTGGGATCTTCCGATCGGGAGACAGGTCCTGCTATGAGCGTGGCCCGGCAGGGAGGCCACGCTCTTCTCTCCGATACGAGCCCTCGAGACGCAGGATCAGCGATAGACTACGCGCTCCCGGACGACCGGGGCCGGCCGGTAGACCACATGCTGCGTCCGATAGACGGGAGCCGGCCGGACCACGACCCGCTTCCGCACGACCGGAGCCTGCTCGTAGACGACCTGCGGCACGACCTTCCGAACGACCGTGGTCACAACGGGCCGTTCCACCACCTCCCGTACGACCGGCCGGTGCTCGATGATGCGCCTCTCGACGACAGGCGCGACCACGCGCCGTTCGGTGATACGACGCTCCACGATCCGGCGTTCGACCCGCGTATCCTCCTCGTCGTCATCCACCACGACACGGCTTCGGGGGAGATCGTCCTCGTCGTCCTCGATCACGCGGTGCTGCAAGCGCGGACCATCAAAGTCCTCGTCATCGCCGTCCACGAGGGTATAGCCGCCCCGAAGCTGAGCCTGGGCAGGCGCGGCCGTGACCAGAGCCGTCCCGGTGAGTGTCAGCGCGGCGACGCCGACCAGCGCCAGCGTCTTGAGCGAGAAGTGTTCCATCGAAGCCTCCTGGAGCAACATGGCAGAAGAACGTGCTGCTGCCGCAGCAGTTCCGCGTGCGACAGTTCAGCAACATTGCCATGCTTGAACATGCGCAAAGTTAGGCTCCAGAATCGTCATCTATTCTTCTATGAATACTCGATGAACGCGTTGTTTCCGCAAATGGGGGCATCGGAATCATATTCATATTCCGTTCATCTTCGCGCCTGTGCGCTGGATACTCGCAGCGCCGCACCAAAGTTGAAACCCGGCGCGGGGCAACGCGTTGAATGCGCGTCGGTGGGCGCGATCGCCCACGCATGGAGAAGAGCTATGAAGCATCTCATGATCGCGACTGTCGCCTCGCTCGGCCTGATCTCGGCGGCGGCGGCTCAGACCTCGACCACGGTGACCACCACAACGGGCGGCGCGGCGGCCACCACGGGCGCCGTGACGATCCAGCCTGAGGTCCGCACGAAGGTGCGCGAATACGTCACCACGAACAAGACCCGCTCGGTGGCAGTGCCGTCCGGCTTCACGGTCTCGACCGGCGCGGTTCTGCCGGAGAGCGTTGAGATCCAAAGCTTCCCGGCAACAGTCGGCGTGACGCAGTACCGTTACGCGGTCGTCGGCGACCAGACCGTGCTGGTCGATCCCGGCACCCGCCGCATCGTCGAAGTGATCCGCTAAACGCGCGGGACCCAGACAATCCTGCGGCCCCGGCATCAGCGCCGGGGCCGCACACCGCCCTGCGCCGCCGTAGGCGACCCTGGCGCGACACCCGCGGCCGGCTCCAATCCTCCAACCCCTGCGTCTTGGGCGCATCAGGAGAAGGTCCTGGGTCCGTCCGGAACTCGCGCGCCTGCGGACCGACCCGAGACGGGAGGGCGCGCCGAGGCGTCCCAGAGGCCTGCCGCGGGGCGGTCGTGAGCGGCCCTGACCGCGCACGGTCCATTCATCCGCCGCTCCGCGCTCTCCGTTCCGTGATCCGCATCGGAGCCAGACACGCCTTGCTCCTCGCAACCCCCACATCCTTCTGCGATTGTCATGGTGATGGCAGGAGGAGAGGTATGATGCGCTGCGTTGCCGTAATTCTTGCTCTCACCGCGCTCTGCGGTGCTGCCGATGCGCGGGAGCTCCAAGTCCGGCCCAAGGGGCAGACGCCCTCGATCATGGTCGAAGAGGCTTCGGGAAAGCCGCAGCGGGCCACCTCGCAGAAGAGCACCCGCAGCCGCGCTCGGAAGACACCCTCGCGACAGGCCGGGCGCGGGCGCAGCGCCGTGATGTCCTCACCCGTCTTGGTCTACGGCCCCGGACCCTCTCGGACCGACACGACCCTTCGCCGCCAGCTGGAGCTCGACAACCGCCTGATGCTGCAGCGTCAGCGGATCGAGACCCAGCAGCAGATCCGGGACGACTTCATCCGCCGGGACATCGAGCGCCGGGATTTCGAGCGGCGATTCAGCGCTCCCGTGGGTTCGTCCATCGGCTGTGCGCCGGGCTCGATCAGGTGCTGATTGTGTCAAGCCCAGCCATCATAGCTGCCCGGTCTGCCGAAAAGGCCATCCTGGGGTTCAGACACTCGGTTGGCGAATAGGCTTGCTTCCGGGCCACACTCGGCCCTAAGGCAGCAACACGGTGCGGAGCCATTCTTGGGACCACGCGCCTTAGAGGATCAGACATGGCAGGCGATGTCCCGCCGACGCGTAGTAACACCTCCCCGGGATGAGCCCCGTTGCCAGGATCAGCGCCGACACAATCTGGCGCCCCTAGTGCAGGGTGATCCCGGTGCATTCCGCCAGGGTGAGCTGGTGGGCCTGCGAGGGCCGCAGGTTCTGCTGGATCCGGCTTCGAAGCTCCTGCCAGCTCCCGAGCGACGCCTTGCAGCGCTCGCATTGCGCCTGCTTGAGATCAGCCGTGAGCCGGAAGGCATGACTGCCGCAGGCTGGGCATGAAAAGATGGCCATACCGGTCCCCCGATGAAGAAGCCGCCAAGCCTCGGGTACAAGGCTCGCATGCGGCCGTATCGCTCTGCCAATAGGCTTACACCGGTTGACGTAGCCCTGACCTCTTCCATTGGGGTGGCGATGAATGCGACCGAGGTCTGATCCTCGGGCTCGGTTCGCCGGATTTAGGCCATTCCTGGTCGAAACCCACTTCAGGTCTGGAAGGCTCCGACACGCCCGGTTGGCTCACCGAAGAGGCTACAGCGGCCGTGGTCCTGCGGTTGCCGGCCTGTGCGGAGGCCCCAGCCCTGCGTGGATGCCGAGCCAGCGAGGTACCACCCTTGAGGTACGACCCTTGAGGGCCCGCCCCGGAATGAGGCCGACCTCTGTGACGCGACGCTCGTAGCAGCGGCCTTCCCGGGCTGTGTCCGTGATGATCCGCGGGACTTGGCCATGACTCGGCGGGGTAGCTTCGGCGCCCGACTATCCGCCGATCTTCGGGGCACTTTTGCGGCAAGGCTTCGGGCCAACTCCCGGCGGCCGATGCGGCTGCGCAGGTGCGGCGGGACGGCCGGGCGGAAATGATAGATGCCGCCGCAGCGGACGATGTCGCCAAGGGGCGCCATGCTGCTCCGTCACCGCCATTGCGCGGCTTTGTAGCACCAGATTGCAAGGAGAGGCCCAATCCGCTGAAACGGACCGAGACACGAGCCTTATCAGAAACTTAGGCAGAAGCTGGCTGGGGCGCCAGGATTCGAACCTGGGAATGGCGGTACCAAAAACCGCTGCCTTACCACTTGGCGACGCCCCAACGCGACGGTGTGCCGGTATAAAGCGGGTGCCGCGTCCTGGCAATCGCGGCGTTTCGGCACGCGAAGAGGCGTTTGGGGCGGCGTTTCGTGCTTGCGGGACCGGGATCCCATCGCTATAAGACCGCCTCCCGATGATCATCGGTGTCGGAGTGTAGCGCAGTCTGGTAGCGCACCACGTTCGGGACGTGGGGGTCGCAGGTTCAAATCCTGCCACTCCGACCATTCTTCTCAATGGATCTGCCGAGATCGCCTCAGGGCCCGCCGGGAACCGCCGGAGAACGTGGCTCAAGATGTCTTTGAGCGCTGAACCTGCGGACTGGTGCTGCCTCTCGCATGGCTCAAGCCGCCGCTGCCCCCTTCATCGACGAGACCGGCGGTCGACCGGGCTGAGGCTGCGGGATGGCGCGAATGAGCGTGCTCGTGTCAGGGGCGCAACGCTTTGCCGCCAGCCGGAGTTGGTCTGGAAGGTTCGAGGCTCTCCGGCGATGCGGTACCTGCTCTGTGCATGTCTGGGTCTGTTGCTCGGGCTCTTGATTGGCGCCCGCGTCAGCCTTTCGCCGATTGAGACGGCCGAGCTGAGGCTCAGGCCGGCGATGCCGCAGCGCGACGCAGCTGCGCCGGAGCACGATCCGGCTAGGCCGGAGGCGATGCCGCAAGCTGCCGCGGTGAGCCCAGCGCCTGATCCGGCTCCGGCATCGCAAGCCTCTGCGCAGCCTTGGCCATCCGATCCAGCCGCCACAGGGTCCGTGCCCGAGATGCAGCCCCAGCAGGTACGGCAGGTCCCTCCCCCGGAACCGAGCACACCACCCTCGCAGGTTTCCTTGAGCGCTCCTGTCCAAACCACCGCAGTTCAGCCGCAGGCGGCCCAGCTCCCACCTCCTGACGCCTCAACAAACCCGCCCCAGAAGGTGGAGCCATTCCGCGTGACCGCGGAGGATCTGCAGCGGGCGCGGTGAGACGCTCCAATCCATCGGGCTCGCGGGCATGACGGCTTTCTTCCGACTCGATCGAGACGGCAGGTGTGCGGCAATGACGGAGATGCGTCACAGCCGGAGCCCGGATATTCAGCTCCCGCGCCCAGTGCAGAGGCAGGTCAGATCTCCCAGCGGGGCACGAGGTCCCTACCCTCGAACGGCCGGGAGGGAGGAGAGACGGTCGTCATCCGCACAATGTTCTGACCGGCCAAGCCCTCCATTTCGGATACGGTTCTGCCGGGGAGGCAAGCCCTGATCGATGGGAATGGGATTTCACTGTTCCCGCTGTGCAGGCATTCATTGCGTTTAGGTTCGTCAAGATGAACGACGGGACTGCTTCCGCGAGGCGACATGCAGATAGGCTCAGCCTCGCGCCGGCGTTGGGCTCATCCCGGAGAACGGCGGCAGGTCGAGCGTACAGCCTCCAAGGCTCGATCCCTTTGGACCCATCCCTTAGGACCCATCCCGTGGGCTGCGGAATTACGCACTCGCCGTAGCGCTTGGACCTTGAGCCCCGCCCGGGACCGCTCCGGAAGGGCCTGTCATGGGGCTGGCAGAGGCTCAGTGCAGGCGCTGTCCGAGGGGGGCTGAGGTTTCGCGGGCGGGGAGCATCTCGTCCTCCTCCTGCACCCGCTCCGTGACGCGCTCGGCGATCACGGCAAACCAGCGCAGCGCCTTGGCGGCGAGCTCGCACTCGGCCGGGCTCAGCTGCATGCCGCCGTTCTCCACGCTCTCGTCAAGCAGATCGGCAAGATGGCGGCCTTCGTCCTGGATAGTCATCATCGCTCCCAACTGAGCAACTCTATACGTCGATGCAGCAATAGATCATCCACAATCCTCTCAGGTCATATAGCATGATCTGCCTGATCGGATGCCGATATCTTCCCTAAGGGAACTATGGAATTCGACTGCTGCATCAAACGGAGGGCATCATAACCGTCAGCTATAAATCTGAAACTGGGCCATACGGGCTAGGCAAAAGGCCTATGCGCCGTTCCATAAGATCATCCAAGCTCGTGAAGCAGCCCTGTCTGGTTCCAACGAGAAGCGCGAACGGGGGCCTCGCTCGTCCATCGGGCCCCATCCTTCTCTTCATGTCACGCTCGTTACGGACCCCGGTTCCACCCCCGGAGGCCGTCCGGCTGCGATGCGGGACAATCGGATTAGGCCAGTCGGTCGAGTGTCAATCCGGTCTGCTTAGGCCATTTCGCTCAGCGGGCACCCAGCCGGTCGAACGGGGAGCTGGGTACAGCCGCAGGCCAGGTCGATGATGCTTCTGTTGATGACAGCAGCTCTGCTCGGCATAACCGTCTTCGGCGGCCTCGGCATCTGGGCGGACGATCTCCTGCTGACCCTGGTCATTGCACCATTCGGCGGCTGCTTGTTCGCGGCACTTGCTGCCTTGTTGCACATCATCAGGCATCCGAATGATGTGAGATAGCCGGAGCGGGGGCATTGCTCTGGCGGATCACGCCGGGGCCCGCCGGCGCAGCCAACTCGACGCGCTACACCCGCCCGCACCAGGCGGACGCAAGCGTGTTATTCAGCGCCTCGCGTAAAATCTGCACTAGGTAGGGGACCCAATGAGGTCCACCCGCTTGCGACAGCGGCGAGAGCGATCGCTGAGAGATGGTTCTGCGCGAGACGATCGTAAGGGGTTGCGATGCGCCTCCGGTCCTTCAGCCGGGAGAAGAGGCGCTCGATCAGGTTTGGGCGGCGATAGGCTCTCCGATCGAGTGGAAGGCACGGTTCGAGTGGCGGTAGAGGGGATCACGGCCTTGATGCGCCGCGCCTTGAGCCACACCCGCAAGCTGTCCACGTCGTAGGCCTTGTCCGCGGTCAGCCGCTTGGGGCCGACAAAAGCACTCAGGAGCGGCATCGCCCTGGTGATATCAGCCACGTTGCCGGACGTCAGCGCGACCGCGACCGGTCGGCCACGATCATCGGCCAGGCAATGGATCTTCGAGGTGCACCCGCCCCTTGATCGGCCGACCGCCTGCTCCCCCTTCCCGCCCGCTGCCGACCTCCCATCCTCACCAGCCGGTCTGCCGCCAACGCCCTTGTGCTCTCGCGCACAGCCAGCGGGGGCGGTCAGGCCTACCCTTCCTCTCACTCGATCGGCCGTCAGGTCGTGCTCCTCATGCAGGAGGCCGGATATGACACAGGCCCGTCTGTCTCAGTGGGCCCAGCGCATCGCCCGCTTGCAGGCCCTGAAGGACCGCTTCGCGGCCCGAAGCCGCTATGATCGTGCCTACAAGGCGCACCTTGCCATTCAGCACGTCTATGAGCGCTGGGCCGACGAAGTGTTCGCAGCCGCTCGGTGACACGGACCGTGGGTGTGGACCGGACTTCGGCATCGGCTTCGCCCCGCCGGCTCCATTTTCAGGCGAGCGGCGGTGCCGGGGAAGTGCAGGCAATGGGCGTCCAACCGCCCTGCCCTGTCAGCGCTCAGGGCCGCACCGTGCATTAGGCCTCGCGGAAGCGCTTCCGGCTGCTCCGGGCCGCGCCGGGCCTTCGTGAACGAACGGCTCTGGCACGCTCACCCGCGAGCCCCTGTCTCCTCCGTTTCGGTCACGATCAAACCCTCGATTTCCGTCGCAGAGCGATGCTCCTCCGGACCGCGGCGGTCTGGGGAGGCCAGTTCCTCCCCCTGCGTGAGTTGCTGGACGACCTTCCCGATCTCGTCCGGGAAGGGCTGCTGAAGCGTGTCGATGTAGTGTGCTCGTAAGTCATAGCCCAGCTTGGCCATCACGAGCGGCGATCTCGCTCCCAACTTGAGATCGACAGGTTCAGGTCTTTGACGGGAGCGAAAGAACACGGGACCTACTCCGGAATCGAAACGGTTTCGCTTCTCAGTTCGCGCAAGAGGCACACTACAACTCTCTGCAATATCGGCTCGTTCCAGGTCTAATCCATGCGGTCGACTATTTCAGGAGGGCCATCGTCTTTATGTGAACGGTATCGAAATCTGCCGGTGCGCCTTCAGGGCTCACGTTCGCTCGACGAGCGCGGCAGGAAAGCTGCAAGTGCTTTCGATGTTTCCAGTACTCGCTTCTGAACATCTATTGAAGCTGCTGCGATAGGAATGATGATGCCCGCCGTGACATCCTACAACCTGACTGGAAATGCCTACATCGATGGTGTCCTTGGCGACACCAAGTGGGCGGTGAACAGCTTCACCTACAGCTTTCCAACAGGCTACTCCGACTATGGCAGCAGATACGGCTCGGGTGAGAACTTCAACAATTTCGGCACCTTCAATTCCATCCAGCAGGGTGCCACCCGAGCAGCACTCAACGGGTTCGCCTCTGTCGCCAGTCTCAGCTTTTCCGAGATCAGCGAGACCTCGTCGCAACATGCCGATCTGCGCTATGCGCTGTCCGACGATCCAGCCACGGCATGGGCCTATTTCCCGAGCATGGGAGAGGAAGGCGGAGATGCTTGGTTCAACAAGTCCACCGGCGACTATGACATGCCCGTGAGGGGCAACTACGCCTATGCCACCATCCTGCACGAGACAGGCCATGCACTCGGACTGGAGCACGCGCACGAGGCCTACGTGATGCCCGAAGACCGCGATTCGATGGAGTTCACGGTCATGAGCTACCGCTCCTATGTGGGAGCGTCATTGACGCAAGGCTATACCAATGAGACGGGCGGCTATGCTCAGTCCCTGATGATGTACGACATTGCGGCCCTCCAGCACATGTATGGGGCGGACTTCAGCACGCACAACGAGGATACGACGTACACGTGGAGCCTGACGACGGGTGAAGCCTTCATCAACGGCGTCGGTCAGGGCGCACCTGTCGCAAACCGTGTCTTCGAGACGATCTGGGACGGGGGCGGCAACGATACCTTCGACTTCTCGAACTATGGCACAAACCTGAAGGTCGACCTGCGGCCAGGCAGTTGGTCTGTCCTGTCCCAAACGCAGCTCGCCGATTTGGGCGACGGGCACTACGCCCGCGGCAACGTGTTCAACGCCCTGCAGTACCACGGCGACACACGCTCCCTCATCGAGAATGCGGTCGGCGGATCGGGCGACAACAAGATGCTCGGGAACGACGCCAGCAACAAGCTGTGGGGCGGCAGCGGAAACGACAATCTGTCCGGCGGCAAGGGCCATGACGAACTGCGCGGCGGAACCGGGAACGACATTCTGACAGGCGGCAGGGGCAACGACGCCTTCGTGTTCGATACAGCGCTGAACGCCAGTAGGAACGTGGACACCATCAAGGACTTTTCTGTCCCAGGCGACACGATCCGGCTGGAGAATGAGATCTTCACGACCCTTAAACTAGGTACGCTCGCGGTCGGCGCCTTTGAGGTTGGATCCGCTGCGGCCGATCTGCTGGACCGAATCATCTACAACAAAGAAACAGGCGCCTTGTCGTACGATGCCGATGGCTCGGGCTCCGCGGCCGCAATCAAATTCGCGCAGCTCGCAACCGGCCTCACGCTCTCGAATGCGGACTTTGTGATCATCTGACCAAGCGACAATCTGGAAAACGGAAGGCCCCGCCGGTTGCTCGGACCGCGCGGGGCTCTTCGTTCAGCGGCAATGGAAAAATGTGGGGCGCTACCCTCTCGCCCCTACGATGTCTGTGGTGGGGTTGGCGTGCACCGGCCCGTGGTTGCATTCCGCGCAGATGTCCCGGATGGGGCGGCGGATCCGCTCCTTGCGTCACGTTCGGCGCCCCCAGGCTAATGCCCACAGCGCCAGTCCGAAGCGCATCGCGGCTCACCCTCGCGGATGTGCGTCGTTGCGTGAGGGAGACCGCCCTCGGAAGCTCGCTTTCCATGCGGCGGCTTGGGCGGACGACAGTGCACCCGACTGGGGGGATGCGGGTGCCCTGTCGTCCTGACCACCACCTTGAGACATCCCGCCTCCCAGGACAGTGGCTGAGGTCACCGTAGAACAGGGTGGTTAATGCGGGGTTGCACGGGCCAGAAAAAGACGCTGGGGCTGCGTGCACCGTACGGGGTGCGGGGGAGCCCATAATCGTGCACGTGCCTAAGATGATGGGTACCGGGACATGCTCGGCACGCCGTTGCAAGGGACATGATCGAACGAAACAGCGAAGCCCCCGATCCTGACAGGCCGGGGAAGCCGCTTGGTCTGGGGCGTCCGATGCGTCTCCGACAGGAGGAGCCCTCAGCCCCCTTGGGCGGCGCGTCCTCGAAGGTCCCGGCGCACCTTCGGAGGCCTCCACCTGTCGCCCACTCAGACCGCGCCGGTCGGATGTTAAGGTTGTCCCGTAAGGTTTCTTTGACTCTGTTCACATCGCCGCGGAAGTGGCTGCTATGTGAATTGGGCCACCAGGGATCCCAGTCCCCGCCGTTGCGGTCCTGGTGGTAGGCCGCGCGAGGATGGCGGGTGGGGGGCCTTGCGCGGCTGCTATGGTTCCTGCGGCTCGTCTTCCGCTATCCGTTTGCCCTGGCGCGCGAACAGCCTCCTGATCGAGTGCTGCCTGTTCCAGGCTGTATGAAAGCGTAAGCTGGCGCAGGACTGTGCCACCGGGGAAGTGGCCGTCGACGCACTGGAGCGGTCTGCGGCGGTCGGGCCGCGACGAGGGAATCAGGATTTTTGAGACGACGAGGGGGGAAGCGAAAAGCCCCAATCCGAGGCAGAACGCTGTAGCATTTTCTTCGCTTTTTCCATTGTCACCGCAAAGGGTGACTTCCCCAGACACACAGCGGTCGCGCTCAAGACCGTTATGCTGAATGTGAGGGAAAAAACCAGGCTGATCGCAACACCCCAAAGATAGCCGCCAGACCAGATCATGTCCCATGCTTTGGCGACGATCCCGCCCACACGGTCGCGGCGTCCTCGTCCGCGCAACGCAAACCCGATCTCACCTGACATAGGGTGCCCCTGTCCTCTGATGCATCAGTGCATCCCCCAATGCCTTGACGACATCAGAACACCCGAAACGACAATCTTTGGTGCAGCCGGAAGTCGAGTGATGTTTCAGACCTATGTCGACCGGGCTCCGGCTCTGACCTGCTTCGTCCGCCTTGATGAAGGTTTCCCCGACCCGCCCCGGCGGGTAAGGATGCCTGAGGACCGCCGCGCTCGAACCGGACGTCTCGCCTCAGATCCTCCGGCACATTGCGGCTTGGCAGCGACGAGAGGGCGCCGACCAGGGGGAGGTGAGCGGCATGCCAGGCATGCCGATGGAGACTCTGCAGAACGAGGCTGCCCCGCGGGAGCGGGGCACCCGCCAGGAGACCGTACGGCCCATGCGTCGCCTTCCTGAGGCCCAGGCTTGCCTGCGCCTCGCTGCTGCTCGGGCGGCGGCCCGAGCTTGGGACGACCCCGCTCCCCTAACGGGCGCTGGTCTTGGGCTGACGCGGCGGGACGACCGTGATGGTCACCTTCTTGGAGGCCACGAGCGGCTTGAACGGCTTGTGTTCGGCGTCTCCGAGGACAAGTTGCAACGTGTGCCTGCCTGGCGGCAGATCCAGCTGTGTCTCGGTCTGACCTGCCCCGAAATGCAGATGCCTCCGGTCCGTGGGGAGCGGCTCGCTCTCGTCGACAGGCTCCGTGACATCCACGAGGAGATGATGGTGGCCCATGTTGGGTGTCGTATCTCCGGCGCGCGTGACGCCCATGTTTCGCAGGCCGAACCGAACAGTCATCGGGCTCCTCACCCTTTGCCCGTCGCGCGGAGTGATGATGTAGACGGTGGCATCCGGTGGAGCCGGCGTTTGCGCAGTCGCGGGCAATGATAGCATGATGGTGCTGACGACAAGTGCGCTGCGGATCCACCTGGTCATCGCTTCATACCTCCCTTACCGCTCGGTCAGAGCGACGCGAAAGCCGTGCGCGGGATAGCGCACGACCTTGTCGTAGCGGGCGCGACTGGCAACACGCAGGTCGCCCGGATCGCTTCGCCATGATCCGCCGCGCAGGACGTACTCGCGGCAATTCGGTGCCTCCCAGGGCTGGGAGCCGGTGCGGGGAGCCCCCTGATAGGTGTTGTGCCAGCAGTCCGCCACCCATTCGGCGATGCCGCCCGCCATATCGTGCAGTCCAAACGGGTTGGGGCGCAGCAGACCGATCTTGATCGGCTTGGCCGGGTCGAAGGGATCGCCGCAGGTCCTGCAATTGGCGACACCGGGAACCACCTGCGAACCCCACCAATAGGGCGTCGACGTGCCTCCTCGGGCCGCATATTCCCATTCGGCCTCCGTCGGCAGACGATAGGGCTTGGACGTCGCCTGAGAGAGCCAGGCCACGAATTGCTGAGCGTCGTCCCAGCTCAGGTTCGCGACGGGCAGATCGTCCTCCGCCCCTTGAGGCTCGTACTTGCAGGCCTTGGCGGCAACGCAGAGTTTCCACTCGCCGACCGTCACCGGCAGCCGGCCGATGGCAAACGGGGCGATCGTGACCTGGTGGACCGGCTGCTCGCTCGGATCGTCATGGCTCCCCATCGAGAACGTGCCGCCGGGCAGCCGCACCATCTCGGGGCAGCGCTCGCAATCGCGGAAGACGTTGGACGCCGGTCGCGGGGCTTGAGGGATGGCGGGCGGGATGACGGCGGCGACCTGGCTCTCAGGAGCAGGCGCAGGCGCCGGTGGTGGTGCCGCACCTTGCGTCAGAGTCGGAGGCGGCGCGGGCGACGCGCCCTGCGTCGGGGTTGAGGGTGCCGGCGGTGGTACGCCCTGCGTCAGGGTTGAGGGCAGCGGCGGCGGCGGAGCGGGGGTATCCGGCAGTCCGGGCACATTGTCCCGGGCAGCGGGAGACGGCATCGTTCCCGATGCGGGGGAAACAGGCGCCGGTTGCACGGGCGTCGGCGCTGCAGCGATTGTTGCCGGTGCCGGTGCAGGAGGCAGGAACGCTGCAGCCGTCGGAGGCTGCGGATTGAGCCGTCCCGAGAACCAGATGCCGCCCAGGAATGCGGCAGCCGTCATCACGATCGCGACAGCACCGAGGGCCAGCATGCCTTTGGCCGGCCGAGCCCGCCCGATCGCGGCCGGATCAGGAAGGACCTTATAGACCCGCACGGGATCGGTGATGTTCTTGAGCCTTTCATCGCCCAAGGATTGGTAACCGCAGACGAGTTTATTCTTGACCTGCTCATAGACCCCGCCGGAGATGTTGACTCCGCCCGGTTCCGACGTCGTTTGCAGGCGCGCAGCGACATTGACGCCGTCGCCGTAGATGTCGTCCGGCTCGACGATGACGTCGCCGAGATTGATTCCGATCCGGTACTGAAGCCACCGGTCCTTCGCGATGGCGGCGTTCCGGGCGGCAACGGTCTGCTGGATCACGATGGCACAACGCACCGCCTCGAGCGGGCTATCGAAGATGGCGAGGAATCCGTCGCCCGTATGCTTGAAGATTTGGCCGTAATGCTCCGACACCGTCGGCTCGATGATGTCGCGCCGGTAGCGCTTCATCCGCTCGTGCGTGCCTTCCTCATCCTTGCCCATGAGGCGGCTGAATCCGACAATATCCGCACACATGATTGCAGCAAGTCGCCGCGACCCTGTCGTGACATGGGATGAGGATTCTCCAACCATTGGCGCACCCCTCAAGCTTCAGCATTATAGGCCGGGAGAGGTATTACGTCAGCAGGAAATATTTCTGCGAGATTTTGCCTGGATATTGTTCCGGGATGAGAGAGACCTTCGCGGGCTTGCCGACGCAATCCCGCGCCCTTCCGGCCCCTACGATGTCTCCGGTGAGGACTCGGCGCAGCACGCAGCCACCCTCCTCCGCTCCGATCCGGGCCCTGAGCCGTGCGCTTCGGAGCGGGTGTGGATCAACCCCAGATCGTGAAGGGTGGAGCGTAGGCCAGGCAGCCTCCTTGGCGCCTCACGCCGCGCCGGCCCGAGAGCAGCGCAAAGTGCAATCTCCGCAGGGATGAGCGCGGATCCCGTTGAGAGCGAGCTCGGGAACGGCGGCCCTGACAAGAGGCGCCGCCCGTCTGCAACACGTCCGACCGCGTGCATCGCATCGGCGCCGGGGGTATAATGGCGTGTGTTCTGGGCGCGAGGGAGGACCGACCAATGCCCGAGACATCCCGCCACGACGCGTGGCAGGCAGGCGACAGTTACGACGCCTATATGGGACGATGGAGCCGGCGGATTGCGCCGCGCTTTCTCGATTGGTTCGCCGCCCCGAACGGTCTCGATTGGCTGGAGATCGGGTGCGGGACCGGCGCCCTCTCCGCGGCGATCCTGGCGCAATGCGGCCCCAAGAGCCTCATCGCAATCGACCCGTCGGAGGGCTTCCTCGGGAAGGCGCGAGACAACGTCCGGGATGCCCGTGCCGAATTCCGGGTCGGAGACGCCCAGGCCCTTCCCGTGGAGACGGCGAGCCGCGATGTGATCGCATCGGCGCTCATGCTGAACTTCGTTCCTGACCGGCAGAAGGCCCTCGCCGAGATGAAGCGCGTCGCCCGCCCCGGGGCGAAGATCGGGTTCTATGTCTGGGACTACCCCGGTGGTGGGATCGAGTTCATGCGCGCTTTCTGGCGAGCCGCCACAGCCTTGGATCCCAATGCTCTGGACCTCACGGAAGACAAGCGCTTTCCGTTCTGCACGCGCGAGGGACTCACCCGTTTGGCCGAGGGTGCCGGTCTCGCCTCGGTGGAGAGCACGGTTGTCGAAGCCGAGACCGTGTTCAAGGACTTCGAGGACTTCTGGTATCCGTTCACGCTGGGCGCAGGTCCTGCGCCGGGCTACTGCATGAGCCTCAGCCCCGACGCGCGGGAGCGCCTGCGGGAGAAGTTGCGGGCTGACCTTCCTTCGGAAGAGGATGGCTCGATCCGGCTGAGAGCGAGAGCGTGGGCGATCAAAGCGGCGGTTGCATGACGGTGCGTCGAAGATCCATTGTCGCTCCCGCCGCCATGACCCCGCCCCTTAGGCCTGTCCCGCCAGGGGGGCACCCCCAGCCATGTCCTGCTCTTTCAGATCCTTGAGGGAGTCGATCGTCTGCTCAATGGCCTCACCGAGATTGGCGCGGATCTCGGCACGGCTGGCGAGGTCGTCCTCTGTCTCAGGTTCTGGCCCGAGCACTTCCTCGAGCGCGGTCATGATCTCGACCTGGTTCATGAGCGCGATGCGCAGCATTCGTTCCAACTTTTCGCTCATCCTGCTCCCTCTGGGTCCTGGGCGTGGCCGCCCTTCGGCCTCTCGATCGTTCAAGATAACGACCAAAATCCGGCGCTGTTATGGGAGCGCTATCCCTCCGGGGCATACCCCTGCCGAGCTGTGTCCGCCGCACAAGCGGATCCCGCCTCGTCCGTTCCCTGCTGCCGCCTCCTTCGTTGATCGGCAGCCCCAGAACAACCGGGCTTACGCCGTTGACCTGGCAAAAGCCTTTCCGTCTCAACCAGCGCAGGCGCACGAGCTTGGCCGTAGGACCGGGCCTCGCCCAGGGCTCGCAAGTCCGCCGCTCTTCACCGCGGACGGACCGCGCTGTCATCCGGTGGAAACGTAGAAATTCTCGCCGCGCGAAAACTCGTGCGAATCGACCCGGTGGCCGGCCAGCGGCTGAGCCCGCTGCTCGCAGTCGAGGCGTGGGCAGTGCCGGCAGCTGACACCGATCGGAACAGCCGCGGCCGGGTTCGCGAGATCGACCCCATCGGCATAGACCATCTCGGAGGCGTACGCGATGTGGCAGCCGAGCCCGATGGAGAAGTGCCGGCGCGGCTGATTGTGGCGATATCCGCCCTTTGCATAAGCGCGCGCAATGCACAGGAAGCGCTGCCCGTCGGGCATCTGGCTGACCTGCACATTGATCCGCTCCGGGTTCAGGAACGCGCCATAGACGTTCCAGCGGGGGCAGGCTCCGGAATGGCGGGAGATGTGAATGCCGGAGAGCGAAAACCGCTTCGAGATGTTGCCCGCGATGTCGGTCCGGACGAGGTGGAGCGGGATGCCCGACCGACCCGGCCGCTGCAGCGTGGTCATGCGATGGCAGACCTGCTCGAAGCTTGCCTTGAACCGGCGGGCGATCCGCTCGACATCGTAACGGGTCTCCCGGCAGGCGGCGAGGAAAGTCTCATAGGGCATCACCAGAGCGGCCGCGAAATAGGCGGCAAGCGCATTGCGCGCGACGATCTCGGCATCGGGCGACAGAAAGCTGTCGGCGAGCAATGCCGTGATGGTCTCTCCAGCACCAATCGTTCCGAGGTACTGGGCGACGGCGAAGATTGCCGACTCGGCCGGCAGGACGTCGGAGGTGACGATCTCGGAATTCCGAGCATTGATCTGGATGGCGAGCCGGCCCGGCAGCGCCGCTGTCCGCCATTGCAGCCCGAACACGTTGTGGAGGTAGGTCTTGAGCCCGTGCTCGAACGAGTCCGAGGCAAGGTCGATGTCCCGCCGGATGCGCTCGGCAGCCTCCTCGAGGGTTGGAAAGTGATTGGCATGCTCCTGAAGGAAGTCCGACACCGCGTCGGTCGCGACGGCCCCGCTCTCGATTCCCGGCAGGGACTGTCCGGCCGTCGTCGACAGGGCCCGGTAGCGGTCGAAGAGCCGGATCACCGCGCGCCCGACTGCTGGGTGGGCCGTGGCGAGGTCCCGGATGTCCTGGTTGGTCAGATCGCATTCGGCGAAGAGGTCATCGCCGAACACCTCCATGAGGTCGCCGGCGAGGCGCGGCTCCTCGCTTTCGGCGAGTTCGCCCGGCTCGACGCCGAAATGGCCCGCCACCTTGAACAGGAGGTCGACCGTGACGCGCCGGCGGTTGTGCTCGATCAGGTTCAGGTAGCTGGCGGAAATGCCGAGCACCTCCGCCAGGCTTGCCTGGCTCAACCTCTTCAAACGCCGCAGCCGCTTGATCCGGCTGCCGATCTGCAGGTCGCTGCGGGACACGGTATTCCTTTACAACGTTGACAAAGCCGAGGCCGAAATTGACAGGCGTTTTCAGATTAACATGCTGAATTGACTGCCAAATCTTGATCTCGGTCGGGTCGGTGTCAAGGTAAGGGTCATCCTTACACGGAGGTTTCCATGAACCAGCAGACCCATGAGACCGACACCGACGAATTCATCACCCTGATCGGCGCCGACATGGACGAGATCCATGCGGCCTATCGGGCCCAGGGTTTGGCGGAGCGCCATTACGCCATCGTCCACAGGACAGGCCGGCATCGGTTCAGCCGGGTGTCCGGCAGCGGCTCGGAAACGATGTTCGACGGCGAGCCGATGATCGCCGCGACCTTCTGGCGCCGCTCGGGGTGCTGAGCGCCCGGCACCGTTCCCCTTCCGGCGCCGCTGAAACGATCTGTGGATGTCCCGGGCCTCGACCGCGGCCCGGCGCGAGATCCGCATGTCCATGCGTGTCCCGGCTTCATCGCATCAAGGAGGCAGACTTGCTCTATCAGGACCACATCGCCCACGTCGATCGCGTCATCAGATCCCACAACGGAGCATGGAGCGGGATCAACCCGACCTCCGTGGCTCGGATGCGGCTGCAGAACCGTTTCAGGACCGGGCTCGACATCGCACGGTACACGGCCGCCATCATGCGCCGGGACATGGCTGCCTATGACGCCGATCCGGGCAAGTTCACCCAATCGCTCGGGTGCTGGCACGGCTTCATCGGCCAGCAGAAGCTGATCTCGATCAAGAAGCACTTCGGCTCGACGGAGCGGCGGTACCTCTATCTCTCGGGATGGATGGTCGCCGCGATGCGCTCCGAATTCGGCCCGCTGCCGGACCAGTCCATGCACGAGAAGACGGCCGTTCCGGCCCTGATCGAGGAGCTCTACACCTTCCTGCGCCAGGCCGATGCCCGCGAGCTCGGCCTGATGTTCCGGGATCTCGACGCGGCCCGTGATGCCGGCGACCAGGTGCGGGAAATGCAGCTTCTCCACGCCATCGACACCTATCAAACCCATGTCGTGCCGGTCATCGCCGACATCGATGCCGGCTTCGGCAATGCCGAAGCGACCTATCTGCTGGCCAAGAAGATGATCGAGGCCGGGGCCGGTGCCCTGCAGATCGAAAATCAGGTCTCGGACGAGAAACAATGCGGGCACCAGGACGGCAAGGTGACGGTCCCGCACGAGGAGTTCCTCGCCAAGATCCGTGCGATCCGCTACGCCTTCCTCGAACTCGGCGTCGAGGACGGCATCATCGTGGCCCGCACCGACTCGCTCGGCGCCGGTCTCACGAAGCAGATCGCCTACAGTCATGCGCCAGGGGACCTCGGCGATCAGTACAACTCCTTCCTCGATTGCGAGGAGGTGACCGAGCTGTCCGCGTCGGGCAGCGATGTCCTCATCAGTCGCGGCGGCACGCTGATGCGGCCGAAGCGCCTCCCGTCCAACCTCTATCAGTTCCGCGAGGGGACCGGCGAGGATCGCTGCGTGCTCGACTGCATCACGGCCTTGCGGAACGGCGCCGATCTGCTCTGGATCGAAACCGAGAAGCCGCATGTCGAGCAGATCGCCGGCATGGTCGACCGCATCCGCGCGGTCATTCCCGATGCAAAGCTCGTCTACAACAACTCGCCGTCCTTCAACTGGACCCTGAACTTCCGTCAGCAGGTCTTCGACGCCTGGCAGAAGGAGGGCAGGGACGTCTCGGCCTATGACCGCAGCAAGCTGATGAGCGCGCAATACGACGAGACGGAACTCGCCGCCGAAGCCGACGAGAGGATCCGCACCTTCCAGCGCGACGCATCGAAGCGCGCCGGCATCTTCCACCACCTCATCACGCTCCCGACCTACCACACGGCAGCGCTGTCGACCGACAATCTCGCCAAGGAGTATTTCGGCGATGCGGGCATGCTGGGCTATGTCGCCGGTGTGCAGCGCAAGGAGATCCGCCAGGGCATCGCCGCCGTCAAGCACCAGAACATGTCGGGCTCCGACATCGGCGACGACCACAAGGAGTATTTCTCCGGCGAGGCTGCCCTGAAGGCCGGCGGCATCCACAACACCATGAACCAGTTCGCGGCGTAAGACGCTCTGGTTCGGAAACCGGGGCGCCAGCGGTGGAACTGGCGCCCCGCAAGACCCTGTGACCACCCCTGTCCCGACTCGAGAGGCGGGCACGGGGCCCTGAACGCCGCCACGACGCGGCTCAGAGCTCCGAGCGCCGTCGTCCGCGAGCGTCGTCAGACCTCAGACCGCGAGACGCGCGACCGCATCTTCGCGCCAGGCGATGCCGCTCCCCGGTTCGGTCGAGGCGACGGCGCGTCCGTTCTCGATCCGCAGCGGCTCCGCCAGGACCGGGCTCGCGAGATCCAGATACTCGAGCCGATGCGCGGTCGGCGTAACCGCCAGGAGATGAGCCGACACTTCCGGGAAGATATGACTTGAGAGCGGGATATTGGCCGCGTCCGCCAGCGCTGCCGTGCGCAGCCAGCCCGTGACGCCGCCGATCTTCATGAGGTCCGGCATCATCAGGTCCGTCGCCCCGGCTGCGAGCGAACGTTGCGCGTCCTGCGGGCCCCACCAGTTCTCACCGGCCTGCAGGGCGATCCGCGAGAAGCGCCGCAGCTCCACCTGCCCATCCAGGTCCGACATGGGGAGCGGCTCCTCGACCCAGTCGAGATTGAGGCTCTCGAAGGCCGCAAGCCGGCGCTTGGCTTCGGCGACGCTGAGCGACTGGTTGAAGTCGACCATCAGGCGCGCCTGCGGTCCGACGGCATCGCGCATGGCCCCGATGGCCGCGATGTCCTGGGCGAGGTCCGGCCAGCCGATCTTGAACTTGAACGCCTCGAAGCCGAGCGGCATCAGGCCCTCGGCCTCCCGCCTCAGATCGTCCGGCCTCATCGAGCGCATGCTCGCATAGGCCGGAATGGGTGCCATCGTTCCGCCGAGCAGCCGCGCCAGCGGCAGGCCGGCCGCGCGGGCGAGCGCGTCCCAGGCCGCCATCTCGATGCCGGCGATCGCCATGAGCACGAGCCCCTCCGTGCCCAGGAGGCGAAACCGCTTCGACAGCTGGTCGAACATCGTCGCCGGCGCCACCGGCTGCCCCTTCACCAGCGCCTCCATCCCGCTCACCAGGTCGGCCGTGGGCTTCAGGGCGACAGGAGTGTAGGTGAAGAGATAGGTCGATCCGGTGACGCCCTCCTCGGTCTCCAGATCGATCAGCACGAGGGGCGCGATCGGCACGTTGCCGCTCGCCGTCTGCACGGGCGGATCGAGGGGGACGTGACAGGTCCGCACACGAAGGTTGCGCACGGTCAACGTCGGCAGGGGTGCATCCTTGATCATCCGGCTCTCCTCGGCAGGTCGGCGGGCGATCGCCCCGCCGCTTCATGGGATTGAGGTGCCGCCACGGGGCGGCGTCTGTGTGCATCAGGGCGACGGCGGCAGAGCCGTTCGACGTATGAGCGCATCAAGATGCCCGGCTTGGCGTTGAATACGCGCATCCGGCCGGACTCCGCGATGATGAGGCGTCCGACGGCGTGCTGGGGACGGTGAGCGTGCCGTCGATGGGCTGGCCGCCCGTCGTGGCGACAGCACCATTGAACAGGAGCTTGTAGGTGATATTGCCGCCCGCGGCGGCGGCGACGGCGACGCGGATGGCCAGGATCCCCGAATGGAAATAGGTCCCGTCGCCCAGGTTCGTGAAGATGTGCTTCTCGTCCCGATAGGGGGCTGACCGATCCAGACGGCGCCTTCTGCTCCCATCTGGGTGAACACGCCCGCCAAAGCGAGTCACTCGGCGATTTTTCCTCCTCTGGCTGCAAATCGACGACCAGGGGCTGTTGCCAAAGCCGGCAGGCCCGGTCGTGCCACCCCGGCAGGACAATCAGCATGGGACCAGAGCGGGAGCGGGATGGCGCCGCCCCTGGTCCTGCTGAGACAGGAGTTGCCGCTTGAGCCTCGGCTTGCCGTTGCGCGGCTATCGACGCCGGGTATCCCATCTTCACAGAAACCTTGCGACAAATATTCGCCGGAGCGACGGCATACGGGCCCGCGCTCTCGGGCGCAAGTGATGTCCGTCCGGCGGCAAGTCGTCGTTTCCTACGACCACCATTCAGCCTAGTCTAATTGGGCGATGGCGATTGCCTTGATATCGCCTCAACGGGACGATTGTCTCCCGGACAAGAAACAGAAGGGACACTCGGCTGAGATGTCCTCTTTGAAACAACCCGATCGTAGCACGTGATCCAATCACAACTCTGAGCAAGAGGCCGGAACCGGCTGTTTGCTCGTCCAGCCCGCTTCAATATTCAAAGGTCTTCGTCGATGGCAGCACCCACCGCCCTTGAGCAGTACATGCTCGAACTGATCAATCGCGAGCGCGCCAAGGCCGGGGCTCCGCCGCTCGCCTTCAACACCGATCTGAACGAGGCCGCCGAGCTCCACAGCGAATGGATGATCGCCAGCGGGAAGTTTTCCCACACGGGCTCCAGTGGGTCGAACGCGGGAGAGCGTATGGCCGCTGCCGGGTATCAGTTTACCGGCGCGTGGACCTGGGGCGAGAACATCGCTTGGGCGACGACCCGGGCGCCGGCCGGCTATGTCGACGAGGTGCTGCTTCTCCACCAAAACTTGATGAACAGCGACGGGCACCGGGCGAATATCCTGAATGGGTCTTTCCGCGAGATCGGGATCGGGTTCGAGACCGGGAGCTACAGCGGCCGCGCAAGCGCCTTTGTGACCCAGGACTTCGCGAAGTCCGGCTCCAATGCTTTCCTCACGGGGACTGCCTTCGACGACAGGGACGGGGACCGGTTCTATGATCCGGGCGAGGGGCTCGGAGGCATCAAGGTCATAGCGGTGAGCACAACGGGTGCCCGGTATGCCACGCTGACCTACGGCTCGGGGGGCTATGACATCGCCCTGCCGCCAGGCACCTATACCGTCACGTTTTCAGGATCGACCATTCTGAAAAGCTCGAAGGTGGTCACGCTCGGCAGCAAGAACCTCGACCTCGATCTCGTCGATCCACGCCTTGCCGCAGGGGCTGCGGCACCGGCAGCCGGCGCGAGCCTCGCGACGACGCTGGATAGCGATCAAGCCGAGAAGGACCCCGACGGATCCCGCGACATCGAGAGTGGAACCGGGTCGAGAAAGCATGGTGTCCTGGCGGGTGACCACATCAGCAACGTGATCAACGGTGGTTCAGGTGCCGAGCATATCCTCGGCAGGGGTGGCAACGATCGCATCAATGGAGGCGCGGGCGATGACATCATCGCGGGCGGACGCGGGAACGACATCCTGAGAGGCGGCACCGGGGATGACACCTTCGTGTTCGGGGGCGGCGCAACGGCCTCGAAATCAGGGGGCCACTCGGTCCGGGGGAAAGACACTCTTCTCGATTTCGAGCAGGGCGAAGGCGAAGGGGGCGACACAATCGACTTGAGCGCCCTTGGATTGTCCGCTGAAGCGCAAGCCGAACTCCTGGCGGACATTCGTTATGAGGACGACAAGGCCATCGTCGAAACGGACTTCGGCCGGATTCACCTCAAGAACTTCGTCGGCACTCTGGTCGCCTCCGACTTCGACTTCGCATAAGCTACCGACATCGACGCGCCTCCTGTCATCTGGGCAGGTGGCTCTATCCCCCTGCAAGAGGCCGGCCGATCAACCGACCGGTCGGAAAGTTCGCAGCGACGCGGCCGAGGCCTATGCAGGGCGGGGGCGGAAGGCCGCCGGAACAACAGAGCAGCGCCGACATCGGACACGCGGCAGGAACCATCAGGCCCGATGAAGGCTTCTCTTTCTGCATAGGTCGCCAGGAGGCTCCGATGCCGATGAAGCTTGTAGAGTGGCCCCATAAGCTCACACCGGTTGTGAAGGACGCCGAAGTCGTATCGGGTCCTGACGGGAAGGGTTACTGCCGGATCGACGTCGATGTCGACGCCGAGACCTTGATGCTCCTCAACGAGGTCGAAGCACATGCGAGGCACCGACAGGTCCAGATCAGAATGACGGATGGTTCCCGGTGCATCCGGGGCGAGATGAACACCCTTATCGGCCTGGGAAATGCCTCCGATCCGGGCAAGAGCAGCAAAGTGCGGATCAGCCTCCACAATGTCACGACCGCGGAGTGCTCCGACGATACAGGCTGATGGATCTGAGCGGGTCGAACGCACCGCGCCGCGGACTGGCGCCGCGCTTTCGTCCCGTCCTATGTCGATGCCGGTGGCTCATGCCCCCATCCAGCGTGAGCCACCCGGCAATGCGCGTGCTCAGACGATCACGAAATCTGCTGCGGCTCGCGCCGGTCTCTTGGCGCGAGGCGAATTGCGTGGCGTCCGCAATGCCCTGGACAGCGGACGTTGCGTGAGCCTGGCACCTCTTAGCGGCCGCTCCCGCCTCCGTGGTCCATGCCCCGTGGTGGCCGTGGTGAGCATCCCACCGACGCCGCGCACGACGGTCATTCCCTGACCGCATCAGCCGAGGGAGCAGCCTCTTCTGGTCCTCGTTCAGGGAGGCCCAGAAGGGCCTCATAGCAATCACGAGCGATCGCAGGGTCTCGGCTCGTTTCCGAACCCGCTGAGCGCGCACATCGGTGCGTTCCGCCCGGCGCTCGAGGCGCTGCATGAGATCGAGTCTCTCGCCCTGTCGCGTCCCTTGGGGCCGCCGGTCGGCCAGTCGTTCGAGACGCTGTTCGATCCGCTCGGCCGCCTGAGCCCGGATCGCCTGCTCGACTGGTGCCCAGAGACGCTGCTGATCTGCATTGAGCTTGAGGCCCGCCTGGATTCCCGCAATGCGGGCGTCGGTCAGGGCGTCACGAAGGGTGCTTCTCCAGCGGAGCCGTTGCTGAGAGCCGCCCGGGGCGGCATCGAGTGCCGGGCCGACGCCTCGTCCCTGCGAGGCCGGCGGCGCAGACGGCGCAGACGGCGTCGTCTGAGCGAAAGCGACGGCACCGGCAAACGCCAAGGCCGATGCAGCAGCCAGAGTTGCAATGGCTCTCATGCGTCATCTCCTTTGCGGCTCGGGTCCGGGAGACCCCCGTCCCGCGCTCGTTCCAGGGGTGAAGCTTGGGGCAGCTTCGAGCCACAATCGCGGCAGCACCGGCGGTGGCGTTGCATCGGGCTCCATGGCCCGCAGAGAGGAAAGCAGGAACGGATCCGCCGGCTCGACGGTCGCGGACGTTCCACTATCGGCTGCGCCCCAGCGGCCCGGCCATCGGCTCCCGGGATGCTCCGCCGATCCGGTGTCCGCGTGACGGAACGTGCACCAGAATATCGCCAATCTCCGACATAATGACGGGCCGTGACGACACCTTGGGCATTGAACAAACCTTCTATAACTGTTTTGGTGGTTAGGATCATATTTCAATTCAATAACGGGGGCCTGGCAATCCATGAAGAAATACTCGACCGATATTGTACCCGCCGACAGGATGCTACTTCCGCGGCAACGGGGATAGGATCGGAACGGTCGGGCGACTCAGGGGCCCATCCTGGTGCACGGCGCCCGATGCACCGCTTCTGAACGCAGCCGAACAAGCCGCAGCCGACACCATTCCCAGTCGATCGCGCAAGATCCGCACGACCGGGGGAGTCGCCGCCCGATTCAGGGAATGCAGGTCGCCAACACGTTTTCTGCCGACAGCGTCGCGGCCGCAATCGACTTTTCACCTCGGGCGCTTGGCCCTGTGGTCAGACCGACACCCCGAGAACGGAACAGGATGGATCGCGTCCGTTTCAGCTCAATTTCAGTTCAGTCGAGACGAATGCTCGTCGGCATGATGTCTTGGAGAGAACTGCCGCGCAATATCAAGATTTCAAGGCACCAGGACCATGCTCGACACCACCGCTGATCTGTCCCCGACCGGAGTTTCCACCGTTGGAGCAATCACATCTGTGCTCGGTGAGGGCAGCCTGCGGTAATCATCGAGCATCGGACGGGAGAGTGGGGAAGGCCGCCGTGACCAGCGAGGCCATGCTGCCGATACGAACCGAGGCAGCCCTTCCGGAGCAGAAGGCGCTCCTCGAAGCTGCGATTGAAGCGATGGATCAAGGCGTGGTCGTCGCCGATGCGGATCGACGCGTATCCTTCTTCAACAACCGTGTCCTCGATATGCTTGACCTCCCTCGGGATTGGATGGCGGCGCGTCCTTTTCTCAGCGAGGTCGAGGAATTGCAGAGGAGCCGCGGTGAGTACCCGGACTCCGGTTCCACGTCCGTCGAGCCACGTGAGCAGCCGGGCTTGGTCTCCGCCCTCCCGGTCTGCGAGCGGATTCGGCCGAACGGGAGCGTCATCGAATGCCGATCGATGCACCTGCCCGATGGCGGAGCGCTTCGAATCTACACCGACATCACGTCGCGCCGCTCGGCCGAGGTGCAACGCAGGCAGAGCGAGGAGCGCCACCGGGCGCTTGCGGCGGCCGGTACCTCGATCGTCTGGCAAGCGGCCCCCGATGGCTCGATCCTGGAGTGCATCGGTTGGGAGGAATTCACAGGTGAGCCGTCCCAAACGGCGAAGGGCTTCGGCTGGCTCGCCCTCATGCACCCTGACGACCGCCAAGGCACCCTCGCGGCCTGGCGGACGGTACTGGACTCGGGCGAGACGGCCGAGTTCAGGTACCGGGCCAAACGCCGGAACGGTCAATATCGCTGGTGCGAGATGCGCGGCGCTCCGTTGAGGAGCGGCGACGGAACCATCCGGGAGTGGATCGGCACCGTGACCGACGTGCACGGATACAAGCTCGCCGAGGAGGAACTCATCCGAAGCGAGGAGCGATACCGCCTGCTGGCCGAGGATGCGACGGATATCATCGCCCGCACGGACCTGAACGGCATTCGGAGATACCTTTCTCCCTCCAGCCGCGAATGGCTGGGCTACGAGCCGGATGAGCTCATTGGAACGAGCATCAAGGATTTCATCCACCCGGACGACTGGCTTGTCGTATCCTCCGCGACCGACGAACTCGTCCGCGGCCATGCGGCTCATGTGACATACACCTGCCGCCACCTCCGTAAGGACGGCTCCTGGGTGTGGGTCGAGGCGCGCCGCCGTCTCATGAGAGACGACGATGGAGAGCCCGTGGGGTTCGTTTCCTTCTCGCGCGACGTCTCCGAGCGCATCCGCCTCGAGGAGCAGCTCCGCCACTCGCAGAAGATGGAAGCCATCGGCGAGCTGACGGGCGGCGTCGCGCACGATTTCAACAACCTGCTGACCGTGATCGTCGGAAACACGGAAGCTCTGACGGAAGATCTCACGGATCCCACCCACAGGGCTTTGGCCAAGATCGCGCTGGAAGCGGCGGAGCGTGGCGCTCACTTGACCCGGCAGCTTCTCGCCTTCGGCCGTCGCGAATCCCTCAAGGCGGAGCCGGTGGCGCTCGACGATGTCGTCGAACACATGATGAATCTCCTCAAGCGGACGCTCGGCGGGCATATCCAAGTCCGCACCGAGATCGGCGAAAGCACGTCCGCCGGACTGACCGATCGCGGGCTCCTGGAGAACGCCGTCCTGAACCTTGCGGTCAATGCACGGGACGCCATGCCTCACGGAGGCACCCTCACCATCCAAACGGGCGAACGCTCGGCCGGTCCCAACGATGGCGCGATCCCGGTGGGACAGCCCGTCGTGTTTCTCACCGTCGCCGACACGGGAACCGGCATGCCGCCCGAGGTGCTGAGCCGCGTCTTTGAACCGTTCTTCACCACGAAGGAGGCCGGCAGGGGCACGGGGCTCGGCCTTTCCATGGTCTATGGCTTCGCTCAACAATCCGGAGGGCATGTCAGCATCAGCAGCAAGCCGGGCCAGGGTACGTGTGTGACCATTGTGTTGCGGGCCGTGGGACGGGCGGCCCATAGCCTTGAACCGAAGGCCGAACCCGCACCGCTTCCCGGCCAGGAGAGAGTGCTGGTCGTTGAGGACGAGCCCTCCGTCCGGCAATTCCTGTCGTCTCAGCTCAAGAGCCTCGGTTACCGGGTCGCGACCGCGGGTGCCGGGCCCGAGGCCCTTCGACTCCTGCGGACGGATTGTGATTTCGACCTCCTCCTGACCGATGTGGTGCTCCCGGAGGGGATGAGCGGGATCGAGCTCACGAAGCGCGCAAGGACGATCTATCCGGACCTGAGGGTGCTGCTCACGTCCGGCTATTCCGGTGACGTGTTCAAACAGCATGACAATGCGGACAGAGAGCTTCCCCTGCTGAACAAGCCCTACCGCCGCAAGGAGCTCGCGGACATGTTGAGACGAGTGCTGGATTCGGACGGCTAGGGCGGAATCCGATCAGGCTTGCTCATGGCAGTCAACCGCGAGATCGGCGCATCCGGCTCTCTCGCATCTCCCGAAGGACGATGACCGGCGGCGTCTCGTGACCGGATAGATCGGCCTGCCTCTCGCCTCGGCGGGTTGCACGCTGGTCGCCGCTCATCGGTATGGCCGGGCGTCCCCTGTTTACGCTGTAGCGCCTGCGGGCGGTCCGCGCTCGCCGGACGGCCGGTGGCTCGACCTCCGCGTTGCTGCGGCGGAACACGGACGCGTAGATTACGCGGGAGCGGTGTCGGCAGGCGATGTGAATCGCACGGCGGTCTGCCGGCGAACCCTGGATTGCTTCAGTCCTGCCGGCTCACGTTCTGATGCGCTTTTCCCGTTGCGTCGTGGCGGCACTGGTGGTTTCTCTGGCCCTATTCACCCGCGGGCTCGGCAAGGCCGGTGCCCCAACCTTCTAGGAGCGCGCATGAACGGCGAAGGAACAACCTCGCAGGATCCAGCAATCGGGCGCCTCATTGACCAAGCCACCGGACGATCGGCGGACCTGACGATGCGGACGCCGACGATCGGGCCCCGCATGGTGGATGTCCGCGACCTCTACAGGCAGACCGGCTGCTACACGTTCGATCCCGGCTTCATGGGCACCGGCAGCTGCGAGTCGAGCATCACCTATGTGGACGGCGATAACGGGATCCTCCTCTACCGCGGCTATGCGATCGATCAGCTCGTCGAGCAGTCCGACTTCCTGGAGGTCGCCTATCTCCTGCTGAACGGCGAGCTGCCCACGGAGGACCAGAAGGGCAAGTTCGTCCACGACATCACCTACCACACGATGCTGCACGAGCAGCTCCACATGATCTACCGCGGCTTCCGGCGGGACGCCCATCCCATGGCCGTGATGTGCGGCGTCGTCGGCGCGCTCGCGGCCTTCTACCACGACAACCTCGACATCTTCGATCCGCAGACCCGCATGGTCTCGTCGCACCGCCTGATCGCGAAGATGCCGACCATTGCCGCGATGGCCTACAAGTACTCCATCGGCCAGCCGTTCGTGTATCCGCGCAACGACCTCGGCTACAGCGAGAACTTCCTGCACATGATGTTCTCGGTGCCGTGCGAGCCGCTGAAGCTCAACCCGGTGGCGGCGCGCGCCATGGACGCGATGCTGATCGTGCAGGCGGACCACGAGCAGAACGCGTCCACGTCGACGGTCCGGATGGTGGGCTCGAGCCGCGCCAACCCTTACGCCTGCATCGCGGCCGGGATCGCCTCCCTGTGGGGGCCGATCCACGGCGGCGCCAACCAGGAGGCCCTGGAGATGCTGGAGGCGATGGGATCGGCGGACCGGATCCCCGAGTTCCTGGCGCGCGCCAAGGACAAGAGCGACCCGTTCCGGCTGATGGGCTTCGGCCACCGGGTGTACAAGAGCTACGACCCGCGCGCCAAGGTGATGCGCAAGATCTGCTATGAGGTTCTCGACGCCTACGGGAAGAAGAACGACCCCATCCTCAAGCTCGCGATGGAGCTCGAGCGCATCGCGCTCGAGGACGAGTACTTCGTCTCGCGCAAGCTCTACCCGAACGTCGACTTCTACTCGGGCATCATCATGCGCACGCTCGGCATCCCGACCTCGATGTTCACGGTGCTGTTCGCCGTGGCCCGAACCGTGGGCTGGGTGGCGCACTGGAACGAGATGATCAGCGATCCCGACACCAAGATCGCCAGGCCGCGCCAGCTCTACACCGGACCAACCAGCCGAGAGTTCGTCCCAATCGCAAAACGCTCCCCCGCAACACCTCTCGTCGGATGAGTCCGGACATTGGTGCCAGCTCCCCGAACTCCCCGGCCTGAAGGCATTTCGCTGGCCGGGGAGCCAGAGGCTTGACCATCCTCGGCGTGCGGGCTGGACGGTACGAAATCCGTCGCCCTCCCGCATGGACGCTCGACCTCCGGGATGGCGGGCCCTGGACGATCGGCGCCGGGTTGAACCGGTGGATGTCATCACTCCGGATCCACGAGGCAGGGCAGAGGCAGCACCGCTGCATCGGAGCGAAATCACATCAGGGACCAGACGAACTGGATCAGCCACATCACGACGAAGAGCACCAGAAGGAAGGCCGCCGCAGCGGCGCAGAAGGCTGCGAGGGCCAGGAGGCAGCCGCCCGCCAGAAAGGACCGGCAACCGCCGGCTTCGCTTTGACCGTCATCGTCCATTCAACGGGATCCCTGCCCTACCGGGCAGGAACAGGCCAAGATCCAAGGTTGTTCCAGCGGCCCCGCCCCGATGCGCCGAGAAAGGACGGGATGCCGCTCCGGTTTCCGGTGCCCGGAGGGTCCTTCCGGACCGGGCGTGCCCCGGCTATTCAAGCATTCGGGCATGAGGCCCGGGGGATTGCGCGATGGAGCTCCACGTCACCGACATGCACACCGCCGGCGAACCCGTCCGGATCGTGACCGGTGGCTATCCGGCTCTCCTTGGAGCCACGATCCTCGACAAGAGGCGGGAGGCGCGCGAGCGGTTCGACCACCTGCGCCGGGCCCTCATGCTGGAACCGCGCGGCCATGCCGGCATGTACGGCGTGATCCCGGTGCAGCCCTCGACGCATGCGGCGGCGATCGGGGCGCTGTTCATGCACAACGAGGGCTACTCGACCATGTGCGGCCACGCGACGATTGCGCTCGGCCGCTGGCTCGTCGAAAGCGGACAGGTGCCGGCCTCCGAGCCGGAAACGCGCTTTGCCCTGGAGCTGCCCTGCGGGCTCGTCCGGGTGGCCTGCCGCGTGGAAGCAGGGCGTGTGGTCTCCACCGCCTTCGAGAGCGTTCCGGCCTTCCTGAGCCACCAGGACGTCCCGGTAGCCGTGTCCGGAATCGGAAAGGTGCAGGTCGACATCGCCTATGGCGGCGCCTTCTACGCCATCCTGCCCGCATCGGCCTTGGGGCTCGACTTCTTCGAGACCCCGATCGCGGATCTGGTGCGTGCGGCGACCGCCGTGACCGATGCGGTCCGGGGCTCCGTCGCGGTCACGCATCCCGAGGCCGCCGACCTCGGCTTCCTCTATGGCACCATCCTGGTCGATGACGCGCCGCCGCCGGCTTCGAGCTTCAATCTCTGCGTCTTTGCGGAGGGCCAGATCGACCGCAGCCCGACGGGGAGCGGCGTGACGGCGCGGATGGCGCGCGACCATGCCCGCGGGCTCGTCGGTGCCGGGAGCGAGCGCATATTCCGCGGCCCCACCGGGATCCCGTTCTCCGCCAGCGTCGTCGGGCCGGCAGACGGACCGGTGGCCGGGGCGGTGACGGTCCGGGTCTCGGGCACCTCGGCCCTCGCGGGCCGCGCGACCTTCGTGATCGAGGCCGACGATCCGCTGGCGCACGGTTTCACCTTGCCGCGCTCTTACGGCGAACTCGCCTGAGGGCAGGGTATCATCCTGCCGTGCACTTGTCGCGAACGCGGCTCAGGCGATGGGGGTTGAAGGCTGCTCGGCCCGTAATCCGAACCGGGAGCGGTTTCCGGCCCGGTACCGCCGGGCGCTGTTCCCCAAGAATCGATTCCGGCCGGATCAGCGCGCGAAAAGCGCCTCTCGGAAAAGATGCCAGCTTGCTTCGTCCGGGGCACCGATGAGCCAGCCTTCGGGAGAGTCCGGCCGATAGGGCGTGCCGTCGGTCCGCACCGCGTATCCGCCCGCCTCCCGGTGCAGGAGCCAGCCCGCGGCGATGTCCCACGGCATCAGCTTCGAATAGAACAGGAAGTGGCTATGGCCGCCGGCCAGCATCCGGAACTCGTGGGCGGCGCAATAATGGCAGACCGCCTGGCCGATGCGGGACAGGTTCGCGGTCACGATGGGGCGGATGTCGTCCGGCAGGAAATGCCAGAGCACGCAGGCCGAGGCCTCGGCGAGGGAGGTCGGCGGCGCGCTCACTCGCAGAGCCGCCTGCCGGCCGTCGGGTGCCTGGATCCAGGAACCCTCTCCCCGAATCGCGATGGCGGTGTCGTCGCTGATCGGATCATGGATGAGGCCGGCGATCACTTCGCCGCGCGACACGACTGCGGCCATGACGCCGAAGAGCGGAAGTCCCGAGACGAAGTTCGTCGTCCCGTCGACCGGATCGAGGACGAAGGCGAGCTCGGCCCCCGCGAGCCGGTCCAGGAGGCGGGGATCGCGCTCCGCGGCCTCCTCGCCCACGACCACGGCGCCGGGGAAGCGCCGCAGGAGATGCGCGGTGATGGCGGCTTCCGCGGCCTCGTCGGCGTCGGTGACGAGATCGAGGCCCGAGGATTTCTGTCGTACGGCTCCCGTCGAGAGCCGCTTGAAGCGAGGAAGGATCTCGCGGCGGGCCGCATCGCGCAGCATCTCGTCGAGCGCAAGCGCGTCCTGCATGGAGAAGAACATCGGCGATCCCTGGCGACGGCAGCCGCAGCGGCTTGCTCCGGCATGGGCGCGCCGGACCTAAGAGATCCAGCGCCGCGCGTCCAGCCGCCGGATCCCGCTCCGTGGCTGTGGGCGCGGGCCATGCCTCGCGTGACCGCTCGGCGCTGCGCCATCAGGCTCCGACGCTGCGAAGGCCAGAGTCGCTCCGGAACGACCGCGCGGCTCGCGTTGCGGCGAGATCCTGGACGGGCGTGCTTCTGACGAGCTGGTTCAGGCGGCGGATCTCCTCGCGGAGAGCCAGGCGCTCCGTATTCAGCTCCTCGACCTGCCGCGTCAGCCGCGACACCTGTTGGGCGAGCGCATCATCGTGGCGGGCGACCGGGGCGTCCGAGCCGGAGGTCCGGACCGGCGGCGGTCCCGCGATGCGGTGCAAGGGCGCGGCACGGCGCTCAACGGCCTTGGCTGCGGGCGGCGGAGCACCCGCGGCCGGCGCGCGCACCGGCTGTGTCTCGGCCTCCGCATCGGCGCGCCGGCACAGGACGAATGTGACAGCCGTCAAGGCGACCAGAAACGCGATGGCGTAGAGAAAGAGGGGAGGCATGGACGTTTCCTCGGCTGATCGACCGCAGCGGGCGGGGCGCTATCGGGTGCCCGCGCGGCAAGGGTGGTGGCAATGCGTCAGGCGGCCTGATGGAGGGTGTGGAGAGCGGCGGAACGGGTTTGCGTGACCCGCGAGAGCTGGCCGGCGGAGAGCCTTTCGAGACGCGCGAGCCCTGCCGCGCAGCGGGCCATGAGGTCGTCCATTCCGGGCCCGGTCAGCTCGAGTTCGAGAGCTGCATAGAAGCGCTGCAGCTGCACCAGGAGGGCCTGGCCTTTCTCCGAGGCGCGCACATGCACGACGCGCCGGTCCCAGCCCGAACGGGCCTGCAGGACATAGCCGCTTTCGATGAGCTTCTTGAGGTTGTAGGAGACGTTGGTGCCCTGATAGCAGCCGCGCTGCGTCAGCTCGCTCACCGTCATCTGCTCCTGCCCCATCTGCAGCAGGATCATGGCCTGTGTGGCGTTCAGGTCCGCGATGCCGTGCCGCGCCAGCTCCGCCTCCAGCAGGTCCAGCGAACGGCGGTGAAGGCGCTCCGCCAGGGCCACGATCCCCACATATCCGGTTGTCATCGTTGTACTCCGCGTGTGCTCACGTGTTTCGTTCAGCCCTGCCATGGCCGAGCTGACGGTTCGCAGGATGGTCGGGCGTCGTGCCGGCGTCGGTGTGCTGCGGCACGTCACACATCCGGCTCCCACCTTCAGGTGGGCCGGCTCGACATGCGCCGAGGCATCGACCGCCCGGCTGTCATGCCATCACGGCCGCCGGCGTTGCGGATGCGGCGACCGCGCGTCCCTCGTGCATTTCATCAGCGTGTCATTACATAGAGCACAATGTAAAAGTGAGCGATTTTTGTTCGAACGCCGACCACCTGTGCCCACGGGCCTTCCGTCCACGTGGCATAAAGAAGGGTGCATGTGTCGCGCTGACCGAGGCCGGCAAACGCTCCCTGCCTCCGATTCACCGATGAAGAGCCGTTCTTACGAAGAGGGCCGGTCCGGAGCGGAGGGAGCGGGATCGGCCGGCGCCGGGATGCGCCGCACGCACCACAGGGGCCCGCCGGCCGATCCTGCATCGTTGAAAGGGGATGAGCCGCCGAGGGCCGTGCGTTCGGATGACGATCCGCCTCCTGCGCCGAATCGACGTCGCCAGGAGTGGATATGAGGCGGGCACCGGCCCTGGCCGGGCTCAGGGCCGGATGCGGCGTCTCAGCGGGAGGTTGCCGGGCCGGTTCCGGAACCGAGCTTCAGCGCACCCTGCCGGTAGGCGCGACTGGCCGTCTGACAGTATCCGATCGCCTCCTCGAGGATCGGGCGCGTCGTGTCGCCCTCGGCCCGCTCGCGGCCGGTGGCGGTCTCGACGATGCGGAATCGGGCGCCGGGCTTCAGCTCGATCGTGATCCCGGCCTCGTGGTAGCCCACGGTCTGGTAGTTCGCCATCAGGACCCGAGGGAGGTTGCGCCCCTCGCGCAGGATGTCGTGGCCGAAAAAGTGCGAGCGGTAGCTGAAATTGAGCAGGCCGTCGCCGAGCGGCGGCCGTCGGTCAATTTGGCTGCATGCCGGTGGACGAGGACATCCTGGTGACCGTCTCGGAAAGGGCATCCCCGCAGGTTCGGACGGCTGACGCCCCGAGAGGACGACCGGGCAGGTCGAGGGGAAAGCGGAGGTCAGGTTTTATGGGCGGCGTGAGCTCTGAGCTTCGCCAGGGCGAGGCGGCTCTCGATGTTGCGTTTGGCGTCGGCGATCACCGGAGCGAGGCTGGGGCCGAGGTCGCGGCAGGCCTCCTCGAGCTCGTGCTCGGCGTCGGCCGCGTGACCGGTCTCCTCGGCGATCACCTGGCGCCATGCACAGCCGATCACAGGGGCCTGGGCGAAACCGGAACACGGCCCGTGGGAATAGCAGGAGGCCGTGTGCTTCTGAGCCGGGATGTCGCCCTCGAGCGCATGCTGCAGTTCGAGATCGGTCTCGGTGCTCGGCATCAGGAGCCGATAGCCGCCATAGCCGAGCACCCTATAGGAGAGCGCGCCGACCACGAGCGTCGGCAGGATGAACGTTTTGAGCATCGAGCTGGACCGGATCGGACGGATCGTGAGCGATTCGCAGCCGAGTATGGCTTTCGCGTCGCATACAACGACTGCGAGCATGCGGCCGGAGGCGCCGGGTCGACAGGGACGGAACCGCGGCGGCCGTGCCGGAACAGGACGTCATCCAGCACGGGAGAGCAGGCTGAGTCCGTTGCACTCTGCGTGAGCCTCATCGATCCTGCGCCCTCCCGAATCCGGAGCGCCCCGATGGCTCACTCGTTCATCCCTGCCAGCACCCCCTCCGGCCCCGCGGCGGGCCCCAATCAGCCTGACCTCGAATCGGAGGCGGTCTGGGAGGCCAAGCGCGAGCTCGCGGCCTGCTTCCGCATGGCGGCGCGGTACGGCCTCGAGGAGGGGATCTGCAACCACTTCTCCGCCCTCGTGCCCGGATACGACGATCTCTTCATCGTGAACCCCTACGGCTATGCCTTCCGCGAGCTCACTGCCTCGAAGCTGCTCGTCTGCGACTTTCACGGCAACGTCGTCGCCGGCGAAGGGCAGCCGGAGGCGACCGCCTTCTACATCCACGCCCGCATCCACAAGAACGTGCCGCGGGCGCGCGTCGCGTTCCACACCCACATGCCCTATGCGACCGCGCTCGCAATGACGGAGGGCGATCCTCTCATCTTCGCCGGCCAGACGTCGCTCAAGTTCTACGGCCGCACCGCCGTGGACCGGGACTACAACGGCCTCGCCCTGGACGAGCGCGAGGGCGACCGAATCGCGGGCGCGGTCGGAGACGCCGACATCGTCTTCATGAAGCACCACGGCGTCATGGTGCTGGGTCCCACCATCGCGGAGGCCTGGGACGACCTCTATTACCTCGAACGCGCCTGCGAGGTGCAATGCCTCGCGCTCTCAACCGGACGCGAGGTCCGGCCGGTCGACCCCGCGATCGCGGAAGCAGCCTACCGTCAGATGCGCGCCGGCGACCCGGAATCCGCCCGCCTGCATCTGGCGTCGATCCGGCGGACGCTGGACCGGGAGGAGCCGGACTACCGGAGCTGAGAAACCCCCTTCCTGTCAGTTCGGACACCGGCTCTGCGGAAGAGCGCGGCACCAGCCGGCACTCTGCCTGACCTCACGCCCTTGTCATTGTGGCAGCAGGCATTAGGCTGCGCCGCAACGCCCCGGGGTGGGCGCGGGAACGCCTTGACAGCCATGCTCCAGACCTCGCCGGCCGCGCCTGCGGTCGCCCTGCAGAACATTGCGATTGCCTTCGGGCTGAAGGGCGGCCAGCGTTACACGGCCGTGCAGGAGATCGAGCTGGCGGTCCGGCCCGGCGAGTTCGTTTCGATCGTGGGCCCGACGGGCTGCGGCAAGTCCACCCTGCTCAATGCCGCCGCCGGGCTGCTCAAGCCCTCAGCCGGGCGCGTCGGCATCTTCGGAACGGAGCTTGCCGGCTTGAACGCCAGGGCAGGCTATCTCTTCCAGCAGGACGCCCTGATGCCGTGGAAGACCGCGCTCCAGAACGTCGCCGTGGCGCTGGAGCCTGCTGGTGTCCCGAAGGCGGAAGCCGAGGCGCGTGCGCGCGACTGGCTGCGGCGGGTGGGGCTCGCGGCCTTTACGGACCGCTACCCTCACATGCTGTCCGGCGGACAACGCAAGCGCGTGGCGCTTGTCCAGATGCTGATCCGGGATCCCGAGATCCTGCTCATGGACGAGCCTTTCGGGCCTCTCGACGCCCAGACGCGCCAGATCATGGGCAACCTGCTCCTCCAGCTCTGGGCGACGAATCGCAAAGCGGTTCTCTTCGTGACACACGACCTCGAAGAAGCCATCTCGCTCTCCGACCGAGTGGTGGTGATGTCGGCGGGACCCGCAGCGCGGATCATCGGCGATTTCCCGGTCTCCCTGCCGCGCCCGCGCGATATCGCGGAGGTGCGGCTCGACCCGGCGTTCCACGCCATCTTCAAGGAAATCTGGGCGAGCCTGAGGGTCGAGGTCCGCAAGGCCTACGACCAGGGAGAGGAGGCGACGCCGTGAGGCAGACCGGAGCGGCCCCCGCCGCTGAGCCAGGGTTGAGCTTGCCGCAGCGCTGCCAGAAGCCGACCAGCGAGCTGCCGCGCCGCTTGCGCCACGGGACCAGGACCAGATCATGAACCGCACCCGCCTCCTGATCCTGCAGATCCTCGTGGGCCTCGGAATCCTCGTGATCTGGCACGTGCTGACCGTCTATCCGATCATCGGTCAGCCGAAGCAGATCCAGTTCTTCTTCTCGACACCCCTCGACGTCCTGGCGCGCTGCTGGAAGTTGTTCGCCACGGGCGAGATCTGGCACCATCTCTGGATCACGCTGCTGGAGACGATTCTCGCCTTTCTGGCGGGCGCGTTCGGCGGCATCCTGTTCGGGTTCCTCTTCGCGCGGCGCGAGCTCCTGGCCGCCGTGTTCGACCCCTACATCAAGGCCGCGAATGCGCTGCCCCGCGTGGTGCTGGCGCCCATCTTCGCCCTGTGGTTCGGCCTGGGGATCTGGTCCAAGGTCGCGCTCGGTTTCACGCTCGTGTTCTTCATCGTGTTCTTCAACGTCTATCAGGGCGTCCGCGAGGTGTCGCCCGTGGTGCTGGCCAATGCCCGCATGCTCGGCATGAATGAGCGGCAGCTCCTGCGCCACGTCTATTGGCCGGCGGCGCTGACCTGGATGTTCTCGTCCCTCCACACGTCCGTGGGGTTTGCGCTCGTGGGCGCGGTGGTCGGGGAATATCTCGGCTCCTCGGCCGGGCTCGGATACAAGATTCACGAGGCCGAAAGCGTCTTCGACGTCACGGGCGTGTTTGCCGGCATGCTGATCTTGGCCGTGTTCGTGATCATCATCGACCTGGTCGTGACGCTCGTCGAGAACCGCCTCCTCGCCTGGCGGCCGGTTACCGCGACGCAGAACGGGCCGGCATGACCCATCTCGTCCGGCGCGGTCGCGCGGCGCCGGCTCACGATTCGGCGCAGCCCATCGACAACGGCGGCGGGCTGCGCGATCCTGGCAAAAACACAGAGGGAGAGAGACACCATGGAACGCCGTACATTTCTGATCGGGACGGGCGCCCTCGGACTTGGGGCCGCCCTCGGCCCGCACGCATGGGCGCTGGGCGCCCCGGAGAAGCCGAAGGTCGTTCTCGGGGTCGGAGGCAAGCAGCTGCTCTACTACCTGCCCCTCACGGTCGCGGAGCGGAAAGGCTTCTTCAAGAACGAGGGACTCGACGTCGAGATCAACGATTTCGGCGGCGGCGCGAAGTCGCTCCAGGCGCTCATCGGCGGCTCGGTCGACGTCGTCACGGGAGCCTACGAACACACCATCCGCATGCAGGCCAAGGGTCAGGACGTCCGCGCCGTCACCGAACTCGGCCGCTTCCCGGCGATCGGCATCGCGGTCAAGAAGGACAAGGCCGGTCAGGTGAAGTCCGCGGCCGACTTCAAAGGCCTCAAGATCGGCGTCACGGCGCCGGGCTCCTCGACCGCTATCACGGCGCAATACGCCATGGTCAAGGCCGGGCTTAAACCCAGCGACGCAGTCTTCATCGGCATTGGTTCCGGGGCGAGCGCGGTCGCGGCGATCAAGAAGGGCGAGATCGACGTCATCTCCCACCTCGAGCCGGTCCTGTCCAAGCTGGAGGCCGATGGCGACATCCAGATGCTCATCGACACCCGCACGGAAGCCGGAACCCGCGCGCTCTTCGGCGGCTCGAACCCAGCCGCGACCCTCTACACCAGGAAAGAGTTCATCGACCGCAATCCGGTGACCACGCAGCGCCTCGTGAACGCGCTCGTGAAGTCGCTGAAATGGCTTCAGACCGCGAAGCCCGAGGATGTGGCCGACCTCGTGCCGCCGGAATACCACCTCAACGACAAGCCGCTCTATCTCAAGGCGGTTGCGAACTCGCTGGAGAGCTATTCCCGCGACGGAATCATCGCGCAGAGCGGCATGCAGAGCGTCATGGACATGCTCAAGCAGCTCGACCCCGAGATGAAGGAGGCGCAGGTCGATCTCGCCACCACCTTCGACGACCGCTTCGTCCGCAAGGCGTCGAGCTGACGCGCGACTGAGGCGCCGGCCGGCGGCCCTGAAGGCACCGGCCGGCGCAGCAGCCGTTGCGCGTTCGCCCGAGAACGGCGGAGCGTTGCCTCTGAACGGGCGGCTGGCCGTCCCGTTTCTATACCGGCATGAGCCCGGCTATCGTCGGGTTCCGGTGTATCGCCTCAGGAGCGTCCAGTGGAAGCGATCAAACGGGTGGCGGTCGTGGGGTGCGGGACGGTCGGGGCCAGCTGGGCTGCCCTCTTCGTGGCGCACGGTTTCGACGTTGCGGCCTATGACCCGAGTCCCGACGCGGAGGCGCGCCTGCGCGCCTTCATGGACCACGCGGCCGCACAGCTCTCGGAGCTCGGCGTCCCGGGCGGCGGCACGCTCCAGGTCTCGACCGATCTTGCAGCGACGCTGCAGACGGCAGACTTCGTGCAGGAGAACGCACCCGAGAACGAGGAGCTGAAACGCCGTCTGCTGCCCGAGATCGAGGCCCTGACCTCCGAGAGAACCATCGTCGCGAGCAGCACCTCGGCGCTCCTGCGCAGCCGCATCGTGGCGGATTGCAAAGCCCCGCAGCGCTTCATCGTCGCGCATCCCTTCAATCCGCCGCACCTCGTTCCTCTCGTGGAACTCGTCGGCGAGGACGACGGCGTCATCGCGCGCGCCGCAGCCTTCTACCGCGCCCTCGACCGCAGGCCCGTGGTGCTGCAGCGCGAGATGGTGGGCCACATCGCCAACCGCCTGGCCTCGGCGCTCTACCAGGAGGCCGTCTATCTCGTCGAGCAGGGCGTCGCGAGCGTCACCGACATCGACGCCGCGCTCTGCAACGGACCCGGCCTGCGCTGGGCCGCCATGGGCCCGCACATGACCTATCATCTCGGCGGCGGCGCCGGCGGGATCGAGCGCTATCTTTCCCATTGGGGCGAAAGCCAGACCCGGCGCTGGGCCTCGCTCGGCAAACCGGCGCTCACCCCGGAACTGCAGGCCCGGATCGTGGCCGGCGTCAGCGAGGAGGCCCGGGGGCGCTCGATCCCTGAACTCGAGGCGCGCCGCGACCGTGCGCTCCTCGACATCCTGAAGACCCGCACGGAGGTCGCGGGAGACCCTTGATCGGCGCGACGAGGAACGACCGACGAGAGCACTGAACCACGAGCGGAGGAGCCGGCGCTTGGGGGGTCGACTCCGCCGCGTGAATGAGGCGGCGACGCGCCGCCTCTGCGGATCAGGACTTCTTCTTGGCCTCTTCGAAGTACTTCAGGGCGCCGGGATGCATCGGGACCGGCGACTTTTCCTGGACCTGGTTCTCGAGCAGGATATTCTCGGCCTCCTTATGGACGGCTACGAGCTCCGGCTTGTTCTCCATGATCGTCTTCACGATCTTGTAGGCTACATCGTCGCTCATCTTCTCCGACGTGACGAGGATGTTCCACACGTCGATGACCTTGTTGTCCTTCGGGTAATTGGGATAGGCCCCAGCCTTGATGACGCCGGCGGCGTAGAGGTTGCCGTATTTGGCGTTCATCTTGTCGACCAAGTCCGAATGGTCGACGAGCTTCATCTTGATGCCCGGCGAGGCCGCGAGATCGGTGACGGCCGCGGTCGGGATGCCGCCGACCCAGAAGAACGCTTCGATCTTGCGGTCCTTGAGGGCGTTGACGGATTCGGCCACCGAGAGGCGCTCGCGGGTCATGTCCTTGTCGCGGTTGAGCCCGGCGGCCTCTATCAGCCGGAACGCCATCACCTCGGTGGCGCTGCCCGGAGAGCCGGTCGACACGCGCTTGCCCTTGAGATCCGCGACCGTCTCGATGCCCGAGCCCTCCAGCGCGACCACGTGCATCCGGTTGGGATAGAGCACCATCAGGGTCTTGAGCGGCACCTTGCCGGACTTGAACTTGTCCTCGCCTTTCAGCGCGTCGAGCGCGGCATCCGCCATCGAGAAGCCGATTTCGCTCTGGCCCGATCCGATCAGCTTGAGATTGTCGACCGACCCGCCGGTCACCTCGGCGGTGGCCTGCACGCCGGGCAACTGCTTCGTGAGCAGGTTGGCGAGGCCGCCGCCCAGGGGATAATAGACGCCGCCGGTGCCGCCGGTGCCGATTGCGAAATTCTGCTGGGCCGAGGCCAGGCCCGGGGCCAGGAGCCCGGCGAGCGCGGCCACGAGGCCGATTTTCCAGCTGCGCTTCATTCTTCGTTTCCTCCAGGGTTATGACACAGGCACTTCCGATGGTGCCGTCCGGCTCGAAAAGTATTGTCTGGCGAGCACGCCCGCCACCAACAAAACCGCGATGAGAGCGGGATAGGGAAGAGTGGCGCCCGACACGGTGCGGACGAGCGCACTGACCGCCGACGGGAAGATCAGGATGGCGCCGCCGAGGATCAGGAGGGCGGTTTCGGCAACGGTGCTCCGCCGCAAGCCATAGTGCTGCGCGCCCATCGCGAGGGCAGCGAGGCCGACAGCCGCCTGCAGGACGATCAGGATCACGTCGACGACGCTGCCCTGCGGCGGGATGGTCATGAGCAGCCCGAGGCCGCGCGGATCGAGCACGAACATGAACGGCACCAGGAAGGCCGGCAGTGTGTATTTCCAGGCCTGCAGCGTCGTGCGGTAGGGGTCTCCTCCCGTGATGGCCGCGGCCGCGAAGGGCGACAGGGCCGTCGGCGGGGACACCTCCGAGAGCACCGCATAGTAGAAGATGAACATATGCGCCGCGTAATCGGGCACGCCGAGCTTCGTGAGGGCGGGCGCCGCAATCACCGCGCAGATGATGTAGGAGGCCGTCACCGGCACGGCGAGCCCGATGATCCAGACGATGAGCGCCGTGTAGAGCGCCGTCAGCGGCAGGCTCCCGCCCGCATAGGCGATGATGATGGCGCTGAACTTCAACCCCAGCCCGGTCAGCGTCACGACCCCGACCACGATGCCCGCGGAGGCGCAGGTCGTGGCCGCGTTGAGGGCGCCGATGGATCCATCGGCCATGGCGCGCACGAGCTTGCGCGGACCCATCGCAGTGTCGCGCCTGAGAAAGCTGAGCAGGAAGGTCAGCACGGTCGCCCAGAACACCGACAGCATCGGCGAATAGCCGATCAGCATGAAGATGACCACGGACGCGAGCGAGATGAAATGGAAGCCGTAGCGCAGGGTCATGGCGCCCAGGCTCATCTCCTGGCGGAACTCCACGTCGTGCGCCCCGAACCGTTTGGCGTCGAGCTCGACCATCAGGAGAAGCGAAAAGTAGTAGAGGCAGGTCGGGATGACCGCCATCCAGATTACGTCGAGGTAGGAGATCTTGAGAAACTCGGCGATGAGGAATGCGGCGGCGCCGAGGACCGGCGGAGAGAGGATCGCACCCAGCCCCCCGGCCGCGAGAAGGCCCCCGGCCGCATTCGTGCCGAAGCCGGCCTTGGCGAGCATCGGGGCCGCGACGGTGCCGATCATCACCGTCGTGGCGACGCCGGAACCGGAGGGCCCACCGAGCAGGAAGGACGACAGCACCACGGCGCGTCCGGCGCTGTTGCGCTTGCCGCCCATCAGGGCGAGGGAGAAGTCGATGAAGAACTTGCCGGCACCCGACTGGTTGAGGAACGCACCGTAGATCGTGAACAGGATGATCAGGGTGGCGGAGACGTCGACCGCGACGCCGAAGATCCCCTCCAGGGTCATGAACAGGTGCCCGACGAGCCGCGGGAGGTCGTAGCCGCGGTGGGTCCAGGGCTGCGGAAGATAGGGGCCCGCCATCGCATAGGCGATGAAGAGCAGCGCGACGACCGGCATGATCGGCCCGGTGGTCCGCCGTGTCGCCTCGAGGAGGAGGACGATGAAGGCTACGCCGAGCACGACATCCCAGCGGTCCGGAACGGTCGCACGATCCGTGAAATCCTCGCCGCCCATCAGGGCGTAGACGATGATCCCCACCGCGGCGAGCGCGGGGATCACGTCCCACCAGCGGATCCGGTTGCGGAAGCGGACCGCGACGGGGAAGAGCAGGAAGGCGAGCAGGAGGACGAAGGCGACGTGGATGTAACGCAGCGGCTGCGTCGCCACGATGTCGTAGGCGGCATAGAGGTGGAAGCTCGTCATCGCGACCGCGATCGTGGTCGCGATCGCCCCCGCGATGCCGCCGAGCCGGTTCGTGGCGCCCTCTTCCTGCTCGATATAGGATTCCGCTTTCCGCAGCGCCTCCGTCGAGACGGCGCTCGGGTCTTCAGCGGTCAGGGGCCCGGCTTCGTTCGCCATGGTGCCTCGTTGTGGTGCGTTTCCCCGGAGAACCACCCGAGATCCGACCGGACGCGCGTGGACGCTCCCGGGGCTCGAACAGAATCTCCGGGCACGGACGCTAACCGTCCCTTTGGGGGCCCGCAACCGGTTCAGTCGCAAGCAGGGGTATCGGGTCCCCAGGAACTCGCTCGGCAGGGGATATGCCGGGCCGCCCGACGGGCTCCTGGATCAGATCCGGCGCCTCCCGCGTTGGTGCTGGTGCGGCTCCCGACGGCCAGGATCGCACCGGCCGCAGGCCGGCGCGGCGAAGCGGGATCGGGGCGGCTCCGGCACCCGACAGCAGAGGGACCTCCGATTGATCCTCGATTTCCATGATCCCCGCCAGGCTGCGCCCCGGCGCTGCGTGAGCCCCGAACTGCCGCGTCGGCGCGGCCTTGCGGACCGGGCCCGGGCGTGGATGGCGGCATGACGGACCAAGCCCCGACCTTTCTCACGGGTCTCATCCGCGCTGCGCTCGGCCGCGAGACCAATCCGGGAGCTCAGGCCGAAGCGGACGAGACGCAATCTCCGCGAACTGAAGCGCAGCAAACGGACGTCGCTCCCGACGTGCCGGCCGATCGGGCCACGGCGGAGTTCGACCCTGGGATCGTGGGCGTCCTCGCCGAGAAGGTTCTGCGCGCCTGGCTGCAGAACCGGTACCAGCTTCTGTTTCCGTTCGCCCTGAACCTGCGCCGGCTCGACCAGCGCCAGGCCGAGCTCCTCGTTCACGCCATGATCGCTGCGGCCGAGGCGGACGGATCCTTCGATCGCCGGGAACGCGAGCGGATCGAGGGAACGCTGAGCCTCGTGGATCCAAGCGAGGACGAACGTGCCTTCCTGGAAAAGGCCCTCAGCCGGCCGCGTCCCCTCAACGACATCCTCAGCGAGGTCCACGATGTCGAGACGGGCGCTCTCGTCTATGCGGCCTCCCTGATGGCGTTGGACGAGCGCAAGCCGGTCAACCGGTATTATCTGAAATACCTGGCGGCCCGGCTCCAGCTCTCCGAGGAACTGACCGGCAGCCTCGAGCAGCGCTACCGCGCGTGAGCCGCTGCCGACGCTGAGCATCGGGGGCGCCGACGGGCCAACGACATGGTGGGGACGGGAGCGCCGTTTCTCGAACGGGCTAGGCCTCGGACGCGTGCGTCCCGCGCTCGGCTAACGCAGCCGAAGACCGGCCATTGTCCGGGAGCCTGGATACCCCGCGCGTCCGGCTGCCGGATCAGGCCTGCTGCACGGGCGCGTCCGCGCCACCCGGCGTGTGCAGGCTCTCGGTCAGATCCTGCAATCCGTTCTGCACCACCTGGCTGTCGACGAGGAGCCGTCGCGACAGGTCGGACAGAGTGAGCCATCCGACGATACGCTCGTCCTCGGTGACGGGCAGCCGGCGGATGTTGTGCGAGGCCATCAGGTCCATCGCCGTGGTGAGAGGGTCATCGGACCGGCAGGTGAACACGAGCTTCGTCGCGACGTCATGGACGCGGGTCCGCTTCGGGTCCCGTCCTTCGGCCACGACCCGGTAGAGCAGGTCGCGGTCCGTGATCACGCCGCGAAGGTCGTCAGCGGTCCCGAGCGGCAGGGCGCTGACGTCGAGCTCGCCCATGAGCGCAGCGGCATCCTGCGCCGTGGCCTCGGGCTCGATGAATTCCACGTGGCGCGTCATCACGTCTGCGACCTTCATGGCTGCCCTTCCTCTTCTCGTTCATTGCAGTCTGCGCGCTGAGCGCGGCGCCGGCGCTGCCCTCGCGATCCCTGCGTCGATGTTTGGCCGGGCGCGGGCCGCCGCACGGCCTGTGCTGCATCTTTCATGCTGTCCTCACCGCGGCGCGAGCTGCCATACCATCGCAATCGTCGGCACGCCGACGATGATCACGAGGATCGAAAGCGGGAGGCCGAGCTTCCAGTAATCGCTGAAGCGATAGCCGCCAGGTCCCATCACGAGCGTGTTGCACTGGTGCCCGAAGGGGGTGAGGAAGTCGCAGGCGGCGCCCACCGCCACCGCCATCAGGAAGGGGTCCGGATTGAGTCCGACCTTGCTCGCGAGGCTCGCCGCGATCGGGGCCATCATGAGCACGGTCGCGGCATTGTTGAGGAAGGGCGTGACCGCCATGGCGGCCACCATGATGAGCGCCAGGGCCCCCATGGGTGGGAGCGCGTCGGCGCCGACCGACAGCCAGCCCGCGATCAGGTCCGTGGCGCCCGTGGTCCGGACGGCCTCGCTCACCGGGATCAGGGCCCCTAGCAGGATCAGGATCGGCCACTCGACGGACTCGTAGGCCTCGCGCAGGGAGAGCGATTTGGTGAGGAGCAACGCGAGCGCGGCACCGAAGAAGGCGATGGCGATCGGCAGGAACTTGAAGGCGACGGCGATCATGGCGGCGGCCAGGATGATGACCGGGATCCAGCGCTTGCGGCCGCGCCCGAGCGCCAGCTCGCGTTCGGCAAGCGGGAGAATCCCGAGATCCTTCAGGGCGTCGGGCAGCACCTCGAACCGGCCCTGCAGCACCACCACGTCGCCGGCCTGAAACCGCACCGAGCGCAGGCGCTGGGTGATGCGCTGCCCGCTCCGGCTGATCGCGAGGAGGTGGACTTGGAAGCGCTCGCGCAGCGAGAGCTGCGCCGGCGTGGCGCCGATGAGCATGGAATCCGCCGTGACGACGCCCTCGATCACGCCGACCGTGTCGCTGTCGCCCTCCGCGGCCGCCGCATCCTTGCCCTGACCCGCGAGGGCGAGGCCGCCGCGCGCAACGACCCGCTCGAGCGCTTCGGGCTCGCCCTCGAGGAGGAGCACGTCGCCGGCCTGGAGCTTGAGCGCGGATGTCGGTTTGTAGCGCCGGAAGCGTTCGCGCACGATCGTGGTCAGGGTGGCGGCGCCCTCGGCGAGCGCCTCGACCTCCTTGGCACGCTGCCCGACGAGCGGGGATTCCGGGGGCACGCGCAGCTCCGCGACATAGTTCTCGATGTTGATCGCCGCATCGAGGGAGGCACCGCCGCGCCGGTCCTTCGGCAGAAGCCAATAGGTGAGCGTCAAGCAGACCAAGCCGCAGGCCGCGATCGCCAGGCCCACGGGCGCATAGTCGAACATCTCGAACGGCTGGCCGACGATCTCCTGCCGCACGCGGGCCACGATCACGTTGGGCGAGGTGCCGACGAGCGTGATCAGCCCGCCGATGAGCGAGCCGAAAGCCAGGGGCATGAGGAGCTGGGACGGGGACGTCTGGGAGCGCTTGGCGAGCTGGAACGCGACCGGCATCATGATCGCGAGCGCACCGACATTCTTGATGAAGGTCGAGAGTAGGATCACGGCGAAGACGAGGGTGAAGACCTGCGCTCGGGTGGAGGTGAGATAGGGCGCGAGCGGACGCATGATCCGCTCGGTCACGCCCGATTTCGCGACCGCCGCGCTCACGAGGAGCGCCGTCGCCACGATGATCACCACATCGTCGCTGAAGCCCGTGAAGGCCTCCTTGGCGGGCACGATCCCGGAGATCACGGCGGCAAAGAGCGCCAGCATGGCGACCACGTCGTAGCGCAGCCGCCCCCAGACGAAGAGCACCATCATGGCGGCGACGATCGCGAAGGCCAGTCCCTGTTGAAGCGTCATCGACCGATCCCGTCAGGGTGCTTCCGCAGGGCGGAGCAGCTGGGAGCCGGCCGCCTCCATGGGGCGAGGCGGCCGGCCCCGGGGAGCCATCTCAAGGGCATCAACCCTGCACCGGCGGAGTGACGAGGTCGGTCAGGCGCGGGACCTCCTTGCGCGGAAAGGCCACCGGAATGGCGATTGCGGCTTCGTACTCCTCCATGACGTGCTGGAACGAGCGGTCCGCATCCGTCAGCTGCCCCCGCTGCCGCGCCGGCTTGAGGATGAAGAGCAGGAGCGAGCGCCCGGTCACCTCATAGGAATGGCCGAACTCGAAGTCCTGAACATCGTCGTTCTCGCCCTGGTTGGTATCGATGAGGCGCACCCAGCGGCTGCCGCCCACGGCCTCGGGCAGGGTGAAGGGCACCACGTCGTGATGGGCGTTCAGGACGAGGAGCAGGGTCGAGTCCGTCCCGATGCGCCGGATCCCGGTCTCCTGGGCGCGTCCGTCGAGCAGCACGCCCATGCAGCGGCCATTCGGATCCTCCCAGTGCTCCGGCTGCATCTCGTCGCCTGCGGGCGTGAGCCAGGTTACGTCCTTGACTCCCAGTTCCTCGTCGAACTCGCCCGTCAAGAACCGCCCGCGCCGGAGCATCGGGAGCGCCCGGCGGATCGCCAGGAGCTTCTGGACGAACTCCGCCAGGCATTTGCTGTCCTTGTCGATGGCGTCCCAGTCGACCCAGGAGATCTCGTTATCCTGGCAATAGGCGTTGTTGTTGCCCCCCTGGCTGCGGGCGAATTCGTCGCCTGCGAGGATCATCGGCGTGCCTCGGGACAGGAGGAGCGTGCCCAGCATGTTGCGCATGTGGCGGAAGCGCAGCTCCCGGATGGCGGGGTCGTCGGTCGGGCCCTCGGCGCCGTAGTTCAGGGATAGGTTGTGGGAGTGGCCGTCCCGGTTGTCCTCGCCGTTCGCCTCGTTGTGCTTGTCGTTGTAGGAGACGAGGTCGTTCAGGGTGAACCCGTCATGGGCGGTGATGAAGTTGACGGAGGCCCAGGGCCGGCGCCCGCGCTTGTTGAAGAGGTCGGCGGATGCCGTCAGGCGGGCGGCGAGTTCGGCGAGCTTGCCCTCCTCGCCCTTCCAATAGGCCCGTACGGTGTCGCGGTAGCGGTCGTTCCATTCCGCCCAGCCGGGCGAGAAGCGGCCGACCTGATAGCCGCCGGGGCCGCAATCCCAAGGTTCGGCGATGAGCTTCACCCGCGACAGGATCGGGTCCTGCCGGCAGGCGTCGAGGAAGCGTCCGTCCTCGTCGAAGCCGTGCGGCTCGCGCGCCAGAATGGTGGCGAGGTCGAACCGGAAGCCGTCCACGTGCATCTCCTGCGCCCAGTAGCGCAGGGAATCCGTGACCATCTGGAGCACGCGGCTGTGGCTCAGGTTCACGGTGTTACCGGTGCCGGTGTCGTTGATGTAGTAGCGCCGGTCGGGCGCGAGCCGGTAATAGGAGGCGTTGTCGATGCCCTTGAACGAGAGCGTCGGGCCGAGTTCGTTGCCCTCCGCGGTGTGGTTGTAGACCACGTCCAGGATCACCTCGATCCCCGCCTCGTGGAGGTGGGCGATCATCTCCTTGACCTCGGAGAAGGCGAAATCGCCGTTGGCGGCATAGCGCCGGGCCGGTGCGAAGAAGCCGATCGTGTTGTAGCCCCAGTAGTTTCGCAGCCCCTTCTCGGTGAGATAGCTGTCGTCCAGGAAAGTGTGGATGGGCAGGAGCTCGACCGCGCTGATGCCCAGCGAGCTGAGATACCGGACCACCTCGTGCCGCGCGAGCCCCGCATAGGTGCCGCGCAACTCCTCGGGCACCCCGGGATGGCGCATCGTGAAGCCGCGCACATGGGTCTCGTAGATGACCGTCTTCTCCCAGGGCGTCTGCAGGCGGCGGTCCTCGCCCCAGGTGAAGGCGGGGTCGATCACCCTGGCCTTCATCATGAAGGGCGCGCTGTCGCGCTCGTCGAAGGTGAGGTCGTCCCCCGTCTCCATCCGGTAGCCGAACAGGGCCGGGTTCCATTCCACGTAGCCGACGATCTGCTTGGCGTAAGGGTCGAGGAGAAGCTTGTTGGGGTTGAAGCGGTGGCCGGCCGTCGGCTCGTAGGGCCCATGGACGCGGTAGCCGTAAACGGTGCCGGGACGCGCGTCGGGCAGGTAGCCGTGCCAGACCTCGTCCGTGAGCTCGGGCAGTTCGATGCGTTCGATCTCGCGTTGGCCATCCTGGTCGAACAGGCAGAGCTCCACCCGGGTGGCATTGGCCGAGAACAGCGCGAAATTGACGCCGAGCCCGTCCCAGGTTGCCCCCAACGGATAGGGCCGCCCTTCCCGGATGCGCGAAATGCGCGGGATCTGGGGTGCCGAGGGCTGTGCCAACGGGTTGCCGACGGTCTTGCTCTGGACGTTCATGGATCGCTCAAGGTGGGACCGGACGCCCGATGCGCCCGCGTGACCCACATCAACGCAGAAGCTTCATGGAAGCTCCGCCAGAATTTCCGGCTGCGCGGCTCCTTCCGCCTCACGCGGCGTCACGCGCAATCGGGGCCGCCGTGCCCCCCTCCTGGACGAGATCGTGGATGAAGCCGAGCTTCTCGATCACCGGCGGCGTCAGCAGGAAGGGATAGAGATCGGGCTGGCCCATGCAGCGATTGATGCTGTTCAACGCGAAGGTGAGGGGCAGCCACTCGTCGATGATGCGCTGGATGTCGCCGACCTTGTAGGGATTGACGTCGATCTCGGCCTGAAGAACTCCGGTGTCGTCGAGACGGGGGTTCACGCTGACCCCGAACGAGCGCGCCATCTCGATCGTATCGATGATATGGAGGTAATGAGCCCAGGTCTCGGCGAAGTCCTCCCAAGGGTGGGTCGTGGCATAGGTCGAGACGAAGTTCTGCTGCCAGTCCGCAGGCGGGCCCTCGTTGTAATGGCGCTGGAGCGCCGCGCCGTAATCCGCGCTGTCGTCGCCGAAGATGGCCCGGCAGGCATCGAGCCTGCCGCCATCGCGCACGAGGAGGTCCCAGTAATGGTGGCCGATCTCATGGCGGAAATGGCCGAGCAGCGTGCGGTAGGGCTCGCCCATGGCCTTGCGCCGCTTCTCGCGCTCCACGTCGTCGGCTTCCACGAGGGCGATCGTAATGAGCCCGTTGTCGTGGCCCGTCATGACCTTCGGGCCGTCCCGCGCCGGCGGATCGGCCAGGAACTCGAAGATCAGCCCGTGTTCCGGGTCCTCGGTCCGGGTGTGCAGCGGCAGGCGCAGCTGCAGGAGGGTGTAGAACAGGCGGTGCTTGGCGAATTCGATCAGGCGCCAGGCTTGGAGGTGCGCCGGCACGGTGATGTCCGGAATGACGCCGTTGTGGCGGCAGGCGCGGCAGAAGGCCTCCTCCGATTCCGCGGGCACGAGCCAGTTGCAGGTGTCGTGCGCGGCGTTCGTGCAGAAGCGGAAGGAGCGCCCCGGCGCCGCAAGCGCGCGCCAGTTCGCACCGTCAGGCTCGAGCGCGGAGAGCGTGCCGGCCTCGGGCAGATAGCCGAGCGTGTGGCCGCAGCGTTCGCAGGTCCGGTTCTCGAAATGCAGCAGCTGGCCGCAGGACTGGCACTTGAACAGCTTCATCGAAATGGCTCCAGGGCTCTCGTGGCTGGCGAGATCGGCAGGCGCCGCGGCAAGAGCTGCAGCCTGCGCTGGCGTGGCTCAGGATCCGGGCTCGGGCCGTCCGCCGGCCTTCCCCGCTGCGCGCGAGTGCTGCTCAGGTTCCGGACGGCACCACGCCGCCGAGGGCGCTCTCGATCTGGGAGAGAAGCTTCGAGAAGTCGACGGGTTTCGGGTGGTAATCGTCGCAGCCCGCCTCCAGCGCCTTCTCGCGGTCGCCCGACAGGGCATGTGCGGTGAGGGCGATCACCGGGATGCGCGCGGTCTCGGCGGCAGCCTTGAGCTGCCGCGCCACGGTCCAGCCGTCCATCACGGGCAGGTTCATGTCGAGGAGGATGACGTCCGGGTTCTCCGACCGGCCCATGCTGAGCCCCGCCGCGCCGTCCTGGGCCACGACCACGTCGAAGCCTCGGCGCTTGAGACGGCGGGACAGGAAATCCCAGATTTCCTCGTGGTCCTCGACCAGCAGAATTTTATTGGGCATCACCCTTCTCCGTGCGTGTCGGCTGCGTCTCGCGGGCGCCGTGACCTCGCTCGAGTCCCTGCGAAGCCGAATGCGGCTCCCCAGTGCGCAGCGCCGTGATGTTGCGAAGCTCCGCGGCGAGTTCGCTCTGCGGGTCTCCGTCCGTGTAGATCACCTGCTGGGCCAGGCCCTCCAGGCGCTGGCATTCCTCAGGGGTCAGATCCCGCGCCGTGAGGGCGACCACCGGAACGTCCTTCCAGTCGGCGCGCCGCCGCAGGGACTGGATGAAGGTGAAGCCGTTGAGATCCGCCATGTGGAGATCAACGAGGATCAGCTCGGGCCGGTTCTGGGCCAGTTGCTCGATGGCCTCCGGCTTGCTCGGCGCCTCGATCACGTCCCAGCCCTCCTCCGCCAAGTGCTCGCGGATCAGTGCCCGCGTCCCCTCGTCGTCCTCGATTACGAGAGCGACGCCGGGTTGCGCGCTCGACCGGTAGCGTTCCAGCACCGCCTTGAGCCGCGGCCATTGCACGGGCTTGGTCAGGTAGTCGGCGGCCCCCAGGGTCATGGCGAGCCCCTTCTGGCGCACCATCGTGACCATGATGACGGGAATGTCCGCGAGGACGGGGTCGGCCTTGATGGCGGAGAGGACCGCCCAGCCGTCCATGTGGGGCATCATGACGTCGAGCAGGATCGCACTGGGCCTCAGCGCGCGGGCCCGTTCGAGGCCTCTCTGGCCGTCCGGTGCGGTCTCGACCGCGAAGCCCTCGCGGGTGAGGAAGCGCGTGAGGAGCTCCCGGGCCGAGAGATCGTCGTCGATCACGAGGACAAGGCTCGCGCCGCCGGCAGCCCGGATGCCCTCGGCGGTTTCCACGGCGGCTTCCGCCTGAGCCTTGGCGTCGCGCATCCTGAGATCCGCGGGCAGACGGATCGTGAAGCTCGTGCCCTGCCCAAACTCGCTCTCGACTGCGATGTCGCCGCCCAGCATGGTGCAGAACGCCTTGGTGATCGAGAGCCCCAGGCCCGTCCCGCCGAAGCGCCGGGTCGTGGAGGAATCGGCCTGGCTGAAGCGCTGGAACAGCTTCTCCATGTCCTCGCGCGACATGCCGATTCCGGTGTCTGCGACGCGGAATTCCAGCCATTCGAGTCCGTCGGCCCCCGTCCGCCGGGCCGAGAGCGTGATCTGCCCGTTCTCGGTGAATTTCGAGGCGTTGCTCAGCAGGTTGAAGAGGCACTGCCGCACCTTGACGAGGTCGGAATGCATGGTCCCGATCTCCGCGCCCGCCTCCACCACGAGGGTGTTCCCCTTCTTGGCCACGAGCGCCTCGACGGTGCCGGCCGCCTCGGAGACGAGCTCGGCGACGTCGAAATCCTCCGCGTGGACCTCCATCTTGCCGGCCTCGATCTTGGAGATATCGAGCACGTCGTTGATGAGGGAGAGCAGGTGTCGGGCATTGCCGTTGATCTTGCGCAGGTCCTCCAGCATGGTCTCGGCGCCGAGATCCTCCGCTTCCTCCTCGAGCATTTCCGTGTAGCCGATGACGGCGCTCAGGGGCGTGCGCAGCTCGTGGCTCATGTTGGCGATGAACTGGCTCTTGGCGTGGTTCGCCTGCTCGGCGGCCTCCTTGGCGGCGGTCAGCTCCTCCTCGTAGCGCTTGCGGTGGGTGATGTCCTGCATCGCCCCGATCATGCGCACCGGCCGGCCCCACAGGTTGCGGAGCATGAAGCCGCGGTCGAGCACGTTGGCGTAGGCCCCGTCCGCCTCGAGGAAGCGGTACTCGTCGGTCCAGTGCGTGCCGCCACCCTCGATGACCGCGTGGATGCCCTGCACGACCCGCTCCCGGTCGTCGGGATGGATGTGGTTCTTCCACCAGGTGCCCGTGGGCTCGACGTCATCGTTGCAATAGCCGAAGAGCGTGCAGATCGCCTCGCTCCAGTGGATCTCGTCCGCCTCCAGGTTCCAGTCCCAGATGGCATCGTTGGTGGCGCGCGCCGCCAGGCGGTAGCGCTCCTCGGCCTCGCGCAGGGCGTCCTCGGTGAGGCGGCGCTCCGTGACGTCCCAGGTGATGCCGACCATGTAGAGACCCACGCCCGAGGGATGCCGGGCGACGCTGCCGCGCGCGATCGCCCAGCGGATCTCGTCTCCGGGCAGCACGATCCGGAACTCGTGGTCGTACTCGCCGAGCGCCCGCTTGGCCTCGTCGACCTTGGCGTCGAGGCCGGCCCTGTCGTCGGGGTGGATCCGCTCGAAGATGTCCTGCATGCGCAGGCCGTCCTTCGGGGCGAGGCCGAACATCCTGAGGAGCTTCTCGTCGGCCTGGACCTCGTCGCTTTCGAAGTCCCACGACCAGGTGCCGATGCGCCCGCTCTGGAGCGCAGCCTGAAGGCGCCTCTCGGCCTCCATGGCCCGCAGCTCCGTCTCGCGCTGGTCCGTGATGTCGGTGTTGGTCCCGAACCAGCGGACGATGGCGCCGCTCTCGTCGTGGATCGGCACCGCGCGGGACAGGAACCAGCGATAGGTTCCGTCGCGGCCACGCAGAGGGAAGGTGTCCTCCCAGCTCTCCCCGCCCTCGATCGCGAGGCGAAAGCGCGTCGCAACCCGCTCGGCATGGTCGGGATGGTGGAAGCTCCTCCAGCCCCCGCCGAGCGACTGCTCGGGCGTCGCTCCGGTGAACTCGTACCAGCGCCGATTGTACCAGTAGAGCGTGCCGTCCGGGCGTGCCATCCAGGCGAGCTGCGGGATGTTGTCGGCAAGCGCCCGGAAATCGGCCTCGCTTTCCCGCAGACCCTCCTCGGCGGCCTTGCGTCGCACGAATTGTCCGATCTGCTGTCCGAGCGTCGCAATGCTCTCCAGGAAGCTTTCGTCGACCCGCTGCCGGCGGGCGCCGGAGAACTCCATGATGCCGAGCACCCTCGTGCCGACGCGCACCGGAAACGCGAAGGCGGAGCGCAGGCCGGCCCGGCCGGCGGCCGCGCGCCGCGGCAGCTTGGGGTCTCCTGCGATATCGTCGATCTGCAGAGCAGTGCCTCCGTCCCAGACGCGCCCGGGCAGGCCCTCTGCCGGTCGGGGGGCCAGCTTTTCGGTCGCAGCCAGGAACTCTCCCGCATCGATCTCGGGCGAGGCCCAGGTCGCCAGGCAGCGCAACACGCCCCAGGGCTCGTCGACGCTCCAGAACACCCCGACCTGCCAGTCGAGGCTCGACCCGATCGCCCCGAGCACCTGAGTGAGCGCGGTCGGGAGATCGGCCGATCCGGCCAGGATGCGGCTCACGGTGATCTGAAGTCCGAGCCGGCGCTGGGCTTCGCCCCGGTGCGACACGTCCATGAAGGTGACGACGCTGCCCGTCACGACGCCGTCGCCGACGATGGGGTAGGACGAATATTCGGCCGTGAAGAAGGTGCCGTCCTTGCGCCAGAGGGTCTCGTTATCGAGCTGGACCGGGCGGGCGATCTCGAAGCTCTGCACGAGGGGGCACTCCCCCTGCGGATAGGGCGAGCCGTCCGGATGCGTGTGGTGGATCAGGTCGTGCATGTTGCGGCCGAGCACCTCGTCGCGCTCGTAGCCGATCATGTCGAGGGCGGCCCGGTTGACGAAGGTGCAGCGGCCCTCGGGGTCGACGCCGTATACTCCCTGGCCGACCGCGTTCAGAAGGGCCGTCCGCTCGAGCTTCGACTGTTCCGCGGCCTCGGCGAGACGGGTGGCCCGCGAGGTCGCCTGCCGCAGCTCGATCTCCGAGACCACGGATGCGGCGATGTCCTTGAGGGCGGCGATCTCGGCTTGCGTCCAGTCCCGCGGCCGGGTGTCGATGGCGCAGAAGGTCCCGAGCACCTCGCCGGTCGAGAGGACAAGCGGCAGGCCCGCATAGGCCACGACGCCGAGGTCGGACACCGCGAGATTATCCCGCACCAACGGATGCTCCCGAGCGTCCGCGATGATCAGCGGCTCGGCTCGCGCGACCACGTACTGGCAGAAGGAATGGGAGAGCGGGGCCTCCCGGCGGCTGGCCCAGGGCTCGGGCAAGCCGACGGCGCTCTTGAAGAACTGGCGCCTGTCGTCGACGAGAGACACCAGCGCGACCGGCGCTCCCGTGACCGTGGTAGCGAGGCGGGTGAGGCGGTCGAAGGCCTCCTCGGGCGGGCTGTCGAGGAGGCCGAGATTCCGCAGGGCGGTCAGGCGCCCAGGATCCCCGAGGTCGCACGAGGCCGGGGCAGGTCCCTCAGGGGCCGGCTCCGCGACAGCGGCAGGGCGCTCGAGGTCCTGGATGTCGCGGTGGGAAGCCGGCGAATCGGGTGGCAGTGACGGCCCCAAGCGGGCTCTCCTTCGGGCGTCGGCGGGTGGTTGCCCGCCTCAACCCTTTGCGAGACCGTGTGGTTCCTCCCCTGCGTCCGCTCTCCGCGGCCGGGGACTACTCCTCCCTCTGGCCCGTCAGGCTGAGCAGGAGCTGGAACAGGTTGATGAAGTTCAGGTAGAGCGAGAGGGCGCCGAACACCGCGAGCTTGGTGTTGGCCTCGTGGCCGAAGCTCTCCGCATACTGCTCCTTGATGGACTGCGTGTCGTAGGCCGTGAGCCCGGTGAACACGAGCACGCCGATGATCGAGATCGCGAATTGCAGCGCGCTGGAGCCGAGGAAGAGGTTCACGAGGGAGGCGATCATGATGCCGATCAGGCCCATGAACAGGAACGAGCCGAACCGGGAGAGGTCGCGCTTCGTGGTGTAGCCGTAGAGGCTCGTGGCGCCGAACATGGCGGCCGTGATGAAGAACGTGCGCGCGATGCTCGTTCCCGTGAAGACCAGGAACACGGAGGCGAGCGACAGGCCCATCACGGCGCAGAAGGCCCAGAACAGGGCCTGGGCGGTCGCTGCCGAGATCGCGTGGATGCGGAACGAAAGGAACATCACGAAGGCGAGCGGCGCGAGCATCACGACCCATTTCAGGGGGGTCTGGAAGATCGGCACGTAGAGAGCCGGAGTCGAGGCGACGAAGAAAGCGACGAGGCCCGTCACCACGAGGCCGAGGCCCATGAAATTGTAGACCCGCAGCATGTGCTGCCGCAGACCCTCGTCGAAGATCGCGGTGCCGGGACGGGCCGTCGTTGTCTGCCAGGCGTAGGGTGTGTTCATCGAAGTCTCCTCACAGGGGTTCACGGACAATGTTCGGGGTGGGTGACCGAGCGGGTGTTACGGCAGCCGGCTCGACAGGCTGAGGGCGGCCCGCTCGACCGCCCGCTCGGGGCCGGTCGCCGTCAGGGCGTAGGCGAGCTGGCCGGTCTGCCAATAGACCGTGCGGGCCTGATCGAAGCGCGCGGTCGTCGGCGCGATCACGTTGAAGCTCGGGACCTGCGCGGCGAAGAGCGAAGCGCGGCCGAGATCGCCGGCCTCGACCTCCATCTCGACGCTGTGGCCGTCCCGCGACGGGAAGACCTGGGCGTCGAGCACCTGCCACTCGCGCGGCAGGTCCGGGAGACGGATGCCGGTCTCCCGCGCGATCTCGGCCGGATCGTACTGCGCGGCCTCGGGCTGGGAGGCCATGCGGGCGCGCAGGAGCGCGGTCTGGTGCGCGTGCAGCGCATCCTCCACGAAGGGCGGCGGTTTCGGCGAGGCCTCGCTGTCGGTGATGCCGAGCCCGACCTGGCCGTGCGCGAACCAGCCCGCTCCGATGAGCAACGCAACGGCCGCCGCCCGCTGCAGGCGCAGGCCGGCCCCACGCCAGGCGAGCGAGCGCTGCAGGCGCCGGCCCGCGTCGAGGGTCTGCGGCCGCGCCGGCGGCATCGGTGCCGCACAGGCGAGGCGCAGCGCATCCCGCGCGCTCAGGTCGGCCATGATGCGGGCCGCAGCCTCCGGATGGCGGGCCAGGTAATCCTCGACCTCGATGCGCCGCGTCATGTCGAGCTGGTCGTCGACATAGCCGAGGAGGTCGGTCTCGGTGATCGGATCCGTCATTGTGATCCTCCGACAATGCGAAGAGTAGGACGGGGCTTGCCCGCCGCACTCGAGTCCAGGCTCTGTCCCTCCTCGAAGGCGCGCAGGGCCGCGCGGGCACGGCCGAGGCGGGACATCAGGGTGCCGACCGGCACGTCGAGCGCAGCCGCGGCCTCCTGATAGGAGAGGCCCTCGACCGCCACGAGGTGCAGGGCCGCCCGTTGCTCGCTGGGCAGGGCCAGGAAGGCCTGCTGGATCTGCACGAGGCGGACGCGGCTTTCCTGGTCGGACGGCGCCTCCGTCGCCGCGACTTGCGCGACCTGCTCGATGCGCCGGGCTTCGGCCTTGTGGCGGCGGCGCTCGTCGATGAACGTGTTGTGCAGAACCGAGAGCAGCCAGGTGCGCAGGTTGCCGCCCGCGCGGAAGGTGCCCTGGCGCTCGTAGGCCCGCACGAGCGTATCCTGGACGAGGTCCTCGGCCCGGCTCTCGTCCCGGGTGAGCGAGCGTGCATAGCGGCGCAGCGGCTCGATCAGGGCAAGGACGTCGGGTCGTTTGGCGTCGGTCATGAGCGGTATACGATGCACGGGCCCTTCTTCATCCATGCCGGCGGGAGGCTGACCGTCCGGCCCGCCGGAAGGCGCGCGGCAACACCGGCCGCCGCGCGCCGCCGTGCCGGTCAGGACGTCTGCTGGATCGCAGAGAGCTTCCAGGGTCCGCCGTGGTCGCGGCGGAAGGTCCAGACCTCCGTGACCTCCTCGGACTTCGCCGGCTCGCCGCCGACGGGCTTGCCGCTTGTCCGCTCCACCATCTGCTCCGTGATGGCGTAGCGCATGGCAACGGTGGCGTAGTCGGTCGCACCCTCGCGCCAAGCCTCGGAGAGGTCGCCCTGCAGGAGCTTCACGGCCGAGATGGAGCCGCGCACGCCGTTGCGGGCATTCTCGTTCAGCTCCTCCTGATAGTAGCCGGCCATCTCAGGCGTGGCGAGCTCCCACAGGGCCGCGACGTCCTCGCGCCCATAGGCCATCTGGACCTCCTCGAGCGCCCGCTCGAAGGCCGTGAAGTCGTCCGGGCCGAGGGTGATTTCTTCTGTGGCGGGACGGGTGGCAGAGGCGGCGCCGATGCCCATGCCGAGCCCGGCCGGGGTTGCAGCCGTGGACGCCGCGCCACCTGTAGGCGGGGTCATGCCGCTCAGGGCGGAGCGCTCCATGGGCGAACCGGCCCCTGCCCCAGCGAGCGACGGCTGCTGCCGGCGGCGGAAGAACCGCACCGCGAGGAAGATGAGCCCGCCGATGAGCGCCACCTGGAACACGAAGCCGAGGATCGAGGCAAGCGAGCCGAGCCCGCCGAAGAGGCCGGCGCCGAAAAGCGCGCCGAGGAGGCCGGCACCGAGGAGACCGGCGAAGAAGCCGCCGCCGAAGCGGCTGCGAGCGGGTTGCGCCGCCTGCGCCGCCGCGGAGGCCGGACCAGCCTGGGTCTGGCTCGGGGTCGTCTGGGTCCGCTGCAGGGGCTGCGCCGTCGAGGGCGCGGTCTGGGTGGCGGCCGGCGCTTCGTGGGTCCGCGATCCGCGCGAGCCCATGCTGCCCCGGCTTCTCGCATCGACGAGGCTCGTCATGGCCAGGAGGAGAACGGCCGTCAGGGCGACAACGGCGCGCCCCCGGCGGAACAGGCCCGTCGACGCGGGGCGTGGCTGGCCGTTGCGTGGATCACTCGAAGGATGGAGCATGAAAGCGGTCTTCCCTGAAATGGTGTTGGATCGGCCGGACGGCCCGTCTCATGCTCTCCGCCCTGGCGGCAGAGCCAGGAACGGAAGCAGCGCGACAGAGGCCGGTCCCTGGACCTCTTCCACCCGAGTGGAAGCCGAACGAGACGCCCCTGGGGGCGAAGGATTCGGCAGGTCGGCATAAAGGGTCCATGCCGGTATACGGACCTGCCGGCAAACCTAATCCATGCGGAATGAAAATTACGTTGGAACGGTCATCTTCCTAGATCGCGCCTTCGGGAGGTGCGGACGATCCTTGGGACGCGAAGCAGCCTCGGATCTTGAAACCGGGCTGCCCCGATCGGAATTTCTAATATGCAGGTCCGCATGTGCCTCGCCGGCTGGCCTGATCTCCCACGCCGGCAGTGAACCCCGCAAGGGCAGCGGGACGAGCCCGCCCATGACGGCGCCTGCCGACGCCCTCCGGCCTGCGCAACCGGGAGGGTCCTGTCGCCTCATCGCCCGGGCGGGGCCCCGCGCCGGGCGTTTGCTTGTTCAGGAGTTTGAAACGATGCGGACACCCCAGACATCCTCTCGCACCCGCGCCTACTCCGTCGACCCTCAGAAGGCCCTCGCCGGGTGGTTCATCATGAGCGCAGGCCTTCTCGTCGCAGTTCTCACCCGCTGGCGGGACTTCGCCCGTCCTTGAGGCCGGATGCCTCGACGGCGGGCTCCTCCCCGTGGGGAGGAGCCCGCCGGTCAGGAATGGAGCACCCGGCGCGCGCCGAGCGCCTCGCGCAGGATCATGTCCTTGTCGACGCGGGTTCCCTTGTCCTCGCGTACCGCCCGCTTCTTGCGCCGCAACTGCTTCGCGGCCTTGCTCAGGGCCGCATCGAAGGCCTTGTAGCAATCCTCATCGAGAGCCTCCCCGGCGGCGAGCTTGGTGCCGCCCATCTGCATGGTCACGGTGCAGCGGTAGCCGGCCCCCTCCCGGTTGAAGTGGACCGAGGCCCGGGTCAGCCGCCCGAAGTATTTGGCGGCCACCCGCAGAATGCTCTGCCGGGCATAATCCGGAAGGATCTCGCCGAGATCGACGGTGGAGCTCTGAACCGTGATGGGTGCTTCGATGATGTCCAGCTTCATTGAGCCCTCCTTCATAGTCTGGACGAAAAGAGGATCGGGAAACAGCAACAGGGCACGCCTGGCCGTGTCCGTGATCTGGCGGCCAAACCGCCCGTTCAGCGGGCGTCGGCTTGCGCGTGCTCCTCGTCCCGAGCCTTGAGAAGTTCGACGATCTGCAGGACCGGTCCGGATGGCGGCGACCGGCCCTCGTTCAGCATCGCCTCGTCGTTGTCGGCCCAGGCCTGGGCCTCGAGCAGCTCCGCCCGGCCCACCCCGAGATCCAGGATCTCGCTCAGGGTCGCATCGTCCTCCGGACCGAGCAGCGCTCGCAGTTCCGCGCGGGTCAGTGGCTCCGGCATGGTCGGACCTCCCTTCTGGCGTGGAAACCGCCTGCGATCTGGTAAAGGGCGGGGTCGGGATCAAGACCCGTTCGTGCGGTCTTGACAGGCCGGAACGTCGTTCCTACCTCATCGGCCGCCAAGGCCCGAATGGGCTTGGCGGTTCGGGCGCCGGAGGTGTCCGGCGCTCTCATTTCCATGTTGCTCTCTGGAGGATGTGGCTATGAGAACCTTTGATTTCTCCCCCCTGTACCGGTCGACTGTGGGGTTCGACCGCCTCTTCGACATGCTCGACCAGGCCACCCGTGTCGAGCCGATGACCAACTGGCCGCCCTACAACATCGAGAAGACGGGCGAGGACCAGTACCGCATCACCATGGCGGTGGCGGGCTTCTCACCTGACGAGATCGAGCTCACCCAGCACGAGAACGCCCTTGTGGTGACGGGCCAGAAGCACGCCGACGCAGAGGGCGTGCAGTTCCTGCATCGCGGGATTGCGACCCGCTCCTTCAAGCAGACCTTTAATCTGGCCGACCACGTGAAAGTCACGGGTGCGAACCTGGATAACGGTCTGCTCACGATCGAGCTGAAGCGGGAAGTCCCCGAGGAGCTGAAGCCGCGCCGGATCCAGATCATGAACGGCGGGGCCCTCGCCCAGGGCAAGTCCAAGCAGATCGAGCACGAGCCGCAGCAGGCCGGCAAGGCTGCGTAGGCCAGCCCCTGCTCGGTTCACGGCGGCGCCCGCCGGAGGCCGGCGCCGCTCGATCTTGGCTGCCAGACCGAACTTTGGAGTACCGCGATGAACATGCGCGATCTCATTCCCTGGGGTCGCCAGCGCCAGACCCCGAGCCGCCCGCGCCAGGCGGACGGCCGGTCTGTCGCTCTCGAGACGGCCGATCCCTTCATAAGGCTTCACCGGGAGATGAACCGGCTGTTCGACGACGTCTTCCGCGGTTTCGACCTGCTGCCGTTCGACAGCGCGGCCTCGGCCGCCGGCTGGCCGAATGTCGAGATCGTCGAGACCGACCGGGAGCTTCGTGTCTGCGCGGAGCTTCCCGGCATGGACGAACGGGATGTGGAGGTGCTGCTCGAAGACGGCCTCCTGACCATCCAGGGTGAAAAGCGCGCCGAGCGCGAGGATGGCGGGCGCCGCTTCAGCGAGCGCTTCTACGGCCGGTTCATGCGCCAGCTGCCCGTCGGCGACGTCCAGGAGGATCAGGTCCAGGCCTCGTTCAAGCACGGGGTGCTGACCGTGACCCTGCCGAAGATCGCCGGGTCCAGCGACAGGACGCGGCGCATCCCCATCAACGGGACGCCCGCGCTGACGCAGCACTGACCGACACACCCGGCGCCGGACAGGCTCACCGGGCTGCCCGGCGCCGCCTTCGCTCGTCGTGAGGGAGGATCATCATGGAGACCTTGCAAAGCACCATCGAGACGAACACCCCATCCGCTGTGCTCCCATCCAGCGCCCGAGGCACCGGAACCCCTTCCGCTGCCGGCGCATCCGAGCAATCCTTCGTGGAAGCGCTGATCGACCCCGTCAACGTGTTCGCCGACCCCGCGGAGGTGGCCGAGCATCCCTGGTTCACGCACGAGGAGAAGCGCACCATCCTGCTGTCCTGGGCCCGCGACGAGCTCGTGGTCGAGCAGGTGGCCAAGAAGCTCACCCCCGAACTCCGGCCAAGATCCCGCATCGATGCGGTGATCGAGGCCTTATCGCAATTCGACCCGCCCGCTGCCGGTGAATACCTCTCCGCCGTCGCTGCGATCCGGGCCTCGCACCTGCGGGGCATCCGGTGGAAGCGCAGGCACTGAACGAGGAGCGCGCTATGGCCGACCACACTGTCTCCAGCCTCACCAGCCCTCAGACCTCGGAGGCCTGCCTCGTCCCGGGGCTGATCGGCAATCCGGCGGGCGTGTTCTCGCATCCCCGCGAGGTTCTGGACGCCTCCGATCTCGGCACGGAGGACAAGCGCGAGATCCTCGCCTCCTGGGTGTCGGATGCCTGCGCCGTCGAAGGAGCGCCGGCCTGGCGCCGGCTTCCGGGCAGCTCTGCGCTCGTCGCGGTGGACGATATCCTGGCAGCCCTCCAGGCGCTCGATCGTGGAACGCTGCACTAGGGAGGGCTGCCGCGATGGTCCCCTTCGATCCCCAGGACTGGTCGGGCGGTTCCGGCTGGTCCGGCTGGCGCAACAACGACAGCCGCAAGCCGGAGGACCTCAATCGCGAAGCCGTTCAGCGCTGGCTGATGGCAAGCGCGTTCTGCCTGTGCTTTGCGGCCCTGGGGCCGCCTCATCTGATCCTGCACACGTTCGCCGGCCTGCAATTCGTCGCGGCCCTCGCGTCCGTGGCGGCTGCGGTCGTGCGAGGCGAGGACCCGTCCGCGCCACACCTCACGGGATGGGACGAGGCTGCCGCCTCGCTTCTGGTCACTACCGGGCTTCAACTGGCGCTCGGGGCACCGCCCCCGGCAGCCTGACATCGTCGAGAAAAGGCGTGGAGGACATCATGCAGGAACGAACGATCGGAATCGGTCACAATGGGCCGCCGGCGGAGGCAGCGTGCCCGCCCTGGCTGCTCGGCGCCGAAGCAGCGATCTTCAGGCGCGAGCGCCCGGTGACGACTGCCGGGAAAGCTCGCACGAAGGAATGGGTGCTGCGTTTCGAGCGGCGCACGCCGCCCTTCATCGATCCCCTGATGGGCTGGACGGCAGGTGACGATCCGCTCGCAAACGAGGTCGAGCTCACCTTCCGCTCCCGTGAGGAGGCCGTCGGCTATGCCGAGCGGTCCGGGCTGACCTATCGCGCGCGGCCCGACGTTCCCAAGGAGCGCGGTTCGGAGCGCGATCGATCAGTCGCGGAAGCAGTCGAGGCGGTGGTTTGGCTCTCACGGCTCCAGGCCGGCTATGGACGCCGCGACCTCTCAGGCTATCCCGATCTCGACCGCGCGCTCGTGAACCCGGCCGCCGTCTTCGCATCGCCGGACGATGTCGTGCGCCACCCGCTGCTCAGCCTCGACTGCAAGCGCGAGATCCTCTGGCGCTGGGCCTGGGACGAGTACCTCATCGAGATCGCCCAGGACGAAGGCATGGCGGAAGGGCCGCCGTCGCGCCTTGCGGAGGTCAAGGCCGCGCTGCGCGTGCTGGGCACCGCGTGGAGCCCGGATCCCGCCGCGCCCGCCATGTTCGCCGTGCGCCTCGACCGCCAGGATCTGCTCCTTGCCGCGTGAGGAGGTCGCCATGCCGGGAAGAGGCCATTGGAGCGCGGCAACCGGTTCGATCCGCTCTGGGTTGGCGGCGCCTTCGGACGGGAGGTCCTGCGCGCTGCCATCCGAGCCAGCTTCTCTCTTCGATCCGCCCCCGGCCGCATCTCCGGTTCGAGCGTCGGGCGGGATCCTATCCGGATGTCTGATGATCGAGCGGTCGCGAGACTGTCTCGCAGCGGATCATGCGAACCGCGACCCGGGAACTGACGGTTTCGGCGAGCCCGTCCGCACGGGGCTCGCCGCCGATTCCCGGTGCGACGCCTGACGTCCTCGCGCGCGCCGTTTCAGGACATGCGATAGCGCGCGACGGCTTCATCGTTCCATGCCAGCCCGCTCCCCGGTCGGTCGGGAACGAGGGCCATTCCATCCCGGATGGCGAGCGGCTCCCGGAGGATGGGGTTCGCCCAGTCGACATATTCGAGCCAGGCGCATGTCGGCGTCGCGGCGAGCAGGTGCGCGCTCACCTCGGGAAACAGGTGCGAGGACATCTCGATGCCGCGCGCCGCCGCCAGGCCCGCGGCCTGCACCCATCCCGTCACGCCGCCGATCCGGCCGAGGTCCGGCATGACGTAGTCGCACGCACCGGCGAAGAGCGCGTCGGCCATCGCCTTGGGCCCATCGAAGTTTTCGCCGATCTGCACCGGCAGATCGAGGCCTCGTGCAATCGCGGCATAGCCCGGATAATCGTCGTGGCGGATCGGCTCCTCGAGCCAATACACGCCCTCGCTCTCCAGCGCCCTGCCTCGCTTCAGAGCCTCCGCGACCGAGAGCGCCTGGTTGTAGTCCACCATCAGATGGATCCCGTCGGGCAGGCGGCGCCTCACGGCGGCCACGGCCTGGAGATCCTCTGCGAGGCTCGGGTAACCCAGGCGCAGCTTCACGGCCTTGAAGCGCCCCTCCTCCAGGAGCTGTACGGCCTGCTCCGCCGCCGCCTCGGCCCCGATCAGCCCGAGGCCGTTGCTGTTATAGACAGGGAGCGGTTTGGGGCCGGCGCCGAGCATCGTCGCGAGCGGAACGCCCGCGGCGAGCGCGAGAGCGTCCCACAGGGCGGCATCGAGGCCGGAGAGCGCCATCCTGACCACGCCGGTGACGCCGATCAGCGCGAAGCGCCGCGCCAGCACCGAGCCGATCTCGAGGGGCGCCAGCCGCTGCCCTCTCACGATCTCCGCCATATCCCGGAGCGTCTCCGCGATCGCCTTGGCGCCGCTGCGGCGGTAGCAGAACAGGTAGGTTCTCCCGGTCACCCCCTCCTCGGTCTCGACGTCGATGAGAAGCAGGGGCGCGTCGCGGAGGGTTGCCGCGCTCGTCCCCAGCGGGATGCTCATCGGCACCTCCACGGGGGTTGCGCGGAGATCCCGAAAGGTCAGGTGAGAGCCTGGGTTCGGCACCGTCGTCATGGACTCTTCCTCCCTCGATGCTCCGGTCCCTTGCAGGGGACTCGCGCGCCGCCTGCAGGGAATCTTAGGCTGGTGAAAGAACGTGGATGACACGGCGCGCGATCATATCGCCGGTCTTGGCCGCGTAAGCCTTCATGTGCGGAGCGGCGGCATGGGCATTGAGGGCCTCGGCGCTGGCCCACTTCTCCACGACCACGAAGGTGTCCGGTCCGAGCTCCGTCTGGAACGGCCCGAACGTGGGGAAGTCCACCACCGGCACGTACTCGATGCAGCCCTCCTCCGCGTGAACGGCGGGCATGTTGGCGCGGAACTCTGTGAGCACGGCATCGCGCATGCCGGGTTTGGCGGTGATAAAGGCAAGAACGTGCAGCATGGAAACCTCCGGGATGCCGCTTCTTAGCCTTCCTTCGGGTGCCCGCCAATGCCGTAAGGGACAACAGCGCTGTCTGCGTAGGGATATGCAGCAGCCACCCGCCTGTCCGTCCAGGCAAGGGAGCGCCTGGTCAGCTGCGGCAGCGCGAGCTCCATCGCCCGGTGCTCGCCTGTCCGGCTTCGACAGCCACCCGCTCTGTCGGGAGCGCCTCGAGAGGGCGGCGCAGGCGCCGAGCACGAAGGCCAGCACGAGGAAGGAGCCATAGCGCCAGTGCGGTTCGGGCGGGGACTCGACGTCCATGCCGTAGACGCCGGCCGCGGCGGTGGGAACTGCCAGGATGGCGGCCCAGGACGCGATCTCGGTCTGCTACGCCTGACCGGTCATCAGACTGGCCTCGAAGGTGAAGGCCAGCACCTCCTGCGGGGACTCGATCTCCTCCTGGATCCGGCGGATGTGATCCGAAACGTCCCCGAAGAGCACCTGCATGGTGGGATCGGCGCCCGGCTTCTCCAGAGGCCGGCAGACCTCGAAAGGACTGCCGCCATTGCGCATGACGGCGACAGCCCGCGCTGGCGGGCCTGCTCCTCAGCTTTGCCGAGCTGCGGGCGTCCGAAGCAGAGGGCCAGCAGGCGGCAAGGGTCTGGGTCGAACAGCTTCAGATGATCTCGAAGTCACTGAAAGTGACAGGAGGTTTCGTAGAGAGCGACGCGAAGTGGATGGCGGCAGCGGCCCCCTTTCCGTCGGAGTCGTAGAGCAGCCTGCCAGTGGCCGTGTCATACACGATCTGGGCTTTTCCGGCAGCAGAGTCTGCTAGACCTGTGGTGTTGGAGACGAACATCGCTGCTGTGATCGGAGTCCCTGCGACGGAGCCTCGGCCAAGGCCTTTAAACACCGCGTGATCCAAGAAAATCTGATCGTACGCGACCTCGAAATCGGTGATCGTGTCCACATTGTTCCTAAGAGCCGTGTCGAACACAAAGATGTCCCGGCTTGCTGCTCCCGTGCCGCCCGTAAGCGTGTCGTTTCCGCGCTGGCCGTTGAGCCTGTCATTGCCGGCACCTCCGGAGAGCACATCCCTGCCGGTATCGGTCGCCTGCGCCTCCCCGGCAATCGTCCAGAACTGCGGATTGGCAGCCGCCCCGGTCGCGCCGTTCCACTCGACGAGGATCGCTTCCCCGAACCAGTTGCCGCGTGGGCTCGCCTCCGTCGCACCGAACAGCTGGTCGTCGCCGTCGCCGCCATCGAGCATGTCGGCGCCAAGCCCCCCATAGATCAGGTCGTTGCCGGCGCTGCCGAACGCTTTGTCGTTGTCCCATTCGCCATGGATGTAATCGTTCCCGGCGCCGCCCGTCATCACATCCTTGCCCCTGCCGCCCAGGAGCTGGTCCGCCGCGCCGTTCAGGGAGGTGGCGTTGTCGTCGCCCATCAGCGCGTCGTTGCCGTCGCCACCGACAAGGATGTCCCGACCCACTCCGCCCCAGAGCTTGTCGGCAGCGGTCCCTGCCCACAGAAAATCGGTTCCGGCGCCCCCCTTGATCGTGAGCGGCGTCGATGAGCTGCTCAACGGGAAGATCTCGTTACGGGACCCGATGCCATTGAGCGTGCCACCCGTGCCGCCAAGCACCGTGATGGCGATGCTGCCCGAGACGTTGTTCGCCTCGTTCGACTCCGCGACTCCGTTCTCCGCATCGGCCACGACGCCGATGTAATAGGTACCAGGCGCAAGATCGCCCGGGAGAGTGATGGCCGTGGAAAAGTCCTGGAAGCTCGTGATCCCGGAGAGCGAATAGGCCTTCGTGAGAAGCCTGTCACCCGTGCTGATCGTCGAATCCGTCGAAAGATAGACGCCCATCGCGCCGCCACTCGTCGTGGCACCGAAGTTCGTAATCTTGTAATTGACTGTGACCTGCTGGCCCGCCGAAGCGGAGCTGGCGCTGAGGCTTGTCATCGTCGCGGTCAGGTCGGGCTGCCCGCTGAACTTGATCGAAACGCTGTAGGGATCGAACAACTCCCAGTCCGACGTGAAGCTGACCGTGGTTCCGCCGTTCCAGTTCCAGTTTTTGGCATAGGCTTCGAGCGTATAGACGCCCGGCACGAGGGCGACGGATTCGCCGTCGGCGATATTGTTGCTCAGCGGCATGCCGATGTTACCCTGAGCGGGACCACGCAGGATAAAGGCTCCGTAGGTGCCGCTGAGGTCGAACGTGACGGTCCCGCCCGTCTTCAGCTCGAAGCGATAGAAGTCCCGGTCGTCGTCGGCGTACTTCTCCTGGATTTCGGTAACATTGCCGTCGTAGGTCGGCGCGCCGAAATCGGTAAACCTGCCATACTGGACATAGAAATTGTCGCTCTGGGTAACGGTGCTCCCGGCCGTCAGTGTGCCGAAGTTGAACGCCATCTGCGAGCTTGACCCGCCGTTATCGGTATCGAGATGTGCGGGAATGAGAGAAAAGCCGTAGTCAGATTGCTGCGGAGACGTGGAGGTGATGGAGATGTAGTATGTCCCAGCCTTGAGGTCCCATCCGTACTGAGAGACTCCGCTGGTCGAGCCCGAGAAGTCGTATCCTTCCAAGACTCGGTTCGCATTGTAATAGGTGATAAAGGAGGTCGTCAGAGCGTCAAAATTTGAGACGACCCAAGAATCTTGCGTCAGGGTAAATTTGTAATAGGTCGGCAGCCCGCTCGAAACCTTGAGGTCTCGGATCCAGAAATCACGAAAGCGGATTCCGGAGCCTTCCGTTTGCGTTCCACCAAAGTTGCCGAGGTCGATCGCGCCCTCAAAGCTGGTGGGCGGAAGCATAGACGTCATGACAGAGGCCCCTTGGTCGATCCTGAACTGC
>JAESFH010000116.1_pt1 | contig 64259 bp, 54 predicted proteins | sample 9269381 | NCBI WGS metagenome assembly JAESFH01 (sample SAMN14504062, study PRJNA617094) | algae metagenome | isolation source: Aphanothece sp. CMT-3BRIN-NPC111 and co-occurring heterotrophs from well... | place: USA: Clark Mountains Wilderness, California | collected 2010-04-18
CAGGCATGGATATCATCCGCATCATTCTCTCGATCATCGCGCCACCGATCGGCGTGTTTCTGCAGGTCGGACTCCGCGGTCCGTTTTTCCTCAACATCCTGCTGACGCTGCTGGGCTACGTCCCCGGCATCATTCACGCGTTGTACGTGATCATCAAAGTGAAGTAGCCCTCGCGCATGAACCGCACTCTCGATCGCTGGAACGATCGCATTTTCACGACGGAAAACGTCTTCACCGCGCTCGCGCTCGTCGCCGCTCTCAGCGCGGCGGCAGCGAGCCAGCAGGCTCTGGAAAAAGGCTGGCGCGCGACCACGGGAACCGAGCCGCCGCGCAGTCCGAACACCAAGGACGCTACCTGGGTGGAGTCGCTCACCTGGGGCATCGTCACCGGCGCAATCATCGGGATCGTGCGGATGCTTTCCGTGCAGGGCGCGATCTCCGCTCGCCGTCGTTGGAAGTAGTTCAACCCTGCGGACGTCTTTCCCCGCCTGGAGCCGACGCCGGCGCAGTGCGCGACTCGCCCGGTCCGCCGGATCGATGCCGTCGCAGTGACGTCGGCCAAACTCTAGTGTGCGCGTGAGATCGCGACTAGCGGCGTGTCCGGCTGATCGCCGCTTCGCGCTTCTCGAGCTGATCGCCGACCTGCGCCTGTCCCGTCGCGGCGAGTTCCTCCTGAGTGTAGGTTCTCGTCGCCGTCGGATCGGATTTCACACGCGAGCTCGTTGTCTCGGCGGTGGTGGTCCTGGTTGTTGTTGTCGTCTGCGGCGCGGCGCAACCTCCGGCCAAAGCGGCAGTCGCGAGAATCACGAAAATTGCGGAAGTTTTCATTACAAGAGATACGTGACCGCTCGCCGCGACGGACGCTTGCGCAGCAGCCTTTCTTCGCACGTGGCGTTTCCCTAGGCGGTAGGCGTGCAATCCAGGCGGCGCGGCAAAGCCCGCTCGCCAACCTCCGGTTTCCGAGACAAGTTACGCGCCCTCCATGGCGCGCTTTCGACTTTCCGACCTGAACGAAGCGCAACGGAGTGCTGCCACCACGACGGAAGGCCCGCTGCTGATCCTGGCTGGCGCCGGGACGGGCAAGACGCGCGTCATCACGATGCGCGTCGCCTATTTGATCGAGCGCGGCGTTGATCCATCGCAAATCCTCGCCGTTACCTTCACGAACAAAGCCGCCGCGGAGATGCGCGAACGGCTTGGGCGAATGGTCGACCGTGAGGCTGCGAAAAAAGTCACGATGTCCACGTTTCACGCGCTCTGTCTCCGCATCTTGCGCGCGGGAATCGATCGGCTCGGCTACAAGAACAACTTCAGCATCTACGACGAAGGCGACCAGCTGGGATTGATCAAGAAGATCATCACGCGGACCGCCGCGCGAGACGAGAAGCTCGATCCGAACATCGCGAAGGCATCGATCAGCAAGGCGAAGAACAACGCGTGGGCGCCGCCTGACGACGAGGAGTCGTTACTCGGCACCGTCTTCGCCCGTTACACCCACGATCTGAAAACCGCGAATGCCGTAGACTTCGACGATCTCCTCCTCCTGACGGTGAAGTTACTGAATGAACATCCCGACGTGCGGCGGCGCTGGCGCGAGCGGTTCCGCTACCTCATGATCGATGAGTTCCAGGACACGAATAAGCTTCAGCTCGAGCTCGTGACGCTCCTCGCGGACGAGCGCCGCAACGTCGCGGTCGTCGGAGACGACGATCAATCGATCTACGGCTGGCGCGGCGCGGAGGTGTCGAACATCCTCGAGTTCGAGCACCACTTCCCGAACCCGAAAGTCGTAAAGCTGGAGCAGAACTACCGCAGCACGAACTCGATCCTCAACACCGCGAATTCACTCATTAAACACAACCCGCGCCGGCGACCGAAGCGACTCTGGAGCGCGAGCGGTGATGGCGAGAAGGTGCGGCTGGTAGAAGCGCCTAACGACCGAGAAGAAGGGCAGTTCATTGCCGAAGAAATCCAGCGCCGCCATCTCGATACCGGTGAGGCGTGGGAGAATTTCGCCGTGCTCTTCCGCATGAACGCGCAGTCGCGCATTCTCGAGGAGAATCTGCGTCGCCTGCAGATCCCGTATCGCATTGTCGGCGGGAAGAGCTTCTTCGATCGGCGCGAGGTGAAGGATCTGATCGCGTACATGAGCCTGCTCGTGAATCCCGACGCCGATGCCGATCTGCTTCGCATCATCAACACGCCCGCGCGTGGCATTAGCGCGGCGACAGTCGATCTCGCGTTGCACTGGAGCGTGCAAAAGAAGTGCAGCCTCTGGAAAGCGCTGCAATCGCCGGAACTGACGTCGCAGTTCAGCAGCCGCACTGCCGCGAGCATCACGGCGTTCGTTGAGCTCGTGAATGAATACGAAACGAAGCTGTGCGAGCCGCTGGTTGATCCCGCCGCAGTCGTGACGCAGTTGATCAAAGAGGTCGACTACGCCTCCGAGTTACGCCGCAGCTGCAAGTCCGCCGATGAGGCGAACGCCCGCGAGACGAACATGCACGACATGCTCCGCGATCTCGCGCAGTTCAACGAACGCTCGACGAAAGGCCTGCGCGGCTTTCTTGACGAGATCGTGCTGGACCAGGAGCGCGAGGAGGAAAAACAGGAAGACATCGACAAGAAGCGCGGCGTGACGTTGATCACGATGCACGCGGCGAAAGGTCTGGAGTTCAGCCACGTCTACCTGATCGGCCTCGAGGAAGGCGTCCTGCCGCACGATCGCTCGAAAACCGAAGGCACGATCGATGAAGAACGGCGGCTGCTTTACGTCGGCATCACGCGCGCGCGAACGACGCTCACGCTGACGCATTGCCGCGACCGGATGAAATTCGGCAGCGCCAGCGCCTGCTATCCGAGCTCGTTCATCAAAGAACTCGCGCCGGAATTCATCGAGCGTATCGACTTGAAAAAACTCCTCAGCACGCCGGTGGCGGAGAGCACGGGCAAAAGCCGTTTCGCGCAGATGCGGGCGGCGCTCGGCGGGAGTTAGACGCTTCAGCGAGGGGAGCTCTCACCCTCGGGTGGAGCGGCAAAATACGGGCGCATCGCCTCGTATTTCTTCGGACCAATCCCCCTCACTTTCTGGAGCTCGTCGGCGCTCTTGTATGGCCGCGCCTCGATGATGCGAGCAGCGAGGACCGGGCCGATGCCTTTGATCGCCATCAGCTGCTCGGCAGTCGCGGTATTCGGATCGAGCTTCGCGCCTTCTGTTGGTGCCGTTTGCACCGCCGGCGCCTGCGCAGCTGAGGGGCGGGGCGGCGTTACCGCCGCGCTCGCCGTCGGACGAGTAATCGGCGGCGGCACGAGTGGCGTTGGAGTCGGTTGCGCCGGTGCTACTTCGGCTTCCAGATCCGGCTCCTCTGCTGCGTCCGCCGCGGCGACGCGTTCAGGATAAAAAAACGCGTCGAACGAGCTGACGCCACTCTTCGCCGGATCCTTTGGCAACCGCGCCGTCATGCGCCCGATGGGTGCGCCCCACGCGCCGACCTTCTGTTGCTTCGCCACGCGTTCGAGCTGCTCCAGCTTCCGCTTCTGGCGCGCCGGCGCGCTCGTTCCGCTCGAGGCGATCGCGCCATGCACGCGCGCTAGACCGTTCGCCACCAGCAACTCTCCGAGATCGCCCTCGCTCGTCTCGATGAAGGCATAGAATCGCTGCTTCTTGCTCCGACCGAGCGCATCCTGCATGCGCGTGCGCACCGTGAACGGCGCCGCCAGCTTCTGGCGGGTAAATTTCTTCGCCAGAATTCCCAGCTGAATCGCCTGCGCTGGCGTGATTCCGAAGTACTTCGCCTGCTCAGCGACGCGTTCGGGGAACCCCGCGTCGGTCTCCGCCGCATCAACGAAGTAGAGCCTGAAGATGTATTCCTTGCCCTCGGCTTTGACGTGGAAGCTATCAGCGTCGTTCGAAGCATCGGTGTCGAGTCGGCAATTCTTCAGCTCAACCCACTTACTTTCCCGCGCCTCGAGGCCCGGCGCCGTGAGAGCGATATACGACGCGACGAAGACACCGACCAGCCGCGTCAGAGGGCGGCTATACTGTGCGAAGTTCAACAGAACGCCTCATTGTATTTCCTGTCCGCAGATTCTGCCGCATGGACGACTTTTCATTGCAGGCAGATACACACATCTCCAAACCTTTGGTTGCTAAAACCGTAGATATAATAAGATTAAGTCAGCCTCGGAAACAATGCCGCCGGTTCCGAATGCGGCGGGCGTACCCCGCCAGGATAAACCGTATCCCTCGCATCTGCAGAAAACGCCCGGTCCAGACGCACTTCACCGGCGGCAGATATTGGCTAATCTTGGCCTTCAGCCTCATTGGCGTGTTCTCGCCCGACGTTCGGTGGATCAAGGCAGCAGAATTCCAATTTACTAAGGTGTTAGTGACGGGAGACAGCGCGCCGGGAACGAGCGCGGGCACCGCCTTCGGCAGCGTGGGCGCCCCTGCCTTAGGAGGGCCGGCCACCTCGTCTTCGACGCGCTTCTCACGGGCCAAGGCGTCACAACCGTAAACGACTACGGCGTTTGGCTCGGGCGCCCCGGCGCTGTCGCATTGGTCATGAGAGAGGGCGATCCTGTTGCTGGCATGCAGCCCGGCGTCACCTACGCCGATAATTTCGCGACGACATTCAACCTCAGGGGCGGCACCGTGAACACCGCGGGCGAGACTGCGTTCGCCGCTACGGTCATCGGCCCTGGTATCAACAGCGGCAACAACAGAGTCGCGTGGGTAGGGGCGCCCGGTAACTTTCGGTTGCTCGCGCGCAGCGGCGAACAGGCGCCGCGTACGCCAGCTGGTACGATTTTCACAGGCTTAAGTGTGGCCGGGCTCAACGCGGTGGGACAAGCGGTGGTGAGCGGCGCCCTTAGCGGGGCCGGCGTTGGTCGCGAAAATGACAAAGGATGGTGACGGGCTCTCCTGATGCCGGTCTGGCGCTCCTGGCGCGCGCGGGGGATCCAGCGGTTGGCGCGCCACCGGGGGCAGTTCACGATTGGTACCTGGGGCTTCTCGCACCAGTCACGGTCAATGCGGCCGGCCAGAGCACGTTTTACGGGCGGGCCGGCGGGGGCGGCACTTGGCTGGGGCCGCCGGGAAGCGTGATGCTGATGGCCTACGACGGTTATCCCGCGCCCGGCACGGCAGCTAATTTCTCGGGATCAGTCGTCGGCACTCGTGCACCGATCAACGGCGCCGGGCAGAGTGTTTTCTCATTCTCACTCAGCGGCACCGGAGTCACGCCGCAGAATAACAATGCTATGTGGCTGGGGTCGCCTGGCCAACTCCAGGTCCTGGTGCGGAAGGGCGACGCTGCTCCCGGCATGCCTGCCGGTGTGACTGACGCTGCTCCCGGCATGCCTGCCGGTGTGACTTACGCCGCTGTTAACGGCAACCCGCCAGTTATCAATGCGCTGGGGCAGATTGCTTTCCACGGCAAAGTCGCCGGGAAGGAATATCGACTGCCAATGATTGGGGGATATGGCGCGGAACGATCGGCAATATTGCCAAAGTCGCCTCGGAGGGCGATATCGCGCCTGGCGCAGGCGGCGCCGTGTTTGGCGACACGTCTCTCGTCGAATTGGCCATCAATGACCGTGGCGACGTCGTGTTCCCGAATGTTCTTAGGGGAAGCGGCATCAACGCGTATAACGACGGCAGTCTCTGGATAGCGGACGCTGCCGGCGCGCTTTCGCTCGTCATTCGTGAGGATGATTCTCTGGAAGTCGCTCCGGGAGATCAGCGGACCGTGTCACCGATCACGTTCATTAGCGGCTCAGGAGATGAGGACGGACAGCCATGCGGACTTAACGATAAAGGACAAGTAGCGTTCCTCGCGACCTTCGAGGATGGGAGTTCAGGAATCTTTATCGCCGCGCCCGCTCTCCGAATAACCTCCGCTGTCTCACGGAAGATACACGGCAGCGCGGGCAGCTTCGACATCGCCTTGCCACTCGCGGGCGAAGCTGGCGTGGAGTGCCGCGCCAGCGGTGGCAATCACACGCTGGTTGTGTCGTTCACGAACAAGGTCGTGAGCGGAAATGCAACCGTCACAGGCGGCAAGGGTTCAGCTGGGACCCCTACATTTGCTGAGAACGCGATGATGGTGGAATTGACGGACGTCGCTGATGTTCAATCCATAACCGTGTCGCTTAGCGACGTAATCGGTGAGTTCGGGCATGACCTGCCGCAAACAGCGATAAGAATGAACGTGCTCGCTGGCGACACGAACGGGAACAAGACGGTGAATGCCACGGACATCGCGCAAACCAAAGCTCAATCAGGCATGGCTGTGACGCGGGCCAACTTCCGCCAGGATGTGGTGCCGAGCGGAACCGCGACGTCGAGCGACATCGGTCTGGTGAAGTCGCGTGCCGGGGCAACTTTGCTTTAGGCGAGACTTTTCGCCGGTCACGCCACCACTTCGAACTGACTCATCGAGCGAAATACCTGGTATCGCTCCTCGATCTCGTTCTTCTGCAGTGTGCGCATCCGGTCGAGGCTGAACGCTTCGACGTTGAAGCTCGCGAGCACGCTGCCGTAGATCATCGCACGGCGAAACGCGGTGAAGTTCAGTTCGCCACCGGCGGCTGCGAGATACCCCGCCATCCCACCGGCGAAGGTGTCCCCTGCTCCGGTCGGATCGTGGATGTCCTCGAGCGGATACGCCCCGCAGCTGAAGAACTCGTTTTCGCCAAACAAAAGCGCGCCGTGCTCGCCTTTCTTGATCGCGACATATTTCGGGCCGGCATCGCGGATGCGGCGGCCTGCCTTGATCAGGCTCGTCTCCTTTGTCATCTCGCGCGCCTCGCTGTCGTTCAAAATGAGCAGGTCCACTCGTGGGAGCAGCGCATCGAGATCGGCGCGCGTCGTTTCGATCCAGAGATCCATCGTGTCGGCGACGACAAAGCGCGGTTTCTCCATCTGATCAAGAACGTGTGACTGCAAAGCCGGCGCGATGTTCGCGAGCAGGACGAAGTCGGTGTTGCGATACGAATCCGGCAGCGTCGGACGGAAGTGCTCGAATACGTTTAGCGCGACGGATTTCGTCTCGCGGGTGTTCATGTCCCACGCGTATTCGCCGGACCAGCGGAACGTTTTGCCAGGCACGCGCTGCACGCCTTCGGCATCGATGTTGCGCGATTTCCAAAACTCGAACTCCGATTCCGGAAAGTCGTCGCCGACGACACCGACCAATTTCACCGGCGAGAAGAAACTCGCCCCGAGAGCGGCGTAGGAAGCTGACCCGCCAAGCTGATCGGCGTGTTCCTCGACGGGTGTTTTGACGGTGTCGAGTGCGATGGAGCCGACGATGAGAACAGACATGTGTGTTTCGGTTTCTAAATGTTCGATGGTGGGTTGAGCAATTCTTTCGCGGCGCGCGCGTATTGCACGACATCCGCGGCCTGCAGCAAGCCGGAGACAATGACCACGCGACGCGCTCCCGCTGCAAGCACTTCGGGCAGGTTGTCGAGCTTGATGCCGCCAATGCAGAAGATCGGCACCTGCACGCTCTGATGGACGGCTGCAATTTCTCCAAGGCCAATCGGCACGTACTCAGGCTTTGTCGGTGTCGCGAAGAGCGGCCCCCAGCCGATGTAATCCGCACCTTCGGCTGCGGCGCGTTTCGCTTGTTCGAGGTTGTGCGTTGACTTACCGACGAAGCAGTCCCGCTGCGCGATTGCTCTTACCGTCGCGACGTCTTGATCTTCCTGGCCGACGTGCACGCCTTCGACCGGCACCGCACCGGCGACCGCCGCATGATCGTTGATGACGAGCGGGACGTTTGCCGCTGAGGTGATGCGGTGCAGCTCGCTCGCGACTCGAGTGATCGACTCGCGGTCGAGCGCTTTCGCTCGCAGCTGGATGATATCGACGCCGCCGGCGATCATCTCGCTGGTCACGCGCGCTGCATCGCTGCGCGCCACGTATCCGAGGTCGAGGATGCCGTAGAGCCGGCAGCGGCTGAGGTCGACTGAAGTCAACGCGTTCGCCGTTACTCGTGCAGCCGCGTCGGCGTCGGCTTGAGCTCGAAATTATCGGAAGTCATGACGCGCTCGACGAATCCGGTATCGTAGTTGCCGTTCCGGAAATCGGCGTTGCGCATAATCGCGCTGTGGAACGGGATCGTCGTCTTGATCCCGGTGACGTAGTACTCGTCGAGCGCGCGGCGCATGCGATCGATGCACGACTCGCGCGTCGCGGCGACGGTGATCAACTTCGCGATCATCGAGTCGTAGTACGGCGGCACGACGTAGCCGGTGTAGGCGTGCGAATCTATCCGCACCCCGCGTCCACCTGGGGCGTAGTAAAACGCAATTTTGCCCGGCGAAGGCTGGAAGTTCTTCTCCGGATCTTCGGCGTTGATGCGGCACTGGATCGCGTGCGACCGCGGCGTCGCCTTCGCGACGTGCGGCGACAATCGCTCACCGGCAGCAATCTTGATCTGCTCCTTCACGAGATCGCACCCGTAGACTTCCTCGGTGATCGTGTGCTCGACCTGGATGCGCGTGTTCATCTCGATGAAGTAATAATGGCCATCCGTGTCGACGAGGAACTCCATCGTGCCGGCGTTCACGTACCCGACGGATTGCGCAAGTTTGACCGCCGCGTTCCCCATCTTCTTGCGGAGCGCCGGTGTCAGCAGCGGTGACGGACATTCTTCGATCACCTTCTGGTTGCGGCGCTGGATCGAGCAATCGCGCTCGCCGAGATGAACCGTGTGGCCGTAGCTGTCGGCGATGATTTGGAACTCAATGTGATGCGGATTCACGATGAGCTTCTCCATGTAGACGTCGCCGTTGCCGAACGCCTTTTCCGCTTCGGTCTTCGCGGCGTGAAACATCGGAAGCAGGCTCGCTTCGTTGTGCGCGGCACGCATGCCGCGGCCACCTCCGCCGGCGACGGCTTTGATCATCACCGGAAAGCCGATCTTCTTCGCGACCTTCAGCGCTTCCTGCTCGGTCTCGACAATGCCATCGCTTCCGGGTGTCACCGCGACGCCGGCTTTTCGGGCCGACGCGCGAGCGGAATTCTTGTCGCCCATCGCGTGCATTGCGCTTGCCGATGGCCCGATGAATTTGATCTGGCAGCTCTCGCAGACCTCGGCGAAGTGGGCGTTCTCCGAGAGGAACCCGTAACCGGGATGGATGGCATCGACGTTGCCGACTTCCGCGGCGCTCAGGATGCGGTCGATCTTCAGGTAGCTATCGGAGCTCGCCGCGGAGCCGATGCAGATCGCCTCATCGGCCAGCTGCACGTGAAGCGAATCGACGTCCGCCTCGGAGTAAACGGCGAGTGTGCGCACGCCCAGTTCCTTGCAGGCACGGATGACGCGGAGCGCGATCTCGCCGCGGTTAGCGATCAGGATTTTCTCGAACATACAGTGGCGCGGGCGTGAACCCTGCAGGGCGGAAGCTACGCAAGCAGCAGGCTGGCGCTAGCGAACGCGGAAAAGCACCTGCCCGAACTGCACCGGCTTGCCGTTCTCAGCCACGACTTCGGCGATAACGCCACTCGTTTCGGCTTTGATTTCGTTCATCACTTTCATCGCTTCGATGATGCAAACGACGGTGTCTTCGGTGACGGCTTTGCCGACGTCCGCGAACGGCGGCGACTCCGGCGAGCCGGCGCGGTAAAACGTGCCGACCATTGGCGAGACGATATCTCGGAGCGGCACGCCCGGCGCAGCTGACTCCGACGTAGCTGCCGCGGCAGGAGCGGTTCCGGCGGTCGCCGGCGCTGCGGTTACAAGCGGCATCGGCAGTGCTGCCGGTGCGGCGAAGACGGTTTGTTCGCCGGCGCCTTTCTGCAGCTTCAGCTTGAAGCCATCCTTCTCCATCTCGAAGACCGACAAGTCGTTCTTCTTCATCAGGTCGATGATGGCTTTGATGTCTTTGAGTTCCAAATGCGTCTCCTGGGCTGCTGAGGGATTCAGGTAAAGCGGTTTTCTGAGGCAGGTCAAGCAAACGAATGGCCGCGCGTCGCGGCTGCGATTGCGGTCAGTTGTTGCTCACGAAAATCGAAAATGCGCTCGAGTTGCGGCCGGATCAGAAGCGGCTCGAAGAGCGCGCCGAGGACGCCGAACGGTGGAACGTAATGCACGAGATCGCGCACCTCGGTCCGGCGTTCGTCTTCGGCGCGGAAGAAATGTTCGTGATGCCACAGCCGATACGGCCCGACGCGCTGCTCGTCGACGAAATACTCCGGCTCGTTCACCTGCGTGATCTCCGTTAGCCACGACATCGGAATGCTCCACTACGGCGAGACGGTATAACGAATGATCAATCCGGCGTGGATCTCCTCCGGCAGGTCGGACTTCACGACGAACCGCAGCTCCGGAGGTGTGATCTTGGCGAGGTTCCGTGGATCGGAGAAGAAGCGCCAGCACTGCTCCAGCGGCAGTTCGACAACTTGCGTCCGCGTGAAGGTGTAGATGGCCATCGCGAAGCTACGGAGCTGTTGTAGCGCGAGATGCAGCAGCTTCGTGGGTAACGATCCTGCCATCGCGCATTTCGATACGCCGCGAAGCGGTGCGCGCGACCTCTTCGCTGTGCGTGACAACGATGAGAGTGGCGAGTCGATCCGCGGCGATCCGCTGCAAAACGCGGATCACCATCTCGGCCGATTTCGAATCGAGATTGCCGGTCGGCTCATCGGCGATGAGGAGCGACGGCTTGTGGATCAAGGCGCGCGCGATGGCGGTGCGTTGTTGTTCGCCGCCGCTCAATTGGTGGACGAAATGGCGAGCGCGCTCGTGCATTCCCACGAGCTTCAGCAGGTCGCTGGCGCGCGTCTCACTTTCGTGGTGCGCAACGCCTTGCAGCAACAGCGGAAAGGCCACGTTTTCGAGCACGTTCATCGTCGGGAGCAGGTTGAAGAACTGGAAGACGAGGCCGAGGCGATGACGGCGGTAATCTGTGAGCGCGGCGTCGTTAGCCGAATGCAGCGCCAGACCGTCGACGCAGATTTCGCCGCTCGTCGGCGTGTCGAGCCCGGCGAGCAAATGCATGAGGGTGCTCTTCCCACAGCCGCTCGGCCCTGTGACCGCGACGAACTCGCCGGCGGTGATCTCGAGCGAGACGCCGTCGACGGCATGCACGGAGCGCTCGCCACTCTTATAGTGGCGGGTGACGTTGCGGAGCGAGATCAAGCCTGCCATATCCGCTAGCCGCGAGAATCACGCAAACCATCGGCTGGACTTCCGGATCGTCGCGGAGACGGAGGAGTACGCCGTCGTCGATAAGCCGCCGTTTTTACTCGTGCATCCCACGAAACCGGATGGGCCGCGGACACTTTGGGACGAGCTGCGGAAGCTGTTCGCGTTTGAGATCGCGAATGGCGGCCAGGTGTCGATCGTGAATCGGCTGGATCGGGAGACGAGCGGGCTGGTGCTGATCGCGAAAACAAGCGACGCGGCGCGGAAGTTTGGCCTGCTGATGCAGCAACAGCGGATCGCGAAGGAATATCTGGCGGTGGTGTGGGGCTGGCCCGAGTGGCAGGCGACGGTGGTTGATGCGCCGCTCGCGCGACAGGGAGCGCATGGCGCCTCTCCGATTCATCTGAAGCAGGCGATCCATCCGGCCGGCCTCGAGGCGAAGACGGAGTTGCGCGTGGAGCGGCGCTTTGAACGGGAGACGACCGCGGGCGGCAGGTTCAGCGTGATCCGAGCCATTCCGCTTACGGGTCGAACGCATCAAATCCGGCTTCATCTGGCCGCGCGCGGACACCCGCTCGTCGGCGACAAGATCTATGGTCCAGACGAGCGCTGGTATCTGCGATTCATCGAGACCGGATGGACGGCTCAACTGGAACACGGGCTGCTGCTCCCGCGGCACGCCCTTCACGCGAACAGGCTCCGCATAGACGGCGTGGGTGATTGGCAGATACCACTCGCGCCGGATCTCCAGGAATGGATCGGCGCGAGCGCAGCGACTACTTAGCGGTTTTCACTTCGACGTTCGCAAACCGGATCATCCTGCCGCCGAAGTTGTGCTCGGTTGCGAGTTTCAGTGGGCCGAACGTCTCGTATTTCTCCCATGTGCCGTGTGTGACGCTTTCGGGCTTCGGAATGTAATCCCACGCGCGTAGCAGCTTGGTGTCGGGATCGATGTAGAGCACGTATTGATCGCCCGGCGTTAATCCGACTTGCTCGAAGGCTAACCGCAGCGTTTCGCAGGCGACGCCGCCCGTTTCCTTGTTCCCTTCGTAAGCGAGCTTCACGCCGGGATCGAGCACCTTCAGCGGCGCGAGCAACCAGTACGAGTCATTCACCCAGCGCGCGTACGCCGCCTTGCTGTCTTCGTCCTCGGCCGGCGATCTGAGGTTCACTGTGATGTCCTTGCCCTTCCACTTCACGCGGTCGGTGCCGGCGGCGACGTCCCAATGATGCTCCGCGGAGGCGAGTTGCTTCCCATCCTGCTCGACGATGAATGTGAAGCGGATCGCGGAAACACTTGGCCAATGTTCGCCGCCGCTCGCGCGCCAGACGTCCGTCGCGAGCTGCTGCGCTTTTTCGTCCGTATCCGAGTCGGCGAACGCGAATCCGCCGAGTGAAAGCAGCGCAACGATAGCGAAAACGAGCGGTTTCATGCGTGCATGCTGCCAATGGCGTCGTTGCATTGCAATCAGCCTCACGCGCAATATCCTATCGCCCGCCTATGACCACTCGTCGGTTCCTCGTCGCATTTCTCGTGCTGACCAGCTGTCTCCCGCTCGCGCACGCGGGGAATGAAGCCGTCAGCCGGCGGCTCCGCGATCCGGGCGAGCTGGACGCGCCGACGCTGGAGATCGCAGCGGAAACGACCTACCTCTGGGGCTCGCTCGCAAACCCGAACAGCTATGAAGTTGCCGGCCAGTTTATCACGTTGCGGAAGCGCTGGGGCACGATCGAGAACGACAGCTGGATGCGCGGTTACAACCAGGTGTATTTCCTCGTCATGGCGCAGCCGTTCTTGCGCGGGCCGGAAAACTTCTACTGGGGCATCTCTGCCGGTCTTCGCTACAATTTCGTCCAGCCGGGGTCGCGCTGGCAGCCTTATGTCTCCGGCGGAGTCGGGCTCGGCTGGATCGACAGCCACGCGGAAGTGTTCGGCGCGCAGGGGCAGGATTTTACGTTCAATATCCTGAGTGCGGCTGGGGTTTCGTACCAGGTGAACGAGAAGCTGAAGGTGACGGTCGGCGCGCTCTACGAGCACTTTTCGAACGCCGGCCAAACGCAGCCGAATCCGAGCCTCAACCTCTTTGGCCCGCAGGTCGGCCTTACCTATTCGTTTTAAGCGGCCGGCGAATCATGGGCACGCCTGACGAAAACGTACTGGTCGTTAGGCGTCGTCTCTTCGACGAGCTCGGCAGCTTTCAGGGACTCAACTTCGAGCCGGAGAGATACCTGGCAGCGCTACTCTCTCGCGGGAACAATTTCTTTCTTCCGCGGTCGCAGGCCGAGAACGATCCGTCGCATAAGCAGATCATTCCGTATGCGCTGATCGTCCACGACGAGACGATCCTGCATTACGTCCGCGGGAAAAAGGCCGGTGAGCAGCGCCTTGTCTGCAAGGGATCGATCGGCATCGGCGGCCATATGAATGATACCGACGAGTCGCTCTTCGCGTGGGACGAAAGCGCGTATCACGCCGGCGTCGCGCGCGAGGTGAATGAGGAGCTGAAGATCGACTCCAGGTACGAAGATCGCGTCGTCGCGCTATTGAATGACGACACGACGGAAGTCGGCCGCGTGCACCTGGGCATCGTGCACGTCTTCCGCGTCGACGAGCCGAAGGTCCAGAAGCGCGAGTCGATGATCACCAACGTGGCGTTCCTCACAAAAGACGAACTGCGCGAGCGTCGCGATCAGCTCGAGACCTGGTCGCAGATCTGCCTCGACTCCATCGATACTCTGCTGGCCGCGCGCTGATCACTGTCCCGCCGGCGGTTCGATCGCGACCGGCGGCGCTGCCGGCTGACCCGGCGGTGTCCACGTGAGGTTGAAGTAATCGATTTGCCACCAACCACTCGGCCGCGAGATCCCGAGCGCGATCGTCGCCGGCGCGTGTGGATAGTCGATCCGGCAGCTGAATTCGCCCACTGGTTGAAAAAACTGCGAGGTGAACATGACGCGTCCTTCGACATCGGGCGATCCAGAAGGCGAACCGAGGCTGCGCAAACGATCGAAGAACCGGTCGCGGAATGAGGGGGGATACTTCGTCTGCACCTGCGGACCGAGGCGCGCATTCAGGAACTTCACGTCGTGGTGAAACGCCAGCCGGGTGGCTGCTTCTTTGGCGAAGGCGCGCGCCTCGGCCTCGCTCTTGTCTCGCGCGCGGAAAAGCCACCAAACGATGCCGCCAACAACGACAAGGACGATGAGAAGCAACACCACGGCCTGGCCGCGGATGCCGGATCGTTTCAGTGCGAAGCCGGGCGCCCGATTGCGCATGCGGGTCGGGTCCCGCTACGAAGTGCGCCGGCCACCGGCCGCGACCTCGCCGTTGCGGATGTAGACGCGGCGCGTCTGGAAGCCGGTGTACATGCCGAATTTGTTCCGCGAGTTGACTTTGAAATCGACGACGTAGCCATAGAACGGCTGACCGTCGCGCCCTTTGATCGCGATCGGCTTCGGTTCGCCGAGCCATTCGATCCTGGCGCTTGCGGCGTCGAGTAGCTCGGTTTCGAGCCAGCGGGTGATGAGCTCGCGCCATGCGATCGGATAGACGCCGTATTTCTTCTCGTCGACTTGCGGCACGGCAGGCTTGGTCGCTCCAGGTGCAGGCGAGCCGGTCTGCGCAGAAACGATCGCCGCCGACAACGCAGCGGCTGCAATAACCCCGGCGATGGTTCGTTTAATCACGAGGTAATTTTACCGGATTCGGCTCCGAAGTCGAGTCGGCGAAAGTGCGGCGCCAACGTCATCAATGGTCGAACCGCGGCGACCTTTCGTGTGCCAGCGTCACCGCTGGTTGTCATGGTTGAGCTAGTTGCCTTCTTCTTCGTTGCGGCCGAGGAAGAAAAACTAAGAGATTCCTCCACTTCGGTCGGAATGACAAAGGCGCTGAGAAGCGGAACACGCCTGAAGCTCCCGCGCCGCGCAAGGCGACCGCCGCCGCCGCTGATCAGCGTTCGTCGATCGGCGTCACTTTCTTGCCGACCGGCTCGCCCACGTATTCGCTGAGCGGGCGGAAGAGACGGTTATCCTCGAGCTGCTCGAGAATGTGCGCGCACCAACCTGACGTCCGCGCAACCGCAAAAATCGGGGTGAAGAGATCCGTCGGGATGCCTAACGAGTAGTAAACCGTCGCCGAGTAGAAATCGACGTTCGCGTTCAGGTTCTTCCGTTCCTTCATCAGCTGCGCGATGCGCTCCGACATCCGGATCCACTTCGGATCGCCGAGCTTCTCGCTCAACTTCACGGCCATGCGCTGCAAGTGCGGCGCGCGCGGGTCGAGGGTCTTGTAGACGCGGTGCCCGATGCCCATGATCTTCTTCTTCTGCGCGAGCTGCTCGTCGATGAACGCATCGACGCGATCCTCGGAGCCGATCTCCTCGAGCATCTGGATCACGCCCTCATTCGCGCCGCCGTGCAATGGGCCTTTGAGCGTGCCAATCGCGGCCGTGATCGCGGAGTAGAAGTCGGTCAGCGTCGAGATCGTCACGCGCGCGCTAAACGTTGACGCATTTGTGCCGTGATCGGCATGCAGGACGAACGCGACGTCGAGCGTGTCGGCCGCTTCCTTCGTCGGCTCTTCCCCGTTGATCAAATAGAGGAAATGCGCGGCTTCGCCGAGATCGCCGCGGACGGGCGGAAGCGATTTCCCCTGGCGCGCCCGATGAAAATACGCGGCAATGACGCCGATTTTTGCCGTGATGCTGCGCGCGCGGTCGCGGTTCGCCTCCGGCCCCTGATCGCGTAGCGCGCCCGGATCGTAAACGCCGAGCATCGAGACGCCGGTGCGCATCACGTCCATCGGATTCGCGTCTTTCGGAGCTCCCTTAAGGAAGTCGATCAACCCGTCCGGCAGCTGCCGGAGACTTCGCAGCGTCGCCTCACAGTCCGTAAGCTCTGCGCGAGTCGGCAATCGGTTATTCCAGAGCAGGTAGACGACCTCCTCGTAGCTCACCCTGCCGGCGAGCTCGTTGATGTCGTACCCGCAGTAGATCAGCTGTCCTTTGTCGCCAATGACATCGCTGAGCCGCGTCGTGTTTGCGACGATCCCTTCCAAGCCTTTGGCTGCGACCGGCATTCTACCTCTTCCCTCCGTTCATCCGCTGAATCAACGTGTCCGCCATCGTTGCCGGAGTATCGGCTACGGCGACGCCTGCGGCCTTAAGTGCCTCGATCTTTCCCGCAGCCGTCCCCTTCCCGCCCGAGACAATCGCTCCCGCGTGACCCATCCGCCGCCCGGGAGGAGCGGTGGCGCCGGCGATGAACGCCGCGATCGGCTTGTCACAGTTGTCCTTGATCCACTCGGCCGCTTCTTCTTCACCGGAACCGCCGATTTCGCCGATCAGGATGATCGCGTGCGTGTCGGGATCTTCACAAAAGAGCTTCACCGCATCGAGGTGCGACATGCCGTTGATCGGGTCGCCGCCAATGCCGATACACGTGGACTGGCCGTATCCTCGCGAAGTCAGTTGCCAGACCGCTTCGTAGGTTAACGTCCCGGAGCGCGAGAGAACGCCGACGTTACCCGGCTTGTGGATGTAACCGGGCATGATGCCGATCTTGCACTCCCCGGGCGTGATGATCCCGGGGCAGTTCGGCCCGATGAGCCGGCTCTTCTTGCCGGCCATCTGCGCTTTCACGCGCATCATGTCCATAACCGGAATGCCCTCGGTGATGCAGATCACCAGCTCGATGCCTGCATCGACGGCTTCCAGAATGCTGTCGGCCGCCCCCGCCGCGGGAACAAAAATGACCGAAACGTTGCAGCTCGTCTGCTGGCGAGCTTCAGCCATCGTGTCGAACACCGGCACGTTGGCTTCGAACGTCTGGCCGCCTTTACCCGGCGTGACGCCAGCCACGACATTGGTGCCGTACTCCATGCACTGCTTCGCGTGGAATCCGCCGGCGCTGCCGGTGATTCCCTGGACGCAAAGGCGGGTATTTTTGTCGACAAGCACGGACATCGGCTAGCTGCTCTTCAATTTGTGGATGATGATCTTGTTCGCGTCGGGATCCTGCACGATCGCCATGTGACAACAGGGCGATTCGAACGGCTCGTAAGCGAACCGAACGTCAGCCGCGCGCAATTTCTGAATCGCCGCGTCGAAGTCTTCGACTTCGAGTGCTACACCGGTCCCCTGCTCCGACGGCACCCAACCGGTGTCGAGGTTCGCGATCGCGAGAGTGTCGTCGCCGAGTGAATACTCGATCCACTTACCGTCACCCATCACTTCTGAAACCTGCAGGTCGAGCACGCCTTCATAAAACGCGCGCGCGCGCTTCATGTCAGTGACAGGGATTCCCGCAAAAGCGATCCGCTTAACCTTCATTTTGATTTCGCCGCCGCGACGGCTTTCTGCGCCGCATCCCCGAGGTCGTCGGCCGTAGTCAGCGGCAGGCCCGACTCAGCGAGGATCTGCTTGCCTTCCTTCACGTTCGTTCCCTCGAGCCGAACAACCAGCGGCACTGGCAGTTGCACAGCCTTCACTGCATTGACGATGCCTTGCGCGATCACGTCGCAACGCATGATGCCGCCGAAAATGTTGACCAGAATCGCTTTCACGTTCTTGTCAGAAACGAGAAGCTTGAATGCCTGCGTGACCTGCTCCTCGCTCGCGCCACCGCCGACATCGAGAAAGTTCGCCGGGCTGCCGCCGTAGAACTTGATGATGTCCATCGTCGCCATGGCGAGGCCGGCACCATTCACGAGACAGGCGATGTTGCCGTCGAGGCCGATATAGTTGAGGTCGTGCTTCGAGGCCTCGACCTCACGCGGATCTTCTTCGGAAATGTCGCGCAACAGCTCCACCTCCGGGTGCCGGTAAAGCGCGTTGTCATCGAAGTTGAACTTCGCATCGAGCGCCATCACCTCGCCGTTCTTCGTTACGACCAGCGGGTTCACCTCGACCATTGAGCAATCGAGCGCGCTGAACGTGCGGAAGAGCCCGTCGAACAGCTTCGATGCCGGCTTGATCTGCGCAGACGTGAACCCTAGCTGCCGCGCGAGCTTGCGCGTCTGGTAAGGTTGAATGCCCGCGAGTCGGTCGACCGGCTCGCGGATGATCTTCTCCGGCGACTTCTCGGCCACGGCCTCGATCTCCACGCCGCCTTCCGTGCTTGCGACGATCATCGGTCCGCCGGTTGCGCGATCGAGCAGAATCGCAAAGTAAATTTCGCGCTCGATCTCCACGGATTGCGCGACGAGCACGGTGTTGACCTTCCGGCCGGCAGCTCCCGTTTGATGTGTCACGAGAGTTTCGCCGAGCATTTTACCGGCGATATCGCGTGCCTCGTCCGGCGACTTGCACAAATGCACGCCGCCTTTGAACCCGTTCGCGAACGTCCCTTTGCCCCGGCCGCCCGCGTGAATTTGCGCCTTCACGACCAGTTCCTGTGTCCCCAGATCGTGCGCAATACGACGCGCTTCTTCGGGACTGCGCGCCGCCTTTCCCGGAGGCGTGGCAACGCCGAACCGCTGTAGAAGCTCTTTCGCTTGGTACTCGTGGATGTTCATCAGTGCGACGACCGGCCGGCGCACCAGTAAGCCGTTGAACCGCACCAGCGGCAATCGTTTTTCTGCAAGAAATCCGACGCCGACGCGCAGTCCGCATGCGGCCGCGGTCGCAACGTCGGCAGGAGCAACCGAACCGTCGCCGTCCTGTCAGGAGGTCACCGCTGCTCCGATTCGAGAACCGAAGAACCTCCTGCGCCGGAGCGTGATTTCACCAAGCCCACGTCAGACGCGTTGATGACGCCGTTGCCCGTGACGTCGAGGTGAAAGTTCGCCGGTGTGACTGGCGCGCCCGATTGGCTCTTGATTTGCGAGATGTCGGTGGCGTTCACCGCCATGTTCCCGGAGACGTCACCCGCGAGCACATTGAAGCTCACCGCCGCATTGGGCAGAACGCGACCGAGATCGTCCTGCACGTTGCTAAGGCTGAGCGTGAGCATCTGCCCGTCGGACACGCCGTTCAGGTTCACAGTCAGCGTGTTTCCGGCGGAAGTCGGAGTGCCGGAAATGCTGCCGGCTCCAGAGCTCACGCTGACGTTGCCGCCCGCGATTACGTTGTTAAGCGAGAAAACAACGGTGTGATTTCCGCCGCTCATTCGCGGCTCCACCGCTAGCGGACCGCTCAACGGAAGCGCCAGATCAAAGGAGCCGGCGCTGCCGTGTGTCTTGCGGGAAACCGCCGCGGACATCTGCAGGTCGCCCATGTACCGGGCGACGGCGAAATCGGCGTACCTGAGGTTGGTTCCCGAAAGGAAGGTGTGATGTGTTTTTCCTGCCACGATGATCCTGCCGTCGGCCTGCAATGTCACAGCAGTGATGACATCGCCAAAGCTGCCGAAATCAGTGATCGCTTTGCCGCCGTTGCCGAACGAAGGGTCGAGCGCGCCGTTCGGCGTATAACGAGCGATGGCGAAATCGTGATTGTCACCCGCCTGCCAAATCGATCCGGCGAGAATGATTTTGCCGTTCGGCTGGACCGCGAGCGAGTGTGTCTCGCCGATATAATCATGGCGGCCCGAGAAATCCGTGATCACTCTGCCATTCGATCCGAAGGATGTGTCGAGCGACCCGTCAGAGTGGTAGCGCGCGAGGGCAAAATCGGCGTGCTGCCACGACGTCACATATTCGCCGCCGAGCAAGATCTGGCCGTTCGGCAAGATCGCCATCCCTCGAGCCGAACTATGGCGGTTGCCCTCGAAGACTGTGACGACCTTGCCGGCCGTTCCGAACGTCGAGTCGAACGAGCCGTCGGGGTTGTAACGAATCATGGAAAAATCCGCCGAGCCCTCGTGCGCACTCAGCCGGCTGTCTCCAGCGACGATGATTTTACCGTCCGGCTGCACTGCCACCGCGTAAGCCAGGGCCGAAGCACGAAACGGCGTGATGATTTTCCCATCGCCGTCGAAAGTGGCGTCCGGGCTACCGTCGGCAGTGTAGCGCGCGATCGCGAAATCGGCTTCGTAGACGTCGACCGGCCTGTTGCACTGCCCCACGGCCACGATCTTCCCATCGGCCTGCACGGCAATGGCACGAGCGCTGTTGTGATGCGTGAAGTGCGTTGTCGTCCAGCCGTCGCCGTCGAAGCTGGAGTCGAGTGTGCCGTCGGTCTTGAAACGCGCGACGAGAAAATCATTCCCGGAGAGCTCGACGTATTTCGCTCCGGCAAGCAAAATCTTGCCGTCAGGCTGGAGCGCGATGGCGCGGATGTTGCACGACTCTTCGCCCAGCGTCTTCACGACGACACCACCGTTTCCAAACGTCGTATCGAGCGCGCCCGAAATCGTGTACCGCGCCATCACGATCGCGTCAGGGTCCGTATTGCGGTTGTTCCCGGCGACGATGATTTTGCCGTCGGGCTGAACCGCCACGGCATACGCCTCGTTGTGCCACGTGCCGACGTCGAGCCACACCTTGCCGCCGTTGCCGAACGTCGGGTCGAGGCTCGCCGGCAGCTGCGCACGCGCGGCCGCTTGCGAAAGAAGTCCGAGGACAACAAGGATCGAAAATACGGTTCCGCGCTTCATTTGATCGCTCCTGTTGAGCCCGCACCCGATGCTCGCCGGACCTCCGAACGAGTCGCTCTGGGCGGACTCGGTTCTCTGTTCGTCCCCGTTGTATCCGGTGTGGGCGCGCCACCTCAATGGCGCGATGGTAACGCTCGTGTTACCTGCGGCGGACGGCGCGCCAGGAACTGGAGCCTAGGGGATTCGAACCCCTGACCCCCGCAATGCCATTGCGGTGCTCTACCAACTGAGCTAAGACCCCGTGCGCGAGCGGAAACGGCTCCGATTCGCCTGCTCCGACAATCGGCTTGTCCGCCGATTTTGTCCACTGATAGCCTGATGACATGGGAGTATCACTGGCTGCAAGCGGCACATTCCTGAAGGTTGGCGACTCGTGTTTACCGTTTCCTCATCGAATGGCGGCTACTATGCGCGCATCGAAACCGGCGGCAAGAAATTAGCATGATGTGGTGGCGAGGGACGCACTCTAAGGTCTGCCGAACGAGATTCTCGCTCGGCAATTCGAGCTTGCCCTGCCCGATGAAGCGCGTTCGCAGCAGAGGTCGCGAAGACACGCGAACTGCTAGCACGTCAACCTGCGGAACCGCACCTCCAGTAGCACCGTTCATCAATGCGGCGACAAGTTGCGGTTGTTCTGCTTAGTGGCGGTTTGGATTCCGCGGTGACGCTGGCGATTGCGCGCGCGGAAGGATACGATCCGCACGCACTCTCATTCGAGTACGGGCAGCGCCATCGTGTCGAACTCGCGGCCGCCCAACGTGTGGCGAAATCGCTCGGTGTGGGCGAGCATCGCGTGGCGCGCATCGATCTGCGCGTGTTCGGTGGCTCGGCCCTGACGGACGACATCGCCGTTCCGCAGGAACGCTCGACCGATGAGATGCCGCGCGGTGTTCCGATTACGTACGTGCCGGCTCGGAACACGATCTTCCTGTCGTATGCGCTGGCGTGGGCGGAGGTGCTCGGCGCGTCGGATATCTTCATCGGCGTCAACGCTGTCGATTACAGCGGCTATCCCGATTGCCGGCCGGCGTTCCTCGACGCGTTCGAGCGGCTGGCGGGCGTCGCGACGAGGGCCGGCGATTCCGGCAGTCGTTTCAAGATTCACGCGCCGCTGCTCGACTCTTCGAAAGCAGATATCGTCCGCAAAGGGATCGCGCTCGGCGTCGACCTTTCGCTTACCCACAGCTGTTACGATCCGCTGGCCGATGGCGCTGCGTGCGGGCGCTGCGACTCGTGTCAGTTGCGGCTGAAAGGCTTTGCCGAAGCTGGCTTCGAGGATCCGATCAGATACGCGCCGCGATGAAACGCATCCACGAGGTTTTCACTCTCACCGTCAGCGAACAGCGCGTGATCGTTGCTCTCGTGACGGCACTCGTCGTTTTCGCCGCGATCACAACTTATCGTGATGCTGCCAGGGACGCGCCACGCGCCGTTGAGACGGCATACGATCAGCCGTCGCCAAGTCCGGGAATGGGACCGTAGCCGACAAAATCCGGCGTCCGGCCGTTGGTCGTGGCACGACCGGCCCGCGAAATCTTGAAGTCGAAAATGCTCACGCCGTAGCGCGACTGATCCCGGTATACGCGACCGTCGCTCGCGCCGACCATGATGCGTCGGCCGCTGCTCTTTTCGCGGCCGAGATAAATCATCGAGTGGGTGATCGGCGGGTCGCGGTTGATGTCATACGTGCCGGTCCAAAAAAGCAGGTCGCCCGGCTTGAGATTCGCGAGTTCGAACGAGTCGTCGCTCTTGCTGACGACAGCTTCGAACTTGCCGGCCTTTCGCACCCAGACGTATTGCTGGCTCGAGTCGCGCGGCACATCGGTGAAGCCGCTTTCGCGCAGGACGTAGTAGACGAATCCCGAGCAATCCATGCCGCCCGTTGCCGGATCCGCGGATCCGTACTTGTAGCTGAGATTTCGGCCGGCGAGAGCGAGCGATGACTCGACGAGCTTCTTCACGGCGGGCGGGTAGCTGTCGAAATCCTTCAACTCGTTAGGCGCAATCGTCACGCCCGGTCGATCTTTCTTCGGCTCCGGAGACGCAGTGGGTGACCCGGTTGCGTCGGGACTCGCGCTCGGCTCTGGGCTTGCATCCGGCGACGGGCTCGGAGTCGCGTCGGGCGTCGGACTCTCGCTTGGTGTGGGACTCGGAATCGGCGAACGCTTCTTCTTTTTCTTGCTCGATTTAGATGACGGCGACGCGGACGGAGTCGCTGTCACAGACGACTGCGGCGTCGGGGTGGCACTCGCTTTCGGTGTCGCGGAACTCTTCGGCGACGGGCTTGCCTTAGGTGACGCGCTCGGCTTTGGCGTCGCTGAAGGTGTGACGCTCGCAGTCGGAGAGGGAGACGTCTTCGGTGCGGCTTTCTTCTTGGTTGAGCTCTTCCGCTTCTTCGGCGCCGGTGTCGGCTCGAAAATCTGTTTGATCTTGTCGCCTAACGACTGCGCGCCAGAGGCCGGCGGCGCGACGAGCGCACCCAGGAGCACCGCGATGCACGAGACCGCGACCGCGATGTTCCGCCCCATCCGGTTCAACGAGATAGCTCCTTCAGGATCGCCTTGTTGAGTCGGATGCCCGCGTCGAAGTTTTCGAGCGGGAAGTTCTCGTTAGGCGAGTGCGCGCGGCAGTCGGCTAGCGCAAGGCCGAGCAGCAGCGTCTCGACACCAAGGATGGTGCGAAATTGCGACGTGATCGGGATGCTGCCGCCTTCGCGGATCAGCGCCGGCTCTTTGCCGTCGAACGCTTCGCGTAACGCGCGTTGCGCCGCCTGCCCCACGCCCGAATGCGGATCGGTCAGGTACCATGGGCCGCTGTGCCCATCGGTGATCTCCATCGTCACGCCAGCCGGCAAATGTTTGCGCAAATGCTTCTTCGCCAGCTCGAGAATCTCTGGGCCGTCCTGATTTGGCACGAGCCGGAAGGTCAATTTCGCGAAGGCGTGACTCGCGATCACCGTCTTCGTGCCCGGCCCTTGATAGCCGCCGCCAATGCCGTTGATCTCCGCCGTCGGGCGCGCCCAAAGGCGCTCGAGCGTGCTGTAGCCTTTCTCGCCAAAGAGTTCCGGCGAACCGGTCTCGCCCAAGATCTCTTTGTCGCCATCGAGCGGTAGCTTGCGCCACATCTCGCGTTCCCAATCCTCGAGCGGCTTCACCTTATCGTAGAAGCCCTCGATCGCGACGCGCCCCTCGCGGTCGTGCACGGTCGCAAGCAGCTGCGTGAGCGCCGTGATCGGATTCGCGACGGCGCCGCCGAACATGCCCGAGTGCAAATCCATTTTCGAGCCGGTGATCTTGACCTCGAGCGCCGTGACACCGCGCAACCCATAGCTCAAGGTCGGCGTACCTTTGGCGACCATTCCGGTATCGGAAACCACGACCACGTCACACTTCAAGGCGTCGAGATTCTGCGTCAGGAAATTGCCAAGATTGCCGCTGCCGATTTCCTCTTCGCCTTCGATGATGAGGTGAAGATTGACCGGCAGTTCGCCGTCTTTCTCGATCGTCTCCTGAATGCCGAGGATGTGCGCGAGGATCTGGCCTTTGTTATCCGTCGATCCGCGCGCGAAGACGTAGCCATCCTTCAGCACCGGATCGAAGGGCGGCGAATCCCAGAGCTCGAGCGGATCGGGCGGCTGCACGTCGTAGTGGCCGTAAACCATGACCGTCTTGCGGCCGGGCTGATGTTTATTCTTCGCCCAAACCACCGGATGACCGGGCATCGGCATCAGCTTCGCCTCGAGGCCGATCGCCGTCAGTTTCTCGACCAGCCAATGCGCGCACTCGGCGACGTTGTCGGCATATTCAGCATTCGTGGAGATGCTCGGGAAACGGAGGAACTGATAGTAATCTTCGAGATGGCTGGCGCGCATGGCCATGACCTTAGCGCGTCGCTCGGCGGGTGTCATGCAGCGCGTCGAGCGCTGTAGCCGCGTCGCTGCGTCGACGCGCCCGCGCCATGCCGCCTGCACAATACGGCCCGCACGCCGACGCAGCGGCGTGGCTACAGCACTCTTCTAATATGGTAAGCTCGGGCATGCGCTTCGTTTCCCCTGCTTCGCTCGTCGTTCTGATTCTCGCTTCGTGGTTTTCGCTCACCGGCGCGCAAGCTGATCGCGTCACCGGCCGCGCGTTTGCGACGCGGTCGGCAGTGTTGGCGAAACACGGCATGGTGGCGACGAGCGTGCCGCTCGCCACGCAGGTCGGCGTCGACATACTGCAAGCGGGAGGGAGCGCGGTTGATGCCGCGATTGCGGCGAACGCTGCGCTCGGCTTGATGGAGCCGACTGGCAATGGCATCGGCGGCGACATCTTTGCGATCGTTTGGGACGCGAAGGCGAAGAAGCTCCACGGGTTGAACGGCAGCGGACGATCGCCGCTCGGCCTGAGCTATGACCAATTGAAAGCCGAGCTTGCGAAGCTCAATCGCGAGACGATCCCGCCGCACGGCATGCTTCCGATTTCGGTGCCGGGCTGCGTCGACGGCTGGTTCGAGCTGCACAAGAGATTCGGCAAGCTGCCGATGAAGCAGGTCCTGCAGCCGGCGATCAACTACGCGAATGAAGGGTTCCCCGTGTCCGACATCGTCGCGTACTACATGGACCGGAGCGTCCCGATTCTCGGCAAGCAGCCTGGCGCGTTCATGGAGACTTTCACGATCAACGGCCGCGCGCCGGCGAAAGGCGAGATCTTCAAGAACCCGGCGCTCGCGAAGACGCTGCAGATCCTCGCGGACCGCGGCCGCGACGCTTTCTACAAAGGCGAGATCGCCGACCAGATGGACAAGTTCTTCGCGGCGAACGGCGGCTATCTCCGCAAGGCCGACTTCGAGAAACACACGTCGACTTGGGACGAGCCGGTGTCGGTCAACTACCGCGGCTACGACGTCTACGAGCTGCCGCCAAATGGCCAGGGCATCGCCGCGCTCCAGATCCTGAACATCCTCGAAGGCTTCGACGTCAAGTCGTTAGGCTACAACTCGCCGCAAGCTCTTCACCTGATGATCGAGGCGAAGAAGCTGGCGTTTGAAGATCGCGCGAAGTTCTACGCCGATCCGGCATTCGCGAAAGTACCCGTCGCGGAGTTGATCTCGAAAAAATACGCCGAGGAGCGGCGCAAGCTCATCGATCCGAAGCGCGCGGCAAAGCGTTACGACGCCGGAAATCCCGCGCTGAAGCAGGGCGACACGATTTATCTCACGACCGCCGACAGCGAAGGCAACATGGTGAGCCTCATCCAGAGCAACTATCGCGGGATGGGCAGCGGCGTTGTCGTCCCGGGACTCGGCTTCGGATTTCAGGATCGCGGCGAGATGTTCGAGATGACACCGGGCCACGCAAACGTCTACGCGCCCGGCAAGCGGCCGTTCCAGACCATCATTCCGGCGTTCGTGATGAAAGACGGCAAGCCGTGGCTGAGTTTCGGCGTGATGGGCGGCGGCATGCAGCCGCAGGGCCATGCGCAGATCATCTGCAACATGATCGACTTCGGTATGGGCGTGCAGGAAGCGGGCGACGCAGCGCGTTGGCAGCACGAGGGCAGCTCCGAGCCGACCGGTGAAAAGATGACCGACGGCGGATTCGTGAATCTCGAGAGCGGAGTGCCCTACGAAAGCGCGCGCGAATTAATGAACATGGGGCACGACGTCCGCCTCGACCTCGGCGGGTATGGCGGCTATCAGGCGATCATGCGCGACCACGACCAAGGCGTATATCACGGCGCGAGCGAGAGCCGGAAAGACGGGCAGGCAGCCGGCTACTAACTGGTCGCTCTGCTGTCATCCTGAGCCGCGCAGACGGCGAAGGACCTCACAGTCGGAGTCCGCGTCACGCTTGATGGTCGAAAGCGTGATCCTACCCCGCGTGGGAGGTCCTTCGGCGCGCTTCGCCAGCCTCAGGATGACAGGATATCGCCGCGCGCCCGCTAATAAAACCATCCCGCACGCGCGAAACACGAAAAGCGTTTGTAACACCGACGGCTGCCGCCCAATCTCGCACCATGCCGACCACCGACGAGCCGCTGCAAGATTCCGGCCTCATCCGCGCGGTTGGTGTTCCCGGCCTGGCGGCAAATATCGTCAACACAACGATCGGTGCCGGAATCTTTGCGCTGCCGGCCGCGGTCGCGCTTCGGATCGGAGCCGCGGCACCGATCGCCTTTCTGATATGCGCTGGCGCGATGGCTCTCTTCGTCACCTGCTTCGCAGTGGCCGGCAGTCGCGTCTCGCTCACGGGCGGGCTGTATGCTTACGTTGAGGTGGCGTTCGGGCGCTACGTCGGCTTTCTCGCGGGGCTGTTCCTTTACCTCAGCGCGGTGCTGAGTGTCGCCGGAGTAGTGACGCTGTTCGCCGGAAACGTCGTGGCGCTCGTTCCCGCCTTCAATGGGTTCGCGGGGCGCCTCGCGTTGATGTTCCTCATCTACGCGATGCTCGCGTGGATCAACATCCGCGGCGTGAAGTCGGGAGTGCGAACCGTCGCCACCGTCACGGTCGCGAAGTTGATCCCGCTGCTCGGTTTCATCATCGTCGGCATCTTCTTCATCCAGCCGGGCGCGATCAGCTGGCCGACTTGGCCCGGCGTGGATGCACTCGGCGGAGCGGTGCTCGTCCTGATGTTCGCATTCGTCGGGATCGAGGTGGCGCTGGTGCCGAGCGGCGAAGTGAAGAACCCGAGCCGCACGGTGCCGCGCGCCATCTACACGGCGCTGCTGGTGACCACGTTCCTCTACATCGCCATCCAACTCGTGGCGCAAGGCATCCTCGGCACCGAGCTCGGGCAACATCCGACGACGCCGCTGGCCGAAGCTGCGGGTCGAGCGCTCGGCGATCTAGGGCGCACAATCCTGCTCGGTGGCGCGACGATCTCCGCCTTCGGATTCGTCGCGAGCGACATGCTCAGCTCGCCGCGTCTCGTTTATGCGCTCGGACGCGACAAGATCCTGCCGGGGGTGTTCGCGAGGACGCATCCGCGCTTTCACTCGCCGCATGTTGCGATTGTCGCTTACGCGGTGATGGCGTTCGCGTTTTCGCTCACCTCGACCTTCGAGCGGCTGGCGGTGATGGCGAACGTCGCGGTGCTTTTCGTTTATCTACTGTGTTGCGCCGGCGCGTGGGAGCTGATGCGGCGCGATGTGCGGTCCGACGGCGAGCCATTCAGTTTTCCGGGGGTGAAAGTGGTGCCGTTTCTCGCGATCGGCCTCATCATCTGGATCCTCTCGCAGGCGTCGGTGCGGGAGTTTTCTGTGGCAGCAGCGGTTCTGGTGGTGGGCACCCTTCTTTACTTCGCGCGGACCGCGACGGCAAAGCGGCTATAGCGGACCACAGCATATTGTGGTGCGGCGGGGTCGACACCGCGCCATTTGGTGTTATTCTGCTTGCCAGAGCTGGCGGGGGTCAGGTTAACTTCTGGGCAGCTCAACCGCCGCCCAAGCATGCACCTCCACTCGCTCGAACTCGTCGGCTTTAAGTCGTTCGCCGACAAAACCATCTTCAACTTCGCCGAAGGCGTCACCGCCGTCGTTGGCCCGAACGGTTGCGGTAAGTCGAACGTCCTCGATGCCGTCCGCTGGGTCCTCGGCGAGCAGTCGGCTAAAGCACTCCGCGGCGGTGAAATGGCCGACGTTATCTTCAACGGCACCGACTCTCGCAAGCCGGTCGGTTTCGCAGAAGTCTCGCTCACCTTCACCGACTGCGGCCAGGAACTCGGCGTCGATTGGCACGATGTCCGCGTGACGCGCCGCGTCTACCGCGACGGCAACTCCGAGTATCTCCTCAACAAAACGGTGTGCCGGCTGCGCGATATCCAGAGCCTGTTCGCCGACACCGGCGTCGGCCGCAGCGCCTACTCCATCATGGAGCAGGGCAAGATCGACCTCATCCTCAGCTCGCGCCCGGAAGATCGCCGCACCGTGTTCGAGGAAGCGGCCGGCATTACCAAATACAAAGGCCAGAAAAAAGAGGCGATGCGGAAGCTCGAAGCGACCGAAGCGAACCTCCTCCGCATCGGCGACATCATCAAAGAGGTGAAGCGGCAGATCGGCTCGTTGCAACGTCAGGCCGGCAAGGCGCGGCGTTACCAGACGTTGATGAGCGACCTCCAGGTGCTCGACACCCATCACTCGCGCACAAAGCTCGACGAGCTGGAAGCGGAGCTCACGCGCTGCCACGAAGCGATCGCGAAGTTCGAAGAATCGGAACGCGAGACGCTGGCGAAGATCGAGGCGAGCGAGAACGAGCTCGCTACGAAACGAGGCGAGCTGGACGAGATCGATGCGCGAGTCGGTGACGCCCGCGCTGAGGTTCAGCGGTTGCACGGCGAGATGTCGAGCCATCGCAGCCGGATCGAGTTCAACCGTCAGCGCGCGCAGGAAATCAGCGAACTGATCGAGCGTTACACCAGCGACATCGCCGCTGCGGAAACAAAGCGCACGGAGCAGGCGAACCAGATCAGCGAAGCGGACGCGCTAATTGAAAAAACAAATCGGCTGCTCGAATCGAAGCAAACCGAGCTTGCGGAACTCACGCAAAAAGCCGCGCGATTACGTACCGAACGCAGCGATCGCGAAGCGGAATTGCAGAGCCTGCAGTTTGCCCTTTCACGCGCAGAGAATCGCATCGCCGCGCTGACGGATGATCTCGCGGGCACCAAGTCGCGCCGCAACACAACCGCGCTACGGATCAGTGAGCTTGGTCACGAGATCGCGACGGCGACGACGGCCCGCGATCAGGCGCAGGGCGCAGTCGACTCGGCCAGATCGACGGCGGAGACCGAGCAGCAAACGGTCGAGGCGCTGTTCCAGGCGTTGCGCACGGCTGAGCAGCAACTCCGCGCGCAACAGGAAGCGCTAGCTGAAGCCGAGCGTGAAGTGTTTCGCTTTGAGCGCGCGATCGCCGAAAAGGAGTCGCGCCTCGAGATTCTGCGGCAGCTCAACGAAGAAGGCGAAGGTCTGGCCAAGGGATCGCAGGCGGTGCTGAAAGGCCTCAGCGATCCGGAGCGCATTCGTCCCGCGCTTGCGGGCGCGTTGGTCGCGAGCCTCGATGTCGATCGCGAGTACGTCGCTGCGCTGGAAGCTGCCTTTGGTCGCAACATGCACGCAGTCGTGTTGCAACAAGGCGACATGGCGGCGGAAATCCTCCGGCACGTCACGAGCAACAATCTCGGTCAGGCTGCGCTCGCATTACCCGACCTCACGCCCGCCGGCGGTGACGATCACCTGATCGATCTACCGAGCGGCGCGATCAGCTGGGCAATCGACAAGATCACCTCGCCGCAAGGTCTCTCCGCACTCGTTAGGCGCTTGCTCCGCGGCGTTGTCATTGTGCCCGATCTCGACACCGCGCTTCGTCTCAAACGCGAGCATCCGGTGCTGCAATTCGCGACCATGGCCGGCGAATTCATTTCCACTGCCGGCGTTGTTTTCGGCGGCACAACAGCCGCCGCGGCGGAATCGTTGCTCGGACGGAAAGCGCTGATCAGCGAGACAGCGACTGAGGTGACCAGGCTGGCCGAAGAACTCGCGACGACGCAGGCGCGCCGCGAAGAAGTGAAGGCGCTGGTGGATGGCGCGCGGGCAGAGCTGGAGGAATCGCGGATGCGACATCAGGCCGCGCATGTCTCGCAATCGAACTCCGCCGCGCAACTGTTGTTGCTCGGCCACGAACTCCGCGCGGCAGAAGAACGGCTGCGGCAGTTGCAAAACGAGCGCACCACGCTCGAACAGCAGACGAGCGTTGCGGACGATCGCGTTGGCGAGCTGGAGAACGAGCTCGCGCAGCTGACCGCATCGGTCGAGGAACAGCAGGGCCGTCGCGCGGCAGCGGCGGATGCCAGCGAGCAGGCGCGTCTCCAGGAAGAGGAGACGTCGGCAGCGCTGCAGGAACTGCGACTCGCTGTCGCGACCGAGCGTCAGCGCCAGGAGAGCCTGCTCAGCCAGCGACAGCCGATGGCCGCGCGTGAAGCTGAGTTGGCGGAGCTGATCGATGCGCGCCGTGCGGACATCGCAAACTACGAGCAACGGCTCGAGCTCCAGGCAATCGAATCCGAGCAGGCGGAGACGGCCTTGGCTGCGCAGGCGGATCAACTCGTGGCCGCGGAAGAGAACGTCGCGTCGATCGCGCACGAACGCTCCGCGCGCCTCGCGGCTGTGAACAGCCTCGACGCCGAGCTGCGCGCGATTCGCAATTCGTTGAACGAGTTGCACGACACGCGTGGCAAGGAGCAGGTGCGCCAGACGCAGTTGCAACTCCGCATCGACAACTTGCTCGAGCATGTGACGCGTCGCTATCAACTCGATTTGCGGGAGTTCAGCCGCGATCACTACGCGTTCACGAAAACTCTGCGCGTGCAGATGAAACGTCGCGCGACCGCCACGGAAGAAGCACCCGAGGCGACGCCGCCTGTCTCAACGGAAGAAGAAGGCGCCAACGAGATCGCGCCCGGCCAAGTCGAGTCGATCATCGCCGACCTCACACGCCAGCTCGATAACATGGGGCCGGTGAACCTCGATGCCGTCCAGGAATACGACGAGCTGGAAGAGCGTCATCGTTTCCTCGAAACACAAAACAACGATCTCACGAACTCGCGCAAAGAGCTGCTCGATGTGATCGCGCGGATCAACGAGACGACGCAGAAGTTGTTCGCGGAAACGTTCGCGCAGGTGCGGGTGAACTTCCGCGAGATGTTCGCGGAATTGTTCGGCGGCGGTCGCGCGGACCTCGCGCTGGTCGATGAAAGCGACGCGCTGAATTGCGGCATCGACATTGTGGCGAAGCCGCCCGGCAAGCAGTTGCAAACGGTGTCCCTACTATCCGGCGGCGAGCGCACGATGACGGCGGTCGCGTTGCTCTTCGCCATCTACATGGTGCGCCCGAGTCCGTTCTGCATCCTCGATGAAATGGACGCGCCGCTCGATGAATCGAACATCAATCGTTTCATCAAGATGCTCGACCGGTTTGTCGAGCAGAGCCAGTTCATCATCATCACGCACAACAAACGCACGATCGCGAAGGCGGATGTGCTCTATGGCGTGACAATGGAAGAACGCGGCGTCAGCAAATTGGTCGGCATGCGGATGGCGCCGGAGAAAGGCGCCGATGGTCAACTCCGCGCCGATTCCCGCCGGAACAATCTCCAGCCGCAGTTTGCAAGCGAGGACGCCGAGCACGATGGCGAGCTCGCCTTAAGCCGGTAACGCACTGCGACGTGTCCGAACATCTCGGCCACTGCGCACGTCTGACGCGCGGGAAACGATTTCACCGCAATGGCCAGCGATGCTGAACAACCCGTGAGCGCCTCGGATCGCGTGCTGGGCATCGACGGTGGCGGGACGAAAACCGAGTGGGCGCTCCTCGCCGGAGACGGCTCGATCTTGCAGAGCGGAGTGCTGCCACCGGCGAACTTGCGCCTCATCAGCGACGATGCTCTTGCGCGGATGTTCGATGTCTTACCGGGCGGCGCGACGCATGTCGGTGCCTTTCTGGCCGGATGCGCGGACGAGGCAGATCGCGGTCGTTTGCGCCGTCTCGTCGAGATCCGCTGGCCCGAAGCCCGCGTGGCCGTCGGCAGCGATCGCGCGTCTGCATTCGCGACTGCGTTCGGACATGCCGATGGCATCACGGTGATCGCGGGCACCGGCTCAGCCGTGACGGGAAGGCGGGCCGGAAAAATCGAGAAGGCGGGCGGCTGGGGTCAGCTGCTCGGCGACCGCGGCGGCGGCTATAATCTCGCGGTGCAGGCGCTCCGGCGCGTGTTGTCGGATTACGACATTGATCAGCGAGTCGACGCGCTCGGCCAGAGCATTCTGCGGCTGCTCTGCCTCAATCGGCTCGAGGACCTCGTCGGCTGGGCCACGACGGCTGACAAAACGTCCGTCGCGATGCTCGCGCCGGTGGTGTTCGAGGCGGCAAACAACGGGCACAAAGAGATGCGCGAGGCGCTGGAGAGCGCGGCGCAGATGCTCGCGGCGTTTACGGCGGCGGTCGCGAAGCGGCTCGGGCTGGAAGCGCCGAATGTGAAGCTATCCGGCGGGTTGTTTGTGCATCATCCAGAATACGCGGCGCTGTTCGCGCAATGCCTCGCGCCCGCTTTGCCAAATGCGAGCGTGAGCGTTGGCCACGCCTCGGCGGCGTTCGGAGCGGCGTGGCTGGCAGCGCGCGGAATGACAGCGCCGTTGAGCTCCGCGGCGGCGAGCAGGTTCGAGACGCAGCCGTCGGAAACGTCGCAGCTGGCCAGCGCTGCAACGGAACAGCGCAACGCCCGATCCACGAATCTCGAGCAGCAATCGACCGCAGAACTTGTGCAGCTCTTCGTTCGCGAAGAAGACGAGGTGCCAGCGGCGCTCGCGGGTCGCGCTGACGAGCTCGTCCGCGCGGTCGATCTCGTCAGTGCGGCACTGCGGCAGGGCGGCCGATTGTTCTACGTCGGCGCCGGCACGAGCGGCAGACTCGGCGTGCTCGACGCGAGTGAGATTCCTCCGACGTTCGGTGCGCCACCAGAGCTGGTGCAGGGCGTCATCGCGGGTGGCGCTCGCGCGCTGCATCTGTCCGTTGAAGGCGCGGAGGATCAGGCTGAAGCGGGTGCGCTCGCGATCGTGGAGCGCGGCGTTGGCCAGGGCGATGTCGTTTGCGGCATCACCGCGAGCGGGCGGACGCCGTTCGTTCTCGCCGCGTTGCGACGCGCGCGCGAGCTCGGGGCGAGGACGATTCTGCTCACCTGTAATCCGCGGCGCGTGCCGGCCGATGGCGAAGAGTTCGACGTTGCGATCGATCTCCCGACGGGTGCCGAGATCGTCACTGGGTCGACGCGCTTGAAAGCCGGTACCGCTACCAAGGTCGCGCTCAACATCATCTCGACCTGCAGCATGATCCGGCTCGGCAAAGTGCGCGGTAATTTGATGATCGACGTGAACGCCTCGAACGCGAAGCTGCGCGATCGTGCGACCCGGCTGGTGTGTGAGCTGCGCGGTTGTTCGTATGACGATGCGCGCGCGCTTCTCGAGCGTTCGAACTGGAACGTGCGTGCCGCGGTCGCGGGGTGAGACGGCGTCGTCTCCGGCCAAAACCATTTGCCGCCCTGTAGCGATGCTGCCAAAATCGTCGGATGCTTTCCACGGCGGAACCTGAGTCGAAAACAAAGACCAAAGCTCCGCCGCATCCGCGATTTCTCGAAGCCTTCCGCGTCATGCTCCAGACGCGGATTTTTGAGGACAAACTTGGCGCGCTCTACCGCGGCGGCATGATCGTCGGCGGCGTCTACCTCGGCCGCGGGCAGGAAGCGGTCAGCGCGGCATGTGGGTTGTCGCTGCGTGAAGGCGATGTCTTTGCGCCACTCATCCGCGATCAAGCCGGACGCGCCGCGTTCGGCGAGCCGTTGCTCGATCCCGCGCGCACTTACCTTGGATCGAAGATGGGTCCGATGCGCGGGCGCGACGGCAACATTCATCGCGGTCGCCCGCAGAAAGGTCAGCTGGCGATGATCAGCCATCTCGGCGCGATGATTCCTGTCGTGGTCGGCACGTTGATGGCGAAACGGTGGCGCGGTGAGAAAGATTTCGTGGGGTTGGCGACGATCGGTGAAGGCGGCATGCAGACCGGCGCGAGCCACGAGGGGATCAACATCGCGGCGGTTGAGAAGGTGCCGTTTGTTCTCGTCGCAACGAACAATCGCTTCGCCTACTCCACGCCTAACGACCGTGAGTTTGCCTGCGCTGATCTGGTCGACCGCGCGGCTGCGTATGGCTACGAAGGTCACACCGTGGACGGCACCGACCTCGCTGCGTGTCTCGCAGTCATCGGCAATGCAGTTGAACGGGCACGTGCGGGAGCGCCGCCACAGATGGTCGTTGCGAACGTGCTGCGGCTCGCCGGACACGGCGAACACGACGACGCGAGTTACGTTCCGCCGGAGATGCGAGGCGAATCGTTCGCGCGCGATTCGGTTAAAGTCGCGGAAGAGTTGATCATCGAACAGGAGCTGATGACGGCTGACGAGCTCCGTCAGCTCCGCGAAGAGATCGCGACCGAAGTCAACGATGCCATCAACACTGCGCAGTCCGATCCGGCGCCGCGCGCGAGCGAAGAAGATTGGTGCGCGATGTCGCGGCGGGATCTGGTGGACCAGCCGTCGTGAGCATCACTTATCTCGAAGCGATCCGCGAAGCGCAGGCGCGGCTGCTGCGCGACGATGATCGCGTCTTCATCTACGGCCAGGATATTGCCGGAAAATTCGGCGGCGCGTTCAAGGCGACAAAGGGGTTGCCGGAGCAGTTCCCAGGTCGCGTGTTGAACACGCCGATCAGTGAGGATGCGATGGCGGGGACGGCGATCGGTGCCGCGATCGAAGGCATGCGGCCGATCGTTGAAATGCAGTTCGCGGATTTCTCGAGTATCGCGCTGAACCAGCTCCTGAATAACGCCGGCACGCACTATTACCGGACGAACATTCCGATTCCGATCACGGTGCGGTTGCCGTCAGGCGGCACGAAAGGCAGCGGTCCATTCCATAGCCAAAGCATGGAAGGGCTCTATGCGCATTACCCGGGGCTTGTCGTCGTGACGCCGGCTACGGTCGAAGACGCCTACTCGATGTTGATCGAGGCGGTCGCGATCGATGACCCGGTCATCTACTGCGAGCACAAGTATCTCTATTATCACCTCAAAGCCGACGCGCTCCCGACCGAAAACCTGCCGATCGGAAAAGCGCGGATCGTCCGACCGGGCCGCGATCTCAGCATCGTGACCTACAGCGCGATGGTGCATGAGGCGCTGGCCGTGGCGCAGGATTTCAGCGCGGACGGATTCGAAATCGAAGTCGTCGACCTGCGGAGCGTCAAGCCGCTCGACACCGCCACGGTGCTCGCCTCCGTCGCCCGGACCGGCAAACTGCTGTGTGTCGGTGAAGCGTTCCCGTTTGGCGGTGTGACCGCGGAAGTTATTGCGCGCGTCGCGTCCGAAGGATTCCACCTGCTCGATGCCGCGCCGCAACGGGTGAACGCGAAGGATACGCCGATTCCCTACCATCCAAATCTCTGGTCGGAGCACCGGCCTAACAAGTCGTCGATCGCAGCGAAAGCGCGGCAAATCCTCGCGGAATAAGTTTATGCCACAAGTTCCAATCACGATGCCGCAGCTCGGCGAATCGATGGCCGAAGCGACCATCGTCACGATCCATGTGAAACCTGGTGATCAGGTGAAGGCCGACCAGGAGATCATCGAGGTCGAGACCGACAAAGCGGTCATGGGAGTGACGACGCCCTGCGCCGGACAGATCGCGAAGATCGACGCGGAAGTGAAGGGAACGTATGTCGTCGGCGCCGTGCTCGGTTTTGTCGAAGCGAGCGAGGAAGACGCCGCGCGGCTCGTCAAAGCTGCGCCAGAACAGCCGCAGGGCTCGGTCGACAAGGAAGTGCCCGGTCGCCAGGAAGCAGCTTCGGGCCGGACGCAGAACGGCAGCGGGTCGCATTTCCGCATCGATGAATCGGACGCGCTGCCGACGATCGCTGCGGCGACACAATCGGCCGCAGATCGAGCCGGCGGTCTGCCGGTTCCGGTCGGCGCGAAAGGCGCTGGTTATCTTTCGCCGCGCGTGCGTGCGCGCATGGCCGAGCTGCAACTGACGCAAGCCGATCTCGCGGGGATCGCCGGCAGCGGAACGGCCGGTCGGGTCACCGTGAAAGATCTGGAGGACTTCCTGCGTTCAATCGAAGCGCAACCGGCGGAAAAGCCGAGCGCGATCCGCACTGGCGTCGCGGATGCGATGCGGCGCAGCTGGACGCGTCCGCTCGCGACGGTCGGACTCTCTGTTTGTCTCGATCCCGTTCTGCACGATCGCAAGGCTCGGGAAGCGAAGCCGGGACCGGCGCTTTATGCGCTGCGCGCGCTTGCGTTAGCTCTCGCCGAGATGCCGAGCGCCGCCGCGCGGCTCATTGGAGGACGCGCAATTCGCTCGGAGTCGATCGACATTGGTGTCGCGGTCGAAGCCGGTGAAGGGATCATGGTCCCGGTAATCCGCGCTGCGGACAAGACGTCGCTCGAAGACCTCACGACGCAATATGCCGAACTGGTCGAGCTTGCGCGTAAACGCCGCGTGAGCGCGGATATGACCTCTGGCGGGATCGCTTCGGTGTCGAATTTCGGAACGTTTGGGCTCGATTGGGGCACGCCCATTCCCCTGCCCGACCAGACGCTCCTGCTCGGACTCGGCGCAGGGAAAAAGGCGCCGACGTGGAGCGAAGAGAAGGAGCAATTCGTCCCAACAACGCAAGCCGAGCTGACGTTAAGCTTCGATCATCGGAGCCTCGATGGCGGCGGCGCCGGTCGTTTGTTGAAGCGGATTTCCGAGCTGCTCGCCGATCCGGCGAAGCTGTAAGCGCGGGCCGCGGTTTCCGGGGAGCGCAGGCTTTCAGCCTGCTGGCGACGGCATGTTGCCGTCGCGAACTTTCGGCCGCGTACGAATCAGAGAACGCATTGATGCCGCGATTGATCCCGCGCGATGTTCTCTGATTCCATTGCATCCACCGCACGAGCGGCGAGTCATCGCACCGTCTCGTAGTTCGCCAGTGTCGAAAGTTCGTCGCGGCAACATGCCGCGACCACCAAGCTGAAAGCCTGCGCTCCCCAGATGCTTGCAGCAGCCTTCGCGCTCCTTAGGTTCCAAGCGTGGCGATCGTTCCGAACATCACGATGCGCGAGCTGCTGGAACAGTTCCCCGGTGCGCAGCGCGCGATGTTCCGGAAGTATCATATCGGCGGGTGCAGCAGCTGTGGGTTCAGCCCTGATGAGACCCTCGCCGGTGTTTGCGCGCGCAACGAAAATGTCGATGTGGACGAAGCGATCGAGCACATCATCGCGAGCGACGCTGCCGAGCGCGCGATGCAGATCGAGCCGCTGGACCTGCAGGTGAAGCTCGCGTCCGGCGAGAAGGTGAACCTGCTTGATGTGCGCACGCGCGAGGAGTTCGAGGCGGTGAAGCTGCCGAACGCGCAACTCTTCACGCAGGAGTTGATGCAGCAGATTCTGAGCGATTGGTCACGCGACGATCTGCTCGTCGTCTACGATCACGAAGGGACGCGCAGCATGGATGCGGCCGCGTATTTCCAAGGCCACGGCTTCACCAATGTGAAAAGCCTTCGCGGCGGGATTGACGCTTACAGCGCAGAAGCGGACGCCAACCTGCCGCGTTACAGTCTCGAGCCGGTATGAGCGACGAAAACCTCGAGGCGCGCATCGAAGCCGCGGTAAAAAACCCGCGGAACCTCGGTGAGATGCAGAACGCCGACGCCGTTGGCACCGTTGGCAGTGCCGATTGTGGCGACATGCTGCGGATGTGGATCAAGTTCAAGGAAGAGGACGGACGCAAGATTATCGACCGCGCGAGCTTTCAGTCTTTCGGCTGCCAGACGGCGATTGCCGTCGCCAGTGTGGCGACCGAGCTGCTCGCTGGTAAAACGATCGATGAAGCGCGCAGCATGTCCGGTGAAGAACTGGCGGCGCCGCTCGGCGCGTTACCGCCGGTGCGAATCCACTGCGCACAGCTGGTGGAAGGCGCGGTGCGCGACGCCTTGTCGCCGGACAAAGAGACGACCGCACCACAAGCGGCGCCGTCGCATTCCCCCACTCTCCTCGATCAACTCTCCGCGAACACGCGCGCGAAGGTGAAGATCGTCATGAACAAGTAACCGCACGCGCCCGAACGCTTTTTCAGCCATGCACGAAAACACCGAATTCACCCTCAGCCGCGACACCGAAGCGATCCAGATCCCGAGCGGCAACAAGACGACCATTCCCGCCGGCACTCCCGGCGTGATCACCCAAACGCTTGGCGGCAGTTACACGATCGCGACGTATCAGGGGCTCGCCCGAATTGCCGAGAAGGATCTCGATGCGCTCGGCATTGAAAAACCGCACCAGGCGCCGAACCCCGCGACCGCGAATCCGAATAACACCAACGGAGAGCGCGGTGAAGTAGACGAGAAAGCCGTCTGGGACCAGCTGCGGCAATGCTACGACCCCGAGATTCCGGTCAACATTGTCGATCTCGGCCTGGTCTATGATTGCCAGCTGTCGAAGAGCGAAAACGGCGGCACCAAAGTCGACGTGAAGATGACACTGACGGCTCCCGGTTGTGGCATGGGCCCGGCGATCGCGCACGACGCGCAGAGCAAAATCTTGAGCATCGACGGCGTCGATGAAGCCGACGTGCAGCTCGTCTGGGATCCGCCGTGGAACCAGAACATGATCAGCGAAGCCGGGCGGATGAAGCTCGGCATGGTCTAAACGACTGCCGGTCCGGCAACTGTCAAACGTCTCGCTTGTTGCGCGCGCGCCGGATAAGACCGGCGCATGCGCAGCGCGCTCATTGCCGGAGCGACATTCGCCGTAACCGCCGCCTTTGCGCAAGATGCGGTCCGCGCTCCCCGAGTCGTTAGACGAGATGCAATGGATGCAGCTGAGGCGGAGGCCGTTGTCGTCACCGGCTCTTACATTCCGCGTCCTACGGCAGAATCCGAAGGTCCTCTACCCGTCACGACCTATGCGCAAGAGGAACTGAAGGCGTTCGGCGCGAACAGCCCGGCCGAAGGGCTGCGGCAGTTGCCTTCCTTCATCGGAAACACCGAAAATGAAAACAACAGCGCGCGCGGGACAGGCGCCGCGCAGGTCAATCTGCGCGCGTTCGGAAGTCGCAATACGCTGACCATGATCAACGGGCGGCGCGCGTTTAGTTTCGAAGACATCAATGCGCTGCCGCTTGGCTTCATCGAGATCGTCGAAGTGCTGAAGGATGGCGCGTCAGCCACTTACGGCGCGGACGCCGTTGCGGGTGTGGTGAACTTCAAGCTGCGGCACGCAATGCGCGGCGGCGAGGTCGACCTCCTCTACGGCAATACAAATCTCGGCGTCGCGAATGACGCTGCGGTCCGCACCGGCTACATCGTCGGCGGAATTGCGAATGAGAAATACAGCGTCACGGCAGGCGCGAGTTACTACGATCGTAACGCGATCTTTGCCCGTGATACCTTCCTTTCTTCGCTCTCCGATCGGCGCCGCCTCGGCGGGACTAATCAGGCGCGGCAGCAATTCCCCGGTCGGATCTCGCGGCACGGATCGGTCGCGAACACCGGTGCGGTGCCCGGCCGGCCAGTGGGAACATTTAGCAACGTCCAGCTCCAGCTCGTCCTGAGGGATCCTGCTGACATTCCCGATACTGTCGCTGATTACCGCGCGTTCGTTCAGTCGCTTCAGGCGAACGAAGGTTATGACTTTCGCCGCGATACTCCCTCGATCCCGGCGCAAGATCGCTACGGGTTGTTTTTAGACGCCGCATATAAGCTGCTCCCGCAAAATGGACTCACGCTCTTCGCGACGGCGTTGTTCGCAAATACCAGGCAGTACAACGGGCTGGAGCCTTCGCTTTTCACGCTGCCGGGAGATGTCGCGCGCAGCAGTCCCTACAATCCAATTCCGACCATCCCGCAGATCGATCCTGCGACCGGATTGCAAGCCATCGATCCAATTTCCGGCGCGCCCGTGTTCGCGCAGCGACTTACTTCCGTGAGCTACGCTTCGCTCGAGATCGGCAACCGCGAGCGCACCTACGACAGCGAGTTCTTTCATTTCATCGGTGGCGTGAAAGGCGAGTTTGCGAAGGACTATTTCTGGGAGCTTGGCTACGTCTTCGATCGCAATGAACTGGTCAGGGCGGATAAAGGGGACCAGCGCTTTTCAGTTCTGGCGCCGGCAGTTACCAACGGGAGCTTCAACCCGTTCGTCGGTATCGAAGCGCCGCGAAGCGGAACACTAAATGGCTTCAACTACAATAACCTCGCTGCCCTGCGCGCCGCCACTTACGAGGCGGTGACGAACACTGAGACGCGCGATCAACTTCTCGATGGCAAGATCGGCGGCCACGTTCTCACGCAGCTGCCGCAAGGCGGCCTGAATCTCGTCGTCGGTTTCGATCTGCGGCGTCAGGATCTCTCGCATCGCGGGGACCCGGTACTCGTCGCCGGTGATGCCCTGGGATTCGACGCCGACACTCGTTTCAACGCCGACCAGAAAGTCGCTGCCGCGTATGCCGAGCTGCATGTGCCGCTCGTCACATCGGCGATGAACGTGCCATTGCTGCACAACCTCGACTTCACGTTTGCCTACCGCTTTGAACATCTCCAACTCAGCGGCATCGATCCGGCCGACGGGATTACCCACACCACGCGCGTTCTGGAAACCGACGTTCCGAAGTTCGCGCTCCGCTGGGCACCGGTCAAAGATCTGACCGTGCGTGCGTCCTACAGCCGCTCGTTCCGGGCGCCGACGCTCTTCGAATTCTTTGAGCCGCGGACGCGAAACATGAGCATGTTTCCCATCATCTACGATCCGGCGGCGCCGGGCGGGCCGGCATTCGTCCAACTAGCCGGCGGGACGCTGGTTGGCGGTTCAATCGACCTGCAGCCGGAACGAACGGATAGCTACAGCGCCGGCTTTGTGCTCACGCCGGGGCAACTTCCAAACCTCACCGTTGCCGCCGACTATTATCAGCTGAATTCCGAAGGCGTGATCGTGACCGCGTTCTCGCAGGCCGCGGTGGTCCGCAACGCGGCCGATGGGTCGACCTTCGCCGACCGCATTATCCGTGATGCCAGCGGCGCGCTCGTTAGCGTGCTCGACTTCCCATTTAACTCCGCGCGCCGCGCTGTCGAAGGAATTGACGTGACGGCTGTGTATCAGCTTCCGACAGATCACTTTGGGAAGTTCACCTTCACGGCCGCTTATAACCACCTGTTGCGCTTTAACGCACAACTTGTCGCCGGCACCGGCTTCACGAACTATTTGGGTAAATTCCAGAGCGCAAACTCGCCGTTCTCACCGGGCAGCCTGCCTTACAACAAGGGATACGTGCAGCTGCAATGGGAGTATGGCGGTCTTCAACTCACCAACACCTTTAACTACGTCGGCGACTACCAGGACTTCGGCGGCGCTCTCAATAACAGTTTTCTCGTGCTCGACGAAACCGGCCGAGCACCAGATCCGGTGAACGTGCAGTTCACGCGCGAGCGCGACGTAAAACCGTATCTCACCTTCGACACGCAACTTTCCTACACCTACACGGCGAAGCGTCAGCTCGGATGGCAACGCTGGCTCGATGACACCACCATTCGACTGGGCATGAACAACATTCTCGACGAGCCGCCGCCATTTAACGCCGGCGCCATCACCGGCGACAACTATGACACGTCGCTCGCGACTGTCCGTGGTCGCTACTACTACATTGGGTTGAACAAGAAGTTCTAAGCGTCAGCGCGCCCTCCGCTTGTAGGGGAAGCTGTCAGCTTCCCCAGTTTCTGAAACACGGGAAGCTAACAGCTTCCCTACAATTCAACTCATCCGTGCTTCAGCAGTCCGGTATAAGTAATGCGCACGAATGGCTCGGGTTTCATAAAGCCCTTGCCGAGCTGCTCGTCGAACTCCTTCGCCGGTGCGAGCGCGACCACTTCGTCGACTGACCTGCCTTCGTTCTTCAGCTTCGTGAAGCGCTCGAGCATGAGCTCGAGAAAGCCGAGATAACGACGCAAGTCTTCGGGCGTCGCGAGTGGTCCGTGACCTGGGATGACGCGCGTCTTCGGTGTTGTCATCGCCGCAGCGGTGCGGATCGCCTCGACCATTCCGCCAAGCCATCCGGCACTCGAGTAGTCGATGAAGGGATATCCACCGTTAAAGTAGAGATCACCACAGTGGATGACGTCCGCCTTCTGGAAGTGGACGATAACGTCGCCATCAGTGTGCGCAGGCGGCACCGGAACGAGGCGGATCTCTTCGCCATTCAGGTGCAGCTTCGTCTCGCTGGTGAAAGTCGCGCGCGGCCAGGCGCTCGGAGCCATGGCTGGCATCTTCATGTTGAACGGCTCGTTGAATTGATCGGTCGAGAGTCGTTTGCGGCAGTTCTCGTGGGCAATGACGTGGGCGCCACCTTTCGCGAGAACCTCATTCCCACCTGCATGATCGAAATGCCAATGCGTGTTCACGAGGTGCGTGACGCGCCCGGTTTTCGCGAGCTCTGCGGTCATCGCTTCGGCGCGCTGCGATAAGCCGCTATCCACCGCGAGCACGCCATCATCTCCGCCGAGCACCGCGATGTTGCCGCCGAGCCCGCTGATCCAGCTGAATTTTTCTCCGAGCGAATTCGAGACGACCGGGGCTGGTGTCGGCGACACGCTGGGACTCGGACTCGCCGCTCGCGCGCCACTGCTGAGCAAGCTTAACGAACCAGGTAAACCAGCCGCACCAAGCGTCAGCGCAATCATGCGCAGTGCGTCGCGTCGCGTGATACCATCAGTGTCGAAGAACGATCTGTGCATGGCACGAAACTGCGTTGCGCCCGCCGAGACCTCAAGCGCGGAAGTCACTGCGCGCTTGGCTTTTGCACGGCGGGCCGCTAGAAACACCAAATGCCGGCCGGTCGACCCGCGACGCTGCACGAAGGCGCGTTCGTCTCGACGCGCTGGTCGATGGTGCTCGATGCGGGTCAATCCCAAGCACCGCCCGGGCATGCTCTCGGTGCGTTGTCGGAACTTTGCCGAATCTACTGGAAGCCGATTTTCCTCTTTCTCCGACGCCAGGGATCCAGCCTCGAGGATGCACAAGATCTCACGCAGGGCTTCTTCGAGCACCTGATCGAATCGCGCGCCTACGCGCGCGCGGATCGCGAGAAGGGTCGTTTCCGTTCGTTCCTCCTAGGCGCGCTGAAGCATTTCATCGCTCACGACCGCGCCCATCAACGCACACAAAAACGCGGCGGCGGGATGATCCTCGCGACGCTCGATGACGCCACCATTGCCGCGGCCGATGCCCACGCTGTCGCAACACAGGGGTGGACGGCCGAGCGGGTCTACGAGCGCGAATGGGCGGAGACGCTCCTGCGGCAGGCCCTCGACAGACTCGCGGAGGAATGCGCAGTGGCCGGCAAGGATGAGCTGTTCAAGCAGCTGAATTCGCACCTCTCAGCATCAGACGATGGCGCCGTTCCGTATGAACAATTATCGCAGCGGCTCGGCCGACCAGTGGCAACGCTGCGGAGTGACGTTGCTCGATTGCGGTCGCGATACCGCGCGATTCTGCGCGAAGAAGTTCGCGGGACGGTGACGGAGGCAGCCGAAGTCGACGCGGAGCTGCGCCACCTGTGCGAAGTCCTCGCGGCGAATTAAAGCAAAACAGCAGCAACTCTCGCCCGAAAACAGCGTATCTATCCGTAGCGGAGGAGTTTTCTCCTTCCCCATGCAAACACAGGAGATCACCGCCGCGAGCTGTCCCGACTGCGGGACACGGCTCGAAGGCGGCTTCTCGTCGGCTCTTGCGCGCTGCATGATCTGCCTTCTACGCGTTGGCTTGGAAGACGCGGTCGACTCCGAAGAACCGGCTGATGCGGCGATCGCGGAACGCCTCGGCACGTATCGGATCGAACGTCATGACGATGGCGCTCTCTGGGAGCTCGGCCGCGGCGCAATGGGAGTCACGTATCGCGCCTTCGACACCTCTTTGCAGCGACGTGTGGCGCTGAAGTTGATCGATCCCGAGTGGATCAAGCGTGGCGCGGAAGCGCGCGAGCGGTTCATGCGTGAAGCGCGCGCTGCCGCTGCGTTGCGGCATCCGAATGTTGCGGCCGTGTATCAGTTCGGCATTCACGAAGAGAGCGGCCAATACTTTTGCGCGATGGAATTGGTGGAAGGTGAAACGCTCGAGACGCGCGTTCGCCGAACCGGTCCGCTCGATGCGCTGACGGCAATCGAGATCGCACTCCAGGTCAGCAGCGCGCTCGCTGCGGCCGAGAAGCACGGCCTCGTGCATCGCGATTTAAAGCCGGGGAACCTGATGTTGGCGTCGACAGATTCCGAAGGAGGCGCGCCGGTCGTCAAGGTCATCGACTTTGGCGTCGCCAAGGCGCTCGCGGAAAAGCCTGATGCGATGGGTCTCACGCACGGCGGCTTTGTCGGCACGCCAGCTTTTGCCAGCCCGGAGCAGTTTACCGGCTCGCCCGTGGATGTTCGATCCGACATCTACTCGCTAGGCGTGACGCTCTGGTATTCACTCACAGGACAGACACCGTTCCTCGGGCGCAGCCTCGAGGAGATTCTGACCAACCGGAACTCGACAGCCCTGCCGATTGCCCAACTCCGCGCCGCGCGCGTCGCACCTTGTTTGATCGCACTCCTCATCGCGATGCTCGCACCTGCGCCAGCGGCACGGCCGGGTGCTCGCGAGCTCGGCGCGCGCTTAGGACGCTGCCGCGCGAAGCTCGAGGATCGCTGGAAATTCCCGCGGCGGATCGCGCTCGCCGCCGGGTTAGTTGTATTGAGCGCTGGCGCCGCGCTACTGGTTCTGCGTCCGGCCGCTATTCCGAATACCAGCGTCGCCGCTCCGATTCCGCTGAAGAGCATCGCGGTTTTGCCATTCCACAACGTGAGCGCCCACGATCAGGATGCCTACTTCGCCGACGGCATGCAGGACCAGATCCTGACGAAGCTCGCAGGTGTGGCGAATCTCAAGGTAGTCTCGCGCGCATCGACGGCGAAATATCGCCAGCGAGAGGACGTGAAGAACGTCTCCCAGGAATTGGGAGTGGCGAACCTGCTGCAAGGAACCGTCGCGAGGAATGGGCAGCGCCTACACGTAGAGGTCGCACTGGTAGACGGCGCCGACGCCAGGCGCATCTGGACCCGAAGCTATGACGCCGATTTGCGCGAGCTTTTCGCATTGCAAGGCGAGATCGCGCAGCAGGTCGCCAGTGCGATGCAGGCGCAGCTCTCGCTGAGCGAAGCGAATGCAGTCACCTCCGCGCCGACGCGTGACCCGGAAGCGTACGATTTATTTCTCCGCGGCGAGCACGAGCAGCGGCACGGGGAGGCCACAATCACGGCCGCATCGCTCGCCAGCGCCGCCGGTTTCTACCGCCAGGCGCTGGAGCTCGATCCGAGTTTCGCGCTGGCAGCTGCCAGCCTCGTCCGCAGCCGGCTGTGGTGGCATTGGATGGTCACGCCATTGAGCGCCGCCGAGTTGGCAGAGGTCAAAACGCTCGTCGAGCGGGCGCTGGCGATCGCGCCTGATCTCGCATCGTCGCACATGGCGCTCGGCTTGTTCCATTATCACGGCTACCGGCAGTACGCACACGCACTGGCCGCCTTTGAGCGCGCGCTGCAACTCCAGCCAAATAGCGCGGAAAGCCGGCAGTATTCGGCTTACGTCTTCCGCCGGCAGGGGCACTGGGAGCGTTCACTGGCAGAGATGGCGAAAGCGGAGGAGCTGGACCCGGGCAATGCCACCATTCCCGCAAACGCCGCCGCCACCTATGTCAATCTCCGCCAGTGGAACGATGCCAAGCGTGCGGCCTCTAGAGCGCTGGCGCTGGATCCGGAGAACCCGGTCGCATTGCGGGCGCTGTTTCTGAGCTGTGTGAATGGCGACGGGCGCACCGACAATGCCCGGCGGGTGATTGGATCACTCCCGCCCGGCGTCAGTCTCACGACGAACGCGGTGCGCGGGAGCGTCTCGAACATCATCGAAGATTTCACCTACCTTCACGTTCTGGAGCGCAACTTCGAGGGCGCGCGGCAGCAGGCGAAGGTGAGGAACGCCGGGCCGAAGGATCGCCTCGCCCACCTCGTAGCCCGCTCAGTGATCGGCGTTCTGGCTGGTAATCCAGCAGGCGCCAGAACAGAGAGCGAAGAAGCGCGCGAGCTGCTAGAGACGAGGCTGCATGACTGGCCAAACGACGGCTTCGCGATGACGCAACTGAGCTGGGTCTATGTGGCGCTCGAGCGGAACGCTGACGCCCTCCGGCTCGCACGACAGGCAGCCGATTCGCTGCCGGTCGAGAAAGACGCTTTCGCAGGCCCGGCCTTCACTGTGGGGCTGGCGCAAATCCAAGCGCGCGCCGGCGCACCGCAGGAAGCTCTGAAAGCGCTCCGTCACCTGCTCGACATCTCGGCCGGGATCGCAATCTCAGTAAATCGACTCAAGATCGATCCGGTCTGGGATCCGATTCGGCACGATGCTGACTTTCAACGGCTTCTTTCCAACAGTGAAGCCATCGGTGGATTGCCGGGCTACGGCCAATTTAAGCCGCGCAGGTAGCTCTCTCTCTATCTGCCGGCAGCATGTTCGGCCTTCAACTTCCTTTGCAACGCGACGCAAGGTTTCGGGAAGAAATGGGAAACAATCTGCGCTTTCGACTCTTCAAGGTGCAGGAACACAACCCAACCCTCACCCACAAAAACTCAGATATGAATATTAATTATTCCGCGGTCCCATTCCTCAGCCGCGTTCTTGCGAACGCGACGACTTTGTTCGTCCTCGCTGCTTTCATCCTTTGCGCGATAGCCACCGTCTCGGCGCAGTCTCAACAGCTCGCGTCGGCCGAAGTGCCCTTCAAGGGAGCCTGGGCTACGGAGTTCCAGAGCAATGTGGTGGGTCCCATCGCATACATCACCGTTACCGGCCAAGGGAGGGCTTCGCACCTCGGCAAGAGCACGGCGAGCACGCCGAATCAGCAGGTGAATCTCGTCACGGGCGAAGGGACGGCGACGTATACGCTGACCGGCGCGAATGGCGACACGGTGGTGATCGAGATGGAGGCACTGACAACCAATGTCCCCGGTGGAGTAACGTTCGCTGGGTCCTACACTGTGACCGGAGGAACTGGACGCTTCGCGCAAGCCACCGGCAGCGGTGCGCTGAGCCGGTAGGCCATGTTTACAAGCGCAGCTGGAGGTCTCGGCAGCTTCAGTATTGTCGGCACGATCTCGTCGCCAGGCAGTTCGAAGTAGTCCCTGCTTTTTCGAAAACGTCCGCCGGCTTGTTGAGCGCGGCGGACGTTTTTGTTTAGAACGTACGCCGAACCGACAACCATCACGGCCACAGGCTAGAAGCCTCCGCGAAGGGATCGTTGGCCGGTGGTCGTAGGAACGGGCGAGAACCCCTCCTGCATGTCATTCCGACCGGAACGCAGCGCAGTGGAGGAATCTCTTAACGAAGACGTCTTTTAGAGATGTCTCCACTTCGGTCGACACGACAAAATGGGAGAAGATGATCAGCGCCGCGACGGCGCGCGCTGTTCTGCGCAAACCGACAGTCCGTCGTCCGTCGCTGTCTTTGCGCTCGCCACTGCAGCGCATCTCCGTCCAGCGAATGCAATTTTCTTTGCAACGCGCGCAGAACTTTCGGGGAGGAATGGAAAACGGCCTGTGTCTCTGAATTCCAAAGGACAGACCAATCAACCAACCACCCCAACAGAAAGAACGCAGTTATGAAAAGATCCCTCCAAGCAACAATGATCGGCGCGGCTACCCTCGTGCTTACGAGTCTGGCGAGTCTCGCCGCTCAACCGTCATCACAGTGTATGAATGTCGCCTACTCTGGCAGCGGCGCCCTCGGCGTGTTCCTGGTGAACGGTGTGCCGCAGTTCGGCTTCCCGCCACAGCCAGCGATGATCGGTGACTGGCCATTCCTGGTCAGCTCCTACATCACTTCGCAGACGTCCTCAGGCTCGAACGCGCAGGGAGCGACGCACCTGACGTTGAAGCATACCTACGTCTCGCAGGATCCTGCCCGAGTCGGATCGTTCACTACAGAGGACCGTGCAGTCTGCGCGCCATCGGGTAATGATCCCGCGGTCTGCCGTGTGAATGACGTGCTCAGGATCGTGGAGGGCGACGGCGTCTTCACGAACGCCGGTGGCTCATTGCGTAACCACGGCCTGATCTACTTCGCTCCGACCCCGCAGTACCCGATGGGCTACCTGACCTATAACGTCCGCGGTCGCATCTGCGGCGACGGTCTCTAGTCAACACTCAACAACCTCTGCGGTCGCCTGAGTTCCTGGCGACCGCAGAGGCCACTGGAGATCACAATATGCATTCAATCACGCGCAACATCTTGGCTAGTCTCGCCGTGTCGGCGGCAGCGTTAGTCTCCGCGTCCGGAGCGGAGATCAACAGCTCCTACATTGGCGCGAACAACGGCCTCTGGAACGTGCCAACAAATTGGTCGCCGAACACGCTGCCGATGAACGGCGGCGGCGATACCTACAACGTCACAGTCACCAGTCGCTTCGTCGGGTTGAATGTCGACACGACGATCAGCAATCTGACGCTGAGCGGCAGTTCCGGGCGCATCACCGCCACAGATCGAAACCTGACAGTAGACGGAGCGACGAGCCTGCTTCCCGCCGGTCGGTTCGCCCTCAATGCAGTCGCTAACTCAGAGGTGAAATTTGACCTCGGCACACTGAGCAACTTCTCTGGCACGAACCTGAACTCCGGTAGCTACTTCGTCAGTGCCGCGCCGGGCAAGGCGGCGAAGTTGCAATTCGACGGAGCAAACATCGCGACCAACAGCGGCACGATCGTTCTGGCCGGAGTTGGGGCGTCGATCATCGACGAAAACGGCCTGGACGCGCTCCGAAACTTCACGCGCAACCTGAACTTCGTCCGGATCCTCGACGGGAGAAATTTCACCGCGGCGAATCTCTTCACGAACGAAGGATTCTTTGTCGTTAGGCCAGGTTGCACCGCGGCGTTTCCTCATGGCTACACCGCCATTGCTGGACCGGGCGGGCCGTTTGCGTTCAATGGCACCCTCGAGGTCTTCGGCACATCAGCCGGCTCCAGCCCGGGTAACGGCCTTATGGACGTGACGGGCGGAAGCTTCAGTAACTACGATTCCGCCACTAAGACTCTAAGCCAGGCGCGGCTTCGGATCGCTTCGTTTGGCAACGCGACGGCAAGGATGCGCTTCACTGGCGCGGATATCGTGCACAACAACTCCCAGCTCGAACTTGGCGGCTCGAACAGCGGGATCGTCGACGAAAACGGCCTGGACGGACTGCGGAATCTCGCCTCGAACAACTTCTATTTCGGTCTGTGGCGCCGTGCGATGACGATCGCGGGTAATTTTGCGAATACCGACGCAATGGACATTTACGGAGGCGGTGATCTCACCGTCGTCGGGTCGATGAGCAACACCGGCTACTGCGGCGTTGATGCGTTCGACGTGCACCTCAACCTCGTCGCACCAGGTTTCGTGCCGTCCCCAGATGGCGCTTTGAGCTCAAAGCTGACCGTCGGCGGAAACTTCACCTCCGGCCCGAATGCCGTTCTCCTCTTCGAAGTCGTAAGCCCGAGCATTACGACATCGATGCAAGTCAATGGCACCACCGCGCTGGACGGCAATCTCGTTCTCTACTTCACCTTCGATGACTCGCAGATTGCTTCGACCGACACGCTCACGCTGATCACGAGCAACGCCGGATTCACGGGCGCGTTCGATAACGTCGCGAGCGGCCAGCGAGTCAGCGCCTTCTCCTATGACGGCCCCAATGCCGTCGGGTCGTTCCTGGCCAGCTACGCTGGCACCACACTGACAGTGAGCGACTACCAGTTCGTGCCAAAGCTGGCGGCAGCGGTCTCGCGTAAGACGCACGGCAGCGCCGGTCCCTTCGATATTCCCCTGCCGCTCACCGGCGCGCCTGGCGTCGAATGTCGCAGCGGCAACGGCACGCACACCCTCGTCTTCTCCTTCAACAAGCACATCGTGAGCGGGACCGCGACGGTCACGAGCGGGATCGGAACCGTCATGGGCGCTCCCAGTTTCGCCGGTGAGACAATGACGGTCACCATTTCAGCTTCGGACGTGCAGCAGATCGCGGTCAGCCTGAGCGGTGTCACCGACGCGGTTGGTCAGGTAGCACCTACCGCTGCCGTGGTGTGCAAGCTCCTGATCGGCGACACGAATGGCGACAGCGCGGTGACCGGCTCCGACATCTCGCAAACGAAGAGCGAGGCAGGAGCGCAGATCAGCACGTCGAATTTCCGAACCGACAACGTCGCCAGCGGCGCGATCAATTCGTCGGATATCGGACAGGTAAAGGCGAAATCTGGCAATCAGTTAACTGCGACTGGCGCACGATAGCCGGAAGCGCTCGTCTGGTGTGGCGGCGTTGACACACCGACGGCCGCTCTTATAATCCTGTCCCCCGCGCCTCGTATTCACGGCGGCGCGGAGCACCAGGACGACTCTCATGCCTTCTACGCAAATCATTCTCACGGAAAACATCCCCGGCCTCGGCGCTGAGGCGGATGTGGTCAAAGTGAAGCGCGGCTTCGCCCGCAATTTCCTTCTCCCGCAGGGCAAGGCCTACGAGGTCACGAAATCGAGCATGCGGAAGCTCGACATGCTGAAGGCGAAACGCGCCGAACGTGAGGCGAAGGAGTTGAACGACGCGGAAGAAATCGCGCGCCGCATTGGCAAGTCGAAAATGATCTTCACGCTCGAAACCGGCGAGACCGGCAAGGCTTTCGGATCCGTGACCGCGAACGACATTGCGACCCGTCTGAAGAACGAAGTCGGCGCGGACATCGAGCGTCATCGCATCGTGCTCGATCATCCGATCAAGTCGACTGGCGAACACGAGATTTCCATCAAGCTGCATCCCGATGTCACGGCGACGATGAAGTTCACCGTGAAGTCCTCGACTGAGCCGAAGCCTGAGGCCGCCGAAGAAGCGCCGGAAGCCGGCAATCGTTCCCGCACCGTCCGCCCTCCGCGAAAATAGAGAATGCCGAGAGATCCCCAAGGGTCGGAGAAACCCGGGGAGCCTCGCAGGACCGCCCGTAATGGAAACGGAAACGGTCGAGGCTCGGCTGACAAGAACGGCGGAAAAGATATTCCCAATCGGCTAACATCTCTTCCACAGGATGTTGGTCGGACGCTGCCGCATAGCGTCGAGGCCGAGCAGGGCGTGCTCGGTTCCATGCTCATCTCGCCGCGCGAGATCATCGCGGAATGCGTCGAGAAGATTAACGAAGAATACTTCTACGTCCCGGCGCACCAGACGATCTACACGGTTCTGGTGGAGCTTTGGAATGCCGGTCAGGGCATCGACCTGATCACCTTCACGCAGACGCTGCGCGATCGAAACGTGCTCGATGCCGTCGGCGGCGGCGCGTTTGTCACCAGCCTCTACACGTTCGTTCCGACGGCTGCGAACGTCACTTACTACCTGGAGATCGTTCGCGAGAAATTCATCCTGCGGCAGATCATCGCCGCCGCCACCGAAAGCGTGCGGCGCGCCTACGAAGAACAGGACGAGGTCAACGCGTTGCTTGACGAGGTGGAGCAAAAGATCTTCGCGGTCGGCGAGGACCGCTTCAAAGGGCAAATGCCCGGCATGAAGGAGCAAGTCATGGGCGCGCTCGAATCGATCGAGCAACTCTGGGAGCGCCGTGGTGGGATCACCGGGATCTCGACTGGATTCACAGAGCTCGATCGCATGACCAACGGGCTGCATGCCGCCGAAATGATTGTGATCGCAGCGCGCCCCAGTATGGGCAAGACCGCGCTGGCAATGAACATCGCCGAGCATGTGGCGATCAGCAGTCGGCTGCCGGTCGCTGTCTTCAGCTTGGAAATGAGCAGCCAGCAACTCGTGCAACGTCTCCTCTGCTCGCGCGCGCGCGTGAACCTCCAAAAAGTGCGCGAAGGATTTCTCGCGGAGCGCGACTTTCCGAGCCTGACCGCGGCCGCATCGAAACTCGCCGAGGCGGAAATCTTCATCGACGACAGCGCCGGGTTGAGCATCCTCGAGCTGCGGGCGAAAGCGCGACGCTTAAAGGCGCAAAAGGATATTCAGCTGATCGTCGTCGATTATTTGCAGCTGCTGAAATCGACCACGCGCCGGGCGCAGGATAACCGGCAGCTCGAAATTTCCGAAATCTCGGCCGGACTGAAAGGGCTCGCGAAGGAGTTGAAGATTCCGATCATCGTTCTCGCGCAGTTGAATCGTCAACCGGAAGCACGTTCCGGCGGGAAGCCGCGCTTGAGCGATCTCCGTGAATCTGGCTCGATCGAACAAGATGCCGATCTCGTCGGACTGCTCGTTCGGCCGGAAGTCTACGAAGAGGATGAAGACGCGCGCGCCGAGAAAGCGGGCGAAGCGGAATTGATCATCGCGAAGCAGCGTAACGGCCCGGTCGGCGAAGTCCCGTTGACCTTCTTGAAGGAATTCACGCGCTTCGAAGATCGGGCGCGCAGCGGATCAGAACCGCACTAGCTGCGCGTTCGAAGAACCGCCTGGGGAGCACGAGTGTCGCGTGCTGGTTGCCGCATTCTGCGGCAACGAACTTTCGTGCGCTTTGTTAAAATGGAGCGCGCTCCGCTAAGGCGCCGCCGACGAAAGCTCGCGACTGCGGGACGCCGTCGCCAGCACACAGGATGTGTGCGCTCCCCGGAGCCGCTGCTACGGCTTCTCGAAGGTGAAGATGCCGTAGCGCATCGCGCCGGTACGATAGGCAATCCAGATGCGCAGGATCGTCACCGCGAAGATGCGGTTCTTGGCGTGGCGACTGAAGAGGAACTGCAGATAGCGCGGATTCGTCGCCAGCTTTGCGAGCAGGCGACGCACGATTGCCGGCCAGGTGCGCGCAACCGATCGCGTGACGTCGTCGAACTTCCGCAGCTCGAACCCCGCGCGTTCGCCGAGCGCCTCGTACTCGCTCGCGCTGCCGAGGTGCGGCATTCGTCCTTCACGACAGATCGGCTCGAGCAGCCAGCGCTCGCCGCGGCGTGTTGGTTGCTCGGCCGCTAGCCAGGCGCAAATCACCAGTCGCCCACCCGGCCGTAGAACGCGATGCGCTTGCGCGAAGAAGCCCGCCTTGTCCGCCATGTGCTCGGAACTCTCGATTGCGATCGCCGCGGTGAACGCCTCCGACGGCAGTTCGTTGCGCTGCCAATCACCGAGGACAAACGTCGGGTTCCCCTGCCCTCGCGCACGATGCGCCGCGATCCCGTATTGCGCCGGCGAAACGGTGATGCCGGTGACGCGTGCGCCGCGTTTCGCGAGCAGGCTCGCGGTCGCACCGTATCCGCAGCCGATATCGCAAACACGCGCGCCGGGCCCAATCTGCGCCTCGTTGGCAACGAGATCGACCAGCTCCAGAACTGCTTCTTCACGCGACTCGTTGCCGCGGAGCCAAAGCCCGTGGTGGACGTGATCGCCCCAGACATCGCGGTAGAAATGATCGAGCTCGTCGTAGTGCGAGGCGACGGCGGCCGGATCGATTACCTTGCGCGAGGAGATCACAGCGAACGCACCGCATCGATAACGTGCTGCGCATCGATACCGAATTCCTTCATGACCTGGTCGCCGGGCGCGCTGAGACCGAAGCGATGCAGGCCAATCACTTTGCCGTCCAGTCCGACATATTGATACCAGGTAGCCGGGACGCCGGCTTCGATCGCGACGCGGCGTCGGCAGGCAGAGGGCAGGACTTCTTCACGATACTCCGCGAGCTGGCGTTCGAAGCGCTCGAAGCACGGCATTGAAACGACACGCGCACCCGCGCCGAGCTGTTTCGCGGCGGCGATGGCGTGCTGCAATTCGCTCCCGCATGAGAGAATGATCACGTCCAGATCCGCCGTCTCGCGCACGGCAATGTAACCGCCGCGCGCAACGCCTTCGCGTCGCAGCGTCATGTCGACGTCATTCAACATCGGCACCGCCTGCCGCGTGAGCGCGAGCAACGTCGGCCCATCGGTATGCTGCGCGGCCGCGACAAACGCACCCGCAGTTTCCTCGGGATCGGCCGGACGGATGACGTCGAGTTGCGGGATCACGCGCAAGCCACTTACAGTCTCTACCGGCTGATGCGTCGGCCCATCTTCGCCCACGCCTATCGAATCGTGCGTGAAGATGTAGATGTTCGGCAGCTTCGAGAGCGCGGCGAGGCGGATCGATGGCCGGCAATAATCCGCAAAGACGAGAAACGTCGCGCCCGACGCACGGAACACTCCGTGATAGCCGACACCATTCATGATCGCGCACATGCCGTGCTCGCGGATGCCGAAGCGGATGTTGCGCCCGTTGTGATTGTCGCGCGTGAAGTCGCCAGCGCCCTCGATGTAGTTTAACGTCGAGCCGTGCAGATCAGCGCTGCCGCTGATGAGGAACGGCATTTCGCGTGCGAGCGGTTGCAGGATCTCGCTGCCCGCTTTGCGTGTGGCGACCTTTGTGTCAGCGGCAAAAGGCGGAATCTTCGCGAGCAGATCGGCGGGCACTTTCTTATCGATCGCGTCGTCGAGTTGTTGCGCGAGCTCCGGATTCTTCTGCTGCCAATCGCGGTACATCTTTTCCCAGCGACGGTGTTCGCGGAGTAACGCCTTCTTCCTTTGCGTGAAATAATCGCGCGTCTCCTGTGAGACAAAGTACGGTTCGGCGGGGAGGCCGAGATTTCTGCGCGCTTCTTCGGCGAACTTGGCGCCGCCTTCACCGTGCGCCTTTGCCGTGCCGGCGACCTCAGGAATTCCTTTTCCGATCAACGTGCGCGCGATGATCATCTGCGGCTTTCCGTTGTCGCGCTTCTTCGCCTTCTTCAGCGCGCGCAGGAAGGCGGTCATGTCATTGCCGTCCACGGTCTGCACGTCGAAACCGTAAGCCTGAAAACGCTTGCCGGTGTCCTCGCTTTGCGTGGCGTCAGCCATCGCGTCGAGCGTGACGGCGTTCGCATCGTAAATCAGGATCAGGTTATCGAGCGCGAAATGCGCGGCGAACGCGCACGCTTCCGCGGAGACGCCTTCCTGGAGGCAACCATCACCCGCGAGAGAAATGACATGCTGATCGAAGATGTTGTGCTCCGGAGTGTTGAAGCGCGCGGCTGCCATCTTCGCCGCCATCGCGACGCCGACGGCATTGCCGACACCCTGCCCGAGCGGCCCGGTCGTGCATTCGACGCCCGGTGTTTCGAAGAACTCCGGATGGCCTGGCGTTTTGCTGTGCAATTGCCGGAAGTTCCGGATGTCATCCATCGAGACGTCGTGGCCGCTCATGTGGAGCCACGCGTAGAGCATCATGCTGCCGTGGCCGGCAGAGAGGATGAAGTAATCGCGGCCGATCCAGCGCGGCTGGTCCGGGTTGTAGCGGAGCTCGTGACCGTATAAAACGGCGCCCATTTCCGCGCAGCCGAGCGGCAATCCGAGATGCCCGGACTTCGACGCGTGCACTGCGTCGATCGCGAGGCCGCGGGCTTCATTCGCTGCTCGCGAGAGGACTTCCACGTTCAAAACCATGCCTCGTCTATACGTCGAGCGCGGGTCATTGAAAACGATTTCCGTGGAGCGGATCGATGGGTTCTTGCAATCGCTGGAAAAGATCGCAGTTGTGATGACCTTCGCGTATGAACCAGCCGCTTTTTCTCCACATCGTCGAGCGGCTCGAGGGCTTCCTCGGGAAGCTGCCGGACTCGATTCAGAAGCCGGTGCTGAAAGAGCTCACGCCGATGAAGGAGCTGTTCCTCAAACAGCGTCCGCCGCGCTTTGTTCTCACCGGTTCGCACAAGCTGCCGCTGCAAGAAGTGGTCGCGACGCTCTTCGCCGCGGCGCAGCCGGGTGATCTGCGCGATGTGCTGATGGAGGTGTTCCGCTGGCACGACACGGCGGTCGGAGAGCATGGCAATGTGGTCTTGCTGGATGCGCGCGGCGCGGACGGCGCGGCGATGCGGAAGATCGAGCAGGAACTCGAACGCGAGCGCGCCGACATTTTTCTACACATCGTCGATGGCAACGCCGCGCGTCCGGTGCTTTCACGCGATACGGAGGCGCTTGTTTCACTCGTGCGCGCGGGCTCATTGCCGGAAACGCCGGCGAAGGTGGTTGGCATTTCGATCTTGGGCGCGGAGCGAAAAGGAAGCAGCGCCGCTAGCGCTGACCGCCCAAGCGCGCTCGCGAAGCTGAAGACGGCGCTTGCGGAGAATCCGAATATTCGCCCACACCTGGTGGAGGTTCTCGAAGTGCCGCTCGCGTCCGGTGCGGCGTCACCGGCGGAGGCTGGCCCCGAGGCCGCGCGGTTGATGGCACTCCTCTCGGCTGAGTTACCAAACGAAGCGCGCGTCGAAATGATCCGCATCTCGCGCGATCGCGAAGCGCAGACGCAGATCGCGCAGACGCTGGTGAAATCGACGAGCGCGATCTGCACGGCGATCGGCGCGCAACCGATCCCGCTCGCCGATTTACCGATCCTCACCACGCTTCAACTGGTGATGGTGTCAGGCATCATGCACATCGCTGGGCGCGATCGCAGCCTGCGGTCGGCGACGGAGTTCGTGGCGGCGCTCGGCGTGAATCTCGGCGCGGGTATGGTCCTGCGCGAGGGCGCGCGCGCCGTCCTGAAATTTTTCCCGGGCTGGGGCAACGTCGTCTGCGGCATGGTGGCTGGCGCCGGCACCTACGCGGTCGGGCGCGCGGCGATCGCATATTTTCTCGAAGGCGTGACTTTGAAGGATGCCCGCCGGACATACCTCGCAAGCCGGCGGAAGAAGACGCGGAGGCCGCTTTTGCAGCCAGCCGGCAGCGAACCGGAACCACCGCGGCGGTGAAACGTTACCGCTCGGATCGCGAGGTCGTCGGCCCTGTGGAATAACTTGTGAATAAGAAGCGCGTAAGAGGGCGTTTTGTTCACAGAGTTTTGTGAATAGGAACAACTCTGCTGCTTGCTTCGGTCGAATGTCGCCTGCCGTCCGATGAAGCTTTCTCGGATCCACGAGACGCTGCGCGAGATCCGCGTCACGCCAGTCAAAACACTCGGCCAAAATTTTTTGCACGATCGGAATCTCGCGCAGTGGATCGTAGCAAGAGCAGAGCTGACGCCGGACGACTATGTCGTTGAAGTTGGGCCGGGCCTTGGCGCGTTGACGGAGTTCGCGCTCGCATCCGGTGCGCGTGTTCTTGCGCTCGAGAAGGATGCGCGGCTCGCGGAATTTTTGCGTAATCGATTCGCGACGGAGCGCCTCGAAATAGTGCGCGGAGACGCGTTGGAGTTTGACGTGCGACGATTGTTCGCGCAGCCGCGCGTGAAATTCATCGGCAACTTGCCATACAACATTTCGAGTCAGCTGCTGCTGCAGTTCACGAATTATCCTAGTCCTATTTCCTTGTGGCTGTGTATGTTACAGAAAGAGATGGCGCGCCGCCTTTCGGCCGAGCCGCGCACGAGTGACTACGGCGCGTTAACTTTGATCGTGCAGCTGCATTATCGCGTCGAGTATCTGCGCACGGTGCCGCGCACTGTTTTTCTTCCGCAGCCGGATGTCGATTCTGCGTTCGTGAAGATCACGCCGCGCGCGATTGATGAGTTGCCCCATCACAATCCGGAATTGTTCACGCGACTCGTGCGCCTCGGGTTTTCACAGCGACGAAAGCAGTTGCAGAAATTGCTCCGCGATGAGGTGCCGGATTGGGAGCTCGCGGCGGCTACGTGCGAGTTCGATGTGAAGGCGCGAGCAGAAGAGCTGTCGCTCGTGCAGTGGATACTGCTCTCGAATGTGGTGGCTACAAAGGACCCTCTGGTCGAACCGCCGGTAACCGAGGAGCGGTTCGCGGTCGTCGACGAAAGCGACCGTGTCGTGGGCGATGCACCGAGGGCGACGGTGCATGCGAATAACTTGCTCCACCGCGCCGTGCACATCCTGATTTTCAACTCTGCGGGCGAGCTCTTTTTGCAAAAACGCTCGCGCCTGAAGGACCGGCATCCGAACGTCTGGGACTCGAGCGCTGCCGGCCATGTCGACGCCGGCGAAGAGTATGACGAAGCCGCCGTGCGGGAACTGGAGGAGGAGCTCGGGGTGGCGGCGGAGCTGGAGCGAATCGTGAAGCTGCCGGCGTCAGAAAATACCGGTCACGAGTTCATCTGGCTTTACCGCGGGCGGCACGAGGGTCCGTTTCGCCTGGCGCGCCGCGAGATCGATCATGGGGAATTTTTCCCGCCGGACGTCGTGACCGCGTGGCTAAACGCGCGGCCGGACGACTTCGCTCCAGGATTCGTGGAATGCTGGCGCGAGTACTGTGCCAGTTCCTGTAGGGGAAGCTGTTAGCTTCCCGTGTTTCTGAAACTGGGGAAGCTGACAGCTTCCCCTACAGTACGCGTCAGCGCCTGCGCGCGCTGCCGGTCTTCTTCGCACCAGCTTTGTTGCCGCCCTTTTTCGCCGCGGCCTTGCCGCTCTTCGCGCCTGTTGTTTTCCCCTTCGACTTCGCAGCACCGGCTTTCGCATCGCCGCCGGCGAGTGGTCCTCGGAAAACGCGCGCCGGGATATCCGCCATCGCCGCTTTCTTGAACTTCCGCGCCGCGCGCCGCGCGCTCTCCTTCCCGCCGTAAACGGTGTCGCTAAACATCCTCGTCACCGCTTCGCTGCCGCGGAGGAAGTGCACCTGAAATCCGTGCGTCTGCTTTTTCGCGCGCGGTTTTGAATCGATGCGGCGGATGTTGGCTTCGGAATCAGGATTGGCTCTTTTTTTCATGCACTTTGCCTAACGAGTGAAAAGTAGGTTTAAAAATTACTGATCGCAACTACCGCTGCGCCGTCTGCTCGCCTGGTGGCGGCAAGTTCCACGCCTGCCACTTCGAACTGTATTCATCGCTCGGCAGTAATGCATAACAGGGACGCCGGTCGGCCTTCAGCCAGCGAATCACGCGGACGAGATCCTCTTCTGCCATCGTGGTGCAACCTGCGGTTGGCCGGGTGACCCCACGACGGATGTGAAAGAAAATTGCGCTGCCATCTCCCGCCACCGGCGGATCGGAGTTATGCCGAATCTCGATCAGCCACCGATACGCGAAGTCGCCATGCCGCATTTTCTGTTTTTCAAACCACGGCGGCGGATTAGCGGGATCAGGAATGACAACGTGCTTGTTGTAATCGGGATGCGTCGGGTCATCGACCCACGCATCAGCGATTGTCACCTGCCGGAATGGAAACTTCGCGCCGGCGGGCAGCGCAGCGTCATACGTGTAGATTTTGCCGATGCGAAAGACACCGGCCGGCGCGCGGCCATCGCGCTCTTTCTTGCGCAAACCGGATTCGTTCTGGCCCGCAAGGCCAGTGCCCCACGCGAGCCCGTTCTTGCCGAACAACACGGGAATCGCTCCGCCCTGCGGCCGCCATTTCCCACCGCGCTCGCGCTCATACATCCGCAGCTCGCCGTGCACCGAATTCCAACCCGGCGCCGTCGCAACCAGCAGTTGCGTGCAATCGTCGGGCACACCCGCGGCATGCACACTGCTCGACAGCAAAACCGAAGCGACCAATCCGAGGCAGCAAATTCTCGCGATAAGCATTCCCAAACCTAGACGCGCAACTTAATCAATCTGTCCACTGTATTTCCCCGTGTGAAAAAATTTGTGCCGCTGGCGCTGATCGCACTCGTTCTCTGCACCGCGTATGCGCCCGCGGTGCGGAACGGCTTCGTCTGGGACGATACCGCGCTCGTGTTGCGCGATCCGCTGATCCGGAGCTGGCGCCTGATCCCGGAGGGGTTCCAACATTTTCTCTTCACAGACGCGACAGCCTCCGATTTCTACCGTCCGATTCAGCGGCTCACCTACACGCTCGAGTACGTGGCAGTCGGGTTTCAGCCCGCGGTGTTTCATGCGACGAGCGTGGCGTGTCATGTCGCGGCGGCGCTCGCGTTCTTTCTCTTCGCGGGTGAATTCCTGCTGCTGTACGGTGTCGCTGAGCGCACCCGCCGGTTTGTCGCGTTAGGCAGTGCGATCGCGTGGGGGCTCCATCCGCTTCACACCAGCGCGGTCGCGTATATCTCGGGACGCGCTGATCCGCTCGCGGCAGCGTTTGGATTCCTGGGACTGTATCTCGCGCTGCGCAGTGCGCGGGCGAACGGCGGTGCGACGTGGGGATTCACAATCGGCGCGCTGGTGGCGTTCGTCCTGAGCGCACTGAGCAAGGAAGCAGGTTTGATTTTCGTGCCGCTCTGGATGGCGATCTTAGTGGCGCAGCGAAACTGGAAGGGCCTCGGGCGTGCTGCGGTGGTCGCGCTGTTTGTTGCCGTCACCTACCTGAGCCTGCGGATGGCGGCCGAGCGCATTCCACCGCCGCCCAAATCGAACCCGCCACCACTACTCGTTAGGCCAATTCTCTTCGCGCGCGCAGTCGCTGAATATGCCGGCCTGATCCTGTCGCCGATCAATCTGCACATGGAGCGCGACGTGGAGACCCGGCCAAGCGGATTCAGCAACGAAAGCCTGACCCATGCGGCGTGGCGGGAACTGCAGACTCTCGCCGGGATCATCTGTATCGCGGCATTTCTTTACTGGCTCGCCCGGGCTCGGCGAAACGACCGCGCCGTCTTCGTCGCTCTGCTCCTGACGCTGCTCAGCTATTTGCCCGTGAGCGGCATCGTGTTGCTCAATGCCACCGTTGCCGAGCATTGGCTCTCCCTGCCGACGACCTTCCTGTTCCTGGCGATCGCCTTGACGTGCGCGCGTTTATTCGAGGCTGCGGACGACGCTCGCTCGCGCCGCATCGGCCGGGCGATCATGGCATTCGCTGCAGTGTGGATTCTGTTTCTCGGCGCGCGGACGTTCGTGCGGACGTTTGATTGGATAGATCAGCGCACGTTCCTCGAGCGCACGATCGCGCGCGGCGGGGACTCGCCGCGAATGCGCATCAACCTTGGTGGTCTCGACATGAGCGAAGGCCGGCTTGATGAGGCGAAGAAACATCTGCAGGTAGCGCTGCAAAAAGAGCCTGAGCAACCGCTCGGCGTCATCAACCTCGCCGCTGTCGCGGTGAAGCAGAACGACTACGAGACCGCGCGCCTATTGCTCACCCGCGCAAAGGAGATGCCGTTGGTCGAAGCGCAAGCTTACGAACTGATGACGGTGCTCGAGCACAAGGAGACCGGCCAGGTAAACCCAACACGTTTGCGCCTCGCATCGCGCACCGGTCCGCCGAACTGGCGGATTGAAAAACGCTACGTGCAATTACTCGACGAGATCGGCGCGACTGATCGCGCCATCGCCGAGCTCCAGCGTCTGCTCCAGACGCAATGGTATCGCGCTGAGAGCTGGGCGTTGCTGGCGCAGTTGCAGCAAAAGTCAGGTCGCGCCGCAGAGGCAGCGCAGGCGCTCGCGCTCGCGCGGCGTTTCGATGTGCATCTTCGCCAGACAGCGCCGGCGCAGTAAAAGCGTTCGCTTCTTCAGCCACCGCATCTCGAGTCGCGGCATAACGGCAGCGCGCTGCGGCTCGTTAGGTAGCCAGCCGCCCACACACGCGCGGCGGGTTCTTCTCACGAATCCAAGACGCAGCACTGAATAACGCTTCGCTGCTTTCCGTCAGTCATCACACACCTATGAAAAAATTAACGCTCATCGGAGCAACACTGGGCCTTGTCGCCTTTGCTGTTGCTTCATCAGATGCTCAGACATCCACGTCGACGACTACGTCGACTTCCTCAACCGGCTACATTCAAAGTAGCAAGATCATCGGTTCCAAGATCCGCAGCGCCGACGGCGGCGAGGTCGGTGTGATCAAGGACGTTGTCCTCGATCGCGAAACGGGTTGCATGGCTTACACGGTGCTCGAGACCACAGGCGGCGGCGCCAACGTGGCCGGTTCCAGCGGCGGCTCGCGCAGCACAACCACAACCACAACGCGTAAGACTGTTGCGATGCCTTATACGGCCTTCCAGGCGACGAGCGATCCGACCGTCTACACCACAACGATCCAGCGCGAGCGCATCTACAGCGCGCCGGTTTATGATTACAACCGCATCGAAGAATATCATCGTCCCGAGTACATCGGCGGCGTCTATTCTTACTACGGCGTGCAGCCAGCCGCCGGTATCAACATCAACCTCGGCGGCGGTGGACGCACCGGTGTGACGACGCAATCAGGTATCGCCGGGCAAACCGCCCCGACTGCGACACCGGCGACCTCTGTGACTCCGGCCGCCACCGCGACCGCAACACCGATGGCCACGGCAACTCCAACGGCAACCGCATCTCCGACTGCGACTGCTACAGCAACCGCGTCGCCGACCGCGACTGCAACGGCAACTGCGACCGCGTCGCCCAGAGCGACCGCCACCACGACGCCCGGAATAACGACGCCAGTCCCAACCGCGACTGCTGCGACATCGTCCGCGACGTCGCCGGCAACCGGGAAGTCGTCCACGACCTCCAGCCCGGCAGCCTCGAAATCGGGCGGTACGTCATCCAGCCCCGCGACGAGCTCGAGCCCCGCGACTTCTGCGAGTTCGCCTGCAGCAAGTGGCAGCTCCACTGGAGCTTCCTCGAGCACGACCACGACCACGAAGTCCTCGGCCGCTGACGATGATGATGCCGATGCCGGCTCAGGATCTGGCTCGAAGAGCGACAAGAAGAGCGGTAAAGCCGATGCTGGCAAGAGCGGTAAAGCCGATGCTGGCAAGAGCGGTAAAGCCGACAAAGGGAAGAGCGGCAAGAGCGATTCTGCTACTGACGTGGCAACGCCAGCTCCCGAAGAAGAATAATTGATCAATAGCGGGATCAATCCCGCGCGAAGTTAGAACAGCAGGAGTGACGGAAACGTTGCTCCTGCTGTTTCTTTTATACAGCACGCGCCGCGCGCTACGGTTGCGCGGAGCTCGCCTTCACCGCCTCAGTATCGGCAGCGAGAAACTTCATGCCCAGCAGCCAGATGAGGCCGGAGACGAGCATCGCAAGCGAGACGACGAAGAACGCGACGTTCATATCCCAACGGCCTGCGACGGCGCCAAGAAGCGGCGGTGAGATCGCGTCGCCTAACAAGTGGATGATGAGGATGTTCGCCGCGAACGCCGTGGCGCGCACGCGTGGCGCAGACACATTCGCGAGAGCCGCGTTTGACGGTCCTGTGTTGAGAAAGACAAAGAAGATCGCCGCGAACAACGTGACCCAGGCCATGGGAAACGGCGTGTAGATCGTCGCGATAAACAAGGGGAACGCGAGCAACATCCCCATCCCTGATACCAGGAAATATGACCCGCCGGATCGCTTTTGCAGCCGATCGGCGAGGAAGCCGCCGACCAAAGTCGACGCCAGGCCGGCCATGACCGTGATGCCGCCGAAGATCGGCGTCGCGAGCTTCGGCGGTTGGTCGCGGAAGATCAGATACGCGGGCATCCAGAACGCCAGCCCGCCGAGCGCGAATGTCATCGCTGTTTGCGCGCCGCAGTTAAAGAGGAACGACCGCGTTCGCAGCAAGATGAGGTAGTCCTCTTTGCCCGCGCGACGGCGTTGTTCACGTGTTCCGCCGGGCGCCCGCGGATCCGTCTGTAGAAAACAGAGCGCGGCGAGAATGATCCCCGGCAGCGCGACAACATAAAACGCCCAGCGCCATCCGAGTTGCGCGCTGATCAATCCGCCGATCACGTAACCCAGCGCGCTGCCGACCGGGATCGCCGCACAAAAAATCGCCATCACGCGCGCGCGCGCTTCCGGCGAGAAATAGTCGGCCAGAATCGTCGGCGCCGCCGGTCCGTAGCCGCCTTCACCGATGCCGACAAAGATGCGGGTGATGAAAAGCGTCGCGAACGTGCCCGCCATTCCCGACGCGGCCGTGGCAACACTCCACAGCACGGCACAGAAGCCAATGATCCACCAGCGCGAGAAACGGTCCGCTAACCACCCGAGCGCAGGTGCCGAGACCATGTAGGTGATGAGAAACGCCGGCGCCAGCATTCCCGTCATCGCCATCGCATTCGGATCGTCCGCCGCGAAAAACGCTTTGC
>JAESFH010000117.1_pt1 | contig 64182 bp, 53 predicted proteins | sample 9269381 | NCBI WGS metagenome assembly JAESFH01 (sample SAMN14504062, study PRJNA617094) | algae metagenome | isolation source: Aphanothece sp. CMT-3BRIN-NPC111 and co-occurring heterotrophs from well... | place: USA: Clark Mountains Wilderness, California | collected 2010-04-18
GAATTGATAAACAAGATCTTGGTTGATCTCGGCATGGTCATCGCCGAGGCAGGCGCTGAACCTTACGGCTTGAACGACGTATATGTCGTGGCGCGAAGTAGTGCATTGCCTCACGGCGGGAGCCTGTTACGCTTTGGCGCCAGCCCTTTCGCCGCGGCGGAGGTGCCAGTTCCCCGGCGGTGGAGAAACGTGAAGTTGCTGCTGCGTAGGGTCTTCGCAGCTCGTTCCGGAAACGGCACGCGACCGATGCGCGGGTGAGGCTTGATGCGCCTTCACGTCGCGTATGACGCGCGAGAGCTTGGTTCTCGCGGATTGACTGGCAACAGAGGTATCCGGCGCGTGGCGGTCAACTTCGCGAAGTGTCTTTATCGGCACCCGCGGATCAACCTGTGCCTGACGGGGCTAGACTGGCGGGAGTCGTGCCGAGCCTCTCTCGAATTGGGCATATCTTCTAACGACGACGCGATCCTTCACGGCGGCCGGCGTCTGACGCCGATTCTCGGACGCGCAGCAGAAGCTGTGAGCAAGCTTTCGCCTCGGAGACGTGCGATTGTGCTACGTGCCGCAAGGACAATCGGCTCGTACGCGTCCGACCGACTGGGCGAACGGTGTCGGCAGGTCAGTCGGCAACTGTTACGAAATGCCCAGGTTTTTCATTCGCCTTACGGAGCGTTTCCTGAACTTGTTAGGTCGACGAAAACTGCCTGCGTGGCGACCGTTTACGACCTGATCCCCCTGAGCCACCCTACACTGGTCAGCCAGGCTTCAATCGACGCGACGCAGTCGGTCATTGAAAGCCTACGGAGTGCCACGTTGGTAACCTGCATCTCGGATTACGTGAAGAGTGAAATCTGTTACTATGCGAAATTCCCAGCTGAACGCATCCAAGTAGTGCCGCTCGCGGCAGCGAAAGATGTGTTCTACGTAGCTGCGCCGCACGACGTGCGCGATGTGAGACACCGGTATGGAATCGGCGAAGGTCCTTATATTCTCTCCCTATCAAACATCGAGCGGCGGAAGAATATAGTCCACTTGTTGCGATGCATGAGAAACCTCTCAAACCTGCCGAGTCTCAGGGAAATCAAACTTGTCCTAGTCGGAGAAAGGTCGCGCGAATACCCGGAGGTGGATGAACTGCTTGCAAGCGATGGCGATATCTGCAGGCGAGTGGTGTTCACTGGGTTTGCCCCGAATGACGATTTAGCGCCCCTATATACCGGAGCGACGGCGTTCGCCTTTCCCTCGCTCGCGGAAGGCTTCGGCCTTCCGGTCCTTGAGGCGATGCAGTGCGGTACGCCGATCGTGTGTTCGGATCGCACGTCATTGCCTGGGGTGGTGGGGGGCGCCGGCTTCCTGCTGGATCCATGCGATCAGGATGCTTGGTGTGACGCGTTTGTCTCCATTTTCCGCGACGACAGTCTACAACGGCGGTTGCGGATACAATCGATCCGCCGTTCCCGGGATTTCTGTTGGACCAAGACGGCGGAACTATTGGTCCGTGCTTACGAAATGGCGATCGGTGCAGAAGCATCAACGCCGCCGACACAGCCGCGACCTGCTCGTGCGTGGTAGTCCCACTGATGCGGAGTTTCGCAAGTCGGGTGCGTGAGGAGCCGACAACGGTGGATCGAGAGCGGCCAAACGAAAACAGCAGCAAACTCCGTCGCGCAATGAGGATTGCAGTGTGGCACAACCTGCCGAGCGGCGGAGGAAAACGCGCCTTATACGATCATGTGCGCGGGCTGACGCAACGCGGACATAAAGTAGAGGCGTGGTGCCCGCCTTCTGCGGACTCGTCATATCTACCGCTGAGTAGATTGATCCCCGAACATGTCGTGCCTCTTAGCACCTTTGCCGAACCACGTGACCGAGCGTTTGGCGCGGTGTCTGCGATCAACAGGCATCTCAAAGCGATGGAGGATCATTGTCGCAGGTGCGCAACGGAGATAGCGGACGGAGGGTTCGATCTGCTTTTCGCGAACGCCTGCCAATACTTTCGCACGAATCCAGTAGCGCACTATTCCACGATTCCGCGCGTCCTCTACCTTCAGGAGCCAAATCGCCTCCACTACGAGGCGCATCCAACGTTAGTCTGGTCTGCACCTCGAGCATTCGCGAAGTCCGACGGATATCTCAGGTACGCGAAACGGCTCGTCCGCGATTCGATCAAAACGTATGCGTTGCGCATTCAGGTCCGTCACGAACGCGCAAACGCGGCCGCTTTCGACAAGGTGTTCGTTAACTCGCTGTTTAGCCGCGAAAGCATCTTGCGGACCTACGGACTAGAATCTGAGGTGTGTTACCTAGGCGTTGACACAGATAAGTTTCGGCCGACCGGCGAGCCGCGCGAGACCTACGCAATTGGGCTTGGCGGAGTGGACGTCATTAAAGGCGTCGACCGCGCAATCCAAGCGCTCGCCGCTATTCCTGCAGAAAAGCGACCGAGACTGGTGTGGATCGGTAATTACTCCGATCATAATGCACAACGCGCCGCCGAGAACCTTGCGAGCGCGCTCGGCGTCCGGTTCGAGTTGAAGGTGAGGGTGTCGGACGGGGAGTTGGTGTCGTTGTTATCGCGCGCTGCACTGATGATCTACACCTCACGCCTAGAACCCTTTGGGTATGCTCCGCTCGAAGCGAATGCGTGTGGGACCGCGGTCGTCGCTGTTGCGGAAGGTGGGGTTCGCGAAACCGTGCATAACGGTATTAACGGGTTACTAGTGCCCGGGGCGGATCCAATGCTCCTGGCGAACGCGATCTCACGAATTATCGACGACCCTTTGTTTGCGCACGAACTCGGACAACGCGCAATGCACTATGTCCGTGAAAACTGGTCGCTTCCCTTGGCGATCGACCGGCTCGAGGCGAGTTTCGAAAAGCTTTTGGCGAGCGATGGTGGCCGAGTTCAGTCTGCAGTTGCATAAGGCTATGGCAGCCGTGCTCATTTGCAGGACGTTTCAGACATCGTGAGTACCAACAACCTACGATTGCTGAAGCAGCGCATCCAAAGCGCTGTCGCGCGATCCGGTCAAACGGCGGTGGCGGAGACCGGGCGTAGCGACCTTCACCGCGACGATGAGGCGCGAGTCAATGCCGTTAGTCAGCTAACGCTGATGCTGTCGTATCAGCAGCGTCAGGCTCTCGGGCTGCCGGGCCTGGCGCTAAACGACGTAGAGTTTCGCGCATTTTCCCAGAACGGCGAGGACGGCATCTTGTGGTACATCTTGTCGCTGATTGGTACAACAAACAAAAGGGCGGTTGAGATCAGTGCCGGCGATGGCAGCGAATGCAACTGCGCGAATCTGATCATCAACCATGGCTGGACGGCTCTTCTCGTTGATGGTGACGAGCGCAATGTCGCCAAAGGTAAGGAATTCTATTCCGGCCATCCACAAACGTTCACCTATCCTCCCCGTTTCGTTCATGCTTGGGTGGACGCAGAGAGTGTGAACGAACTACTCGCGTCCCACGAGTTTAATGGAGATATCGACTTGCTCAGTCTTGACATTGACGGCGTCGACTACTGGATCTGGCATGCTCTCACCGAGGTGCGTCCGCGCCTTGTTGTCGCTGAAGTGCAGGTAATTTGGGGCGACGCTCGATCGGTTACCGTGCCTTATCACAGGGACTTTCGTGCAGAGTATGTCGATGGCTTTGGGATTTACAGTGGCGCCTCGTTGCCGGCGTTTGTTAAGTTGGCGCGCGCTAAAGGCTACCGCCTCATTGGCACGCAACGCTATGGCTTCAATGCTTTCTTCTTGCGTGACGATGTTGCTCCGACGATTTTCCCCGAGGTCGAGCCTAGCGCTTGCCTGACCCACCCGTTTGTTCGCTGGTGCGAGGCCAAGTTGCTGCCGTTAGTGCAGTCGAAGCAATGGGTGGAGGTCTGAACGCACAGGCGATGCCCTCGGGAGATGCGTTAAGACAGGCCGCGTCCGAGGCAGAGCGAGCACACCGATCCTCATCGGCGCGCTCAGGATGCGTTGAACCGGGCCGTGCTCGGCACGAAGTGACACAGAAAGGGCGAAAACTGCTGATCATCTACCCGTACGAATGGCTCGCGTACGCGCCAACGGTTCTCCGCCTCCATGAGACTTTCAGTGGTGATTTCGACGTCCGCGTAATCGCCTATGATGGAGGCGGATTTTGCCGCGAGAAGGTTGAACACGATGGAATCGAGTATGTCAGGCTACCGGGAGTGATGCAACGGTTGGCGTTGAAGTTGAGCAGGCGTTTCCCCTCACTTGAGAAGCGCTGGCACTTCTTTCACATCGCACGCGCGCTGCACCTTTGGTACCTGTTGCGGAACTCGGACGCTGACGAGGTATTCGCGTCGGACTACTCGGGAATGTGGGTCGCCCAGAAGGCATTCTCGACCGGTGCTGCGAGATTGCACTTTTTGTCGCTCGAGATCTATGACAGCGATGTTTTTGCTGCACGAATTGCCGTTGATCGCGTGGCGTCCGCAGTGGTGCAATCACCGCAACGAGCAGAGTGGCTCTTCCCGGCGGCCAAGCCGCGCCTGTTCTACGTCCAGAATGCGCCGACGGCTCAGGCGTTGCCTTCCAAGTTATCATCGCCGCGCACGGAGCCGGGGAACGCGCCACTAGGGTTGGTGTACTGTGGCACGCCTCTTCCACGTTTTGGTATTTTGCGTGTTTTGGAGTTTCTGCGTGAATACCCCGAATTCCGGCTGACCATCCAGGGATTGATGAATGGTACGTCGGAGGAGGTACTAAAGCCGTATGCTCGGTTAACGGCCGAAGGCAGACTTGTTGTAAACAGAAAGTATATCAGCTCAACCGAGCTCCTGCCGTGGCTGAACCGGTATACCGTCGGCTTTTGCTTCTACGACTTTGACCATCTACCCGAGGATCAATTTAACTATCGGACCGTACCGTCTGGTAAGCTCTTCAACTACTTCGCTGCCGGCGTGCCGGTCGTCGGTATCGACATCCCTGGGTTGCGTCCGGTCCGTGAGTTTGACGCCGGTGTGTTAATCGATGACTTGTCGCCGTCGGCGATCGCCGCTGCGGTCAGGCAGGTACAGGCTCGCCGTACACACTATGCCGCCAACTGTGCGCGAGCAGCGGCGCACTATAGCTTTGACCGAATGGTGCAGCCGTTTAGAGATTTTGTGCTCGAACCTGACAAGGCGGCGGTAGGGCCATCTTCGGCGGCGTCAACATAAGAGAGGTGCCGGCGACGATGAGTGTAAAGGCGATAGCGTTCTACTTGCCGCAATTCCATCCGATCCCAGAGAATGACATCTGGTGGGGGAAGGGATTCACCGAGTGGACCAATGTCGCTAAGGCAAAACCACTTTATCCTGGACATTACCAGCCGCATCTGCCGGGCGAACTTGGCTTCTATGATTTGCGGGTGCCGGAGACCCGCCAAGCACAGGCAGATTTGGCGAGAGAGTATGGCGTCGACGCGTTTTGCTACTGGCACTACTGGTTTGCAGGAGAGCGGCTGCTCGACAGGCCGTTCGCAGAGGTGCTCGAGTCGGGAAAACCCGACTTTCCATTCTGCCTCGCGTGGGCAAACGAAACGTGGTCTGGAATTTGGCATGGCTCGCCAAAGACGATTCTGAAAGAGCAGACTTATCCCGGTGAGGCCGATTTCCGAGCGCACTTCGAGTATCTACTCACGGCGTTCAGGGACAGGCGGTATGTCCTCGTTGGTGGTAAACCGCTTCTCGTTGTGTACCGGCCGCGCAATATCCCGAACGTTCGCCAGGTGGTAGATCTCTGGCGCCGCCTCGCTCGCGACGCCGGTTTCCCCGGATTGCACTTGGTGGCGGTCGCCGAGTCGAACGACCCGGCCTGGAGCTGCCGTGACGACGGATTCGACGCAGTGACAATCGCCGGCCTTGTCCAAGCTACGTCGACTCGCCACCATCTTCTCCGTGGCCGAATCTCAAATCGCGCAGCAAACCGTCTGCCGGGCGGAGATTTGTGGCGAAACCTGGTTCAGCGTGTTGCGCCGTTTCCGGAGCACGTATTCCGTTACGAAAGCGTCTGGCCCAAACTGGCGGTCGATTGGAAATTCGATGTGCCGTATTATCCTTCAGCGATGCCGAATTGGGATAACACTCCCAGAAGCGGCATGCGAGGCTGGGTGCTTCATGGTTCGAGTCCTGAACTATTCCGTCGACACGTCGAGCATGCCGTCGGAGTGCTGGAGGCACAGAACGTTGAGGAGAAAATTCTGTTCGTGAAGTCCTGGAACGAGTGGGCTGAAGGCAACCACCTCGAGCCGGATCAACGTTACGGCCGCGGCTTCTTGGAGGCGCTGCGTGACGGAATCAACCGCGGAAGAAACGACGCTCAGGCGAAACGCACCGACGCCGGGCGGAACGGACTGCAGGCGGCCAGGATGGCGGGAGCGGGCGCCGGCTTCTAGGAGCAACTACCTCGGCGCATCTAGCGATCGGCCTTGAACGGGCGAGTCATGGCACAATTGTTTAGTATAATCATCCCTGTTTATAACCGGGCGAACTTGATCGGACGTGCCATTGAATCAGTCCAGAACCAGACATTCCGTAGCTACGAACTGATCATCGTCGACGATGGGTCGGTCGATAGAACTGCCGAGGTTGCTGCGGCCGCGGCTCCTCAAGCGCTTGTCCTGCGGCAGGAAAATCTCGGTCCAGGTCCCGCTCGCAACGCTGGCATTTCGCGGGCGAAGGGGTTGTATATTGCGTTTCTCGACAGCGATGATGTTTGGTTTCCGTGGACGTTGCAGTGTTACAGCGACGCCATTGTCAAGCACTCGAACCCACCGTGCTTGTTCGGCTGTGTCAGGCGATTTGTCGATCCGTCAGAGCTGGATTCGATCGCACGAGAGCCCCTCGAAACGCAACAGTTCGACGATTATCTCGGAACACTCGGCAGCGATGTCTTTCAAGGTACTGGCGTCGCTGCGCTACGAACCGACGTTGTGCGCGCGCAAAACGGATTTTTAAATGACCGTGTCTTTTGCGAAGATCTCGACTTCTTTATGCGGATGGGGACCGCCGGCCCAATTGTTTACGTACAATCCCCGACCATGGTTGGACTGTCATGCCACAGTGAAAGCAGCATGACCGACCTGAGCCGCACCTGGGCCGGCACCGCCTTTCTGATCGAGCAGGAAAAGCGAGGCGCTTATCCTGGCGATAACGGCCGACGGCGGGAACGAATCAGGCTGCTTCTCCACCACATACGGTGGGTCTTATATGCTTGCCAGGCGAGGCGCGAAGTATTGCTCGCATGGCACCTCTACAAAGATACGTTTCGGTGGATGGTAGAGGTCCGCGAATTCCGTTTGGCCGCCGAGCTCCCAACTTGGTTGCTGAAGGAGCTGCTGAGGCGGCTCGGGATTCGGCGGGCGCGCGGTTGAGCCGAACGGGATCAGCCATGTCGTCGGGTAAGTTGCAGGCAGGCGCTGGCGCAGGTGCACAACGGAAGCAAACTCGATTGTGAGTATCGGAGGCGCCGCAAGTAGCGTTGCTACCAGACGCGTTGGCGTCTTGGTTCCGGTCTACCGTTTTCCGCTCCTGGAATCGGAGGTCGTTTCCCTGCGGCATCTAAAGCATTATTTGGGACATCAGGACATCGTCGTGGTGGCACCGACAAGCCTGAACATACAAGAATCATATCTGGCATCGCAGAGGATCGTTCGCTTCGCCGACCGATATTTCTCCAGCATCCAGGGCTACAATGAACTGATGCTCTTCCCAGATTTCTATCGGGCATTTAGCGCATACGAATACATTCTCATTTATCAGCTCGATGCGCTGGCGTTTTCACGCGATCTGGATCACTGGTGCGAGCGCGGGTGGGATTATGTTGGTGCTCCTTGGTTCAGAGGCTTTAAAGACGATGCCTCGAAGGGACTGTGGCGGACGGGGAATGGTGGTTTGTCGCTGCGTCGCGTCGCGAAGTTCTTAGAGGTGCTCGCCTCACGCAGGCCTGGCAAGCTGCCGGAAGATTTGAGAGAGACACGCTTTCTCCATGGGCAGCCGCAGCTGCAGGAACGCTTCTACCGCGTGAAGGAGTGGGCATACCGGAAAGGATACAAGAACACCGTTAGGTACCTGAGACGGGCGTATGAACTGAATGAGGATGGCTTTTGGTCCTTTGAAGCGGCGCGCTTCGTTGACGAGTTTGTCGTCGCTCCTCCGGATGACGCTTTGGGCTTCGCTTTCGAGTACTCGCCGCGCGTTTGCTATGAACTGAATGGTCGATCTCTGCCGTTCGGTTGCCACGCTTGGCACAAGATCGATCCAGAGTTCTGGCGACCGTTCGTAGTCGCCGCTTAGTCGTGCCCGAATCACGCCGATCGTGTCAGCAGGGCAAGCTCTGATGTCTCTTCAGTAGTGAACAACCTACCGACCATCAGCGTTTCTAGCGACGCCGCCCCCAGCCGCGCGTCAGCCGCCGCTAGCGGGAAATCGCTCCCACGCCTGGTATATGTCGGCAGTGTTGCAGTCCAGGCTACTTCTGCTGGCCAGCTTCAGCTATATCGGCTGCTGCGTGATTACCCGGCGAACGGCTTGCGCGTTGTTGAGATCGACTGCGAACGCGTGGATCCTAGTCGCCGTTTGTCTGGCGTAGCATACCGCGAACTAAGGCCCTTCGTCACACGGGGTGTTTACTTTACACGCACGCGCTTACCGGCGCTATTCTGGCCGTTATGCCACCTGAACGCCGCTCGGCGCGCCTGGCGTGTAGCGCGAGTCATTGCGCCGTTCAAGCCAGAGGCCGTGCTGACAGTGCACGAGGGACTTGGCTGGATCGCGGCGGCGAAGCTCGCACGGCTGCTCAGGGTTCCATTGCACATCATTCTGCACGATGACTGGTTCCGAAACCTCGATATGGCCGGCAGTCTACGACGAAAGTTTGAAGCATATTTCGGAGTTATCTATCGTGCAGCGTCCTCCAGGTTCTGCATTAGCCCGACGATGGAGGCCGATTACGCTGCGAGGTTCGGCGCCAACGGCAGCGTCTTGTATCCCATCCGCGAACCGGACACGACTGCGGAAGAGACGAAACCGCTCGTGCGAGACAGATCGCGAGGGTTGGCGGTAGCGTACGCGGGCAACGTCTTCAACCCAGGCAACTGGGAGGCTTTGCGGAACGTTGCCGCTGCGCTTGTGCCGTTTGGCGGCAAGCTCTTACTCTATGGCGCCACGAGCGCTGACGATTGTGTGCGGAACGGACTTACCGCTTCGAACGTCGTATTGCGCGGGTTCTTTGACCCGCCTGCTCTGCGGACGGCGCTCGCGGAAGAGGCGGACGTGTTGTTTCTTCCGATGACCTTCGATCCCGTCGACAAGCAGAACATGCGGCTCTGTTTCCCGAGCAAATTGGCAGACTATACTGCGGTCAGATTACCGCTGCTCATATACGGTCCCGAGTATTGCTCAGCTGTTCAATGGGCGCGCGAAAACCCAGGTGCCGCTGAAGTCGTAACGGAACCTGGAGCGGAGCGGCTCCACGCCGCCGTTGAACGGCTGTCTGATGCGACCGTCAGACGATCGCTCAGCTGCCGTTCATCGGAGCTGGGCGAGAAGTATTTCGCGTACGACGCAGGGACGCGGTCTTTTCACTTGGCTTTATCCCAAGCTGCAACGCGCAGCGATCGCGGATGAGGCGTTGCGATGTTCTATAGGCTTGTAACTCGTCGCGAGCGGTGGGGACTGACCTGGTTGGGGCGACTGCTAGTGTTTACTGCCGTTGCTGTCGCCTTTCTGTTCTGGGTTGAGTGCGCGTACGGATTCCTGAGCACTAGCCAACGGTACGAGACCGACGTGCTCGTGGTGGAAGGGTGGGTCCATGATTTCGCGATTAAGGGTGCTGTCGACGAGTACCACAGCGGCGGCTACAAGCAGATCCTGGTGACAGGAGGCCCCGTCAGTGGAACGGGCGGTTACACCAACGACTACAACACGTCCGCAAGTGTCGGTGCTGAACGCCTTCGGACTGCTGGATTACCCGGTAGCTCGGTGCGGATGGTTCCTTCCAGAGTCATGGAACGAGACCGAACGTACGGGTCAGCTGTGGCTTTACGAGACTGGTTCCACGCGAATGACCGTGTTCCTCACGCGATCAACGTCGTGACGGAAGGGCCACACGCGCGACGCACACGGTTGCTCTTCCAGCGGGCGTTCGGCAACGAAAGTAAGGTTGGCGTCATTCCGATCAGCAACCCCGACTATGATGGCGCTCGTTGGTGGCATTACAGCGAAGGTGTGAAGGATGTGATCACCGAGACCGTCGCTTATCTCTATGCAGCGCTTGTTTTTTCTCCGTCGAGATCGCAGGTCGAGGAAGAGCCGACTGCGAATCGCGACCGCGTTGATCAACCGGAGACTTCAGTCTGCAGCCGGGAAGGCCACGCCCGCATATGAGTGAAGCAGAGCAGGCGAAACGTCCCACGACGGCGGAGTTCCCGGAGGTGGCTTCGCAAAACAGCTGGCGCGACTCGTGGCGGACATGGGCGGCGGTATCTTATGTAACCGTGCTTGCGTTATGCTTTGCACCAACGCTCGCGGCGCTGGCAGCTCATGCCATGGCGAACGAACTTCATTCGCACATTTTGCTGATTCCGCTTATCTCGGCATACCTCCTTTACATCGATGCGAAGCCCCTTCCGAAGGATCGTTTCTCGTCGTGGGGGTGGGGCCTTATCGCAGCGACGAGCGGCGCTGTTGTGTTAGCAGTCCGCAGCTTTCTCATCCCGATGCAACCGCTGAGCCACAACGATGACCTCGCAGCAAAGATGCTTGGTTTCCTGTGCCTGCTGATCGCGGGCGGCTTCTTCTTCTTAGGGAGGCGATGGATGGCTGCCGTCGCGTTCCCCGCGATGTTCCTCATTTTCATGATCCCGATGCCAGAGGCGATGGAAAGCGCGTTAGAGACAGCGTCAAAGCTGGGATCCGCCGAGGTGACGCATGTCTTGTTCAACATCTTCGGTGTACCCTTACTCCGCGACGGATTAGTTTTTCAGCTGCCGGGGATCACAATTGAGGTGGCACAGGAATGCAGCGGCATCCGGTCGAGTTATGTCCTGCTGATCACCAGCTTGTTGGCATCGCACCTGTTTCTGCGCACGACATGGCGGCGAACGCTCCTCGTACTCTTCGTGATTCCGCTGGGGCTGGTCCGAAACGGGTTCAGAATCCTGGTGATCGCGATCCTCTGCGTCGAGATCGGGCCGGAGATGATCGACAGTATTGCTCATCGGCGGGGCGGACCGATTTTCTTCGCGTTGTCGCTCGTCCCGCTGTTCGCATTGCTCTGGTGGTTGCGTGCGAGCGAGCGCAAAGAAGCAGCAGTGCGTGCGGCCGCCGCCGCCGAGCATCACGAAGACGGGTAGCGTCGATCAGGCGCTCGAATGCGCCGCTTCAGCGCCGGACTGCCGGCGCTTTTTTTTGGCCGCGCCAGCAAACCATTCCGGAGGCCCGCTGGAAATCACAACGGTAGACGCCGACAATGAGCTGCGATACGATCGGCGGCTCGATGCAAAAAAACGGAATGCTTCAGGTTCAGGTGACACCTCTAAGGGGGAGTTCGGTGTGGAGCGGTGCGATTCAACGAGGCGACCGAAGTGCTCGGCTCCACGAAGTGATGGCGCGCCTGCCTCTCTGCTTCGCGGCGATCGCCGTGATGATGCTCGTTGTTTCGTGCCAAACGCCGGTTCGGAGTGGCGCCTTCCCTGACCAAGGTCGCGCACCGACGAAGGTGACGCTCGCTCCTGGTGACGTCGTGAGGTTGACGTTCTCCGGCGCGCCCGAACTGAACCAGACGCAAGCAATTCGCGGCGACGGGAAAGTCAATCTGCCGCAGGTGGGAGAGGTGACTGCCGCCGGCAAGCCGATTTCGCAATTGCAGGCGGAAGTCGCCGCTCTCTACAAGCCGCAGCTGCGCAACAGCGACGTCCTTGTCACGCTGGAGAGCGGTATCACCCGCGTCTACATGGCCGGCTCGTTGCAGCGGCCAGGTCCGCTCGTGCTCGACCGCCCGACGACGCTATTGCAGGCAATCATGCAGGCAGGTGGACCAACGCCGTTTAGCAACATGAGGCGCGTGCAAGTCATTCGGCTGGTTAACGGACGGCAGCAGAGTCAGGTAATCGATTTGCGGCCGACGCTGGCAGGACAGCCCACACCGCCGTTCTATGTGCGCGATGGCGATATCGTGACGGTGCCGCAGACCGCATTTTAGACGAACTCTCGTCGCGAGCTTACGTGCGCTGACGCATTCTTGTAGCGTCATTGCGGCGATGCGTCGGGTTCGACTCGTGGAACGCGTGACCTGATCGAGCTCGTCTGCTGGTTGACTCAGAGAAGCCACCTTTCAGAAGCGTCGGTTTGCCCGATCGCGAATCGCTCGACGTTACCGATTGCGGATATCCCACTCCGTCGCGACGAGCGGCAAGAACCGTTCGGTCATCCAGGTTGAGTCGTTCATGAACCAGATGCCTCGCTGGCCGGTCACGGTATTTTGCCACACGAGGTCGGGGTGGCCATCACCGCTGAAATCGTCCGTGCCGACGATCTGCCACACCGTCGGAATCGTTGGCAGCCAACGTTCCCCAACCCAGGTGGCGCCGTTCATCAGCCACATCGCGCGCTGGCCGGTGACGCTGTGTTGCCAAACGATATCCGTATGCCCGTCCCGGTTGAAATCGGCTGCGGCGGCAATTTTCCACTGCGTCGCGATTGTCGGCAGAAATCGCTCCCCGATCCAGGTGGTGCCGTTCATAAACCAGATCCCGCGTTGACCGGTCGCGGTGTTCTCCCAGACGAGATCTGAGTGCGCATCGCCATTGAAGTCTCCCGCGGCGACGATTTTCCACTGCGTGGCAATAGTAGGAAGGAAGACTTCGCGCACCCATGTTGCGCCGTTCATGACCCAAAACCCACGCTGACCGGTCACGTTGTTCTGCCATACAATGTCGGTCTCGCCGTCTCCGGTAAAATCAGCCGTCGCAGCGATCTCCCAATCCCGAGAGACAACCGGCAGGAAGAGCTCTTGGATAGAGGTTGATCCGTTCATCATCCAGATCCCGCGCTGACCCGTCGCGTTGTTCTGCCAGATTAGGTCTGGTTTGCCGTCTCGGTTGAAGTCGCTCCGGACGCCGCGCCGAGCTGGAGTGGGTGCCGGAGTCGGAGTCGGAGTCGGAGTCGGTGCCGGAGTCGGAGTCGGAGTCGGAGTCGGAGTCGGAGTCGGAGTCGGAGTCGGAGTCGGAGTCGGAGTCGGAGTCGGTGTCGGTGTCGGAGTCGGAGTCGGAGTCGGTGTCGGAGTCGGAGTCGGAGTCGGTGTCGGTGTCGGTGTCGGTGTCGGTGTCGGTGTCGGTGTCGGTGTCGGTGTCGGAGTCGGTGTCGGAGTCGGTGTCGGTGTCGGTGTCGGTGTCGGTGTCGGTGTCGGTGTCGGTGTCGGTGTCGGTGTCGGTGTCGGGACGATGGTCGGTTGAAGCTTCACTCGAAGCGTCTGCGGCCCGGAATTGTGGTAGGGCCGCTGGGCAGCCTGAAACGACAGCACGTGATTGCCCGCCGGCAGAGTCACCACCGTCGAAAGCTTCGATGCGGCGCCAGTCTGGACAAACGCCGTTTGGGTTGCTTCTGGGGCAGGGGCTGCATCCCAAACGCTGCCGTTCGCTTGCACGCCTGTGTTCCCAGTGAACGTCCATGCGGTTGCCGGGGGAACGTACGTGTACGACGCCGGAACATTCGGAGTCTCGAAACCGCCGCCGCTGACGCGTGTTCCGTTGATAGCGACTGAGTCGACAAACGCGGTGCAGTCGCCCGTGGTGGTTTCCGCCTCAATCGTGACGATGTAGGAGCCAGCCGGCAGCGTCATGGTGGGGCTGACGTATTGGCTGAAAGCAGTTCCCGGCGGGGTGAACGAGGTGTTTAAAGAGCTCGGGTTGGGCACTGGCGTTGGAGTGGGAGTCGGAGTAGGCGAAGGACCTGGAGTCACGTAGATGACTTGGTTCGACGGGCCGCTTTCCATGCCTGCCGCATTAAAGGCGGTGACGATAAAGTAGTACGTCGTGCCGCCGTTGAGATTCGGCACGGTTGCGACCGTCGTGTTTCCGGCTTCGATCGTCTGAACAAGCTGACCGGCGGCACTGCCGTAGCGCACGCGATATCCAGCAACGTCGGCACTGGTGCTGGCGTCCCATGCGAGCTGGACGGTTGTAGCTCCGTGAGCGGCATAGCTGCTGGCGAGCACAAGAACGAGCACCAGCACACGATTACAGAAAGTATGGTAAATATGACCCATACGGCTCTCGATAGCAGAACCTGTGCCGGTATCCTTCGCCGCACCGATCCAGCCGGCCCACCGCAGGTGCTCCGCCCAATCAGAGGGTTTGCTTTGCGTCAGCTCGACGAGCTTGACCCCCAGGCGCTGATCCGCTGAGATGCTTCACGACGCACGGATGCGCCACTCATCCAATTTCGATTCGAACGGCGCAATTCAGCCGCAGGCGCGCGTCACGATGCGCCTCCAACAGACGAGCGCGACGAAACCATTGGGGTTTTTGCGCACCACACGTATTCGTTTGAGGAAGACCGACGGCCTCTGCTTGTGGGATCCCGATCCGCCTGACATCCAGGTATGACGTCCGCTACCCTGCTCTTGAGCTCGGCCGCCCTGTTGTGCACCGGGTTGGCAATTGCGGTGCTGTTCGGCGTTCGTGGCTCAATCCCACGGTGGTCATTCGCATTCGGGATGCTGATCTTCGCGGCGGAGAGCGTCTGCGGCGTACTCGCTCTAAATGCAACCGCGCCAGAAGCGGTCCGGATTTGGCAGGCGGTGATCCTCGCGTTGCGGACGTTTGTTCCTGCCGTGTGGCTGGTGTTTAGCCTCACGTACTCGAGGGGCCGCTATGCCGAGTACCTGACGCGGTCGCGCTTTCTTCTGATCGCCGCCTGTTGCTTGCCGCTGCTGGCTGCTCTCCTTTTTCAGGAGCGGACACTGGAAGTCGCCGCGGGAGATGGAACGGAGGGCGGCTTTTCGGCCAGACTGGGCGGAACGGCTCAGCTGCTGATCGGACTTGTATTGGTCGGCAGCATCTTGATCCTCACAAACCTGGAACGGACGTTCCGCGCCGCCGTGGGGACGATGCGATGGCGCATTAAGTTCCTCGTGCTCGGCCTCGCCGTGATTTTCGCAGCGCGCATTTACACCGCGAGCCAGGCACTGCTTTTCTCGCGGCACGACAGTGGCCTTGCGGTCGTGGATGCGAGCGCGCTGCTCGTTGGCTGCGTCTTAATCACCATCGCGTACGTACGCAGCGGATGGTCAGACGTCGAAGTGTACCCGTCGCGCACGGTTCTGCAGAGTTCGGTGACCGCGATCGTCGCGGGGGCGTACCTGTTCGTCGTCGGCGTCCTGGCACAGATCGTCGCCAGGTTCGGCGAGGCGCGCTACTTCCAGGTGCAAACGTTGATCATTCTGATCGGCGTCAGCGGCCTCGCGATTCTCCTGCTCTCCGATCGCCTGCGCGAACGACTGCAGCGATTCGTTAGCCAGCATTTCAAACGCCCGCAGCACGACTCGCAGAAGGTATGGAGTCTTGTGACGGAGCGCCTGGCGCGCTTGTCGGATGAAAAGGCCCTTGCGACGACCGGTGCGAAGCTGATTTCAGAGACGTTCCATGTTCTTTCGGTGACCGTCTGGCTGTGGGAGGAACATCGACAGCGACTCGTCGCTACGGCCTCGACCGCGCAGGTGTCCGACGAGAAGCCGGTGGGGCACTCGAGCGACGATGCGCTTGGAATCAACGACATCGGCGAGCGCGTCGCTCCCTTCGATCTGGAGGCAATCACCGATAGCTGGGGCGAGGCTCTGCGGCAGGCAAATCCGACGACGTTTGAGCACGGCGGACGCCGCCTGGGTGTTCCGCTGGTGTCGGGGGCGCAATGGCTTGGAGTGGCTGTCCTGGCGGATCGCGTGAGTGGCGTTCCGTATACGGCAGAGGAAATGGAATTGCTGAAATGCATCGCCGATCAACTGGCGGCGAGCCTGCTGAATGTCCGGCTGACCGGGCAAATCGTGCGGAGTCGCGAGCTCGAGGCATTCCAGACCGTCTCCGCGTTTTTTGTTCACGATCTCAAGAACGCCGCCTCGAGCCTGAATCTCACGCTGCGGAACCTGCCGATTCACTTTGATGATCCAGCGTTTCGCGCGGATGCGCTGCGCGCGATCTCCAGCACGATGGAGCGGATCAGTTCTGTGACATCGCGCCTGAGTCTGCTGCGCGGCCGATTGGATCTGCACCTCGCAGCCTTGGATTTGAACACGGTCGTGACTGACGTTGTGAACGGCCTGAATGGCTCTGCCGGCGAGAGCATTCAAACGCAGTTGTCGCCGCTGCCGAAGATCTCCGCCGATCGTGAGCGGCTGCACAGCGTCGTGACGAATCTGGTCCTCAATGCGCGCGACGCCGTGGGCACGAACGGCGGCACGATCGCGGTCGAGACCACCGTGGAACGAAACAGCGCCGTCCTCTCCGTCAGAGACACCGGCTGCGGAATGAGCGCCGATTTTCTGCGGCACTCGCTTTTCCGCCCTTTTCAGACCACGAAGAAAGAAGGAATTGGTATCGGCATGTTTCAGGTGAAGACGATCGTCGAGGCGCACGGCGGCACGATTCAGGTCGAGAGCGAGCAAGGGAAAGGCTCGACTTTTCGCGTCGTTTTTCCGACTATTCCGACCACTGAATGAGACACAAGCTGCTGATCGTCGACGATGACGAGGCGATCCGCACCCAGATGAAGTGGGCGCTGACGAATGACTACGACATTGCGTTAGCGGAGGATCGGATCAGCGCGGTGAGTGCGTTCAAATCGGAGTCGCCATCCGTGACGATGCTTGATCTGGGGTTGCCGCCGAAGACCAACACTCCGGACGAAGGTCTGGCGGCGCTGTCGGAGATCCTCGCCGCAGATGCGACGGCGAAGGTGATCATCATTTCCGGGCAAGGCGAGAAGACGAACGCGATTCAGGCGATTGGCGCCGGTGCGTACGATTTTCTCGTAAAGCCGGTCGACCCGGACGAGCTGACGTTGATCCTGAAACGCTGCATCCACGTGGTCGAACTCGAGCGGGAATATCGCGAGCTGCAGCAGAGCCGCCGCGCGGAGTTGTTTGAGGAGATGCTCGGCACCAGCCCGCAGATGCAGGGCGTCTTCTCATTCATCCGGAAGGTGGCGGCAACGACGGCGCCGGTGCTATTGCTCGGCGAGAGCGGCACCGGGAAGGAAATGGCGGCGCAGGCGATTCATCGCCGCAGCACCCGAGCGGCCGGTCCGTTCATCCCGATCAATTGCAATGCGATTCCCGAGAACCTGCTCGAGAGCGAGCTCTTCGGCCACGAAAAGGGGGCGTTCACCGGAGCGCACATGCAGCGCAAGGGGCTGATCGAATCGGCGTCGGGCGGCACGTTGTTCCTGGACGAGATCGGCGACCTGCCGTCCACGATTCAAGTGAAGCTCCTGAGGTTTCTGCAGGAACAGACGTTTCAGCGCGTCGGCGGAAGGCAGGAGATCCAGGCCGACGCCCGCGTGATCGCGGCGACGAATGCTGACCTGAAACAGGCGACCGCGACCGGAAAGTTCCGCGAAGATCTCTACTTTCGTCTCGCCGTCGTCGTCATCAAACTGCCGCCGCTACGGGAACGCGGCGACGATATCATCATTGCAGCAAAGGAGTTCCTGCACCGCGCGGCCGCGCAGTGCGAAAAGCCGAAGCTGACATTCGCGCCGGACGCTCTCCGCGCGATGAGCAGCCACGCGTGGCCTGGGAACGTGCGGGAGCTGCAGAACCGCATCAAGCGGGCCGTGATTATGGCCGATGGAAAACGAATCACGGCGCAAGATCTTGAGCTGGCGGATGCCGGCGACATCGTGGCACCAACGACGTTGAAGGAAGCGCGCGAGATGGCGGAGCGCGAGCTCGTGACGCAGGCGCTGAAACGTCACTCGGGCCGTATCACGACCGCGGCGGCGGATCTCGGGATCAGCCGTCCGACTCTGTATGAGCTGATGGAAAAACTCGGTCTCGGCAAGCGTGACGGGAAGGAGTCGTCGACCGGGCGGGGGAGTTCGTCGTCGCAACCATTCGCCGAAGCCGGGGCTCGTGGCGATCTCGAGTGACGCGCTGTGTTGTCCGCTGTGTGTCGGAAAGTTTGACGGAATTCTCTGTTGCGCGATCGCGTGTAGAATTTCCATAAAATCCAACGAATTGATCCGATGCTACTTACAACAGGAAGGCGAATGATGGCACAGACGCTGCTAAGGTCTACCGGCTCATGAATTACTTCAGCAAGACGATACTCGCATTGGCGGCAGCGGCTTCGATCGCAGCCCCGGGCGTTCAGGCCAGTCCCTACGAAATGACAGGCAGTATCCTTGTTTCCGGCTCCGTTGCGTTCAACACCGGATCGTCCGGCACCGCGACGCAGGTCATGGGGTGGTATGGCGATAACGGCAGCGGCAGTGCTCTCGTGCAAGGAGGGAATGGCAATTTCGGAAACTACACTGGCGCTGCGGCGCATTCTGGTGCCCCATGGAACTTCGCCTCCGCACCGGGTTACCTCGATCCGTTCACAGCGCCGCCGTCTCTGACAAATTTCCTCAGCGTCGGTGGAATGACGTTTTATCTGACCGACTGGAACATCCAGAGCCAGGTCCTGAACAACGCGTTCGATGGCAAGAACGCGCCAGGTGCGCTGACGATTGCCGGAAGGGGATATGTGTCCGGTCCGGACTTTCTCACGACCTTCGGCACCTGGATTTTTTCGACTGTCGATGCCGACGGTCTAAACAAGGCGACGTTCTCATTCCACGCGAACGCGGACGGTACCAACCTCCTTGTGCCGGAGGGTGGAACGACCGTCGCTCTGCTAGGATTGGCGATAACCGCGCTCGCTCTCGTGCGGCGGAGGTTGCAAGCGGCGGAGCAGAAGCGCGCTGTCTCGCGAGCGTGATCAGGGGTCCTGCTGGCGCCGGCTAACAGTTACAGCGCGTTTGTTGCATACGCCGCCGGCGAAACGTTGCCGGTATTTCCGACCTTGCGAAAGGCCGCTCCAGCCGCTGCCGATCGTTCTTTGGCCGCCGCCACTCTTGGCGCCTAACCGACAGCCCCGCGACTGCCGCTGGTGCGACGAATTAACTTACGGCTCGCGCTGCGTTAGGTTATGACAACTGTCGGTGCTGATAACATCCCCTTGTTTCACCGTATGATTGCTCTGCCCAAATCCATCAGAACGCTTGTCGCCGCAACTCTCATCTGCAGCCTGTTGGGCGCGTGCAGCGAGGCGGCGCGAACATCCCGCACGCTCGAGCGCGCTGAGCGCGCGTTCAAAGCCGGAGAGTACGACAAGGCGAGGATCGATTACATGGCTGTCCTGCGCACCGACAGCAGGAATGCTACCGCCGTTCAGCGGCTCGGGCAGATCTGGAGCGAAGCTGGTGCCCCGATGCGTGCCATGCCATTTCTGCTGAAGGCGCGGGAGTTGGATCCGGGCGATTCGGCATCACGGAACCGGCTTGCGCAGGCACTCTTCGCTTTCGGCCAACTCGGCGAAGCGCGCAAAGAAGCGATCGCGGTCCTGAAGCAGGCACCGGCGGACACGGACGCTCTTCTCGTGCTCGCGAGTACGACCGCCGCGCCAGAGCATTTCGCGGAAACAGAGCAGGCGCTGCGTGATTTTCCGGCTAAAGATACGGCCGCATACCACGTCGCTGCGGGCAACGTTGCTGCCCGCCGTGGCGATCCGGCTACGGCCGAGGCAGAACTCCGCCAGGCAGTCGCGTTGGATCAGAAGTCGCCGCTGGCTCACCTCGCGATGAGCCTTTTACTGGCCGCGCGCGGCGAGAAGGAGAAGGCGGTGGAGGAACTGAAGACCGCTTCGGATCTTGCGCCCGTTCGGTCGAATGAACGAATCAGGTACGCCGAGTTGCTCGCGACGACCGGAGACATTGAGAAGGCGGAAGCTGTCGCTACGGAAACCTCGAAAGCGGCACCCGATTTTTTGCCCGCATGGCGGCTGCTCGCGCAGATCGCGCTGTATAGCAACAAACCGGACGAAGCGTTGAAACGCCTCGAGAATGTCTTCAGCCGTGATCCACAAGACATCGAAGGTGGCCTGCTGCAGGCGCAGGCGTTGCTCGCGAAAGGCGACGCGAAACAAGCGATCGAGCGGTTGGAAACCGCGAATGCTTCATATCAAGGGCAGGTCCCGATCGTTAAGTACCGCCTCGCCGAAGCCTACGCGCGGGACAATAACCGCGACAAAGCGATCGCTCTCTTGCACGAGGTGGTCGCCGCCGATCCGAATTACGTTGAACCGGCGCTCGCATTGGCTGACCTCAATCTCCGGGCCGGTAATGCCGCGCCCGTCGTCGGGCCGATGACCGACTTGCTGCAGAAGCGCGGTGACCTGCCGCAGGTCCGGATGCTGCTCGCGGGTGCCTACCAGCAATTAGGCCAGTTCGATGAGGCCATCGTCCTCCTGCAGGAGCAGATTAAGCGCTTCCCGATGACGCCCGAGCCTCATCTGCTGCTTGGAACCGTCCTCCGGCGTCAGAACAAGATCGCCGAAGCACGCGAGGCGCTCCAACGAGCCGTCGAGCTGTCGCCCGGCAATCTGCAGCCGCTGGCCGCGCTGATTGATCTTGAGATTTCGGAAGGGAATTTCCCTGCTGCGCTCGACCGAGCACGGCAGGTAACAGCGAAGCATCCCCGTTCCGCAGCAGGGCCTTTCTTCGAGGCGCGAGTTCATTTTGCCCAGCAAAATTGGGACGCGGCCGAAGCGGCTCTCCAGAAAACTATCGAGCTTGATCCGAATGCCGGTGACGCTTACGGCCTGCTGGTGTCGACGTACCTGGCGGCGAACCGGTTGCCGCAGGCTGCAGCGCGGCTGGAGGAGATCACGCGTGGTAACACGAGCAATACGCAAGCGGCGATGGCGTTGGCGCTGGTTCACGAAAAGTTGCGCGATTTCCCGAAGGCAGCCGAGGCATACGAGAAGGTGATTGCGAACACGCCCGATTCTGCAGCGGCTCTCAATAATCTGGCTTACATCTACACGGAGCATTTGAACCAACCGCAGAAGGCAGTCGAGCTGGCGCGCCGGGCCCGCGCACTGCAGCCTGGCGATGCTCCCATCGCCGACACGCTCGGCTGGGCTCTTTTCAAGCAACAGGACTACCCGCAAGCGCTCGCGCTATTCCAGGAGAGCGCGCCGAAGCTTGCCGATGTGCCCGATGCCCAGTTCCACCTCGGGATGGCGAGCTACATGATGGGAAGGCGCGACGAGGCGAAAGCAGCGTTCGAGCGCGCGCTGGCGAGCGGGAAAGATTTCGCCGGCAAGGATGAAGCGCAGCGCCGGATCGCCCTTCTCGAGAGCGGCGGCGGCGGCGGCGACGAGCAGCCAGTCGGACGCGACGCACTCGAAAAACTCGTCGCAGAACAACCCGCAGACGTGATCGGCTGGATGCGTCTCGCTGATGCATACGAGCGGGAAAGGCAATTCGCCAAAGCGGCCGAGGCGTACGAGAAGGCGCGCGCGCTCAATCCGAATCTTCTCCCCGCAAACCTGAAGCTCGCGCAACTCTATGCCGGTCCGCTGAAGGACAACGAGAAGGCGATCGCGGTCGCACGCAAGGCGCGAGAACTTGCGCCAGGCGACGCGGAGGCCGCGGCTGTATTAGGCCGCGTGGCGTTTCAATCCGGAAATTTTACATGGGCATTAAGCCTCCTGCAGGAGAGCGCGCGCCGCAGCGGTGACAAACCAGACCTCCTGTACGATCTCGCGCGGACGCAATACGCTGTCGGGAAAACCGCCGATAGCAGGGACACGATGCAGCGCCTGGTTGGGCTATCGCCGCAGGCACCGCAGGCTGAAGTGGCGAAGCGCTTCCTCCAGATGACTTCTCTCGAGGAGCCGTCAGCCGAAGCCGTGGCTGCGGAGGCTGATGTGCGGGGGGCGCTACAAGCTCAAGGTGACGATGTGCCGGCGCTGATGGCCCAGGCGGCGATTCACCGACAGCGTGGCGATGGGAAAAGCGCGGCGGCGACTTATGCGCGGGTTTTGCAAATCTATCCCGATTTCGCGCCCGCGCAGAAGCGGCTCGCGGCGATCTATGCTGAGACTCCGGATGATCTCACGAAGGCGTACGAACTGGCGACAAAGGCGCGGCGCACTCTGCCCGATGACGCCGACCTGACACGGACTCTGGCCGAGATCAACTTCCAGCGGAAAGACTTCCCCGCCGCGGTGCAGATGTTCCAGCAGAGCGCGAGGAAAGCCCCTCTGCCGGCGAAGGAACTGTACCACCTCGGCATTGCGCAGCTCGAAACAAAGCGCGAGGCGGAGGGACGCCAGACCATCCAGCGCGCGATTGCGGAAGGCTTGCAGCCCCCACTCGTCGATGAAGCGCACCGCCGTTTGGCAGAAACGGAGCCGAAGTAATGGCGATGACATCCCTGACGCCCGCGTGTCGTGCGCCAGGTTCGCGGCTTCTGCCGCGCCACGCCATGCTACGCCAGGCTTCTGAAGTGAACCGTCGGCACAGCTTACACTTTTCCCGGATGGGATTAGTGCAGCGCGAGACGCCAAAATTTTAAGTGATTGGAAATGAATGATTTACAAGGTTCAATCCGGCGTGGCATGGCCTCTGCTTTTATCTGCGTCGTAACAGTCATTCAGTCATCAACCCACTAAACTCATGAAAAAACTACTCCTCACAATCTGCGCGGTTGGCGCCAGCTGCGCGCTGCTTGCCTCGAATACGCACGCTGTGCCGATCGAAGGCAGCATCACGTTTTCAGGTGGTGTCCAGCTCAACAACAGCTCGGCGGGTAACTCCACGGCGGTCGTTAGCTGGTTCACTGAAGCCGGTGCAATGCCTTCGGTGCAGTCAACCTCAGGTCATTTCAACAGCGTTGCGATCGGCACGATCGCAAATTTCCCGAACTCGTGGAGCTTCAACTTCGTCGGTAACCTGCTCTTGTGGCAGGTCGGCGGCTTCCAGTTCAACCTGACACAGTCGAACATTGTGTTCCAAGGCCCTGGCTTCGTCACGGTCCAAGGTTTTGGCATCATGTCGGGCAATGGTTTCGACCCAACCGCGGGCATCTGGCGTTTCACCACGCAGGATCCCTCGGCCGGATCGCCTCCGACGTTCTCGTTCTCGGCTTCGACCGCATCCCTTCCTGAAGGTGGCGCGACACTCGCGCTGCTCGGGCTCGGTCTCGCCGGTCTCGAAGGGCTGCGTCGCAAATTGCGGAGGACCGTCGGCTAAGTCGCGGCTGACTGAACGACTTCTACAGGGGCAGGCTCGCAAGAGCCTGCCCTTTTATTTTGCGAGAGTGCTCAAGCCATTAGCCGGATGCCTTGGCAGCCAATTGATGACGCTTTGGGAACCACTTTGTGCGCGAGACGGCCGCAAGCTGTCGCGGTGACATTGTGCCCGGCTGTCACCCCGGTACAAAGAACGCAGCACCGCGCCGGTGAGTCATGGCAGTAGTTCCAGGAGCGCTACCGCAACCAGACCCTTCGGCAGTGCGGATGTCGGTAGCTCACCCGCTGCGCAATCCACACCGGGCGGAACAGTGTTGGCGTAGGAACGCTTCGGTGCCAGCACGCGTGCTGCGTGAATACAGTAATTACGGAAAAGATAAAAACGTCGAGTTCTGTCGGAGGATTTTACGGTTTCTCAACTGCACACAGCGAAATTAGCGTGCGCGGTCCCTCACTGCTGAAGCGTAGCCCGTTCGCGCTTAGCGATTTACGAATACTCGCTGATCATTTGTTTAGCCTTGGCGCGACGCTTGCTAAGGGGATTCTGAGTTGTTGCATCGAATAGATGCGCAAAACCCGCCCCACGCCGTACCGAACTCAGTTCACTTATGCGCACCATTAATAATCTCTTGTTAGCAGTCACTGCTGCTGTGATTTCGGCCATGCCGGTCAAGGCCGAGCAAATCGAGGGAGGCATTACATTCGCGGGCGGCGCCCGATTTGACACCGGCTCGGCGGATACTGCCACCGCCGTTGTTTCATGGCTCAACGAAGCGGGAAATCCCCCGACGGTGGTCAGTACAACGCTGGACTTCAATGTGGTGCCGATCGGCAGCCCCGTGTCGCTCGTCGCGCCTTGGAGCTTCAACTCGGGACCGGTGCCGAGCTTCTGGACGGTAGGGGGCTTCACGTTCGACCTCCTCGCGTCCTCAATTACGTTCCAAGGAAGCGGGTTCGTCGTTGTAAACGGCACCGGTATCCTCAGTGGCAACGGTTACGATCCGACTCCCGGCGCCTGGCAGTTCACCACCCAAGATCCTGCCGCGGGCGGCGTGTTTACGTTCTCGGCCTCCACCTCTGCCCTGCCGTGCACGGGGCAGATCGGTGACTTCGTCTGGTTCGACGCGAACAGGAATGGCATTCAGGACCTCGGCGAGCCGGGGATCAACAGTGTGCGCGTCGTGCTGACGGACGCGAACGACGTCGTCCTGCAAGAGATGGTCACCGTCACGAACGGCTTCTACCAGTTCAGCGGATTGTGCCCCGGCACCTACAAAGTCTTCGTTGATCCGAACTCTCCGGCCCTGGCGGGTCTGCAGCCGACAATCGTTGGAGCCGGCACGCCTGCTACCGACAGCAACCCAAGTCCCTCAATCGTGACGCTCACGACGCAGATGCCGTCCGATCAGACGATCGACTTCGGATTTGTGCAGCCAACGCCGAGCCCGAGTCCGTCGCCGAGCCCAAGCCCAAGCCCATCGCCGAGCCCAAGCCCGTCGCCAAGCCCAAGCCCCTCGCCGAGCCCAAGCCCCTCGCCGAGCCCAAGCCCATCGCCGAGCCCAAGCCCGTCGCCGAGCCCAAGCCCATCGCCGAGCCCAAGCCCGTCGCCGAGCCCAAGCCCGTCGCCAACATGCCCGCCGTTGATGACTTTCACCCAAGGCGGATGGGGATCGACCCCGAACGGTAATAATCCGGGCACGCTGCTACAGATGAAGTTTGCGAACGTCTACCCGGGCGGCGTGGTCGTGATCGGCGGCAATAGAACGTTCACCTTCAAGAACCACGCAAACGTAACGGCCGTGCAGGCGATTCGCCGTTTCCTGCCTGCTGGCTCTACGCCAGCGGTGATATCGTCGAGCAAAACCAACCCGCAGACTTCAGACGGAAGCGTGTTTGCTGGTCAGGTCCTCGCGCTCAAACTAAACGTCGACTTTTCCAATGCCGGCTTCCTCCCGAGCGGACTCGGTAATGCGAGACTCGCCTCTGGACCACTGGCTGGTTACACCGTCAACCAAGTCCTCGCGCTCGCTAATGCGGTCCTCGGCGGCAACACGGGCGCGCTGCCGAACGGACTGTCGATCTCCGGCCTTAGCACCATCGTTGATCGCATCAACAACAACTTCAACGACGGGCGGAACAACGGGTACCTGATCGTCGGGCCGTGCGGGCCAGGCCCAACGCCAACGCCAACGCCAACGCCAAGCCCGAGCCCGAGCCCAAGCCCAAGCCCAAGCCCAAGCCCAAGCCCAAGCCCAAGCCCAAGCCCAAGCCCAAGCCCAAGCCCAAGCCCGAGCCCGAGCCCGAGCCCGAGCCCGAGCCCGACACCCCGCTACATCAGCCACACTGTCACGCAAGGCGGGTGGGGCGCGCCGCCTAGCGGCAATAACCCCGGGATGGTCCTGCAGAACAACTTCGCGGCGGTTTACCCCGGCGGATACACGCAGATCGGTGGTACGACCAGCGGGACACATTGGCTGAAGTTCACTTCACCAACCGCTGTCCGGAACTTCCTCCCGACTGGTGGCACTCCCGACAAGTTGAAGCAGACCTATACTAATCCGAGTACGTCGCAGGTGAAGAATACGCTGGCCGGTCAAACGCTCGCGCTGCGGCTCAACGTCGACTTCTCGAACAGGGGTATTCTGCCGACCGGGCTTGCCGCATTGAAGCTGCGCAACACGAAACTGGTCGGCAAGACCGTGCAGGAAGTGCTCAATATCGCGAACAAAGCCCTCGGCGGCGGCAGCGGTAATCTGCCGCCCGGAATCAGCTACAGCGACATCAATCTCGCTGTCACTACGATCAACGAGAACTTCTCCGACGGCGGGAACAGAGGCAATCTCATCCCGTAAGTCGTCCCACCTCCCCAGCACCGTCCGTCCCCTGTCACGCGTCGCTCTGCGGCTCGCGACAGCGGGGCGGCGGAAGCCGGACGGCGATTCAAGCGGAGGACACGATGGCGCGACCAATCAGGTTCCATCCACCACTGGCGCGCTGCGCGCCCCAGAGGCGGAGAAAGCCGCACCATGTGCGGCGGTTTCTATTGAGGTTAATGTGGCAAGTTTGCTACTCTGATCGCGCGTTCTAAGCCGCCGGCGGCTATCAGCGTTGAAGTTGATTTAGAACGCCGATCAGCATTCGCCTTGAAAACCCGCCGCCATCGTCTTCTCATGTCCAGTCGCAATGAGAGGCGGCCGTCCTTTCTGACCATCGTTTTGTCATGTGTCGCTATAATCCTTCCGGCCGAAGGTCTTGCTCAGGAGGTTGAGGTGTCGCAGCGCGGCAGCTCCGCTCGCGACGCAAGCGTCGAGATTTCTCCCGGCGATGAGTCAGGTGGGTACACGCCGACGGGATCTGGGGGATTGCCGCTCGCGCGCAACCCGTTCAATTTCGTCGTGTCGGTCAGCGGAGGCTACGACGATAACGGGAGCTCGAGCGCAGGTGACGCCGGCGGATCAGTCTTCTCACGCGCAAGCGTGGCCGTCACCTACAGCTTCGTCGGCCCGCGTTTGCAGGGCACGCTCTCGACCGATGCGGCTTTCGATTACTACTTCGACCGGGATGATAACGCGTACCGTCCGAACGCACATCTCAACGCGACCCTCGGTTACACGGTAAACCAGCGACTGGTGCTGAACAGCAGCGCCGCGCTTCGTTATCATAGCGAACCAGATATCTCTCTCTACGCCGCGCCGGATCGCTTCAACGAGGAGTTCTGGTATTACAGCGCGTCGCTCGGCGCATCGTACATGTGGTTACCTCGATTCTCCACCGTGACCAGTTACTCGCTGACCGCTGTCGATTACGTGGGTGACGGCGGTGGGGTCCTGGCCGCGCGCGGCAACTGGGTGAACACCATTGGGCAGCAGGCGCGGTTCCTCTTCCTCCCCGCGACAACAATCACTGGCAGCTACGGTGTCAGTCACACGATGTATGAAGACAACACTGGCCCCGAGTCGTGGTCGCAATCGGTGCTTGCCGGGCTCGATCACACAATTGGACCGCGGCTAAATGGGTCGCTAAGCGCTGGCGTGCAATTCCACTCCACCGAGATCTTCCCGGGCTTCGAGCTCAAGCGGACCAGCCCGCATCTCCAGGCCAACCTCAACTATGGCCTCGGCAGCGGCACCACCGTGACCTGGAACAGCCAGTATTCGATCGAATCATCAAATTTTCCCGGCACCGCCGGGCCGACGACATTTCGAACCGGACTCCAGGTCACCCATTCACTAGCTCCCAGGATCTCAGCGACTGCGAGCGGCTACTATCGACATGACGACTATGAGCCGGGCTTTTTCTTCGCCGCTCCGGCCGATCAGGAGGCATTCGATGGTTCCGTCCGCTTGTCCTATCAGATCCATCCTCGCATCTCTGCGTCATTCGATTACCAGCGCACCGAGCTGCAATCAGCCGACGCGTTTACCTCCTACTCGCGCAATCGCTATCTCTTCGGAATTCAGGCGAGCTTCTGAAGGCAGCGCTACTTCACGGACCTTCTGTTTCTCCGCAATCGTCTTGACTTAGCCGCTTTGGAACGAGCAGGATCCGTCATGGGGCGCGCATTCGCCGGGGGTGTGATCGGAGCGCTTTCATTCGTCGCCATCCTGGCCGAAGCGCAGGAGACGGTCACCGTCAATTCGGTTAGCGGGGATGCCAACACATTCCAAAGCAGCTTCAGCATGCAATGGTTTTCGCTTGCCAACACCGGCGGGAATGTGAGCGGCAGTTGGGCAGGCGGGACCTGGCAGTTTGTCTTCGGCTACAGCCGAAATGGTGACCCGTCGCATAACGAGTTTCTCATGTTCTACACGCTCCGGACGTTCTGGAACGATGGCTGGATACCGGGCGGTCTCGGGTCTCCGATGCTCACGAACGGCGGACAGTCTTTCGTGAGCGCTCCGTTGCCGTTAGTTGGCGGCGGTAGCGATCCGACTGTTGGGCCTGTTCTGTGGACCGACTGGGGTCCGAACGGCCTGAGCTATTATCTCACGGCCACCGGCACTGCGACGAACGGGCAATTCGCCATTGACGGCAGCGGGCGCGTAAACATGGCGTTCAACATGAGCCGTGCCGCAGCCGTGCCTGAACCCGGCACCGTCTCGTTTCTGCTTTGGCTGGGCTTGCTGTTGATCGCGACCCGCACGCGCGGCATCATCGCCGCTGTGCGCGGAGACCAGAGACAGTGACATCTGATCAATGACGCCCGAAATCTGGTCAGCCGCAGGGAAGTCGACAGCGATCGTTCCTGCGGCAGTTAACGCGGCCGGAAACGCGTCAGCGTAACCGCGGTGGAGCAGCTACTCGCGGTCTCGAGATCCGGAGCCGGTTCGTCGTGGGACTGAAGGTGTTCTTCGCGGTGCTTGAAGTGCTGATCCTCGCCGCCGGATTTTACATCTTCCAAAACCGAAAGAAATTTTTCGGATATAAGGGTGAGGAGGGGGACACCTACGCATCGGCGAATTTGCGGATGATCATGGTTGTTCTGGTCTGGATCCACACCGTGATCATCACGGCGTTGATGATTTACGAAGTCTGACGTGCGGCCTCAGCCGTCGCGGATCGTTGTGTCATCTCCGGCGGTAGCAACGGCGTAGCGTCATCGTGTCATGCAACGAATGCACCGAGGCAGCACGTGATTTCCGCCGGACACAGTGCACGATCGACCGCAGTGGGCACGTGCAATGGCAGCGCATACGGGGATCGAACCCGTGCACCAGCCTTGAGAGGGCTGTGTCCTAACCACTAGACGAATGCGCCGTCTGGATTCCGCAAAGGCTAGCTGTTTGGCGGCGACTCGGCAAGTTTCCGGTTCGCCCCGCCGGATCCGATCACGGCGAGCGAGGGGCCGGCGTCGCGAACGGCGAAGTCGACAGTGGCTCCGAACCGCCGGCCGGAGTGGGAGAGGGAGAGGTCGTGGGGATCGGCGGCGCGGACGCGGCCGGTTTCGGCGCGGCAGGATCAGCTGCTTTTACCGAAGCCAGGAGCTCTGGTCGCACGCGTGGCTGCTTCAACCCAAGCAGCGATTCGGTCTTTCGCTCGCCGATATATTTCTTCAGTTCCGGCGTCGCTGCGAGCGCGATCATCCTGCCGTAGTAGGCGTCGTAATATTTCGCGAGCCGTTTCCGCTTCTCGAGATCGTTTGGCGCCGCTTCGGCATGCGCGAGGGCGGCTTTGATCGGCGCCTCGTTCTGGACACGGTTCCGTAGCTTTCGCGATTCCACATTGAGCTGATGTAGCTGTGCGGTCGGGCTAAGTGGCGCGGGCTTAAATGAATCGTTCAATTCCGGGATGGTCGGCACGTCAGGTAGCGCCGTCGGCGGATCCTGAGGCTCGCGCACCAAATCTTCGGGAATGACGATGGGCGGTGGAACGGACGGGGCAGGCGTCGCGCTCGCTTCCGTTGCGGCGGCGGGATTCTGCGCATCCACTTTCGGCAACGGCGCTTCCTGCGCGCGCGCCTGCGTCAGCGTGATCGCGCAAGCGACACCGCTCAGGAGGAAAATCCGCTGAACCGCGCGTGATCTCGTTTTGAGGTCTTTGATCAACATGAACACCAACGCGGCGCCGCGTTTTTTACGTCTGCCAAAGTCCGACGGCACCAAGTTCCATTCGCGAAAGTGGTCGGGGTGACAGGATTCGAACCTGCGACCTCCTGGTCCCAAACCAGGCGCTCTACCAAGCTAAGCTACACCCCGCGCAGCGGGGGAGCCTTTACCACACGCTCGGCGCGGGTGCATGCGGAAGTTTGCGGGCGCGCGGCCGGACGGTGGGTCGCGACTCTTGTGCGTCCAGAACGCGGAGAAAATCCGAATCGAGTCCTGTGTGCGTCGTTCCGCGCGAGAGAGTTGCCGCCATCTTACGCAGAATGCGGCCTTGCTGCATCGCGGTTCCCGCACCATAGTGCCGCCCCTCGTTTCCCGTCGCCGGTAGCCCGGCGCACCCCGCCTCCCGCTTTATGTTCAAGAACGAAAAATTAAACGTCACCCTCTTTATCTCTCTCGTCGCCCTGCAGGTCCTTGGCGTGGCGGCGTTGGTGACGAAGTTCCAGTGGCATTACCTGCCGATCATGCTGGCGATGTATCTGTGGGGCGGGATCAGCACCACGCTCTACTTGCATCGCTACCTGACTCATCGCGGGTTCGAGATGCCGGGTTGGTTGAAGTTTATTTTCGCGACCGGTTCGGCGGTGTTCCTTTCCGGCGATCCAGTGACGTGGGTGGGGGATCACCGTTATCACCATTTAAAGTCGGACACGGATGAAGACATCCACAGCCCGATCCATGGCTTCCCGTACGCCCACATGATGTGGCTGGTGCGCAAGCCGCATGGCTTCCGCGATCGTTCCCTCCGCTACGCCGCCGACGTCCGGAAAATCTGGTACTGCCGCGCGTGGGAGAAACCGTACTACTACATCATCCCGCACGTGATCACGGCCGCGGTCCTGTATTTGACGCTCGGCGGCATCGGCCTGCTCTGGTGCCTCTACGTCCCAATGCTGATCGTCTATAATTTCACGTGGGCAGTGAATTCGATCTGCCACATGCAGAGCCTCGGCTACCGCTCGTTTGAGACGACGGATCACAGCAAGAACAACTTCTGGGTTGGCCTCGGCGCCTTCGGCGAGGGCTATCACAATAATCACCACGCGCAGCCGCGTTGCGCGGCGCATGGCCGCCGGTGGTGGGAGTTCGATATGACGCGCTACGTCATCTGGGGCCTTGAGAAGTGCGGCCTCGCCTGGAACGTCCATTGGCCGAAGCCAGCCAAGCAGGAGATCGTCGCCACCGTCTCAGAAGACGAGGCCGGTGCGATGCTGCTCTTCGGCGCGCAGATTCGCGACCCTTCGGTCGACGAAAAGTCAAAGGCTCAGGCTTAGCGGCGCGTGGCCGCTCAGTAGGCGAGATTTGGCGAGAGCCATTTCTCGATGAACGCAACGTCGGTGCCTTTCCGGGTGGCGTAGTCGCGGACTTGATCGCGCTCGATCTTGCCCACCGCGAAGTATTTCGACTCCGGGTGCGCGAAGTAGAGCCCGCTCACGCTCGCGCCGGGATGCATCGCAAATGATTCGGTCAACTCGACGCCGGCGTTCGTCTCCGGTTGGAGGAGATCGAACAGCGTCCGCTTCTCCGTGTGATCCGGTGACGCCGGATAGCCCGCGGCCGGGCGGATGCCGCGGTAGCGCTCCCGGATGAGCTCTTCGTGCGAGAGTTTCTCCTCCGCGCCGAAGCCCCACGCGATCCGCGCCTGCTGGTGCAGATATTCGGCGAATGCCTCCGCGAGACGATCCGCGAGCGCTTTCGCGAGGATCGCGTTGTAGTCGTCGTGCGCGTCGGAGTAGCTCTTCGCGAGTTCGTCGGCTCCTATCCCGCCGGTGACGGCGAAGCCGCCGATGAAATCGGCGACGCCGCTATTCTTCGGGGCGATGTAATCGGCAAGGCAGTGGTTCGCCTGATCGGCCGGCTTCTGCATTTGCTGACGCAGAAAATGGAAGGTACCGACGCGGTCGTCACGCGATTCGTCGGTGTAAACCTCGACGTCATCGCCGACGGAATTTGCTGGCCAGAAGGCATAGACGCCGCGCGCGGTGATCAGCTTTTCGGCCACGATGCGACCGAGGAGATCCTGTGCGTCGTCGAAAAGTTCGCGCGCCTGCTGTCCAACTGTCGGGTCCTCGAAAATCGCCGGATAACGCCCGCGCAATTCCCAGGTGTGGAAGAAGGGCGACCAGTCGATGTACGGGATCAGCGTGGCGAGCGATATTTGGTGCCCGCCGGCGCCGTTCGAAGATGAAACCGCGCAGGTTGCGTACAACTGCAGACCGAGCACATCCGGTTTTGCGGGCACATCGGAGCTCCAGTCAAACTGCGGCGCGTTCCCGCGTGCCTGATCCAGCGTCAGCATCTTGCGATCTTTCGATTTCGCAGCGTGCGCGTCGCGGAGCGCCGCGTAATCCGCGCGCGTTTGTGCGTCGAAGTCGCGCTTCAGATCGTCGTTCAGCAAACTGTTGACCACGCCGACAGCGCGTGATGCGTCGAGCACATGCACGACACTGCTCCTGTAATGTTGCGCGATCTTCACCGCCGTATGCGCGCGGCTCGTGGTCGCACCGCCGATCAAGAGTGGCACCTTGAACCCTTCGCGCTCCATCTCCTGCGCCACGTGCACCATCTCGTCGAGCGACGGCGTGATTAATCCACTCAGCCCGATCACATCCGCCTGCCGCTCACGCGCGATCTCAAGAATCTTCGGCGCCGGCACCATCACGCCGAGGTCGATCACCTCGTAGTTATTACACTGCAGCACGACGCCGACGATGTTCTTGCCGATGTCGTGCACGTCGCCTTTCACGGTTGCCATCACGATGCGGCCCTGCGGCTGCGCACCTCCGGCTTTCTCGGCCTCCATGAACGGCATCAGATAAGCGACCGCCTTCTTCATCACGCGCGCGCTTTTCACGACCTGCGGGAGGAACATCTTGCCCGCGCCGAACAGATCGCCAACGACGCTCATGCCGGCCATGAGAGGACCTTCGATGACATCGAGCGGCCGAGTGCTTTTCCGCCGCGCCTCCTCGGTATCGGCTTCGATGAAATCGACGATGCCTTTCACGAGCGCGTGCGAGAGCCGTTCTTCCACAGGCGCACTGCGCCAGGCTTCCTTCTCGACCGGCGCTTTGTCGCGCGCCTTTACGCTTTCGGCGAAATCGACAAGCCGCTCCGTCGCATCATCGCGCCGATTGAGGAGAACGTCTTCGACGCGCTCGCGCAGCTCCGGCTCGATCTCTTCATAAACAGCGAGCTGGCCAGCGTTCACGATGCCGATGTCCAGGCCAGCACGGATCGCGTGATACAAAAACGCGGAATGCATCGCTTCGCGGACGGCGTTATTGCCCCGGAAGGAAAAGGAGATGTTGCTGATCCCGCCGCTCGTGCGCGCTCCCGGCAGGTTCGCTTTGATCCAGCGGACCGACTCGATGAAGTCGACCGCGTAATTGCGATGTTCCTCGAGACCGGTGGCGACCGTCAGCACGTTGGTGTCGAAAATGATGTCGTTCGGCTCGAACCCAGCGGACTCAACCAGCAGCTTATAAGCGCGCGCGCAAATCTCGATCCGGCGCGCGAGATTGTCCGCCTGGCCCTGTTCGTCGAAAGCCATCACGATTGCCGCCGCGCCGTAGCGCCTAACGAGACAAGCCTGGCGCAGGAATTCCGCTTCGCCATTCTTGAGGCTGATGGAGTTGACGACGCCTTTGCCTTGAATGCAGCGCAGCCCGGCCTCGATCACGCTCCACTTCGAGCTATCGATCATCACCGGAATCCGCGCGATCTCCGGTTCACTGCCGATCAAATTCAAGAAGCGCGTCATCGTCGCTTCGGAGTCGATCATCCCTTCGTCCATGTTGACGTCGAGAATGTTCGCGCCGTTGTTCACCTGCTGGCGCGCGACTGCGACTGCGGCGTCGAAATCGCCGCCAAGGATCAGCTTCGAGAAACGCGGTGAGCCGGTGATATTCGTCCGTTCGCCGACGACCACGAAACCGAAGTCGTTCGTGATGTTGAGCGGCTCGAGTCCGGAGAGGCGCAGCACGTGGTCGGCGTTCTCGGTCCGATCTATCGACGAATGAGTGCGCAACCGCCGGGGACAATGGCGCACGATCTCGGCAATCTGCCGGATGTGATCCGGCGTCGTTCCACAACAGCCTCCAACGACATTGAGCCAGCCGTTCTGCGCCCACTCACGGAGCTGCGGTGCCAGACTCTCGGGCGTTTCCGGGAAACCCGTCGCCGACAATGGATCCGGCAGGCCGGCGTTCGGATACGCGCTCGTATAGAGCGGCGCATTATGCGCGAGCTCTTCGATGTACGGGCGCATCTCCTTCGGCCCGAGCGCGCAGTTCAAGCCGACCACGAGTGGTTTGGCGTGGGCGATCGAGATGAGGAACGCCTCCACCGTCTGGCCGCTGAGCATGCGCCCGGACAGATCGGTCACGGTGCCGGAGACCATCAACGGCAACGTCTTGCCGGCCCGCGCCTGAGCCTCGGCGATCGCCATCAGCGCCGCCTTCGAATTCAGCGTATCGAACACCGTCTCGACCAGGAGCAAATCGACGCCGCCTTCGATCAGCCCCAGAACTTGATCCGCGTACGATTGCCGGAGCTGGTCGAACGTGACCGCGCGGAAGCTCGGGTCGTTCACATCGGGCGACAGCGACGCGGTCACCGGCATCGGGCCTAACGAGCCGGCGACAAACCGCCGCTGCCCGGTCGCGGCGCCCACTCGATCGGCCGCACGGCGCGCGAGCTGCGCGGCGACGACGTTCATCTCGTGCACGAGCCCCCGCAGCTCCGGATCATCGACGACACGCTGGAAGAACTCAGGATCCTTGCGCCCGTTCGTCGGTTCTGCACGGAAGAGGAAGTCGTGCAGGCCGATCGTCGTTGCGCTGAACGTATTTGTCTCGATCAGATCCGCGCCGGCCTCGAGATACTGCGTGTGGATCTCCTCGACGACCTCCGGCTTCGTCAGGAGCAGCACCTCGTTACTGCCTTTCAGGTCCTTGCCCTGCCAATTGGCGAAGCGTTCGCCGCGGAAATCTTTCTCGGTCAGCCCATACCGCTGCACCATTGTCCCCATCGCGCCGTCCAGGATGACGATGCGTTCGCGCATCAGCGTTTCGAACGGGTGGAGAATCTCTGTCGACATGCGGACGAGAAGTAAACGCCGAGTGGGCGTTGGCATCAAGTAACAAATCTACGCATCATGATGCGTAGATGTGTTCGCTTAAACAGCCGCCGCGTTAACGGCTTCGGCCGGTCCCAACCGGCCCGCCGCCGAGTGTCGGCTGGAACGGAGGGGCCACCGGCTGCGGAGGCGCATTGTAGACGCCGGGTCCGTAGCGTTCCTCCACGATCGCTTTGGCGATCTTGTCCGCGAGCATTTCGCGATAGGCCGCACTCCGCGCCTGCGCCGCTTCCTTGCGGTTACTCAGGAATCCACACTCGACGAGCACCGATGGGTAGACCGCATTCCGCACGACACGGAAGTTGGCGGTGCGAACCCCGCGGTCCCTCGCGCCGGGAAGCGTCAGGAGCTCGCGTTGGATCCGCTGCGCCAGCCGACGCGCGTAGGGCGAGGCATAGTACGTCTCAAAGCCATGGATCCGGCGGCGCGGCGCGTCGTTGAAATGCACGCTGACAAAGATGGAATTCTCCTGCCGGTTGCCGATCGCCACCCGTTGGTCGAGCGGAACGAACACATCCGACGTACGCGTCATCACGGTCCTGAACTGCGATTCGCGGAGCTTGCGATTCAGCCGTTGCGCGACATCGAGCGTCACCACCTTCTCCGGCGGGCCGTAGCGCCGATGCGCACCGGCATCCTTCCCACCATGGCCGGCATCCACCACCACCGTGGTAAACGTGCGGCTGGTGTCCTTTCTCGCCACACCTCCGGACGAAGCACAGCTCGTCAGGGCGAACGCCGCTGCGAGCAGGAGCAGGCGAGCGGCATGGTTCAGCATTCGCGGTGATACGCCGGATGGGCAGAAGAGCGACGCTATTTCTGAGAGCGGGACGTTCATGGATTTGCGATAGAAACAACGCACGTCGAGTGCCACGCGCGCCTGCGATTCGATAGAAAGCACTTGTGTTTTAGCGACCCGGAATTAAAGCGGTTAACTCATTTATGGTGATACGATTTGCAGTGCTGACACTGGTTTTGGCGGCCACTTTATCAGGTTGCAAAAAGAAGGCAGACTCGGCGGGCGGCACGCCAGTTTTGAACCCTTCGCCCGCTCCCACGGCGACTGTCGCCGCGGCGACACCGGTGCCCACGCCCGCGAAACCGACGGTCGACCAGAACGCCCAGGTAGTGGTCTACGGCTACCACCGGTTTGTCGAAAAAGTGAAGCGACCGGACACCGAAATCACGCCTGCGCTGTTCGAGCAGCAGATGAAGGAGCTGAAGGACAAGAACATCCCGGTCATAGGGATGCAGGACTTCCTCGCCTGGAAGCGTGGCGAGAAAAACATCCCGCCGAAGTCGGTCATCATCACGCTCGATGACGGTTGGATCACGCAATACACGGTCGCGTGGCCGATCCTGAAGAAGTACGGCTTTCCGTTCACGATGTTCGTTTACACCGAAGGTCTGCGGCCCGGCGGGCACTTCGCCGGTGGCGGGATGATGTCGTGGGATCAACTCGCCGAAATGCGCGACGCCGGCGTCGACATTCAGGCGCACTCGGTGACGCACCAGGATCTCCGCAAGCCCTACGACGCGATCGCGAAGAAAAAGCTGAACCCGGAGGAGTATGCCGCCTGGTTGAAGAACGAAACCGCGGGCGTGAAGAAGGCGCTCGAGGAACGACTCGGCATCAAGGTCAATGCATTCGCCGTGCCTTATGGCAAGCACGACGAGAACGTGCGCAAAGCGGTCATGGATGCCGGCTACGAAGCGATGTTTACCGTCTATGGCATGCCGCTGACGTTCGGCTCGCCGCCCGATTCGTTAGGCCGCTATCTGATCGAGAACAACAAGCCGCAGGTATTCACCACGGCGTTGAACTTCGGTGGCGCGGCGACCGGCAGCGGACCGGCGACTTCCACCGTGAACGCCTCGACGCTGCAAACACAGCCCGCCGAAGGCGAGACCATCCGAACCGCATTGCCGCTCATCAAAGCCAACCTCGCTACCATGGGTCAGCTGGACCCTGCGAGTGTGCAGATGCGCATCAGCGGTCTCGGCCTTGTGCCAGCGACGTTCGATGAAAAGACGCAGACGATTTCGTATCAGGTGACGCAAAAGCTGCGCGACAACACCTGCACCGTGATCATCGCGGGTAAAGCTGGCGAGAAGCGGGTGGAAGCGAGCTGGAGCTTCTCGATCGATGACGGCGGGGCACCGGCGGCCGGTGCATCGCCCGCGGCAGCCGCTTCACCCGCGGCAGCCGCATCTCCGGCGAAGCGGTAATCATCGCGCGCGAGAGCTGCCGCGATTTGACCGCGCGAATCAGCCCACACGAGCGAACGCACGCACGGGAAAGGTCCCCATGCCCTTCACCTTCACCGGGACCGCGTAGAACCGCGCGCCGCGATCCGGCAGCGCCTCGAGTCCGCGCAGATGTTCGACAATCGGGATGTCCGCACCGAGCAACGTTGAATGCACGGGCCGCTCGCCGTCATCTGTGCAGTCGATGTTAAAGGAGTCGATGCCGACCAGTGCGGCGCCCGCGTCGCGCAGACGTTTCGCCAGCCCGCCGGTGAGATACGGATGCCTGTCGAAATATTGATCCGTCCGCCAATGCGCATCCCAGCCGGTGTGGAACAGCACCGCCTTGCCGCGTAATTCGAGCTCGCGCGGGAGGTCGTCGATCGCTCGACCGGCGCGGCGTGTGGCGCGGATCACCACGCAATCGAGATTCGCGAGCGACTCAAGCGCGAGTTCCGACAGATCCTTCCCGTCCGAATAACGATGAAACGGGCTGTCGACATATGTGCCGGTGTTCGCGACCAGCTCGATCTTTCCGATCTGAAACTCCGTGCCCCGCGCATAGCGGCTCCGTGACTCCTCGCGGCTCAAGTAGTCGCAGATGATCGGCGCCGGAAGGCCTTTGTAGGTGATCATTCCGTCCTCAACGGTGTGGCTGACGTCGATCAGGCGCGTCGCGGGATCAGCCGAATCCGACATGCGCGGTAAGGTTGCACCGCCGGCACATCCCTGCCAGCCGCCGTGCTTTCACGCGTGCGAACAACGTACAACTGCGCGATCGTCGTACTTCAGCATCGCGCATGAAGCCGCCACCATTCGTCGCCGCGGCGACAACCTTCCTTCTCCTGGCGGCAGACGTTATCGCGCAGCAATTGCCGGACGTGTTCCATGTCGCCGACAAACTGGGCGAGCTGGTCGAATTTCAAGATGAGGTGAAGGCCGTTTCGTATTCACGCTCCACAACCGGTTTTTACTTGAGCTTCGGTGGCGCCTATCCGGCGCAGGTCGTCTCAGTGTGGGTCTCAGCCGAGCTTTACGATCAGCTTCCGGGTCACGGCGCGCTCGTCGGGCGCGTGGTGCGCATCAAAGGTCAGCTCGAGAAGAGCCCCAGCGGTCCGCTCGTGAAACTGGAGGCGCGTGATCAATTCCAGCTTCTCCAGACCGATGAGGCTGTGCTCGGGAAGCAGTTGCTCGACGGCAGGATGGACAGCAATCAATTCAAGGCCGCGGTCCGCCAACATTTCGCGCGCAATGATTTCGAGACGCTCGAGATTCTCGCCGAAGAATTACGCCAGAGTCGCGAGCGCTTCGCCGATGGCAGCTGGCTATCCGCAGCGTATTTCAACGCGTTCGATCTTCCGGCGGACGCGTCGCCAGAGCGCTACGAGAAATTCGAACAAAGGCTGGCGGAGTGGGACCGCGCGCGCCCCGGCTCGCTCGTGCGCCTCCTTGTCCAGGCCGGCTTCCACATCGACCGCGCGTGGCAGGCCCGCGGCGAAGGGTACGCTCCGAATGTGACGGCGGAAGGCTGGCACGGCTTGAAGCGTGAACTCCAGACAGCTCGACAACTGCTCGAGAGTCATCCGGCGGCGAAGACGTACCCCGAATATTTCGCGCGCATGCAGACGATCGCGCTCGGGCAAGGCTGGCCGAAGGAAGAATACTTCCGCCTGTTTTCCGAGGCGACGACGCGCGAGCCGGATTACTACGACTTCTACTTCAAGGCTGCGCACTTTCTCTCACCAAAATGGCGCGGCGTGAAAGGCGAGTGGCAGGAGTTTGCCGAGCAGCAACGGCACCAGCGTGGCGCTGGCGGTGCCGGTGATGCGCTCTACGCGCGGATTGTCTGGTCGATGAAGGGCAACCACAGCGATGTCTTCCGCGATTCGTCGATCTCTTGGGAAACAATCGCCGCCGGTTTCGATCACATGTTGCGCGAGTATCCCAACTCCCGCTACCTGAAGAACGCCTACGCAAAGTTTGCGTGGCGCGCGCGGGACCGCGCCCGCCTGCGCAAGCTGCTCGCAGAGATCAGAAACGATCCCGATATGAACATCTGGGTGAACCTCGAGAATCTTGGGATGGCCGAAAAAGTTGCCGCGAACCGCGGCGAACGATGATGATCGCCTAACGAGACGCATTCGCATGAACAAGCAAAGGATCGTGGTTCAGGTGGCGGTTCTCATCGGCGCAGTCCTCCTGGGAGCGTTGCTCGATCGGCTGGTGTTCGTGTCGAGCTGGCGTTCTTCGTCCAGTGATTTGCGCACGCCGATCCCCGAGAATGCTGCATCTGCGCCGGCTGATTCGGCTCCGCTGCGGTCGTCATCGAAAGCACCTGCAGCGAAGCGCGATTCGCGAAGCGATGATTCACCGTCCGCGAGCGGCGGCTCGGAAAGCACGCTTGATGTGATCCTTGACCAGCGTGACTCCCGCCAGCGCCTGCGCGCTCTGCAGGACTTTATCAACAACCTTCCGGTCAGCGGTTATGCCGACGCGTTGAAGCGCATTCGCCAGATCACCAGCAGCAACGAGCGAGAACTCGCGTCACGTCTTCTCGTCGCGCAATGGGGGCAGACCGATCCCGATGGCGCGCTGCAGTTCGCCGCCGGGAATCGCGGCTTCGAGTACGTGGCGGAAGATGTGTTCCATCACTTCGCGGCCAAGGATTTCGACGGCTCAATGGAGCGCGCCAAGGGCATTCCCGGAAACGAGCTGCGGTATCGCGCGCTGCGCGGCATCCTCAGCTTCAAGGCCGATACGGATCCACGCGCAGCGATTCAGCTCGCGCAGGAGATGGGAGACTTTCGCGGCTTCGAGCCACTGGCGAGCGTGGTCTATCGACAATGGGCGGCGAATGATCCGCAGGCGGCGGCGTTGGCCGCGAGCGGCGAGGGGCAGGGGGAAGGCTGGCGTTCGCCGATCGCACCGGTGGTGCAGACCTGGGCGCAGCAAGATCCTGCCGCCGCGGCGAATTGGTCGCTTACGTTGAATGACGCGCAGGCGCAGGAGCGTTCCATCGCGCAGGTGATGCGCCAGTGGACGCGAGAAGATCCGAACGCGGCGGCGAATTGGATCCACAGCCTCGAAGCGGGAACGTCACGCGACGCCGCAGTCGCCGGTCTCGCGCAATCGCTCGTGTATCGCGATCCGCAAACGGCGCTTAGCTGGATCGGCACCATCAATAATGACGCCGCACGCACGCGGACCCTGCAGCGCCTGAGCGGCATCGTGATGTGGCGCGAGCCGCAGAACGGCGCTGCGATGTTGCAAGCGGCCGGGCTTGCGCCCGATCAAATCCGGTCTGCCCGTCGCTGGCGCGAGCAGTAGGCGACGCGCGCTGTCCCGAGGGAGGGCGCCTAAGCGAGCAGGTCCTGAGCTACCGTGCCGCGATTCTCCGCCAGCTTGCGCAGCACTTCTTTGTGCAGCCAGATGTTCAGCGTGGCGGAGTCTTTGTTGCGCGCGGCGTCGTTCGGCTGTGTCGCGACGTCAGTTCGGGCGGGCGCGACGTCGCCGCCCGGCTAGTTCTTCGGCTCGGCGTCACCCGGCAGCTTTGTCGCCTGCCAATTCACGACCTGCCATTTGCCATCGCGCTTCAGGAACGTGCCCGAGTTGAGGTAATTCGCGACTTCGGTCTTCTCACCTTTCGTCGTTTTGCCGATGAGGCGGAATGCGACGATTGCCGTCGTGCCGTATTGCTGAATCCGAATATCTTCCGCGCTGTAGACGGCTGTCTCTTGTTCCTCCTTCGTCTTCTCTCCCTCCTTCGGTGCGGACTCTTCGCGCACGCTCCGCATGATGTCCGCCTTGCCGATCCGCCGGCCGGACGATCCGGTGTAGATGAGGTCTTCGGCCCAGAAGCGGTCGTGCATCGCGGCGTCGTTGACCGACGCGCCGGCGAGGAAGTCATGCAGCAGCTTCGTCAACTCCGCTGCATCCGCGGCCGGCGGTGCTGGAGGTAGTGTCGACGCCGGTGACGCGCTGGGACTCGCCGTCGGCGAACTCTGCGCAAAGGCGGAGAAGGGAACGACGCAGAAGAGAAGGAGGACAGAGAGGAGGCGGGTTGTGCTCATAGGTAACCTCCTGTCAGTCGACGATCACGGCTCTGCCGCGTCAATCACGAAAAATGTCGCCCAGGATCGCGCGGCTCGTGTAGTTCTCGTTAGGGCAATCGTATGATCGATCGACCGACCCGCACAGCCTTCATGGCAATGCTTGCGTGCGGCGTTCTGCTCACAGGCGAAGCGACGGCGCACGATCGCGCGGTCATCAACGATCCCGACGGTTACGTGAACGTGCGGGCCGACAGCAGCCCGGATGCGGCCGTCGTGGCGAAGGCGAACACCGGTGAGGCCTTCACCTTCGAGTGCAAAGACGCCGCGGAGTGGTGCAAAGTGCGGCTTGCTTCGGGCAAGCGAGGCTGGATGCACCGCAGCCGCATTCGATGGCACTATATAGAGAAGGATCTGCCGAAGACGCCGAAGAAGTCCGACGAGTCTGAGATCGATCAATTCGCGCGAGGTCGCGGCTTTGACTACGCGACGGTTACCCGACGCGCCGCGCGCGGCGACGCAAAGGCCCTGCGCCAGTTCTTCGAGCTCACCAAGGATGTTGATGGAGCCGCGGCGGAGTCGCACACCGGCGTCCCGATGGCGGTGTATCACATCCTCGGCGATCAGAAGTTCGCCGAATTTCTCGCGGCTCAACCGATCGCTTTCCGGATGCTGGTGCGGCGCTACATTCCGACGGAATGGCCAATCATCCCCGGCGACAACTACCTGCACCGGCACTTTCCCGAGACGACGAAGGTGTTGTACCGCCGCGAGATCGTCGACTGGCCGTCGCCTGACGAGCGGTTCGCGATCCACAAAATCTTCTCCGACGAATTCGCGTCGCGCGGATCAAAGGTCGTGCGCGCGGAGGTGATCGAAAAGGCGAGCGGCAAAGTGCTGGCCGACCTAACGGAAGACGACATCGGCACGGGTGACGACCGGGAAGGCGACGTTCTCTGGTCGCCGGATTCGCGCCGGTTTGCGATGCTCTCAATCAATCTTCCGGTGCAGGGAAATTTCTTCGAAACGCCGCCGCCGACGCCGCAACGTAAACAGACAGTCGTGTACGAGCTTGCGGGTGAATCATTCAATCGCGTCGACTTGCCGCTGAACAATGTGCCGGACCGGGAGAGCGACAGTGAAGTAGCCGGCGCAATCCTCGGCCATGAACACGTCGAGCCGCTGCGTTGGCAAAAGCCAGACGTGCTCGTGCTGCAGCGGCACGAATATTACCAGACGCTCAGGCCAATGACGCTGGAGGCTAAAACCTTCGAGACGGTTCACAGCTTCGACCGTCTTTACGAGGTCACCGCCACGTTTGCAGGCGACGGCACGGGAAGTCTGGCGTGGAAGAAGCGCGAAGATCCACCGTGATGCGAATCCGCTCGGCAGTCGCCGAATGAAAATCGCCGTCTTCAGCAGCAAACAGTATGACCGCGCGTCGCTTGATCATGCGAACGGCGGCCGCCATCAACTGCGTTACCTCGAGCCGCATCTTGATCCCGCGACGGCGCCGCTTGCGCGGGGGCATGACACGGTCTGCGTGTTCGTGAACGACAAACTTGATGCGGTGGTTCTCGACGCCTTGAAGGAGCACGGCGTGCGGTTGATCGCGCTTCGCTGCGCTGGATTCAATAACGTCGACATCGGCGCGGCGCAGCGGCTCGGGATCGCGGTCGTGCGCGTGCCGGCCTATTCGCCGCATGCGGTAGCGGAACACACGATCGCGCTAATCCTCGCGCTGAATCGCAAGCTGCACCGGGCCTACAACAGGGTGCGCGAGGGCAACTTCGCGCTCGAGGGATTACTCGGGTTTGATCTGAACGGGCGCACCGCAGGTGTGATTGGCACCGGTAAGATCGGCGCGGTCGCGGCGCGCATTCTGCGCGGCTTCGGCTGCGAGGTGCTGGCGTTCGATCCCTGGCCTGACGAGGAGTGCCGCTCGTTAGGCGTGGATTACGTCGCGCTCGATGACCTGCTCGCCCGCTCCGACATCGTGACGCTGCACTGCCCGCTCACACCGGAGAACCACCATCTGATCAACGCCGCGGCGCTCGCGCAGATGAAGCCGGGCGTGATGTTGATCAACACCAGTCGTGGCGGGTTACTCGACACGCGGGCGGTGATTGACGCGCTCAAGTCGGGCAAGCTCGGGCACGTCGGTCTCGATGTTTACGAAGAAGAAGGCGAGATGTTCTTCGAGGATCTGTCGAGCACGATCCTGCGCGACGATATCTTCACGCGTTTACTCACATTCCCGAACGTCATCATCACCGGCCATCAGGGATTTTTCACCCGCGAGGCGCTGGCGAACATCGCCGCGACGACGATCGCGAACATCAGCGAGTTCGAGGAGACCGGCTCGTCGGCGAACGCGGTCGCGCTCCCCTAACGAGTCGACGCCGCAGTCGCCGGGACCACTTCGCGTTCGCTCGTGCTGCCGCCGCCGATGGTCTGACCGCCTCGCGATTTGACCAGCGCGAGATCGGATGAGGTGATGCTGCCATTCACCGTCACGTCGGTGCGGAAGTTGGCGGCGGTGACCGGAACCCCGCTTTCAGCTTTGGTTTGGCCGATGTCGCTCGCATTCACCGTTTTGTTGCCGTTCGTATCGCCGGCGAGGAGGTGCAGGGTGACAGTCGCAGCCGGCAGCACGCTCCCGCCGGCTCCGGTGACGTTGCTGAGCGAGACGGTGAGCGTCTGCACATCGCTCACGCCACTGAGATTCACGGTCATCGTGTTCCCGTTGAAGATCGGCGCGCCGGAGACGCTGCCTGTCCCTGACTGCACCTGCGCGGTTCCGCCGGTCACGTTCGCGCTGAACGTGAAGACGAGCGCGTGCGCCCCGCCACTGCTCCGGCACTCGACGGCGGGCTCGCCGGTGAGCGGGAGGCCGATGTCGAATGTCCCTGCCGAGCCGTGCGTTTTACGAGACGCGGCGGAAGTCAGTTGCAACGCCGGCGCCTGCTGGCCGATGAGGATCTGCACCAATCCTTCGCTGATCGGGCTCGCCCAGAGGTGGCCGTTGTTGTCGAACTGGACGGCCTCGACCTGCCAGTGCGTCAGCGGCGAGTTCTGCCGCGTGTAATGCGTCCAGCTGGTGCCGTTGAACGTGCTGACGCCGCCGGTGTATGGCCAGGTGCTACCCTGATAGGTCGAGACTGCAATCATCCCGTCGCTGGCACGGCGGGTAAAATCCGTCACGAGCGGGCCGGGCCAGCCGGCGCTGGCCTGTGTATGGGAGCTCCAGGTGTTCCCGTCAAACCGGGCGAGGCCGTCGAATGTCGCAACCCAGATGCCGCCGTTCGGATCCGCCTCCACATCGGTCAGGCTACCCGAAGGCAGCCCCGAGTTGTCCTGGTGGTAAAGCGTGAAGTTGGTGTTGTTGCCGGGTGCAAACTTCCGCAGGCCAAACTCCGACGCGACCCAGAGATTGTCCTGCGTGTCCACGGCCATCGCCTTGACGTTGTTTGGCGAATAAGCGAACCCGTTCGGGCTGAGCGTGGTGTGATTCCAGTTCACACCGTCGAACCAGTAGATGCCAGAACCGCCCATACCGGCGTAGATCGTATTGCCGCGTTTCACGATCGCCTGCACGCCGCTGGTATCGATATTCGAGTTTTGCCAATTCCAGAAGTGCGTGAACTGGCCGGTGTTTGAGTCCCAGCGCCCGATACCGTTGCCACCGATCCAGAAGATGCCGTTGCCCTCCTCGAACATGCAGTACATCGGCTCGTTTCCCGCCCACGGGTATGGCTCGGAATTGTCGTTGTGGTTGCCCCAGTTCCGCCAGCGGGTGGCTGCGTCCGCCGCGCCGTTGCTCCCGAGCATCCGCGTCAGGCCTGTTTCGCCAGCGGCAAACCACATGTTGCCGGCGCTGTCAGTCATGATCCGGTTGACGAAATAATCGCCGAGCCCGGCGTTGTAGCCGTTCATCCGCTCAAGTAATTGCCCGCCCGCGGTGTAATGACGGACGGTGCCGAGCACGCCGTTCCCTCCATAATTGCTGATCCAGATGTCGCCGTTCGGCCGGCCGATGAATTCTCCGGGGATGGCACTGGCTTCGGCCCAAAACACCGGAGTGTTGTTGATCATCTGGAAGACTGTCCCGTGCCACGTCGCCACGTAGACGACGCCATTGCGATCAGTGCCGACGGCGTTCATCGTGGCTGTCCCAGCGAGCTGCGGCCAGCTCTGCCAGGAGGTGCCGTTCCATTTCCAAAGCCCCTGGCTGCTCGTCGTGCCCCAGACGTTCCCCTGCGGATCCTGGACGAGATCGCCGAGGCTCGCGCCGCCGCCGCGTGTCACGCAACTGGTGCCGCTGCATTCGAGGAAGCCGTTGTTGAACGAGACGAGCACGACACCGTTGTTGCCGAGCTTCACTGTGCCGGTCCGCATGCCGGGATTCACATGTGTCCACTGCTCGGTGGCCGGGTTAAAGCGGAACAATCCAGCCTGGCCGTTGACGCTGTTATTTGAGAGCCAAAGGACGCCCTGTGGATCGATCGCGATGGAGATGACAGTGTCGACGATCAACGGGGAGTTCGCGGCGTTATAGGTGTGCCACTGATCAGCCGGCGCGGCGTTTGGCCGGAACCGCGTGAGCCCGCCGTCGCTGCCGATCCAGATCGTGCCGTCGGTTCCAAATGCGAGGGCGTGGAGATAAGGCGACGGAATCGGATGATGCACGTTCGACCACACTCGCCACGCGCCGGTGTCAAAGCCGCCACCGGGCAGAGGCTCGTACGGCAACTGGTCAGCCGACAGCATCGCGAGACCGCCTTCTCCCCAAAATGGGAAACGACCGAGCACCCAGAGATTACCCGCCGGGTCGAAGGTCATGTAGCGGACTTCCTCGCCGGGAATGCCGGTGGTGCTTGGCTTGACGATGTTGAAGGCTGGCGTTTGCGCCGCGGCGCTGGCGATCAGCATGGCGGAGGCGACGAGGACCAGAAGGCCGCGGAACGTGCGAGGAGCGAAGTCGATGTTCATGGGGTAGGGGTCTTTATACGAGAGTTCCGTCTTTTGTAAGCTCCGGAAAAGTAACAGCGTTGTCACCGGGGAACCAACCTCTGCTGGTGAGCACTGCGCGGGCGGGCGGAAACGCAGGGCGGCCAACCAGCGGATTGACTGCGGTTTGTGAAGACGCCCTAGCTCGCGGGTTCTGCCGCCGTCGGCGACGCACCGCTGATCGACTGACCGGCTCGTGATTTGACCAATCTGCCAGGTCTGCGCGCCGTCCGCGCTGCGGTAGATGGCGCCGAGGCCATCAACGCCGACGAAGACGCTCCGCGTCACGCGATGCATCGTTTGCATCGGGGGTGCTTCTCCGTGGAAGGCCCACGTCTCGCCTGCGTCGGTCGACTTGATCACCTGGCCGGCCGACCAACGCGAGCACGATGTTCGCATGGAGCCCATCAGCTGGTTCGCTGCCGCGGGATGCTTTCGCACCCAGGCACGCGGTTCCACGTCGCGCCGCCGTCGATCGTGCGGAAGAGATTTTCGTTGTTGCCGGCGACGAAGCCGACGTTCGCGTCGCGGAAGTTGACGCGTTAGAGCGGTTCGTCGAAGAACACCGGCAGCTCGATGTTGTTTCAGGTGTTGCCGCCGTCGTGGGAGCGGATCAGCGTGCCCTGCCGGCCGGAGATGAAGATGTCGCTCGCGCTCTTCATGAACACGGAGTCGACATCGGAGATCGTTGGATTGGTGGCAATGCGCCGCCAGGTTTGCGCTTCGGTTGTGATGCTCGCGAGCGCGAGGCCGCATAGACCGACGACTTACTAGGCCGGCGGGTTTTCCCCGTCACATCAGAAAATCTAAAAGCGCTGTAACATCGAAGTCGGTCGTAACGCGGTGCGGCCGCCGTCGATACTCCGCGGCAGCGCGCAGCTACAGATCGATCGTTTCGCCGATCGCGGGCAGGAGGAGCGATTTCCCTGCGGCGGTCGCGGCGCGTTGAGCCGCATCGCGGTCGAGCTTGATCGGCGGGAAAGTATCGTAATGAACTCCAACAATCTTAACGGCACCGACGAATTCCGCAGCACGAAGCGCATCGTCGATTCCCATCGTAAAGAAGTCGCCGATCGGCAACACGGCGAACCGCAGCTCTGTCTGCTCCCCAATTAGCTTCATGTCGAGCGTGAGCGCCGTGTCGCCGGAGTAGTAGAAGTTTCCGTCTTCTGACTCGATCACGAAGCCGCACGGGTTCCCGCCGTAGCTGCCGTCTGGCATCGAGCTGCTGTGGATGGCGGCGGTTAGCTTCACGCGACCGAAATCGGTTTTCGCCGCACCGCCGTGATTCATCGCCTGCACGTTATTCAGTCCCTTCTGTTCGAACCAGGAGCCGACCTCATACGGCGCAATCACGGTCGCGCCGGTCCGTTCGGCGATCGCGACGACATCCGCCACATGATCGCCATGCCCGTGCGAGAGGAGGATGAAATCCGCACGCAATTTGTTGATGTCGATCTCCTTTGCGAGCGGATTCGGGGTGATGAACGGGTCGAACAGGAGCGCCTTTCCGGCGGCTTCAACGGAAAAGCAGGCGTGGCCGTAGTAGGTGAATTTCATAGCGGTAAATCTCCAATCGCAGATTCGTCTCACGATGCCGTTTTGACTGCGTCGATCCGCCCGCTACCCTGCCGCACCATGTCGCGCCCCGCCATCGTCGTTACCTCCATCTCGCCGCCGAATCGCGTGCTGGAGGAGATCGCCCGCGGCGCGGAGAGCGCAGGCTTTGACTTCCTCGTGATGGGCGACACGAAAAGCCCGGCCGATTTCCAGCTCGAAGGTTGCGATTTCCACAGCGTCGTGCGGCAGGAGGAGAGCGGTCTCGCCTTTGCGCGGCTGTGCCCGACCAAACATTACGCGCGCAAGAATATCGGCTACCTGATCGCGATGCAGCGCCGCGCGCCGCTCATCCTCGAGACGGACGACGATAACATCCCGCGCGCCGAGTTTTGGTCCGAGCGACAACTCAATGCGCGCGTGCCGGTGCTCGCGTCTGCCGGTTGGGTGAACGTCTACCGTTATTTCACTGATGCGTTGATCTGGCCGCGCGGTCTGCCGCTGGATGCGGTGCAGGATGCGCCGCCGCCTTTCGACGCGCTGCCGGTGAGCGAAGTCGAGTGCCCGATCCAGCAGGGACTCGCGGATGAAAATCCGGACGTCGACGCGATCTACCGCTTGATCCTGCCGCTTCCACAAAACTTCCGCAGCGATCGCCGCGTGGCGCTCGGTGCCGGAAGCTGGTGTCCATTCAACAGCCAGAACACGGCGTTCTGGCCGCACGCGTATCCGCTGCTGTACCTCCCGGCGTATTGCTCATTCCGCATGACCGACATCTGGCGCAGCTTCGTCGCGCAGCGGATCGCGTGGGCGAACGGCTGGAGCATCCTCTTCCATGAAGCCAACGTCTGGCAGGAGCGGAACGACCACAGCCTGATCCGCGACTTCGCGGACGAGGTGCCGGGCTATCTCAATAACCGTGCGATGGGCGCGAAGCTTGCCGAGCTGGATCTGAAAGCAGGCGCCGAGGCGATGCCGGAGAACCTGCGGATCTGCTACCTCGCGCTCGTTGAAGCAGGCTGGGTGGGCGAACAGGAACTGCCCTTGCTCGACGCGTGGCTTGAAGACCTCGCGAAGTGCTGGCGCTGATGTGCTGAGCTCCGCATTCCCACTCGCGACCGCCGCGGTTTGCAGTTAGCTAATTCGGCATGAAGAAGATCGCTCTCCTCTTTGCGGGTCAGGGTGCGCAGGTCGTCGGGATGGGCCGCGATTTGGCCAGCGAGTTCCCAGTCGCGGCGAATGTCTTCCGCGAAGCGGATGCCATTCTCGGCCGATCGTTGAGCGAGATCACGTGGAACGGCCCGCTCGAGGAACTGACGAAAACTTCCAACTGCCAGCCCGCGCTCTATGTTCATGGGCTCGCGTCTCTCGCGGCGCTGCGCCAGGAAGCGAGCGACCTCACGATCGAAGCCGCGGCCGGCCTCTCGTTAGGCGAATGGACCGCGCATGCTGCCGCGGGAACGTTTGATTTCGCGACCGGTCTCAAGCTCGTCGAGCAGCGCGGTCGTTTAATGGAGACCGCCTGTGCGGCGACTGCGGGTGCGATGGCCGCGATGATCGGCGCCGATGAAAACGCGGTTCGCGCGCTTGCCGCCGACACCGATGTTGACGTCGCAAACTTAAACGCGCCCGGGCAGATCGTGATCTCCGGTGAAGCGGCGAAAGTGGAGCTGGCGGTCAGCCTCGCGAAAGAAGCCGGCATCCGCCGCGCCACGTTACTGAATGTGGCTGGTGCATATCATTCGCGACTGATGAACAGCGCCTACCTGCAGCTCGGCGAAGCGCTGCTCGACGCGACTTTACAGATGCCGGCCTTTCCGGTCGTGAGCAACGTCACGGGTGTAGTGGCCGATTCGTTGCCCGAGATTCGCCGCACCCTGCAAGATCAGGTCACGGGGACGGTGCGCTGGACGGATTGCATGGAGACGCTGCTCGCTCGCGGCTGCGATCTTTTCCTTGAGCTCGGACCCGGCGGTGTGCTGGCCGGCTTGATGGGACGCATCCGCAAAGGTGTCGAGGTGATCACCGTCAGCGACGCTGCGTCCGTGCGCGGCGCTGCCGAGATGCTCCGCGCGGCCTGACGAGCCGCTGGCACGGGCCGGGCACGTTGTCCGTTTCGCGCTCGCGTTGTCGTTGCGCTCGGAACGACAAAACGCGGAGGCGGAACGACGGCTTGTACTAGCTGCACGCTCGCTACTCGCCGGACACCAGCGCCGTGGCTTCGCTTTCTTCTTGTTCTACAAACTTCCCCGTCTAAACCGTAGGCCAGCCGATGCTGACGCTGACGAATCTGGTGAAGCGATACGGCAGCAACGTCGCGCTCAACGACGTCTCGCTTTCGCTGGAGCCCGGCGAGTTCTTCGGGCTGCTCGGTCCGAACGGCGCCGGCAAGACGACCTTGATGTCGCTCGTGGCAGGTCTGCGGCCGCCCGATTCCGGTACGATTCTGCTCGATGGCCAGCCATTCCGTCATGATGACGTCGAGCAACGCACGCGCCTCGGATTCGTGCCACAATCACTCGCGCTCTACCACGAGCTGAGCGGCGAAGAAAATCTGCGGCTCTTCGGTCGACTTTATCGACTCAGCGGTACCGTTCTGCGCGACCGCGTGGAGGAAGGCCTCGTCGCGGCGCAATTGCAGGATCGACGCCGCGATAAGGTGCAGACCTACTCCGGGGGAATGCGCCGGCGCCTCAACATCGTCGCTGCGATTTTGCACCGGCCGTCGCTGCTGCTCTGCGACGAGCCGACCGTGGGTGTCGATCCGCAGTCGCGCAACGCGATCTTCGAGTTCGTGCAGAAGCTGAACGCGGAGGGAATGACGATCGTTTACTCGACCCACTACATGGAGGAGGCGACGCGGCTCTGCTCCCGCATTGGCATCATCGATCACGGAAAATTGCTCGCACTCGGCACGCTCGACGAGCTGCTGCTGCAGTTGCCGTTCACGGAGCGAATTCGGGTGTCGCGCAATGATGAAACGACCGCGCATCTCGAGATGCTGCGCCGATTCGGTGAAATCGTCGCGACGGACGAAGCGTACATTCTCACCCCCGCGGCCGATCTTCGCTTGTCACAGTTCTTCGCTGCCGTCGAGAAGCTGGGACTTTCCTACCGCTTCTTCAGCGTCACCCGGCTGAGCCTCGAAGACGTGTTCCTTCAACTGACGGGCAAAACGCTGCGCGATGCCTGACACAACCACTCGTTAGCCGTGCGCACGATTTTGATCCTCATCGGCAACGAGATCCGACGCTTCATGACGGATCGCGCGGGACTGTCGCTGACGTTTCTCGTGCCGGTCGTGCTGATTTACATCTTCGGCCATGTCTTCGGCGTGGGGCAGGGCGGCGTCGCGCCTTCAGGCATTAACCTCGCGGTAGTGAGCGAAGGAAACTCGCCGGCCGTGGCTGCGATCACCGCCGCTTTGCAGAAGGAGAAGGCGTTCAAAGTCATCACGACGAGCAAAGATGCCGCCGGTCAGGAAGCGCCGCTCACCGAAAGGAAGGTGCGTGAGATGATGGCAGCCGGGTCGCTGCGTTTCGCGTTGATCTTTCCTGCGGATGCGGAGAGCGACACGAGCGTCGGGTTGAAGCTGAAGTTCCTGAACAATCCGCGGAACGAGATCGAGACGCAGACGGTCAACGGGCTCGTGCAGAAGGCGATCTACACGGCGGCGCCGCAGGCGTTGCTCGCATCCCTGCAAAGGCTGGGCACGAATTTCATCGGCGCGGAACAATTCGACCAATTCCGTCGCACCCTCGCGGAGAGCATCGCCGGGTCGTTTGGCGGCAATCCGGACGAGATTTACCAGCAGATCCAATGGAGCCAGCTCAACCTCGGTGGCGGCACGAACGACTCGTTAGGCGGTGAATCGTTGCTTTCGAGCCTGATCAGGATCGACTCGGAGAAAGTCGGCGGCGGGAATGTAAAGAACCCGATGGCGACTCGCAGCGTCGGCGGCTGGGCGGTGATGTTTCTGCTCTTTTCGCTCACCTCGTCGGCAACTTCGCTCTTTGACGAAAAGAAGGCCGGCCTTTACCAGCGCCTGCTTTCTGCGCCGGTGCGCCGCACCCACATCCTGTGGAGCAAATATCTTTTCGGCATGTTGCTCGGCTTGTTTCAACTCCTCGCGCTCTTCCTCGCCGGTCGGCTCCTGTTCGGCATCGACATCACGAGCAACTTCCTCAACCTGGTGCTGATCTGTCTCGCCGCGGCGACTGCCTGTGTCGCGTTCGGCATGATGCTGGCGGCCATTGCGCCATCATCGTCCGCCGCGAGCAGTCTCGGCACGCTTTTGATTCTAACGATGAGCGCAATCGGCGGCGCCTGGTTTCCGACGAGCTTCATGCCGGAATTCATCCAGAACCTGAGCAAGTTCACGATCGTCTATTGGGCGATCGACGGATTCCTCCAGGTGTTGTGGGCGGGCTGCACCACGCGCGAGTTGTTGCCGACGCTCGGGATCCTGTTCGGTATCGCGGCGGTGGTGAACGTCTTTAGTGTCTGGCGTTTTAATCGCGGCGAGATGTTCGAGTAGTGCGTCGTAGAGAGTTCTAGAATTTTATGTTGGCGAACAGTGCCAGCTCCTCGGTGTAGCCGAGATTCCGCTGCGCGTCGCCGACGACGAAACTGACGCCAAGCGTCAGGTTGCGGTTGAGGCGCGCAGTGCCGGTGTAGCGAAACGAGGAGAAGTTTCGCCTCGCGCCGAGAACGTCAGAATAGGCGTAGTTATATGTCGCGCTGGAGACCAGCCATTCCCGATGATGATAGAAGACCTGGAGAAAGGTCGTGATCTGATTGCCGGTGGTTGCAGTGGCCGCGGCGTCCCAGAACGCGCCGTAGTCGGCTTGCGCAAGCAGCGTCCACTTGGGTGAGATTCCCCAGCGGACATACGGACCGAAACGGAAGCGATCCGATTCCTCCGAGAACCCGACGAGCCCCTGCAAGCCGGCGGCGACGTTGCTCTCCGCGTAACGCTCCCAGAGGAACCCGCCGCCGTACTCGCGCCGCTCGGAAGATTCTTCGAACGAAGGGCCGTAGAGGTAGAACGATGTGAGCGATTTCTCATTCCAGACGAGATACTTCAGCTGCAGCGGGTAGTCGTAGATGCCGGCGCGCTGCAGATTGAGGATGTAGGTGGTCGTGTCATCGATCTGCAAACCAAGCGGGAGGTAATCCCGGCCGAGCACGATCTCTTTGCCTGATGCCGTTTCCGTTGCGTCGAAGCGCCACTCGAGCGCGAGCTTCTTCAGAAAAAAATTTTCGCCGCCGGTCGCTGTTTGATGCAGGCCGAGCGGCGTGTCGTTGAGCCCGCCGTCGACGAATCCGACTTCAGCACTGAGCCGAACGGCATCGTTTTTGTCGAAGAAGACCGTGTGGCGAAACAGCCCTGTGATGGCGGGATCGCTCTCGTCGTGATCGAGCCGCTCGTTCCAGCGAAGGCTGACGATGAAATCAGCGAGCACATTGCCGATGCGGCCGTCCCAGTTCTCGGCCGGGTCTTCGCTCGCGCTTGGCCGCCCGAGCAGCATGGCGGTGAAGTCTTTCTTCGAGTAACTCTGCGCGCTGTCGATGCCGCGACCGTAGGCGTTGAGCAGGCCGCGGCCTTGGACGGAGAAATGGCAGGAGGCGCAGCTCTTGTAGCCGAAGCTGATCATGCGCGGCGCGGCGTCGGTTCGATGCGGCGCGAGCAGCATCCATGAGACGCCCGCGAAGATGCTGGCGCGCCCCCACCAACGCCGCACGACGTGCGATTGGTCTCGGCGAGCACGCGGGATCACAGTGGCTTAGGGGCCGATGAGAAGGTCCTTCACGACCACGGTCACTTCATCGTCAACCGCCGCGCCTGAATAGCTGATCGTCTCGACGCCGAATTCCGAAATTTTGACGGTCCCTTCCGCGCGGACGAGCGCGCTGTCGCCTTTCCTCTCCGCCGTCGCGCGGAACGAAACGGGCCTCGTCACGCCTCGCATCGTGACTTGCGCGCGGAAGCTGCCTTCCCATTTCTGCGTCTCCGGATTTTCCTTCGCCTCGAACGGCCCCGCCTTCAGGACGATCTTCGGAATGGCGCCGCTCGAGGTGGCGAACACCTTCTCGTACATGTGGCTATCGCGAAGTGCCAAGCCGGTCTTGAAGGTCTTCGGATCGACCTCGAAGTGCAGATTGCGAATCGTCGCACTGTTTTCGTTGACCGTCGCTTCGCCGCCGCCGGTCAGCGCGGATGACGATCCTTTTACGGTCACCATCGGAACGTTGGAGCCGACGGAGAATTCGATCTTGCCGGATTTGGCGGTGTAACCGGGATCCGCTCGAAGTCCCTCCACAGAGCACAACAGTGCTGCCGCGACGAGCGATGAGATGAACCAGCGGTGAAACCTGTTCGTTCGAAATTGAAGAAGCTTCATGATGTTCAGTTTGTTGCCGCGAACCGCTCTAAACCTGAAGCCGCGCAACCTGCCGGGAAAGTCGTTAGCCGTAACGCGCCTGTTACTTAAGCATCACGCGTCAAAAAATAGATGTGACTGCACACCGTCGGCCTGCGCGACCGCCTAGAATTCCGCTCGCGACGACAAGGAGCGCGCAGTAACCTCGACGCAATGACGATTCAGCAGCGCATCGACTCGGACATGAAAGACGCCATGCGCGCGAAGGATGCGGCGAAGCTCGGCGTGCTGCGCATGTTGAAGTCGTCGATCAAGTACGCCGCGATCGAGAAGGCCGGCGCTGAGAGCGAGCTCGAAGACGCTGAGGCAGTGCAGGTGATTCGCAAGCAGGTGAAGCAACGCCAGGACTCGATCGAGAGCTTCGAGAGTGGCGGTCGACCGGAGCTCGCCGCGAAGGAGAAAGAAGAGCTCGCCGTGCTGAATGCGTATCTGCCTCAGGCGATGAATGCGGATGAACTCGCGGCCGCCGTGCGCGAGACGATCGCCGAGACTGGCGCGACTTCCCGCGCGCAGATGGGCGCCGTGATGAAGGCCTTGCAGGCGAAGCTCGCCGGCCGCGCCGACGGCAAGACGCTAAGTCAGGAAGTGCAGCGGCAGCTAGCAGGCTAGTCGGTGGCAGCGGCATGCTGACGGCGATCATCGTCGCGGGCGGAAGCGGCCGGCGAATGGGATTCGACAAGACGTTCGCCATGCTCGGCGACCGGCCGGTGGTGGCGCATTCAATCAGCGCATTCGACTCGGTGGAATATGTTGATGACATTGTGGTCGTCGGCCGCGAAGATCGGCTCGAGGAACTGCAGGCACTCGTTAGGCAGAATCGCTTCGGCAAGGTAAAACACTTCGCTGCCGGCGGCATCCATCGACAGGACTCGGTGCGGGCGGGCCTGGAAGCTCTCGCGGCAGAGGGCCGCTACGTCGCGGTGCACGACGCAGCGCGGCCGCTCATTACGGCGGCGCAAATCGGGCGCGTTTATGCGGCCGCACAAGCGCACGGTGCGGCGAGTCTAGCCGCGCCACTGAGCGATACCTTGAAGCGCGCCGATGCCGACGGATTCGTCTGCGAGTCACTGGAGCGCGAGGGAGTTTTCGCGATGCAAACGCCGCAGATCTTTTCGCGCGAGCTTCTCTTAAAAGCATACGCGCAGATCACCGCCGATAACCTTTCGATCACCGACGAAGTGTCGGCGCTGCAACATTTTGGTCATCGAGTGATGCTTGTGCCGGTTGATGGCGTGAACCTGAAGATCACCTTTCCGGCTGATCTCGCGCTCGCCGAGCTGGTGCTCTCCCGCAGGCGCCAAGCGGCCTAAGCGTCGTTCGCGCCCCAGAGATCCCCGACGAGTTGCGTCACCGGTGCGACGTCGGCGCGTCGAAACGAACGCCCTTTCGGGAGCTTGGTGCCCGGCGGGAAGTCGCGCATCTGCCGCAATTCGCCGCTTCGCCAGATCCACGCGCTCGCATTGTACGGGCCCACGCGGCGCGGATCGGTCCAGGTGTGAATCGAGATGAGATTCGTCGTGATCGCCGCCGCGATGTGCATCGGACCGCTGTCGACACTAATGGTGACGCGCGCTTTTCGGATCAACCAGACGAGCTGCAGCAGTGTCGTTTGTGTCGTCAGGTCGACGCAATTCTCCTGGATTTTGCCGCGCAGCTTCGATTTGCCGACGACGACCACGCGAGTCGGCGAGCAGGCGCGGCAGAATTCCTCCACCGTGCGATCACTGAGCGATTTGCCGCTGCCGCGCGAGAACGGATGGAGCAGGATGAACGGCGGGTGATCATCGAACCGTGGCAGCGGATCGCCGGTCGGCAGCGGGAATCGCAGTGGGAACGTGACCTGCGCGCCGGTGGTCTCTGCGAGCTTTAGATACCGCTCCACGGCGTGGCTTTTCCGATCAACCCGCGCGACTGACTTGTAGAAGAAGCGGGAGCCTTCGCGGCCATCGCTCAATCCGAAGAACGCGGGCGCGCCGCTAATGCGCCCGATCAAAGCGCTGCGGAGCAAGCCCTGAAAATCAACCGCCGCATCCGGGCGTAACTCGCGCGTCTTCTTGAGCCACGGGAGCATGCTGCGCGGCGCGCCGAGGCCGCGGAAATCGCCGCGCGGAAAGATGTGCACGTGATCGACATCGCGGTTCCCGCGCAACAACGGCGCCCACTCCGGATTGATGACCCACGTGATCTCGGCATCCGGATTCGCCTGTCGAATCGCGGAGACGGCCGGAAGCGTATGCACGATGTCGCCTAACGAGCTCGGCTTGATGATGAGGATCGACTTGTAGCTCATCGGGCGAACGGCTCGTTAGGCGCAGCAGTCGGACGCGCAGTTACCGCCCGAGTTCGAGACGCTCCGCGAGTAACCGCGGCAAGCCCCCCTGGATGATCTTCTTCTGCGCGGTGCGCAGGTCGTATTTCACGCGTCGCTGTTCGACGACTTCGCGCTCGGTATCATAGACGCAATAGGCGGCGCGCGGGTCGCCATCACGCGGCTGTCCGACGCTCCCGGTATTGATGAAATACTTTTTCCCCGCCTCGATCATCAGCTGCTCGGTCTTCATTCGTTTCACCCCGCCATCGCGGATGAACGCGCCGGCGACATGCGTGTGGCCGAAGAAGCAGATCGTGGTGTGCTGGTAGGTGAAGCTCGCCACGGCGTCGAGATTGTTGAAGACGTAGCCCCATTCGCCCGGCGTATCGAGCGTCGCATGCACGATCGTGAAGTCGCGCACCTGTCTCGTTAGGCGCAGATCGGCGAGCCACGCCTTGTCGGCTGCGGTCAGGTGCTCGCGCGTCCAATTGATCGCCTGCTCGGCGAGTTCGTTGAAGTCACGTGACGACTCGGTGAGGCAGGCCTGCTCGTCGTGATTGCCTTTCACGGTCGGGCAATCGAGCTCGCGCACGATCTCGACACATTCGTGCGGATTGGCGTTGTAGCCGACGAGATCGCCGAGGCAGACGAAGTGCGTGCACTCCTTCTCGCGCGCGTCGGCGAGGACCGCTTCGGTCGCCTCGAGATTGGCGTGGAGATCGCTGAAGATGGCGAAGCGCATGAGCCGGCGTAGGTGGCGAGCTAAGGTGCCGAATCCGGGATGCGCTCGGCGAGCGGAATATCGAGCTTCTCCTCGAGAAACTTCAACCGTTTGATGAGCGTCGGGAGACGCTCCTGCTCGCCGGCATGATACAGCTGGAGCAGGCGATCGTACGCTTCGCGCTCGCGGCCTTCCACATAGGAGAGTTCATACGCGGCAAAACGCTTGGCATAGCGCGGCGCGCCGGGCTTCTCGGCGGTCTTATCGAAATACTCCGCGGCGCGCGCGTGATCTTTGTATTTCTCGCGATAGAGCCGCGCCATCGCCTCATAAAGCTGCGGCCGTTCGGGATTGTTCCTGATCCCGCGCTCGAGAAAATCGCGACCGAGATCGAAGTACTCGCGTTGCGCTTTCAGGCGGAGCGCGAGGCGCGGCTGAGCCGGATCGTTCAACGCCGCGGTGCCGGCATTCCATGCCATGTGCCACGCGGCCGTCTCCCAGAAGAGGATGCCGCGCGGCTGCAGGGTGGTGACTTGCCGGAACAACAACAGCATCCGGCTCCATTCCGTCCGTTCCCACGCGACATGCGCCTGGATGAACAGGAAATCCGCCACGACCGAGCGGAAGCCGCTCAGCGCCGCGGCGAACCCGAGCTGCCCCACCTGTTCGCGCAGATCAAGGTTGAGCGGGATCGAGACGAGATGGTGTTGCGAGCGTGCCGTGAACAAGGCGTGCTCAACCGGCAATTTCACCGCGCCCGCGGCGAACAGTGCGGCGATGACAAGCGCGGCGCGTTTCATAGTTCCCTAGTGTTAAATACGGCAACCGCGAGCAGGAGGTAGATGACGATGTAGTAACAGCCGAGCCCGATCGTTTGCAGAAACAGCGTGAGCGGGATCGCGGCTCCGGTGACAATCTCATCCGCGAAATCGAACAGGTGCAGGTCGGGAAAGAGGAGCGCGACGAATCCGAGGAACGCGCGATGCAGCCACCCGGCGCCTTGTTCCTGCAGCCAGTATTCGCGCGCGGTCGCCTGCAGGTGGCCAATGAAGTAGACGAAGACCGTCACGGCGATCGTGAAGATGCTCGAGCTCGCGAGGGTGGAGACGAAGATGGTGAGCGCGGCCAGCAGGCATGCCTTCACCAGGATAACGGCGATGCCTGGGATGAGATTCGTGCTGAACGTCGCAGCGCGTAGCTCGCGCAGTGCGTCTGCCATTTGCTCCGCCGGCGCGCCCGCCATCTGCCGCGTGATCTCAGTCGCCGCCGATTCCTGACGAAGATATAAAACCGCGACAAACATCGCGGCCATTACCGCAATGCTGACCGCCAGCAGCGACACCACGCCAAGCAGCTTTCCGGTCACGTATTCGGAGCGCGGCACCGGTTTGGCGAGAATCGCGTAGACGGTCTTGTCCTCGGTATCCTGCGGCAGCAGGCGCGCTGCGGTGACAATCGCCAGCAGCGAACTGAAGATGCTCATCGCGCCCAGCGACACATCCTTCAGCACCTGAAACTCCTGTTGGAACGTCAACCGCGCCATGAACAACGAGCTGCCGATCAGCACCAGCGCGAAGATCACGAGCGCATAGAACACCTTCAGCCGCGTCAGCTCCCGGAACGTATTGCCGGCGATCGCGGCGATGCGTCGCGGGGAGAAGGCGCGATGCTGCATCGACCAGCGCTACTTCACTCGCGCTCTTGCGTCACGTCGAGAAAGAGCCGCTCGAGCGTTGTTTGCGGCTGGCGTTGCTCGACAACGCGCGTGCCGGAGCGCGCGGCCAGCGCCGCGATCTCGGCGAGCAACTCCGGTCGAGCGTTCTCCAGCACCAGCTCGGTTTGATTGTCGATGCCGAGAAGCTCGGCGATCGCGCCTTCGCGGATGAGGACGCCGTTCGCGAGAATGCCGACGCGGTCACACACTTCCTGCACCTGACCGAGCAGATGTGATGACAAGAGGACGGTGGTGCCGCGGCGTTTGAGGTCGAGGATAAGATTCGCGATGTCACGCGAGCCGGCCGGGTCGACGCCTGCGGTTGGCTCGTCCAGAACAACGAGGCGGGGCTCGTGAATCAATGCCTGCGCGAGGCCGATACGCTGCAGCATTCCTTTTGAATAGCCGCCGAGGCGACGATCGCCAGCATTCGTTAGGCCAACCAGCTCCAGCAGCTCGTCGATTCTTTTCGTTAGGGGCAAACCGTGTAATCCGGTCAACTTGCCGTGGAATCGCAGGGTCTCGGATGCCGTGAGGTATTTGTAGAAGTATGGGCTCTCGGGGAGAAATCCGACCTCCTGGCGGCTGGCGACGAGACTGCTGTCGCGGCCGAAGATCTCGGCTTTGCCACGAGTGGGGGAGACGAGGCCGAGGATGATCTTGAGCGTGGTGCTTTTTCCCGAGCCGTTTGGGCCGAGGAGGCCGTAGACCTCGCCCAGCTCGACGCGCAGGTGGAGGTCGCGGAGAGCAACGATCGCGCGGCGCTGGAACGGCACCGGGAATGTCTTCGTTAGGCCGGTAACGCGGATCGCGGGCTCAGTCATGCCGGATTTCGAAGCCGCGCGCCGCGGGCGCGTCCGCGAGCGGGTGCGTCGTCTGATTTTTTATGTGCGCGCGGAGTTCACTCTGCGTGATCGCTTCGAGAAAGGCGGCGAGTTCTGAGGCCTCGCCGCTCGCCTGAAGTTCGACGCGGCCGTCAGGGAGATTGCGCACCCAGCCGACGACGTCGAAGCCTTTCGCGATCTGTTTGACCGTGTAACGGAAGCCGACGCCCTGGACGTGGCCTTCGTAGAAGACTTGGGTGGATGACATTATTAGGGCGAAGGCTGTTCCGCAGATGCGGACTTCGACCTTCGAGACTTGGGAAGCTAACAGCTTCCCCTACAGCCTTGCGAGCGCGAGCTACGCGCGGCGCGATTTACGGCAGCGGTACCTGCGTCGGCTCGGTCGAAGTCGGCGGCAGGTCAGGATCTGGCAGCGCTTCCGGTGGCGGCGGTTCGCTCGATTCGGTGTCGAAATTTTCGCTGCCAGACGAGATGCTCGAATCGGAGGTCGCGTTCCGTGACGCGAGCAGGGTTGGCGGTGCGGGACGGATGTCTTCGCTGGCCACGTAACCTTCCAGAGCGCCTTCCACGAGCTGGACTTTCGAATATCCAAACGACGGGCGAATCAATGTGACGAGGGTGTCTTTCGGCAGCTCTTGATCGGCGCCGTTACCCTGCTGCGGACCGTACCGGAAGAACGAAGTTTTGGCGGCGGTGACGGCGAAGATTTTGCCGCTGTTCGAGGCACTGACGGGATTATCTTTGCGGGAGGCGCAGGCGGAGAGCAGCACCAGCAATCCGAGCGTGGCTCCGGCTTTGTGCAGCATCCTGGAAAAACGAAGCGCGGTCATTTGTAGGAATAAACGAGACAGAAGGTGCCACCGCTGCCTTCCGCCGGTGCGATCGAAACGAAATACTGGCCGCTGATGGCCGGCGAGAAACCGGCCGCGGCTTTCTCCTCGTCTTCGTAACCGTCGGCGTTCATCGGCTGCCCGTTCTCATCATATACGTGGACCGCGATCTTCCTGGCCTGATCTGCACCGACAGAAAACCAATATTGATTTCCCGCGTAGAGATTCACCGCCACGATCGCGGGGGCATCGGCTTTGGCGGCGCCTGCCCAGTAGCCGTCGCGGATCTTAAAGCCTTCGTTAGAAAACGCGCCCGCGAGGTCAAGGGCGATGCGGCGCGCTTCGACTTCTCCGTCGGTCTCGGCGGCGGACGCAGCGGTCAGGCCGTAAGTCGTGAACGCGATGATGAGCAAAGATTTCAGCCAGGGGTTCATCATTTTGCGTCCGGCTTGTGCTGAATGTCTTCCATGAGCTTGCTGACGGCGCCGTTTAGCTTCTGCACGTCTTCAGCAGTCGGAGTGCCACTGCCGGCGAAGGTCACGAGCTTTTGGATCTCGGAGAGCTGCTCGGTTACAGTCTTGACGAGCGGCTCCTCGCGTAGCTCGGGCGACACGTCGTTTACCCGCGCCTGGATAAAGCTGACGAGTGCCGGCTGGCGCAAGACCTTGGCGCTCGATTCATTGTATTCTTTCATGACCGCGCCGCTGACGACCTGCGTGCCGCGAATCCAACCGCCGAGGCTCACGAGGATCACCAGGTCCTGGTCCTTGTTCGATTGCATCGAGGTTTTCACCTCGTTCTGCGTTGCCTCGAGTTCTTCCTGGAGCGCGCTCCACTCGCTGTTCTCGGCAAATTCGTTGATGCTCTTCCCGCGGCTGAGCACGTTTTCGCTGACGCCGAGCGCTTTCGCGAGCTTGATGATGTCCGTGCCGATGTTCTTCACCTGCTGACTGTCCTGCGCCTCGACCGCGATGAAGCCATCGGCGATCAGGCCGCCGAGGTTGAGGGCGATCTGCGCGCGGTTCCGGTAAGTCATCGGAATCGGGCCGCGATATTGACCGGCCCAATTGGGATTGCCCGGCTTCGAGAGGGCGGCAAATAGCTCGCCGGGAGTCGGGATGCTAATGGTGTCCGTTTTGACGGCCGACGCGATCTGATCCTGCGTCAGCGGGGGTGGGTCAGCTGCGAGCAAGGCAGAGCTACAACTTACGACGAGCGCGGCTGTCGTAATTCGCACGCGGAGAAGCATGAGCCCAGATTATGCGCGGTTCGACAGATTACCAGCGGGAACTCGCTGGCGCGTGATGGTCGCGGCCGCAGAACGGCGAAATGCGCCGCAAGCGTCGGCCGATGTTTTCCTCGCGGCTCTACAACAAAAAAGCGGCTTCTCCCGCTCGCGCGAAGAGAAGCCGCTGGCTGAAAAGGGGACCGCGCTTAGGACGTGAGACGGCGATTAGCCTTGCGCCGACGAGCGACGAACGCAGCGAGCAAGCCACCGCCGACCAGCATCGCGTATGTGCTCGGCTCTGGCACCGCGTTGTACTGAACGGAATCGACGCCAATGATATTGGAATTGTTGCCGTTCGTGCCGCCGTCCGTCACGAAGTAGCGGAATGCGAAACGTCCAGCGGTAGTTCCGGAGAGACCGCTGACGGTGACGGTAATCTGGGTCCACGCCTGGTCGGGATAGCCGCCTACTGTGAGACCGGGGTTCACCGAGTGCAGCAGAATGCTGAAATCGCCTACGGAAGTGGGAGTGCCGCCGGTATTGGTGCTTGCGCCAGCAAGGCTAAGCCGCAGCTCAAGCCGGTCGGCGAAGGTCGAACCCGGCGTAGTGCGCGTGAAGAACGAGAATGTATCGCCGTTCTGCAGACTCAACGTCGGCGAGATCAGCCAGTTGGAGATGGTTCCACCTGTGGCACCTGTATGGTTGGTGGAGTTCCAGCTCACAAGGGCGAACCGGGCGCCCTCGTGCGGCGTAACGACGGGGTTGCCTACGGGGTCGGTGATGGCGGTCGCGGTTCTCCAGTTGCCGGTTGTGGTATTGGGGCTGGTGCTGTTGTTGGTGGCCACCCAGCCTGCCGGGAGAGTGGTGTTGTTGAAGCCTTCAAAGAAGCTTTGCGCTTGAGCCGCATTTGTCAGGAGAGAGGCGGCTCCGAGAACGGCAACGACGACGATGTGAGAGAGCTTAAATTTCATTCCGGGCGATCTGACCTCTTTTGGTGCCCCGACGTCAAGCGTTTATTGGTACGGAAATCGTTACCGACAAAGCGGGAGAACGCGGTTCGGGTCAGCATCAGAGTTCCCAAGTTGCGAGCGGTGAGCGGCGCGCGGGCTGCGTCAGTGTCGCCGTCAACGTGCGGCTGCCTGCGTCGGCTTCGCAACGAGCGCGAATAAATCTCGACCGCGCTCTCGCCAGCGACTCTGGCGAGAGCGCAGTCTTTTTTGTTCGTTCGGGTAGCGCGGGTATTTGATTTACGCCAGTGTGTGCAGCTCTTTCCATGGCTGAACCGCTCGCGAAAAGATTGCTCCTTGTCGGCTGGGATGCAGCTGATTGGCAGCTGCTGCACCCGCTCCTGGATGCCGGACGAATGCCGCACTTGAAGCGGCTCGTAGAGACCGGCGTGATCGGCGACCTGCTGACATTACAGCCGATCCTCTCGCCAATTCTATGGACGTCGATCGCAACCGGGAAACGCGCCTACCAGCACGGTGTCCACGGTTTCGTGGAAGCGACGCCTGACAACTTTGGATTGCGACCGACAGCGAGCACGACACGCAAGGCCAAAGCGCTGTGGAATATACTCGCGGAGTCCGGCAAGCGTTGCCACGCGGTCGGCTGGTACGCGAGCCATCCGGCCGAGGCGATCAACGGGGTCTGCATCTCGCATCAATTTCCCGTCGCACCTGCCTCCGCCACGGCAGAGAAGTGGCCGCCGCAGCCAAACAGCGTCAACCCTCCGGAAATGGCCGCGTCCCTCGCGGAGCTTCGCCTGCATCCGGCCGAGATCACCGGCCCAACGCTGTCGCAATTCATCCCGAAGGCAGCCGAACTCGATCAGCGCGATCCGGAGGTGCGGCGCCTCCTCAGTTCGTTCGCGAAGAGGCTCGCTGAATGCGTGTCTCTGCACGCGGTGGTGACGGCGCTCATGGAAGAGGAGCCGTGGGATTTCTGCACGGCGTATTATGAGGCGATCGATCACATCGGGCACGATTTCATGCTCTTCCGCCCGCCGCAGATGGAGCACGTGCGGGCGGATCTCTTCGCGGTGTTTAAGGACGTGATGGACACTACCTACCAGTGGCATGACCAGATGCTTGGGCGGCTGCTTGAGCTTGCCGGGCCGGACACGCACGTGATGCTCGTCTCCGACCATGGCTTCATGAGCGGCGAGCGACGGCC
>JAESFH010000118.1_pt1 | contig 63994 bp, 53 predicted proteins | sample 9269381 | NCBI WGS metagenome assembly JAESFH01 (sample SAMN14504062, study PRJNA617094) | algae metagenome | isolation source: Aphanothece sp. CMT-3BRIN-NPC111 and co-occurring heterotrophs from well... | place: USA: Clark Mountains Wilderness, California | collected 2010-04-18
TGCCCCATTCGGAGATCTCCGGCTCAATGCTTGCTTCCAGCTCCCCGGAGTGTTTCGTCGGTCGCCACGTCCTTCTTCGCCTCTGTGTGCCTAGGTATCCACCCTAAGCCCTTTGTAGCTTGACCACTTAAATCAAAGTCTGTAATTTCCGTAAAAGTCAAATTAATGACTTCTACTTCCTACTGACTACCTATGACTTGTTGCTATGCAGTTTTCAAGGTTCTGGCTGGAAAGAATTCCAGCAGGCTGCAAGGACTGAACCTAACAGTTGCAGGATTCTTTTTTTCCACTTTATCTAGTCTATCACCAATTATGGAAGATAAACAAGGTATGATTTGATTTTTTTGGTTTTACTGGTCGAGTGGAGGTAAGCGGACTCGAACCGCTGACATCTGCCTTGCAAAGGCAGCGCTCTACCAGCTGAGCTATACCCCCCTCAAAAAAGCTTCTAGTAAGGAGGTGTTAATTCCATACTTTTGACTTCTTCCTGTTAAGGTGGGCCATCCTGGACTCGAACCAGGGACCTCACCCTTATCAGGGGTGCGCTCTAACCACCTGAGCTAATAGCCCATAAACCGAACCGTTGAAGAGTTTGAAAGCTATCTTGCCCAGTTGTTTCCTCGCACGACCTTGGGATGACTGGCATCTGACCTAAATGTTTGGGTCGGTCATGATGGCAGCAGGTCTCCCTAAAAGGAGGTGATCCAGCCACACCTTCCGGTACGGCTACCTTGTTACGACTTCACCCCAGTCACCAGCCCTGCCTTCGGCGTCCCCCTCCCTTGCGGGTTAGGGTAACGACTTCGGGCTAAGCCAGCTTCCATGGTGTGACGGGCGGTGTGTACAAGGCCCGGGAACGGATTCACCGCAGTATGCTGACCTGCGATTACTAGCGATTCCACCTTCATGCAGGCGAGTTGCAGCCTGCAATCTGAACTGTGCCACGGTTTATGGGATTTGCTCGACATTGCTGTCTGGCTGCCCTTTGTCCGTAGCATTGTAGTACGTGTGTAGCCCAGGACGTAAGGGGCATGCTGACTTGACGTCATCCCCACCTTCCTCCGGTTTGTCACCGGCAGTCTCCTCAGAGTGCCCAACTTAATGCTGGCAACTTAGGACGAGGGTTGCGCTCGTTGCGGGACTTAACCCAACATCTCACGACACGAGCTGACGACAGCCATGCACCACCTGTGTTCGCGCTCCCGAAGGCACCCTCAAGTTTCCCTGAGGTTCGCGACATGTCAAGCCCTGGTAAGGTTCTTCGCGTTGCATCGAATTAAACCACATACTCCACCGCTTGTGCGGGCCCCCGTCAATTCCTTTGAGTTTCACGCTTGCGCGCGTACTCCCCAGGCGGGATACTTAACGCGTTAGCTACGGCACTGCCCGGGTCGATACAGGCAACACCTAGTATCCATCGTTTACGGCTAGGACTACTGGGGTATCTAATCCCATTCGCTCCCCTAGCTTTCGTCCCTCAGTGTCAGTGCAGGCCCAGTAGAGCGCTTTCGCTGCTGGTGTTCTTCCCGATCTCTACGCATTTCACCGCTACACCGGGAATTCCCTCTACCCCTACCGCACTCTAGCTCTTCAGTTTCCACCGCCTTTACAGAGTTAAGCCCTGCGCTTTGACAGCAGACTTGAAGGACCACCTACGAACGCTTTACGCCCAATCATTCCGGATAACGCTTGCATCCTCCGTATTACCGCGGCTGCTGGCACGGAGTTAGCCGATGCTTATTCCTCAGGTACCGTCATTGTGTTCTTCCCTGAGAAAAGAGGTTTACAACCCAAGAGCCTTCCTCCCTCACGCGGTATTGCTCCGTCAGGCTTTCGCCCATTGCGGAAAATTCCCCACTGCTGCCTCCCGTAGGAGTCTGGGCCGTGTCTCAGTCCCAGTGTGACTGGTCATCCTCTCAGACCAGTTACTGATCGCCGCCTTGGTAAGCCTTTACCCCACCAACTAGCTAATCAGACGCGAGCTCATCAAAAGGCAATAAATCTTTCACCCGAAGGCACATTCGGTATTAGCCACCGTTTCCAGTGGTTGTCCCGAACCTTTTGGCAGATTCTCACGCGTTACTCACCCGTCCGCCACTGAACCCCGAAAGGTTCCGTTCGACTTGCATGTGTTAAGCATACCGCCAGCGTTCATCCTGAGCCAGGATCAAACTCTCCATTTTGGTAGAGTCTTTATAGCTCTCTAAAACTTTCGTTTTAGTTTTTCTTCGTTTTTGGTCTCCAGGTTACCCTTTTGACCGATAATTTACTTAACGAGGACTGGATGCTTTCTAGCTTTCAAACTCTTTAATTTTCTAGGTTCGGAGCGGTGACTTCGGCTTCGCTTTCGCTTGCCTCTCTCGACCGCTTTATCAATGTAGCAACCTCAACCAGAAACTGTCAAGCTTTTGGGAAAAGTTTTTTTTGAATTCCCTAAAATCCTCTGGTAGTAGGGCTTTTGCGTAACAATGGATTATGCATTGTGTGCTTGAGGAGGAGTGCCTGTGAATTTTCAGTCGGTCATTGCTACATTGCATCAGTTCTGGAGCGATCGCGGTTGTCTGATTGCCCACCCCTACGATATGGAGAAAGGGGCAGGCACGATGAACCCTCATACTTTCTTAAGATCTCTTGGTCCTGAACCTTGGTCGGTTGCCTATGTCGAGCCTTGCCGTCGCCCTACAGATGGACGCTACGGAGAAAATCCTAACCGCTATCAGCACTACTATCAGTACCAAGTGTTGATTAAACCCTCTCCAGAAAATATTCAAGACGTTTACCTCGACTCTCTGAGAGCTTTGGGGATTCGTCCTGAGGATCACGATATTCGGTTTGTAGAAGACAATTGGGAGGCTCCTACGGTAGCCGCTTGGGGAGTTGGTTGGGAAGTCTGGCTAGACGGCATGGAGATTACCCAATTTACCTATTTTCAACAGTGTGGCGGAATTGATTGCCGTCCTGTCTCGATAGAAATCACCTACGGACTAGAGCGATTGTCAATGTATCTCCAGCAGGTAGATGCGTTTACAAAGATCAACTGGACAGATCGCGTTACCTATGGACATGTTCATTTCCAGGGAGAGGTAGAGCAATGTACCTATAACTTTGAGGCATCTAATCCGGATATGTTGTTGACGTTATTCGGTCTATATGAAGAGGAGGCAGAGCAATTAAGCCAACGTGGTTTGGTTCTACCCAGCCTGGACTATGTTTTAAAGTGCTCTCATACATTCAATTTGCTAGATGCCAGAGGTGTAATTTCTGTAACGGAGCGGACGCGGTACATTGGCAGAATTCGCAGCTTGGCGCGGCGAGTGGCTCAGCTTTACTTACAGCAAAGGGAGACATTGGGATTTCCGCTCTTGAGAGCGCAGGATGCGGCTTGAGGAAAGATGAAGTATGAAAATAGATAATCTTTAGGCAAGGGCAAGTGGCTTGTATAGTTCATATTTCATACTTCCAATACGATGACTTCAAGCGGAAGCGTCATTTTGAGTTTGGCCTACATTCTTGGCCTACTGTCTGCGGCAACTGCCTGGGGCAAGTTCGTGATTCTAGGGTTGGGAGTCGCAGCGGGCATAATTCTGCCACGATTATGGCGAACTGGTCCGAAGCTAAGACTGTGGGTGGCGGCTGGACTCGTCGCTTTTTTGGCATCATTTTATTTTCAAGTGCGGGTGCCACAACCGGCAGCAAATGACATCAGCAACTTTGTTTCAACATCTGAGGGGAGAACGCAGGAGCAAGTTGTCACCGTTCAAGGAAAGATTGTCAGCGTACCTCGACTAACACGAAGTCAGCAATTTTATTCTGGAGATGCTGCGCGATCGCAATTTTGGTTAGAAGCAACTAGCTTTAATGAGGTGCAAAGCAGCGACAACGAACCTGCTGATGTCAACCAAGAGGTAAAGGGGAAGTTGTATGTGACAGTGCCGTTACTACAAGGGACTGGCTTACATCAGGGACAGGCGATCGCAATTACGGGTGTCTTATACAAGCCGAAGGTAGCTGCCAATCCGGGAGCTTTCGATTTTAAAGCCTATCTAGCTAGAGAAGGTGGGTTTGCTGGTTTAAGCGGGCGGCAAGTTAGCTGGCTAGATGAACAAAAAGGACGACAGTGGGGTTGGTGGGCAATTCGGCAGCGAATTATCCGCTCTCAGGTTAATTGGTTGGGGAGTCCAGAAGGGCCACTTGTTAGTTCTATTGTTTTAGGAAATAAAGCTGTAGATTTGCCCTATGACATCCGAGACCAGTTTATTCAAGTTGGGTTAGCTCATGCACTAGCAGCGTCTGGTTTCCAAGTTTCCTTGATTTTGGGCGTGCTGTTAGCCCTAACTCAACGTATCTCAGTCAAGGCAAAATTCACTTTTGGAGTTACTGCCTTAGTCATATTTGTTGGTCTAACAGGCGTACAGCCCTCAGTTATGCGAGCAGCTGTTATGGGTTTAGGAGCCTTAGCTGCTCTGGTAATGAAACGCAAAGTTAAGCTGCTGGGGTCACTGTTGCTAGCTGCAAGTATTCTGCTGCTATTCAATCCCCTGTGGATTTGGGATTTAGGGTTCCAGCTAAGTTTTTTGGCGACACTGGGATTAGTGGTAACAGTACCGCCACTGACAAAGCAGTTGGACTGGTTACCACCGGCGATCGCATCTGTGATTGCTGTTCCCATTGCTGCCTCGTTGTGGACTCTCCCCCTACAACTTTATGTGTTTGGCTTGTTTGCTCCTTACAGCATAGGAGCAAATATCGTTACTACCCCCCTAATAGCTGGCATTAGTATAGGGGGAGTCATCAGCGCCCTAGCAGGATTAATTTGGCCTTCGGCAGGAAGCGCCCTAGCTTGGTTACTGTATTACCCCACCCACTGGCTAATTGGGCTGGTGCAATTCTTCTGCTGGCTACCCGGAAGTTCTGTTGCGATTGGCAGTATTTCAGTAGTACAACTACTAGCACTTTACGGGCTGATTGGCTTAGTTTGGTTAAGTCGCTGGTGGCATCGGCGATGGTGGCTAGCTGTTTTAGTGGCGGTAGCTTTAGTTGCGGTACCTGTTTGGCAAACTAAGGCGACGCTATTTAGAGCAACAGTGCTAGCTACAGCCGAACAGCAAGTTCTGGTGATTCAAGACCAGAGTAAGGTACTACTGGTGAATAGTGGGGATACGAATACAGCCAGTTTTACAGTGCTACCTTTTTTGCAACAGCAAGGAGTCAATCAAATTGACTGGGCAGTTGCTCTTGATTCTCAGCCTCGTTTGAGAAGTGGCTGGTTCCAGCTTTTGAAGCGTTTGCCAATCAAAACCTTTTACAATCCTGAGTACACACAAAGAGCTACTGAAGACACCGAAGCGATCGCTGGTGTAGTAAAAGCTCGTCAGGGAATCTACCAAGCAATGCCTGCGGGTACAACTGTATCTCTGGGATCTACACCCGTTAAGTTAATAGATGCTCAACCACCAGTACTGCAACTTCAAATTCGGGGACAGACTTGGTTAGTATTGGGAGATCTCAAGCCAGAGGAGCAAAAGCAGCTAGCCATAACTGGAGGTTTGCCTCGGGTTATGGTATTACATTGGTCTGGGGGACAGTTGGCACTGGAGTTATTGAACGTCTTGCAACCAGATGTAGCGATCGCTTCCTCCGCTACTATTGATGCAGAAACGTTGCAAAATCTGCAAATAAGCAAAACGAAGCTTTACTGGACAAGTCGCGACGGTGCGATCCAGTGGACACCTGCTGATGGATTTGAGCCTACTTTAGAAGCAATAGATAATAATGCCTCGCTACTGTGACACTCCGCCGCAGAGTAGGACGGCGGATGCGTTGGTTCACCGAGTCCACTTACTTAACAAGGTCGGCTAGTCAATTGTCCCCAGATGTCAGTAGAATATCGAGGTAGACCAAAATCTCTGGAGAGGTGGCAGAGTGGTTGAATGCGGCAGTCTCGAAAACTGCTTTGGCGGCAACGTCAACGTGGGTTCAAATCCCACCCTCTCCGTTGACTACTTATACTAATTCTCTGTAGACCCTCGCCCTAAAGGACGGGGCTACACGAACAAAGTCTGCCTACGCAGGCTAGATAAAGAGCTTGATTGTTAAGGTGCAATAATATTAGATTAGTTGATTGCTATACAACTTAGTGCGCCTTTTCAAACCAGGCGGCTGTACCTATATTTAGTTTTAAATTGTCTTCTAAAAGTGAAACGCTCACACAGAATGTGACTTTAGCCGAAGGGCACTAAGTTAAGAAGGTTTTATTGTAAAAACTTTTTTAGGCAGCATAGATACAATGCGACGAATATCGTCTGAGTACTGCGTGTACTCATCATCCTTTAAAACTGGCACTTTATCCCTAATAGAAATAGGTTCTATTAAATCAATCCACGACTTGCAGCCGCCATATTCTGAGGAATAAGGAATTATCTGGGGTTGGGAGAGTCGATAAGTCCGCAGCAGGAGTATAAATAGTGGCTGACGTGGTTTCCATTTAAGGCGATCGCTCACAAATATCTCGTTCCATATATGGAATGGAAGCAGATCAGCAATTGTTTGCTCCTCAGTTACCTGGAAAATATCCGTAATCTCAGCCCAGCTACCTATGGGGATAGTTTCCGGATGCCAACCTGGTTGTACTGGCTGTACCCGATCTGCATACTCTGGTTTAAGTAAGTGGGGCTGTTGATGCTCGTAAGTAGGATAGAGCAAAACGCGATCGCAGGTAACTTGGAAGCGATTATTTTCTTCACGAATGCCGCCTTTGCGTAGCAGCATAATTGTTTTCCCTTGTTCTAAGGCATCGACGGCAACAGCCCATTCTTTCAGCGCGTGGGTAGTAATTAATTGCATATCTTTCTCACTGTATCCTTATTGTTTCTCGACTTTATGAGTTAGGGTTAAATACCCTCAAATGAAGCTAAATTGTGTTTAATTAGTAACCTCTGTCTTAATTTTTGATAACTTTCAAGTTTTTTTATAGCAGCCTTAGGCAAAATCATTTTTTGTGTTAAAATAATCTTGATAAGGAATAACTAAGCTACGATTTTAATTTAAAATAGATTTCCATTATTTAATTATATCGCCAAAGCCGTAGGCATCTAGTAACAATAGATACAAACAGAAAGGATGTTTGTATCCATTGATTAATACTTATTCTTACTTACTAACTAGATAAACAAAGAAAAATTTTCAATGTAGATTTTTTGTCTCTCTGCTTTCTGAGTTGGTAAGCTTAATCATGTCGCACTACTAGATTCTTCCTCTACCTGGCGCTTCTTACCGTCAAGTAAAGCACTAACTGTCATATCTCCCATAACGTTAATGGCAGTGCGGCATCTATCGAGAAACCAATCCACCGTTATCAGCAAGATAATGTACTGAGTGGGCAGACCAACGGCACTAAATACTAACGTCATCGTCACCAAGCCAGCTTCAGGAATACCCGCGGCACCCACAGAGGCGAATATGGATGTAAACACAACTATAAGTTGCTGTGGAAGGGAAAGATTTAACTCAAGCACTTGGGCAATAAATAAAGCAGACATAGTCTCATAGAGGGCAGTACCATCGTTGTTGAAGTTGTTACCAACTAGCGCCCCCAGAGAAGCAGAAGATTCTCGCAGACCGATTTTTTTTATCAAACCCTCAAAGGTAATGGGCATCGTCGCCGTCGATGAAGCAGTAGAGAAGGCGGTTAAAAAGGCATCAGATCCTCCTGCTAAAAAGTCTTTGGGTTTTACCCAAGAACCGAATTGTACCCGGCTCAGGTAATAGCAGGCTTGTAAAAACAGCGCAACTAGCACTGCCACAATGAACACCCCAAAGATTTGAAGAGTGCAAAACCTTGAAGGGCAACGGTTTTGGCTACAATGCCGAAGACTGCCAGCGGCACCAAAGCGATAACCCAGTGCAGAATGCGTATCACCGCCTCAAATAAAATTACGATTACTTGCTCAATTGCTAGGTAATCCGTCTTTCCCTCAACAGTCTGCTGGGCTTTCAAGGCTCGCAGGACAATCCCGAAGGCTAAAGCAACGAAGATAAGTTGAATAACATTGTTATCCACTAGGGGCTTGAGGATTGATTCCGGTACGGTGTCCTGAAGTAATCCCCAAGGATCGAGAGTCTTATTAACTGCTTCTGTACCTTCAGGAGGATTGAAGCGCCCCCAAGTTCCTGGTCTCAAAATGTTTGCAACTAAAAGACCGATGAGGATTGCTACCAAGGTATTGGTGAATAAAAGAACTGCCAGACGGCGACCGGATCTGCCAGGAATATTAGCAGTTAGGAAGGAGTGAAGCACCGCCAGCAGAATCAAGGGTGTGGCTAGGGCACGTAGGGCCTTAAGTACCAAATTGCTGGGAATTGTCAGATGCTCAATCAGGTCTTTATCTACATTGGGTTGACCAGCACCTAACAAAATTCCTAACCCAACAGCAAGAATGAGAGCGATGACAATTTGTAAGTAAAGGGGGATACGCTGCCACAAAGGGCGGGCTTTGCTTTCAGAGTGATTCATGCTCAGTTTTCCAGCGTAGTGGGTTCTGACTTAGCATGAGCAAAGATGCACAGGATCGTCAAGCACTCTGTTGTTTTGTTAAGAAGGCAAAGATAATAAGGCAGGTAGCAATAGGGAGGACTTGAGGATGGAAATGGGATACGTTGCTTCGCAACACGAAGAGCGATCGCTCGGAACCTCTGGAATTCAAATCTCGCCTATCATTATGGGCACCTGGCAAGCAGGAAAGCGTTTTTGGGTGGACATTGAGGATTCGGAGTCAATCAAGGCAATACGGGCAGGATTTGAAGCTGGAATCACCACAGTTGACACGGCAGAAGTCTACGGAGAAGGTCACTCAGAGCAGATTATAGGTCAGGCGCTAGGGGATGTCCGAGAGCAGGTAGTTTTAGCTAGCAAAGTTTTCCCGACTCATTTTAAATATGACCAAGTGATTGCAGCGTGCGATCGCTCTTTAAAAAACCTGAACACGGACTACATCGATCTCTACCAGATGCACTGGCCGGCTGGTGCCTTTAACACTGAAATTGTCCCGGTAGAGGAAACTATGAGCGCCCTCAACGAGTTAAAGCAACAGGGCAAGATTCGAGCGATCGGGGTCTCTAATTTCTCCCGCGCTCAACTGGAAGAAGCCGCGCAATACGGTCGAATCGATAGTTTACAGCCGCCTTATTCCTTGTTCTGGCGTCAGGTAGAAGCGGAGTTAGTACCTTACTGCATTGAGAACAATATTTCCATCTTGGCTTATTCATCTCTGGCGCAGGGACTTCTAACAGGAAAATTTGGACCAGATCATAAGTTTCATCCAGAAGATAACCGTGCTAAAAATAAGCTATTTCAGGGTGAGAATTACCAACGGGCACAGTCAGCTTTAAACAAACTTCGTCCCATAGCAGAGCGCCATCAGTGCAGTCTCGCACAGTTATCGCTAGCTTGGTTAATTGCCCAGCCGCAAACTCAGGCGATCGCTGGTGCCCGTAATGCTGAACAAGCATCACAAAACGCCAAAGCGGCTAATGTGCAACTGTCTGCCGATGAGATCGAGGAGATTGATGCGATTGGACGCGATGTAACGGATAGTCTAGATGACAACCCAGTGATGTGGGACTGGAATGCCTAGCTATACTCCATATAAGTCACAAAGTAATTGAAGTTTAAAAACAATTGCCACCCACAGTCTCGCTTGCCTCAAGGGCGATCGCAATCATGCCCCAAACTATAACAGGCAAGTATATGGTATCAAGTTCAGAGCTGCGCTCGCTTACTCCTCAACAATCTCAACCAAATCCTCAATCATCACATCAAAGGTTCGAGCCAACTTGTGGATAGCGGTAAAGTCAACCATTGACATTTCAGGACGGCGAGCATAGCTTTTCACTGTGTTGTAAATAACCCCAGAGCGATCGGACACTTCCTTAAGTGTCCAGCCCTTCTCAGCCGCCAGTTCTCGAATCTTCAGCCTGACTAAACCCATTATTAACATTAGGTGCAAATGCACCCTGTACTAGGCATATCTAAAAAGCGATCGCTCCCAGCAGTCTGACAAACTTTAGGGCGATCGCCAAAATACCCCTCCCAATAAAGGAGGCAACTTCTATGGTATCAACCCCAAAGCAAAAATCACCTGCGATCGCAGAATCTAAAATTGTCCATAAGTCGCCAGTCCTCCACCCACTGGTGCGATTTGTCAACGAAGAGACAGCCGCTTTGCTCTTTAACCTAAAGCCAGAGCAGATTTACCGGATTGACTGCTGGCGGCACGTAGTCTATGTACACGGCAAAGGCGTAAGTAAGTTTGTCAGCTATGCCGACTTTCCGCCGAGTTTAGGAGTAGTGCCACCGACAGAGAGAGACTTTTTCCGCTGGCGCAAACGCTGGAAAAACAAGTGGAATAGCAGACAAGCGCCAGAATTTTGGCAGCAATTTTATGCATATCAGTTCCAGCAGGCTACCTCAGTGCCTAAGTTGTTTCAGTGGGGTAAATTAGTAAATTTAGTAAAAGCGGCTCTTTCAGAGGCAGCATTGCAATGGCTGCGAGATGTCTACAGCCAAGAAAAATATGTTTGGGATAACTTTTGTTGACACTCCTCGACCTGAAGGTACGAGGATTCTTAAGAGATAAAAATCCTTAATGGGTTAGCCAAAAACCCCCTAGACACTCGCTCAAAATTGAGTCTGTGCTTACTTTTTACCAAAATATTAGCACTCCCGTTTATATCTGCTGAAACAAAATGCTTATCTTTTGTTTGATATAATCCCCGCTTAACCCTTTTTCCAGAAAATTTAGGTTTGCCAGGATTGTCTGCGTTGTAAACGGGTATTTGATCTTGATCAAAAAAACTTGCTTTGGACGAGTAGGACTCTTCTTGTTCAAGGTACTCTATTCCGTACCTTGAACACATCGCACTCAGTTTTTGCCTGAACTGCCAAAAGGGAATCTGAACAAAATTCTGGTTATTGGAGCGTCCAATATTAATCTCTTGCTTGATTCCTGGGTTGTATCCAATCACCAATTTTCCTATGCAATGCTTGAGGCAGTGATCAATAATTGTCCGAGTAGCTTTGTTTAAATAATCTCTCACACAATCGTTGCGCCATTGGTAAAGCCTTGCTTGTTTAGTGGTGAAAGATTTTATCTTTTGTTTGTCCTTGGCAGACTGGAGTTGAGCATTGCGCTTGTTGTACCACTGATTAATGCTTTTAAGTTTTTTGCCATCAATCAAAAATTGATGCCCTTCAGTATCAAAACAAGCAGCCAGATTATCTACCCCCAAATCAATAGCTATAGCTTTTTCTTTTTCAACAGATGTTTCAACTTTTTCATCCTCGTAAACATACTCAATTTCAAACCATCGAGCCGAATATTTTGGATGTATCCGAACCTCCTTAATCTTCTTGTCTTTAAGTCTTTCAGGAAGCTGTATTTTAACTTCTCCATAGTCCTTTTTAAACTCCAAAGACATGGGAATATTAAATACACTATCCCTGACTTTAATTCTGGGGATAACCAAAGGAAAGTACCCATCTTTGGGTAAATACTTGGGAAGTTGTAGCTTTTGATCGCACCGTCCTATACTGATTGCTTTGATCAATCCAACGAAAGATCTCATGCTCCTATCTACGATTTTCATCGTCTGTTGAGCAATATCGGTATTAAGCAACCGATAGTTCTCGTTGGACTTGCAAATGTGATAGTTAGATTCGTATGTAAGGCGTTTCCTTTCTGTGAAAAAATACTGCCTACATTCATACAGCGCCACGTTAAAAAGATTTTTGCTCAAACGGCACAAAGCAGCAAGAGCGTTAAACTCCTGCTTGCTAAGTCTTCTGAGTTGATTCTTTTGAGTGGCGTACATAAAATTCAGTTCGCTACATTTCTAGTATATAGCGAAAGCACTCTTCTGTAAAGTCGCCGTAGAACGGCGGGGTTTCAGACCCAAGAGGTTTCGATGAGAGTGCGATCGCGCTCCCATCACAAAAAATAAAAAATCAGGGCTTTTTAGCTCTGATTTCAGACATAATTTGGATTTTACTTATAGATAAGTGCTAGTTAAACCACAAGATCCCAGCGATCTAGATAGCCTGTCGAGAAACCAGTTTCTCAAAATGCGCCTGGGTTTGGTGTAGCAGCAGCTCTCGGCTATCTGCCGCTTGGGTAAGAGTAGGAACTAAGTTACGAGCCTGTAGAGCCATGTGAAGCTGAAGGTGAGCCACATACTCACTGATATCTTCGTTACATGAAGGATTAGGGGATTGATTTAAGTGCAAGTTTAGTGTGTTCTCCATCCCAGTCTCTAAGCGGTTTGTCAACATCACAGAAATTACCACGTTATTGCCGACTCACTTGGAATTCCGTAAAGAAGTTTAATCATTTACCCTGCTAAATGTTGAGAAATGTAAAATTGTTTTACCAACTTTTAAACTTCTTTAGGATGATCTCCACTCGTAATGGTAACGGGATTTGAAACAGAAATGCACGCTGCACGCAAATAATTTAGCCGAAACAAGCTTGAAGTTTATGTCGTAGCCGCATCTAAAGTCTAAAAACCCTATACGCTCAGTGGATTATCATTCCAAAAGCTGGTTATGTCCCAGCAATAGCAGATTTGGGCAATCTCTAAAAAGTCAGCCGCTTTCACCCAGCTGCCATAATTGAACTCCCACCTGTTCTCAACGATGACATCTCAACTGGAATTTGTTAGCGTCTCGAACTCTGAAGAGGCTCAACGCCTTAGGTTTATCCTCAATCAGTGTTTCAACTTTCCCCTTAGTGATAGCCTGAGCTATTGGCAAAGCCTCGGCACGGAGAACTTTCGCGCCGTCCGCCAATCAGGGCAACTTCTTGGGGGATTGGTGATTTACCAAATGGGCCAGTGGTTTGGCTCTCAGCAGTTGCCAATGGCTGGAATTGCTGCCGTTGGTGTTGCTCCAGAGTATCGAGGCACAGGGGTAGTAACTGAACTATTGAGGCATACCCTCAGAGAACTTTATGCCAATGGAGCAGCTCTTTCGGTGCTCTACGCCGCCACTCAGCGTCCTTATCGGAAAGTGGGATACGAACAGGCGGGAAACTATTGTGCCTTTAAGCTGGCGGCTGAGAGTATCAACCTTGACCTTGGCGAAGAGTATCTAAAAAAGATTCGCAGCATTCCCATGCGATCGGTAGTTCCCATCAGCCACGAAGTCTTTCACGACATTTACCGCCAAAAAGCAATTCAGAACAACGGCAATCTCGAGCGGAACCGGGCGATTTGGGAAAGATTGGTTCAGCCGAGAAAAGAGGAAGTGATGTATGCCTATCTGGTTGGTTCCGAAACTCAACCCCAAGGCTACATCATCTTTAACCAAAAGCAAGAAGGTCAACAGCTACAGTTAGTAATTAAAGATTGGGTAGCTCTGACACCAGCAGCGGGACGCCGTCTGTGGATGTTCCTGGGAGATCACCGCTCCATTATTAAAGAGGTGCTGTGGCATGGTTCAGCCATCGACCCTTTTCTATCTCTGCTTTCGGAACAGACCTACAAAATTATCCGTTTGGAACGGTGGCTGTTACGAATACTCGATGTTCCTAAAGCACTCTCAAAGCGTGGCTATCCAGTGGGAGTAGAAGCTGAGTTGCATCTAAAAGTCCGGGACAATTTATTGCCTGAGAACAATGGAAACTTTCTTCTGGCAGTTTCGGGTGGACAGGGTGAAGTGACTAGAGGAGGTCGGGGCGAATTACAGCTAGATGTGCGCGGACTGGCACCACTTTATACAGGGCTGTTTACTCCTTATCAGCTTCAGGTAACTGGTCAACTCGAAGGCAGCGAGAAGGCACTGTCCGTAGCGTCTCAGCTATTTGCTGGGTCTGAGCCTTGGATGTCAGATTTCTTTTGATGCAGAGTCCAAGTCGTGATTTTATTTGGTGGAGAGCCACAGGTTGATTTCAAGTCGGTTATACTGCCTCTCGGCAAGCGGTTGTTTTGGTAGGTGATTTCGATTTAGAGCGATCGCTTGAGATAGTAAACGAGTTGACTGTATTTTTTCCGCTGGGAGGAAAGCGCGGAGTGGCAGGTGTTAAAAAAAGGAGGTTATTTTTTCGCCTGAAACCTTTGTCTGGCAAGCCTTTGATTGCTTTCTCTGTCAAAAGCGTTTCGCGCTAAGTACTGAAATGTCTATGCTGAGTTGGTTTGAAGGCTATAAGGATGTATAGGATATTTACAGATCGAAGCCTAGAATGCTATATTTGGCATTGCTACGCGCAACCGAACCTCGAAAACTTCATACTACAAGTCTTCCAGCATTCAGCCGTTGAAATTAGCTGTAATCCCTATTAGGGATTGAAACGGTAAGTGAAAAAGCCAACGGTAAAAACGCCGTTGGTTGAAATTAGCTGTAATCCCTATTAGGGATTGAAACCTGGGGTGGCGCAACGATGAGCAAGAAACACTCATGGCGTTGAAATTAGCTGTAATCCCTATTAGGGATTGAAACTACTATCCTTAGCCCCACTGATGACATCCTCATAAGTTGAAATTAGCTGTAATCCCTATTAGGGATTGAAACAATTGCTATTTCTCAAGATTGGATGTGTGAGCCTTGTTGAAATTAGCTGTAATCCCTATTAGGGATTGAAACAATCTAAAAGGGAATATCTTCATCAGGAATAGCCCGTTGAAATTAGCTGTAATCCCTATTAGGGATTGAAACTGAGAATATACAGGAAGAGATAGAAAAAGAAAGGTTGAAATTAGCTGTAATCCCTATTAGGGATTGAAACTGGGGTGAACATCGTAAATAGTAAGTTTGACCACAGGTTGAAATTAGCTGTAATCCCTATTAGGGATTGAAACCGCTAAAACTAAATAAACTAGAAGTGGCTATTCTGTTGAAATTAGCTGTAATCCCTATTAGGGATTGAAACAAAATTTCCCTTTCTTGGAGGCAAGACGTTCTCGGAGTTGAAATTAGCTGTAATCCCTATTAGGGATTGAAACAGCCATGATTCAATCTTTCCTTGAGATTAACTAATTTCATGGTTGAAATTAACTCTAATCCCTATTAGGGACTGAAACCAGCCCGATAATCAGAGTTCACCTCTCCTGGCATCAAGTACCTAATTATTCTAAGGGGCGATTTTCTGCGATAGAGGCATCGGTGGCGCTTTTCTTCCGCTTAGATCGATGGCTCTGAATTCCTTGGCGCAATCCCATGGCAATTTTACTGTGTTTCTCAATCTGACCCATTACTTGCTTTGCCCGTTGAATCACAGATGCTGGTAAACCCGCCAAACGCCCTGCCTCAATTCCGTAAGACTTATCTGCGCCTCCTGGTTGAACTTGGTGTAAAAAGATAATTTGGTCAGGTAGTTCTTTCACAGTTACCTGGTAATTAGCTACATTCGGCAAAATTGAGGCTAGTTCATTGAGTTCGTGATAGTGAGTGGCAAAAATTGTCCGTGCTTGAATCTCGGCTGCTAAGTATTCTGCAACTGCCCAAGCAATGGAAAGACCGTCAAATGTAGCTGTACCCCTACCAATTTCATCTAGAAGAACCAGAGATTTAGGGGTTGCATGGTTGAGGATATTTGCAGTTTCATTCATCTCTACCATAAATGTAGATTGACCTGTCGCTAAGTCGTCTACAGCACCGACACGAGTAAAGATGCGATCGCATATCCCTAAAGTAGCCGAGCCAGCTGGTACAAAACTCCCCGTCTGCGCCATCAACTGAATTAACCCCACCTGCCGTAAGTAACAGCTCTTGCCACTGGCATTCGGTCCAGTGAGAATAATTAAATCAAGCGATCGCGAAACCGATAAATCATCTGCTACATCCGTTACCACATCAGCACTCACGCCAGTTTCTAGTTCCCAGTTCCTGGTCCCCAATTGTGTTGAATTCGGCACAAAGAACCCTGCTGGCAACGATTGCTCTACGACTGGATGACGACCATCTCTAATGGTAATTTCCCGCCCTTCTACTATTTCAGGACAACAGTAATCCTGATACACCGCCACCTCTGCTAAACCACAGAGAACATCAATTGCAGCAACAGCACGGGAAATATTGCGAACCTGTTCTGCTTGTGTGCTTACCTCTTCTCGTAGACCACAAAAAATCTCGTACTCCAAGCGGTTCAAATCCTCCCGTGCGGTGAGAATTCGGGCTTCCCTTTCCTTTAACTCTGGAGTAATGTAACGCTCTTCATTAGTTAGCGTTTGCTTGCGAATGTAATTATCTGGAACTTGGTCAGCTTTTAGGCGGGAGATGCTGATGTAATAGCCAAATGTTTTATTAAACCCCACCTTCAGCGTGGGGATACCAGTACGAGCCTTTTCTGTGACTTCTAAATTGGCAATCCATTGCTGATCGTCTTGTGCTGCGGCACGCATCTCATCGAGTTGTTGGCTTATACCAGGGCGGATTAAGCCCCCCTCCATCAGTTGCTGGGGAGGCGAATCTACTATATAAGCGCGTAGTTGCTGTCCTAGCTGCTCTAGCACTGGCGGCACTTTCTGCAAGCTTCTGAGAAATGGAGAATGTCCAGTAGATGCCAGCTGAGCAAGTTCTGGTAATCGTAAAAGAGAATCTGCCAAAGCCGCTAAATCTCTGGCATTGGCTCTGCCAGAACCAGCCCTACCTGTGAGCCTTTCTAAGTCATAGATTTGGCGCAACAGCTGTTGCAAATCCTGCCGTAGGAAACTATTTTCCACTAATTCCTGAATAGTATCCTGCCGTGCCCGAATTCCTTTAATATCCAGCAAAGGTTGCAGCAGCCAGCGACGCAAAGCACGTCCGCCCATCGCCGTGCTAGTTTTATCCAATGCCCAGAGCAGCGAGCCATGAAATGTGCCGTCACGTACCGTTTGAGTAATTTCTAGATTGCGGCGGGTTTGGTTGTCAAGAATTAGGTAGTCCGCGATCGTATAGGTACGCAGGCTTTGTAATGGCACCTGATTTTCTTTTTGGGTGTCTTCCACATATTCCAATAAACCACCAGCAGCGCGAACGCCCAAAGGAAGGTGCTCACACCCCATGCCTTCAAGCGATCGCACTTGAAAGTACTGCAACAGCCGCTGTTTTGCTTCTCCTAAAGTAAAAGGTATTTGCGATCGCAAAGCGTAGCAAAATGATGCTGGTAAATACTCAGGTAGATGTTCAGATTTCTCCCCAGGTCGCAGCAAGAGGCGCAGATCCGGAGCATTCACCGGCACCAACACCTCAGAAGGCTGCAAGCGCATTAGTTCGTGCCCTAGCAACTCTAAGTTATTTGACTGAGTTGTAAAGAATTCGCCCGTAGAAATATCAGCATAAGCCAAGCCCCAATGCTCACCAGCAATTACCACTGCTGCCAGAAAGTTATTGCGACGGGCATTGAGCATCCCTTCATCCAATAACGTACCAGGAGTGAGAACTCGCGTTACTTCACGCCGCACCTGACGACCTTGGGCAGCAGCTTCAGCCGCATCTTCTACCTGATCGCAAATAGCGATCGCATACCCCTTCTCCACCAACAGCGTGCAGTACCGATCCAAAGCGTGGTGAGGAATTCCGGACATCGGCACCCGACCAACATCTTTGCCAGACTCCTTAGAAGTTAAAACCAGTTCTAGCGCCTCTGCCAAGGTTCGGGCATCTTGAAAAAACGTTTCATAGAAGTCACCAACACGATACAACAGCAGTGCATGAGGATACTGATCCTTAATCTCCGCAAAGTGTTGCATCATCGGGGTCAGCTTTTCCCGATCCACCGTGCGGTAGTCAGCGTTATTTGCAGAAACGCGATTCATCGCCTCTTTATGCTGAGTCGCTCTAGAATTTTTTGGTTCTGGGTGGGAAGATGCTTCGAGGTATGGACTCATGGATTGTCATTGATTTGGGATTTGGGATTGCCCCTAGGGCACCGCAGCCGGGGGCTGGCAAGAGTCAACCAATTCTTTTCTACAGCTAAAAGTTGGGGGCTTAAGACCTATGCGTGTTTTTGACTAGGACACTCAAAGTAAAAAGGTGTTGTTCTGGGGGAACCGAAGCGCGATCGCATTAGATCCCCGTCAATTAAAGTATTTGATAATTGCCTCAGCAAACTCAGAACACTTTAGTGGCGTTTCCACCGGAGGGGTCATCATCCGAGCCAGATCGTAGGTGACTTGTTGGCTAGATATAGCCTTACCAATTCCTTTTTTAATCAAGTCAGCTGCTTCCTGCCAGCCCATAAATTCCAGCATCATCACACCCGACAAAATCACAGATCCTGGGTTGATCCGGTCAAGACCAGCGTGCTTAGGAGCAGTACCGTGGGTGGCCTCAAAGATAGCACAGGTATCGCCAATATTGGCTCCTGGCCCCATCCCCAAACCTCCAACAATCGCTGCTGCGGCGTCAGACAAGTAATCCCCATTCAAGTTCATCGTAGCCAGAATGGAATATTCATCTGGTCGCGTCTGAAGCTGTTGGAAAATACTATCAGCAATACGATCGTTCACCATCACCATTTCTTTCCACTGACCTAAGCCGTGAGTTTCCCAAATTGTTTGGAGAACATTTTCGACTTCACGGCAAATTGCCGCTTGCTTCTCCGCTGTCAGTGCGTCATAGCCCGGTTCAATTTGACGTGCATTTTCTTCTAGGGTGATGTCTGGGTTCTTCTCCTTGTTGCTGAGAATCCAGGATTCCCGTTCAGTGACACATGAGGTCCGGAACTCTGTTGTTGCTATTTCATAACCCCAGTCGCGGAAGGCACCTTCGGTGTACTTCATGATGTTGCCCTTATGCACCAGCGTTACCATTTGCTTATGCTGGGGTAGCCGCATAGCGTGCTGAATTGCACGGCGCACTAAGCGCTGGGAACCAGTCTTGCTAATTGGTTTGATGCCGATGCCAGAGTCCAGGGGAATCTGCTTTTTGCCGTGTTCTGGCGTTGCTGGAATTAGTTCTTTATTAAGCAGGTCAATCAGCTTTGCGGCGATTTCGCTGCCTTGTGGCCACTCAATTCCCAGATAAATATCTTCTGTGTTTTCTCGGTAGACGATGACATCGAGTTTCTCCGGGTTTTTGTGGGGAGAAGGAGTACCTGGGTAGTATTTACAGGGGCGAACACAGGCGTAGAGGTCATGAATTTGACGCAGTGCTACATTAAGCGAGCGTATTCCACCTCCTACGGGAGTTGTCAACGGCCCTTTGATGGCAATACCATACTCTTTGATGGCTTGGAGAGTATCTTCAGGCAAATATTGGTAGGTGCCATAGCGATCGCAAGCTTCGTCACCAGCATATATTTTGAACCAGCTGATTTGTCGCTTGCCACCGTAGGCAGTTTGGATAGCAGCATCGAAGACCTTCTGAGCCGCAGGCCAGATATCGACGCCAGTACCGTCTCCACGAATAAAGGGAACGATGGGATTGTCTGGAACGATGGGTTCGCCATCTTTGAAGGTAATTTTGCTGCCAGTATCGGGGGGCACGATTTTTTCGTACATATTACAGTTTTGCTCTTGTGTATTTCATCTGAGTCAGGGCTTCTGGACGTAGGCTACCAGATCGCCTTGGCGAGTGGTAGTCTACATAGAAGCTTTTTTGCTGGCGTTTAAAGAACCAGCGCATCTAAATCTGCAAGTAGCGCTTGCCAGTTGCCGCTGATTACCGGATCTGGACAAACGATCCTACTATGGTTTTAGAAAGGTAGCAGATATTCAAATAGAACAGCATTCCTCTGGCACTTTCCCTGAAAGGTGAGTGTCGGGAGGAATGCGAGGTAGATTGAGGGGTTCAATGCCCCACAATCTAACAAATCCACTATAATCAAGACAGAAAGCTTCACTTATTGAAAATGTTCCAAATCCTCACAGTTTCTTGCAAACTGGAAGTATCGCCGCACCAGGTGGGAAAACTTGATGCGGTACTTTCTGCTTTTGCGAAATGCTGTGAGTTTATCAACTCCAACACACCTAAAAAACTAACCAATCAGATTGCTGTACAATCCTTAATTTATAAGGAGGCAAGAGCGCATTCTGGCTTGTCCGCCCAGATGACCATTCATGCCATTAGACGGGTTTGCGCTAATCGTAAGACCGCAAAACAGAAGGATAAGTCTGTTAAAGACTTTGCTCCAACCAGCGCCACTTACGATAGCCGCACGTTGACATTTCGGGAATCTGATTGGACGGTTAGTCTGACCATGTTGAAAGGCAGGGAGAAATTTAAGCTACATATCGGCAATTACCAGAAACATTTGCTGCAAGGACAAAAACCTAAGTCGGCAACCTTGGTAAAGCGCAATGATGGAAGTTTCTATCTGCAAATTCAGCTGGAGGCCGAACCTCCTATAATTCCTGAAACTGACGAAGTTTTGGGTGTAGACTTAGGACGCACAGATATTGCCTGCACCTCGGATGGAGATAAACATAGCGGCAAACAAATCACGCCAACCAGGTATAGATACAGCCGTGTAAGGGCTGCGTTGCAACGTAAAGCGTCCAAAGGCACAAGATCTACTCGCAGACGAGCCAGACAGGTCTTGCAACGGTTAAGTGGACGTGAACGAAGATTTCAGGCATGGCTGAACCATACCATCAGTTATCGGCTTATCCAGCAAGCACAACAATTTAATCGAGCGATGGCACTGGAGGATTTGACCGGAATTAGGGAGCGAACCAATGAACTGCCACGCTCCAAGACGGAACGTAGACGAAGCAACTCTTGGGCGTTCTACCAGTTGCGCCAATTTCTGAGCTATAAAGGCGTGAAGTTTGGCGTAGACGTGAGACTGGTTGATCCTCGGTATACCTCGAAAAGCTGTCATTGTTGCAAGGTGATAGGTAATCGTCAGGGTAAAAAGTTTGAGTGCCTGAACGTCACTTGTGGTTGGATTGGCGATGCTGATGTAAATGGGGCAAAAAATATTGCTACTTTGGGGGTTATTGTAAACAACCCCAGAGGTTCCGGGATGATGTCTTGCAATTTGCAGGATGTTGTCTTGAGGGCTACTGAAAGCCCGCGCTGTACCGCAATTATCGGTCAACTTCGGGTAGTTTACACCTCAATTTATTTGGAGGAAAACATCTAACAGGATGTTAATGTGTGTAGGTAAATTCCGTGAAAAAAATTTTAGTGGTTGATGATGATAAAACTTTGCAAACTATTTTGAGACTTTATTTAGAAAAGCGGGGGTACGAGGTTAAGCTGGCGAGTTCTGGAATCGAAGCATTAACAGTTTTTGAGCAAGATCCACCGGATCTGGTGGTTTCTGATATTATGATGCCGGAGATGAACGGGCTGGAATTTTGCCGACGCCTACGAAGTACACGTTTGGGTCAATTGGTACCGTTTATCTTTTTGTCCGCCAAAGGTGAACTAGAAGATCGAATTGAAGGTCACTCTACTGGAGCGGATGATTATCTCACTAAACCGTTTGAAGCTCGTGAATTAGTCGCCAAAATAGAGGCTCAGCTAGAGCGATCGCGCCGTATCCATTCTGAGATGGTAAGGTTGATGCAGCAGCTAGCTACGGATTCACCAGCTTCTGTAACCTCCACCTCCCCTGATCCACCAGCATCAGCCCAGGTTATGGAGTCTATTTTATCCTCACCAGTAATGCCTGCGTCCCTGACCCCAGCGGAAGCAAGAGTATTTTGGGAAGTGATTCAAGGTTTTACTAATAAACAAATCAGCAATCACTTGTTTATTAGTCCGCGCACTGTTCAAACCCATCTCAGTAACATCCTCACTAAGCTCAAGTTAGACAATCGCGCTCAGTTAGTTCGCTTTGCTTTTGAACGCGGATACCGACCACCTGAAGAGCCGTAAGAAAGTTTTGAGTTTTGAGTTTTGAGTTTTAAATTAATAAGTTGATGCGAACCGCTACGTATTGAGTATATTTACTAAGTAAAAGTAGCTTATAACTAACTCAAAACTTAGCACTTTTTACTCATAACTCTTTTAGCCCTTAGTGCCTATCTCTGATGATTCCCGACGTCTATAGCTTAAACGAACTAAAAGAAGCGATCGCCGCTGCACCAGAGCAATGGCGACCACTGGTATTTACCAATGGCTGCTTCGACTTGCTCCACACGGGTCATGTCCGATATTTAAAAGTGGCAAAGTTATTAGGGCGATCGCTCGTTGTAGGGTTAAATAGCGATCTCTCAGTAAAAATGATTAAGCCGCAGAAACCTGGATGTCCTCCCCGACCTATTGTTCCAGAGACACAGCGGGCTGAGGTTATAGCTGCTCTCAAGTCGGTGGATGGCGTTGTAATCTTTTCCGAAACCACCGCCACTCAATTAATTGAGGCACTCCAGCCCGATATTTATGTCAAAGGAGGCGACTACAGCCTGGAAACACTGCCGGAAGCATCTGTGGTTCAATCCTATGGCGGCCGGATTGAGTTGGTCAAAGTGGAAATTCCCACCTCAACCACAGCCATCATTGACCGTATTCTCCACCCCAGCGATTAACGATTGTCATTGTGACATACTCCCACCGCTGACAGCCTTACAGGTACAGCGTGGGCTTCACACCAACTCTTGATATTGCCTAGGATAAACGATGTGCGATATTAACGAGACTGGATGCCCCTCAGCCCCGGAACGAATACAAACAGTATGTTCATAACCTCTGTACCGCTAGAATTTTCCCAATTCACGGAGACGACACGAAAGTGTCTATTCTGGAATGGAACCATATATTCTAGATTGTCGTGGTTCAATTTATTAACCAGCATTTACGCGCGATCGCTTCGCGAGGTTAACGCCAACACGCAGGCTTCGCCAAAGGCTTTGTTAATGTATTTCTTGTATTACGATCCGACGCGATCATCTGTTGTGCCTAAAGGCACTCATCCGCTATAAGCGGGGATTCATCCTCGTTAAAAGCTAAAGATAATAGTTAACTTTGTCCTACAGCTAACAGTAACCGGAAACGAGTCGCTTCATGAGTGATTTAACAACTACCTCACCAGACGCCCCCAACAATATAGCTAACCTGCGCTTCAAATTTAGGTCAGAAGCTGAAAAAACTCAGCTACAAATGATTTCACAACTCATCGATGCCGATGAGGCCGGTTTAGAGATTTTGATGGAATTTTTACTTGAAAGCCAATCGGCACCAGTCAGCTTGGTTGTAGGGAAAGCCTATCAAGCCCTCTACAAAGCCAATTCGCCAGCAGCCTCTGAATTTGTCCAGGCTAACTTTCCCACTGGCGTGGTGCCACTGCGCTCAGAGCGGGGCATTGACTACAATCCACTGCAACAACTGCTAGCCCAACAAAACTTTCTTTCAGCTGACGAGCTGACACGGCAAAAGCTATGCGAACTCGCTGGCAATAGTGCAGTGCAAAGAAAATGGGTGTACTTTACAGAAGTAGAAAACTTCCCAATTGTAGATCTACAAACGATCAATACCCTGTGGCTTGTTAACTCAGAGGGCAAGTTTGGCTTTTCCGTTCAGCGGGATCTTTGGCTGAGTACGGGCAAGAACTGGGAAAAATTGTGGTCGAAAATTGGCTGGAAGACAGGTAACAACTGGACTAGATATCCCAATGACTTTACCTGGGATCTCACAGCACCCAGAGGGCATCTGCCCCTATCTAATCAGCTGCGGGGCGTCCGGGTAATCGCCTCATTGCTGTCTCACCCGGCTTGGTCAAGTTGAGAATTGAGACCTAAATCCCCAAAACCTTTATAGTTCCTGTTTTATCCTGTTAAGCCGCAGCTCTCTAGAACCTACTCAAACCTAGTCACCGAACAGCGATAGCTGTTTGGGAATAAACTCAATGTCTAGATCTTAATAGAGGCGCGAAATTTCGCGTCTCTACACTAGTATGCGTAGCTATTTGTTAATTCTGGGGTCATCTGCTGGTGTTCCTCTAAACCAACCATAGATTTAAGTCTATGACATCTATTAAAAGTATTGATTTTACTTTATTCGACTAATTCAATATCATCTTTATTAAAGAGAGATAAGTTCTCTTAGTTAATTCCACGCACACAAGCGAAGTTTTCCAAAGGATAGTTATTAAAAATTTTCCAGACTATTCACGGACTACTAGCTAAAGTCCAAAAAATCAATCATTAAACCTACACAAAGCATAGTACTTCCCGTGTTATTCATCACTGGCAGGGGATAACATTTGTTATCAGGAGACTTCATGGTCAAACAATCCACCAACCTTTCTAGGCGTCAATTTCTGTTTACTGCTGGAGCAACTACGATAGGAGCTTTATTGCTCAAAGGCTGTACAACACCCTCTTCTAATTCCACTAACGCAAGTCCGAAGCTTAATACTTTTAACGTTAATCCTGGATTAAGACCAGAAACAACAAGTGCCAGAATTGGTTTTGTCGGTCAAACTGATGCCGCACCCCTGGTTATTGCCAAAGTAAAGAATTTGTTTGCCAAGTACGGTGTGCCGGATGTGCAATTAGCCAAGCAACCTTCTTGGGGCGTGACGCGGGATAACCTACAACTTGGTTCTAAAGGCGGTGGCGTGGATGGTGCTATGGTTCTTAGCCCTATGGCTTACCAAATGGCATTAGGCACCGCCACAGTGAACAACAAGAAAATTCCCATGTACGTGCTGGCACGAATGAACACAGGTGGACAGGGGATTTCTGTATCCAATGTTCACAAAGATGTGGATGTTCGCTTGGATAGTCGGGTGTTGAAGTCAAAAGTCGAACAAGCGAAAGCCGCAGGCGAGCCGCTGCGGTTTGGGATGACATTTAAAGGCGGCACCAGCGATGTGATGCTGCGTTATTGGTTAGCTGCTGGAGGCATCGATCCAGATAAGGATGTCTCCGTTCTAGTGGTGCCGGGGTCCCAATTAGTAGCCAATGTGAAAATCAAGAACCTAGATGGTTTCTGCGTTGGCGATCCTTGGCACGTGCGATTGATTAATCAAAAACTCGGATACACCGCTACCACTACTGATGAATTTTGGGCAGACCATCCTGAGAAAGCTTTGAGCTTCCGTGGCGATTGGGTAGATAAGCATCCTAATACCAGCAAGGCGATTCTCATGGCGGTTATGGAAGCGCAGCAATGGTGCGACAAGATGGAAAACCGGGCTGAAATGGCACAAATTATCTCCGATGCAGAGTGGGCGAAAGTACCCGTACAAGACATTAGCGATCGCCTCAAAGGTCGTATTGACTACGGTAACAATCGCACAGTTATGGAAAATAGCCCCTACAGGATGCGCTACTGGGAAAACCATGCCTCCTACCCTTACAAGAGTCATGACCTGTGGTTCTTGACGGAAAACCTCCGCTGGGGTCAGATGCCTGCCAACCTTGACACGCAGCAAATCATTAATGCAGTTAACCGGGAAGATTTGTGGCGGGAAGCCGCAGCTGAACTTGGCCTTACCGAGTCTCAAATTCCCCAGAGTACCTCCCGCGGCGTGGAAAAGTTTTTTGACGGCGTGACATTTGACCCCAATAATCCCACAGCTTACTTGCAAAGCTTGCAGATAAAGCACGTTTAACCGTCCCAAACAATTTTAGATTTTGGATGCCGGCCAACTAACCAATAATCTAAAATCGCTCGCCTTCATTGCCTTAAAGCTTTACTAAATAACAAGGAAATTCCCCATGAGTGTCAGTATCACCCCTCGTAAAAAACGCAACAAACAAGCAGTCGGCTTTCTTCCGGGCTTGCTAGCCGATAAGAAATCAAGAAAAATCGTTGCACCCATCATCGCTATTGGCTTCTTTCTTATAGTGTGGCAGTTGTTTTCTTTCGGTCCTGATGCCAACCTGCCAGGACCGATAAAAGTGGTTAGCCAAACTTGGGAATTAATTATCAATCCCTTTTTTGATAAAGGCGCGACAAATAAAGGTTTATTTTGGCAGATTTTCGCATCCCTACAACGGGTGGCAATCGGTTTCACCCTAGCAGCAATTGTGGGTATATCCTTGGGTATCGTCGTCGGCACCAACGGCTTTCTATTTGACGCTTTAGATCCTATTTTCCAGGTCCTGCGGACAATTCCTCCGCTGGCTTGGTTGCCTATCTCCCTCGCCGCCTTCCAGCAGGCAAACCCCTCTGCTATTTTCGTGATTTTCATTACCTCTATCTGGCCGATCATCCTAAATACAATTGTCGGCGTTCAGCAGATTCCCCAGGATTACGTCAATGTTTCTAAAGTGCTGCAACTGTCACGCCGGGAATACTTCATGGACATCGTTTTTCCAGCAACTGTCCCCTACATATTTACAGGTTTGAGGATTGGCATCGGGTTATCTTGGTTAGCGATAATTGCAGCAGAAATGCTGATTGGTGGTGTGGGAATTGGCTTCTTTATATGGGATGCCTGGAACGCGGCTAACATCAGTCAAATCATTTTGGCTCTTGTGTATGTCGGAGTTGTGGGTTTGCTACTAGATAAGCTGATTGGCTTTATAGCTGCAAAAGTTGTGCCAGACGAGCAGAAGTAAAGTTGGTTAATTAGCAATTAGCAACAAACACTCACTCATTAACAATTACCTACCACCATGTCTAACTTCGTTGAAGCAAACCAGATTGATAAAGTATTTTTCTTAGCAGATGGCGGCACCTACGTTGCTCTCAAAGGAATTGAACTGGAAATCCGCAAAGGCGAATTTATCTCATTAATTGGTCACTCTGGCTGTGGCAAATCCACTCTGCTGAACATGATTGCAGGTTTGGATTCACCCACTGAGGGAGTGGTGATGGTAGACGATACCCCAGTCAAAGATCCCGGCCCCGATCGCATGGTGGTGTTCCAGAATTATTCCCTGCTGCCTTGGCTAACTGTGCGCGAGAACATTACCCTAGCAGTAAATAAAGTGCTGGCCGACTTATCTAAGGAAGAACGCCAAGAAGTTGTCGAACAACACATTGATATGGTGGGGCTGCGCCATGCTGCTGACAAAAAACCCGGTCAACTTTCTGGGGGGATGAAACAGCGAGTAGCGATCGCCCGCGCCCTGGCTATTCGCCCGAAATTGTTGCTGCTAGATGAACCGTTTGGCGCGTTGGATGCCCTCACTAGAGGTGGCTTGCAAGAGAAATTGATGCAAATCTGCCAGGAAAACCATCTCACCGCCGTGATGGTGACTCACGATGTCGATGAAGCTTTGCTGCTGTCCGATCGCATTGTCATGCTTACCAATGGCCCTGGTTCGCATATCGGTCAAATACTAGAAGTAGATATTCCCCGTCCTCGCAAGCGCATGGAAGTAGTCAACCATCCCAGCTACTACAGTATGCGGAGTGAAATTATTTACTTCCTCAATCAGCAGAAAAAAGTCAAGAAACGCCAAGCAGCGATCAAGAAAGGTGCGATCGCCCGTCATGGCTTAGAAAAAATCAACTTAGAAATAGGCTTCTTACCCCTCACAGCTTGTGCCCCCCTAGCTGTCGCCAAAGAAAAAGGCTTCTTCAACAAGCATGGTTTAGAAGAAGTCACCCTAGTGCGGGAAGCTAGTTGGCGCGGCATCACCGACGACATAGCTGCTGGCTACTTAGATGCAGCCCAAATGCCCGCGGGAATGCCGATGTGGTTAACTCTGGGGGGAATGGACAACAAATCTATCCCCGTCGTTACTTCCCTCACCCTTTCCCGCAACGGCAATGCTATCACCATAGCCAAGCGATTTTACGACCAAGGAGTGTACACCTTAGCAGATTTTAAAGCCGCCCTGAAGAATTCCCCACAACAACGGCACACAATGGGGATGGTACATCCAGCTTCCCTACACAATCTGTTGTTGCGATATTGGCTGGCATCTGGTGGCATTGACCCGGATCGCGATGTCAACATCACGATGATTCCCCCTGCTCAGATGATATCTAACCTGGAAGCGGGGAATATAGATGGTTTCTGTATCGGAGAACCTTGGAACCTACGCGCCGCCATGGCAGGAATTGGCTTTACCGTTGCCACAGACTTAGAGATTTGGGAAGGTCATCCAGGGAAAGTGTTGGGCGTCCGCGAAGACTGGGCGCAAGCTTATCCCAACACTCACGTAGCTTTAGTGAAAGCGCTGCTGGAAGCTTGCTACTATTGCGCCGACGAAAACAATGCCCAAGAAGTGCGTCAAATTTTGAGCCAGCCTAAGTATCTGGGCACCGACCAAGCTTATATCAACTTAGGAGATCCAGACCTAAATAGCTGTAGCTTGGATCATCCCATGCGGCAGTACGCTCATCACCAGTTTGCTGGGGTTGGCATTAATCGCCCCAGTCGCACCGAGCAACTTTGGATCATGACTCAGATGGCACGCTGGGGACACGTACCATTTCCCAGAAACTGGGTGGAAATCTTAGAAAGACTGTGCAGAATTATTGAATTCAGCACAGCAGCGCGAGAACTGGGATTATTGGATGTTAGTTACCAACGCGCACCTATTCGACTATTCGATGGCAGCGTTTTCAATACTGACGACCCCCTGGGCTATCTCAACAGTCTGGAAATTAAACACGAGCTTTACGTTGCGGAAATTGCCCTCAATAATCCCAGACCGAAAGTTGCCTAATTAAAAGTTTTGAGTTTTGAGTTAAGTTTTTGATGGAAATTCTAATACTTAAATAACTCATAACTCAACGCTCATAACTCAGCACTCATAGAGCAGAATTTCTTTACAACCATGCAAAACATCAAGAAAACTCAGCAAGTAAGCTTTAAATTTCCAGATTCAAAAATCCCAGTTCAAAACTCGCCCCGCGATGGATTCTTGGTGATTGAGAATGTCTCCAAAGTCTACCAGACGCCCAAAGGCCCTTATACGGTACTAGAGGAAGTTAATCTAGACGTAAAAGAAGGGGAGTTTATCTGCCTTATCGGCCACTCTGGCTGCGGGAAATCAACGCTGCTGAATATGGTGGCAGGTTTTAGCGAACCTACAGATGGAGAAGTGCGACTGCAAGGGGAAGCAATTACCGAACCAGGGCCCGATCGCATGATGGTGTTTCAGGGCTATGCTTTGCTACCTTGGAAGACGGCTTTTGAAAATGTCTACCTGGCAGTTAATTCAGTTTATCCCAAGAAATCTGAATCACAGAAGGTAGCGATCACGCGGCAACATCTGGCAATGGTGGGGCTGACAGAAGCAGCAGACAAAAAACCTAAGCAACTTTCTGGGGGGATGAAACAGCGGGTTTCCATTGCCCGTGCTTTAGCAATTCGTCCTCAAGTGTTGATTTTGGATGAACCGTTTGGAGCATTGGATGCAATTACTAAAGAAGAGTTACAAGAAGAATTGCTGAAAATATGGACAGATCATCGCTGCACAGTGCTGATGATTACCCATGATATCGATGAAGCGCTGTTTCTTGCGGATCGCTTAGTGATGATGACGAATGGCCCTCACGCCAAGATTGGGGAAGTACTAGAGATTTCTTTTCCGCGTCCGCGCGATCGCACCCGCATCATGGAAGACCCAGAATACTACAAATTGCGGAATTACGCTTTAGATTTTCTCTATCACCGCTTTGCCCACGACGACGCTTCTTAGTAGTATTCTTCATGGGATTTAGTTTCATCAAGTTCTTGTTTAGGGGCGGAGTCGCAAGCAGCTAATAGCAATCCCCAAAATCAATACACAGATGCCAATGCTTCGCCCTGACAATTGCCTTTTTCCTACTAATGGTTAAATGCGATGACATTACCACGCCATAACAAGAACTTTATAATCGTATTGTTAATCAGAAAATTATTAACAGCAAAGCTGTTTAAAAAAATGAGTAAAGAACTTAATCATGCGACTAAGGACGAAGGATTTTTACACCTACTGGAAAAAATTCAATCCCTTGTTTCCAAAATTCTATCCGTAGCGATGGTGTTAGTAATACTGTTTGCCATCGGTCACTTAGGCTTTTTCCTCGTGCAAACGCTCTTACAACCAACTGATGAGCCATTTACCAAAATAATATTTCAGATATTTAGTTTATTTTTGAATATTTTGATTGCTCTGGAACTTCTGGAAAATATTACTGCTTATCTACAAAAAAACGTGATTCAGGTAGAATTAGTTATCGTTACATCTTTAATTGCCGTATCCAGAAAAATTATTATTTTAGATTTGGAAAAAACCTCAGGGATAGATTTAATTGGTTTAGCAATAGCTATACTGGCTCTTTCCATTAGTTACTTTACGATTAAGTACGTAAACAAAAAAATGTAGCTAAATAGGTAGTTAGATAATAATCTTTTTCAGAATCCATTAACTCAAAAATATGATTGCCGTTGAGTGCTAGGAATCACCAGAAGAAAGTTACCGCTATTAAGCAAATCTTACTTCGGATTGGGCAACAGGTATTTACTCTCAGTGCCAGGCTGTTTTTTGCTAAAGGTAAATCTTTCATAATACCTCAATCCCTACTAAATTAATGTGGGTTTATCCTGATAATTACTCAAACCCTCATTAGTACGTCCAGCGCCATGACTATACGAAAGAGAAATATACCCAGCAATTTCTTTTCGATGTGTTTGTTGTGGGCTGTTGTTCGGGAACTTTAGAGATAAGGTTCACCCTTCAGTAGCAGTTGGGTAAGCAAATATAGCAGCACATACCGGGGTAGGGGTGTTTATGGCAGACCCAGAAAATCGACTTTTTTGTCGTCTCGATAGTCTTACACAAGCAGCAAGAGAACAACAACGGTTCAAAGCTCTGGTAGAGCTAGATCTACTAAAAGCAGAGACAGTTCCAGCTTTTGAAGAAGCCACTCAAACATCTGCTCGCTTTTTGGAGGCACCCATCTCCATATTGAGCTTAATGACCCAAGATCGTCAGTGGATCAAATCAGCTGTGGGTTTATCGAGAGCTGGGCTAATGAACGAGCTGATGGCGTCACGCCAGCTGCCGCGCAGTGAAAGCTTTTGCACTTATGTGGTCGATAGTCATCAGGTGTTGGCAATTGAGGATACAGCAACTGATTTATTTTTTTCCAGAAGTTTACTATTTCAGCACTACGGCATCCGTGCTTACTTAGGTGTGCCCCTGCTGACAGCATCTGGGGATTGCTTGGGCACACTTGCAGTTATGGATCTGGTGCCTCGCACCTTTACTACCAAAGACATTGACTTCCTAGTACTTATGGCTCGCTGGACTCTCAGTGAAGTTGAGCGGAATTATCTCCTAAAAGCACAGCGTAAACCATCTGCCTACATAATTCCCAAATCGACATTACAAGTACAGAACGGCCACCTACCTAACCAACTCTCAACTCAAGTAGTTAAAGTCAAACTGCTGGCTCAGCTGTCTGAGGAACTGCGGACACCCCTAACGTCTGTGATGGGGATGACGAGCGTTCTCAACCGCGAAATTTATGGTCCTTTAAGCGGTAAACAAAAAGAATATTTGGAGATTATTTACCATAGTGGTCAGCGCTTAGTTTCGCTAGTTGACGAAATTTTAGCCCTTGGTGCTTTGGATGAGAACAGCCAAACACTGCATCTAACGTCTGTGGATGTTGAAATGCTGTGTCAACAGGCAATAAAAAGCTTGGAACAGGTTGCCCATCAGCGGCGGCAACAGATTAAGTTGTCCGTAGAGTCGGGGAATCGCATCTGGTTGCTAGATAAAGATAAAGTCCGGCAAATTTTGTACTACCTGATTTTCAGCGTGATTCAATCAGGTGAGGCAGGAGGTGTTGTTCGCATCCTTGTCTCTCGTCATGGCGAAAGGCTAAATATTGAACTCTGGCTATCCCCCCCTTGGCTAGAAAATTGCCTGCCCCAGGCTGAACTATATTTCCAGTCAGCTATTAATGGCATATTTAATGGTTCTGAAAGACTACTGAGCCTTAGCAATAGTGCAAGCAACGAGCAACTACCAGTGTCATCACGACTGCCAGCCAGTCAACCTTTGTCAAGTTCTTCTGTTTCAGCTGCCCTTGGCACTGTCGAGGGGCTGGCAAAGACTTCTAGCGGCGGTAATAACTCCCGTGAAAGTCTGGGACTATTACTCTGCTGCTACCTAGCAGAGATACACAGTGGAGAAATATCTGTTCAAGGTTCATCAGAGTTAGGCTATCGCTACCTGGTCAGCTTTCCCCAACTGGCTGCCGATGAGAGGCATTGATCTATAGAGGAGGCTGCGCGATCGCTACTGTCCCAAGAGTCGAAACGAATAATCTCAAGCTCCCAACTTCGGTGTCGTGCGGACAATTCCATTATCCTCACATCTCAAATTTAATAGTCACCCAATTTAAAGCTGATGTGGAATTAAAGTTTATGGTGCGGGTTACAAGCCCCTAGTTTTAACTATAGAAGAAATCCTGGCATCCAAAGTTGCATGACAGGTGGTTAGAAAGTAACCATTTGTGAAGATAATAGGATGGTCTTTGCCGTAGTTACAGTCATTTCCTTGGGAACCTGCAACAACCGTTTATGAATTCAGTTTGGGAACGATTTACACTATCAGATTTGCCTCTGTCTCAGTGGCGAGGCAGCAGCTATTTATACCGATTAGTCGGTCCCCTGCAAGCGTGGCGGCAGAGCAGCAGGCTCCTGCAATGGGCTGATCCCATAGGGGCGTTATTGGTTAGTCTACTGTTTGGTTTGGCACCTTTCGCGTCGAGAACGCTGGTTCTAATCTTGCTAGTTGCCTGCGCTGCTTATTGGGTGTTGCTGACGCTATCGGATGATACTAAGACTGGCTTGACACCAATTCACCTGCTGATATTGCTGTACTGGGGCATTAGTACAGTGGCGACAGCCCTCTCGCCAGTGAAGAAGGAAGCTTTTTTAGGGTGGGGAAAGCTAACGCTGTTTTTGCTGCTATTTGCACTGATGGCCAGGGTGTTGCGATCGCCCCGCCTACGCTCTTGGTTAATCACCCTATACTTACACGTAGCCCTGATTGTGAGTGTATATGGATTACGACAGTGGTTTTTTGGAGCGGCGCAACTGGCTACCTGGGTAGATACAGAATCCTCACTCTCTAAAACAACGCGAGTCTATAGCTATTTGGGTAATCCTAACTTACTGGCTGCGTATCTATTACCCGCGATCGCCTTATCACTGGCAGCTATTTGGGCTTGGCGCGGTTGGGTGCCCAAAGCCTTAGCAATAATAATGTTTGTAATAAATTCAGCCTGCCTAGTGCTGACTTTTAGTCGTGGCGGCTGGATCGGTTTTGTGGCGATAATTTTCACCTTCTTGCTCCTGCTTTTTTACTGGTGGAGCGTTCATCTGCCGCGTTTCTGGCGCACTTGGTCGCTGCCTTTAGTGATCGGTAGTTTGGCTGGGGTATTAATTCTGGCGGTGATATTCGTGGAACCACTGCGCGATCGCGTTTTTAGTATCTTTGCCGGTAGAGAAGATAGCAGTAACAATTTCCGGATCAACGTCTGGACAGGGGTAATTAATATGATCCGCGATCGCCCCCTAATCGGCAGCGGTCCTGGCAATGACGCTTTCAACAAAATTTATCCCCTTTATCAAGTCAGCCCCCGCTACACAGCCCTGAGCGCTTATTCGATTTTGCTGGAAATTGCTGTAGAAATCGGGTTAATCGGGCTAGGTTGTTTTCTCTGGCTGCTAACAGTCACCTTTAGCCTGGGTATGCAGCAGTTGCGACGCTTACGGGCAGTTGCGGGTCGTGATGGGTTTTGGTTAATGGGTGCGATCGCGGGTATGATAGGCCTGCTGAGTCACGGCTTGTTTGACACCGTTTGGTATCGCCCGCAAGTGAATACGCTTTGGTGGTTGGTAGTGGCGTTGATTGCCAGCTATTACAAGCCAGATCGGTTAGCCCTCAAAGGCGAGCAAGAAGTGCGCGATCGCTGCTAAAATCGCGGAAATAAACGCAAGTCCTGGTGGCTGTTAGTGGTTAGTAAGCTGTTACGCATTTAATTTTGTTGCCCAGAAGCCTTACTGCAAGCCGCAAAATATGAAATTTAGATGCGCGTCAGTTTAGTTAGTAGAAAGATTGCCTACTAACCACTAACTACTAACAATCCCAACCTAGGTTAATTTAATAACGTTTCATTGCCCGTTCCATCTCGCGTTTATCTTGACGCTGCTTCAGGTCTTCGCGTTTATCGTGGAGCTTTTTCCCTTTAGCAAGACCGATACTGAGCTTGACCTTGCCCCGCTTCAAATACATTTTTAATGGCACCAGAGTTAAACCTTGCTGTTCAACTTTGCCGATTAACTTGACAATTTCCTGCTTGTGTAGTAACAATTTGCGTGTACGGCGGGGATCGTGATTAAAGTACTGGCTAGTAGTTAAATGGGGTGAGATATGGACGTTAAGTAGCCATGCTTCCCCATTCCGAATCAGCGCATACCCATCTCGCAGATTAGCCTTCCCTTCTCGAATAGACTTGACCTCCGTACCCTTTAACTCGATACCCGCCTCATAAGTTTCCAAGATTTCGTAGAGGAAACGGGCTTGGCGATTGTCGCCGACAATTTTGATACCTTCGTTTTTGTCGCTCATATAGCAATTAGAAATTAGCTTTTAGTAATTTTTTAGTAGAGACGGCCTGCCAGGGCGTCTCTACTATCCATGCATGGGGGTGATGTCGATTGTCAATAGCCATCGTTTATAGCCACTGCCATATATTCAATTTATCCTGGCTACTAAAGTCGCAGCTAGATAGGACGTCACCAACAGAGCCAGAGAGGGAGAGACGCGGCGACACTGAGAATGTTTGTAGATTTCCCGTGTCTAGCTATGTTCCAATAGAGATAAACAAGCTCGCTAATCCCCTCCATTCTTGTGGCAGAGGTTTTAGATACAATAATGCTATATTAATTCCGGCAGCGCTACCCATCAGTAGCTGAGGCGTTGCAATTGCTCACTACGGCAACGAATCCTTTAGCTTCTATTATGCCTTATTCCAATCCTCAACCTGTACCTTCCCAGCCTGACGACGCGGAATTTTTCTTTCAGCAAGGTGAAAAGCTACACAGAAAGGGTCGGAATACAGAAGCGATCGCAGCCTACGACGAAGCCGTTCATGTTAAACCTGACTATGTTGACGCTTGGTATTACCGAGGTTTTCGCTTAGAGGAATTGCAGCAATATCTAGAAGCTCTCGCCTCTTACGATGAAGTTATTCGCCTCGATCCAAATCATCAACACGCCTGGTGCCGCCGAGGCATTTTGTTATTAGAAAGATTACAACGGTACGATGAAGCCGTTGCCTGCTATGACAAGGTTATTCAAATCGCGCCTAATGATTATGAGGCTTGGTATGGTCGAGGTGATGCATTTATAGAGTTGAAACGGTATCCAGAAGCAATTTCCTCGTACCAACAGGCAATTCACATTAATCCTACTAGCTGTTGGGATTGGTGCGAGCGAGTCCAGAGGCTACACGCATTACAACTAAATAAAGAAGCGGTGAGTTTGTGCCAAAAAGTAGTGACAGTGTTAGATCGCCTTGTTACTGAAATTGACCCTAATCACTCTTGGATATGGGATAGCCTACATCAATCTTGGCATATTCTAGGCGACTGTCTACTAGGACTAGAGCAGTACGCAGAAGCTGCCGACGTCTGCGGCAAAGCTATTCAAATTAAGCCAGATGAATGTTTATCTTGGTATTGCCGAGCTAAAGCACTAGAAGGATTGCAGCGCTACCCAGAGGCTGTCAAATGCTATGATATAGCGATTAAAATCAAGCCAGATTTTCAGGAGGCGAGTAGAAGTCGAGCGCGAGTAATGGAAAAATTTAAAAGTTAAATAAGGAAATGTTTCTTTTTTTTAATGCGGTCACGCTATAAGGGCTATACGGCTTATAGAGCTATTAAAATTTAGCCTAACAGCTCCTTGTAGATAATAGATACTTGCAAGCAGGTGCTTGATAATTAAAACTGCATGAATCTGGTAAAAGAACAACCATTAGGTGGGCGCTACCAAATCATCAGCCATTTGGGAGGTGGGGGATTTGGCGCTACTTTTGTGGCTGAAGATAGACATCTCCCTGGCAACAATTTATGTGTCGTTAAGCAACTCAAGCCGCAGGAAACCGATCCATTAACCTTGCAAACGGCAAGGCGTTTATTTGATAGCGAAGCCCAAGTTCTGCACAAGTTAGGAAGCCACGATCGTATTCCTCAACTTTTTGCTTACTTTGAGGAAAATAAAGAATTCTATTTGGTACAAGAATTTATTAAAGGTCGCGATCTCAGCCACGAACTAGTGTTGGGGAAACAGTGGAGTGAGGATGAAGTATTTTATCTTTTGCAAGACATTCTGGAAATATTAGAGTTTGTTCATCAGCAGAAGGTCATTCACCGCGATATCAATCCTCGTAATTTAATTCGGCGAGAGAAAGACGGCAAGTTAGTTTTGATTGACTTTGGGGCAGTAAAACAAATTGGCACCACATTGGTAACCGAGAATTCTGTTAGCTTCACCGTTGCTATTGGCACTCCTGGTTATCGACCTAGCGAACAAGCTAATGGCAATCCCAGATTAAGTAGTGATATATATGCTGTGGGAATAATTGGTATCCAAGCTCTTACCGGATTGCTTCCTAACCAACTCCCACTCCATCCCGATTTTAGTGAGATTATCTGGCGCGAACAAGCATCAGTTAGCCCTGAACTAGCTGATGTTTTAGACAAAATGGTACGCTATGATTTTCGGGAGCGCTATCGTTCAGCATCTGAGGCATTGCAAGCCCTGAAAGAGTTGAGAAGCCGGACTTGTGCAACGTTAGCTATTGCCTCTCCCCAATTACCAGCTACCCCTGTCACGCAGAATAAAGTAACAAAATCTAAATTTAAGCTGCATAAGGCTTTAATACCCATCGGGCTAATCGGAGTATGTGTAGCGATAGCAGTGTCAATTGTCAATGTTATTAATTCCTCTAATGCAGCTGAATTATATAAGCAGGCCAAGACCCTAACTGAACTAAAACGATATGAAGACGCTATTGATGCGTATAAAAAAGCTATTGAAATTAGACCTGATTACGTTGATGCTTGGACTGGCAGAGGCAATACTCTTTATGACTTGAAACGTTATAAAGAGGCGTTGGCAGCTTATGATACATCAATTCAAATCAATCCAGATGCTGTAGAAGGTTGGAGTGGTAGAGGTTATGTATTAGAAAGTTTGCAGCGCTCTAAAGAGGCGCTAGATTCGTTTGAAAAGGCGATTCAAATCAAAGCGAACTATCCAGAAGCTTGGAATGGTAGAGGCAATGTCCTAAAAAATTTGCAGCGTTATGAGGAAGCGATCGCATCTTATGAAAAAGCTCTGCAATTCAAATCTGATTACTACGAAGCTTGGGATAGCCGGGGATGGGTACTGCATAAATTGCACAGGTATGAAGACGCGATTGCTTCTTATGACCAAGCTGTTAAATTTAAACCAGACTATTTCAAAGCTTGGTATAATAAAGCCAATTCTTTAATTAATTTGACTAAATATAAAGAAGCGATTGAATCGTATGATAAAGCGGTTCAATTAGAGCCTAGCTACTATCAGGCATGGTACAGCAGAGGAAATGCGCTGCTCAACTTACAACGATACGAAGAAGCAGTTGGCTCGTTTGATAAAGTAATAAAAATTCAGGATAATTACTTTAAAGCTTGGTATAACAAAGGCTGGGCACTCCATCAATTGCAACTGTACGATAAAGCAATTAATTCTTATGATAGAGCGCTTCAATTGAAGCGGAAGGACTCTCAAGTTTGGTATAATCGGGGCAATGCGCTATACAATTTAAAGAGATACAAAGAAGCGATCGCCTCTTATGACAAAGCGGTTCGCTACAAGCCAGACTACTACGAAACCTGGCACAGCCGAGGCAACGCACTATTTAGCTTAAAACGATATCAAGAAGCTATTGCCTCTTATGATAAAGCAATTAGCTACAAGCCAGACTACCGGGAATCCATAGAGGCTCGAAACCAGGCACAGAGTCAGCTAATTTTACAAAAGTTAAACCTTAAGCAAAAGAAAGAAGAACTAAAGCAGCCGAAGGATTTAACTCAAAGTATTTCACAAAAAATCAAAAATGTCTTAAACCGCTAGCTTTCAGGCATAGAGGGAATTATTGTATATGAAATTGAATGAGCAGTTAATTGGTTGATATTTACAGCGCTTTGTATCTAAAAATAGTACACCCCTCCCCTGGAATTTGGGGAGGGTGGAAGATAGCGCGGGTAAGGTATTTTTGTAGTTCACCAACTTGCAATCTTCTGTAAATATAGGGGCGCACTGTACGCCCCTACATATTGCTTATTTGTCTGTATTCTGGTCTTCTGGTCTTTCAGTAGCAGCAGTATTCTCTGGAGCTTCTGAAGCTCTTAATGCATCAGCACCTTCACCCAGTAACTCCTGAGGATCAACTGCCATGTCCGCAGCAGTATCAATTTGACCATTAGTGTTGGTGTTGGGTTTTATAGAAGTGCTTTTATGGCTAGCATGACCACCAGGCATAAGTACGTCCTCAAAATCTTAACTGTATACCTTTAGCCTAGACTCGCAAGCGATCAGGAAAACCCTACCCTAAGGGTTAGATTGAGTTGAGGGCATGCTTGCTATGAAGCCGACTGTAGCCTAACCTCGGTATGATTCGGTTCAATAACTTGTAAACGCGATCGCGAAAGGTTTCGGCTCATGATTTTCATGCCTTTCAATTTCCTCCTGTTATGGCTGGTGGGACTGCTGTCAATCGGGATACTGGGCGGGGGTATCTACATTCTCTATGAGTGGTACCAAGGGGAACTGGTGGGGATATCCTACTTGGTGGGTGGGCTGGTCATGGTTTTGTGGTCCGTTGGCGGTCGTTTTATCAGCTTGCCCCTATTTCGTCGTCAAGGATCTGACGAACCCCATTTTCTGCGTACTGGTACTGTAAAGCGCCTATCCCGACCGGATGGTAGCATACTTCAAGTAGAGTTTTATGGACCAGAGGATGGTCAACCGATTATCCTTTCACACGGTTGGGGACCTAATAGTGCTGTTTGGTATTATGCCAAGCGGCAATTAGGCGATCGCTTCCGACTGATTATTTGGGATATGCCAGGGTTAGGAAAATCCAAAAGGCCGAAAAATAAAGATTATTCCGTAGAAAAATATGCGCGGGATCTAGAAGCCGTTGTGGCGATCGCGGGGGAAAAGCCTGTTATCCTCCTGGGACATAGCATGGGCGGTATGGTGACACTAACATTTTGTCGGCTGTTTCCCGAGTCTGTGGGACGGCGCGTGGCTGGCTTAATTCTTGTGGATACTACCTATACCAATCCGGTAAAAACTTGTATCTTTAGCGGTTTGGTACGCGCTTTGCAGAAGCCGTTGCTTCAACCTCTTTTGTACCTGACGATTTTCCTATCGCCCATTCTTTGGGTAATGGCTTGGTTGAGCTATTTTAATGGTTCCCTGTACATCACCACAGAACTGTCTGGATTTACTGGCAAAGAAACGCGCGGTCAACTAAATTTTTCAGCTTTACTATCGGCTTTGGGTTCACCTGGCGTGCTGGCGCGTGGCACCCTGGGGATGTTCAAGTACGATGAAACTCAAACGCTCTCTAAAATTAACATTCCCGTGTTGCTAGTTACCGGGGATTCAGATATAGCAGTTCTCCCAGCAACTAGCATACGCATGGAAGCGGAATTGCCTCAAGCAGAAATTGTGACTTTAAAGCCAGCGGGACACATGAGTTTAATAGAGCGGAATCAGCAGTTTTCTGAAGCTGTCAGCAGGTTTAGTGATGGTTGCTATTGAGACTCCCCATGCGTTTACGCAGGGGATTCTTGCGTTTAGTTACTTGCTCCCTAGGGAGGCAGTTATCAAAAAAAATAGGCTTACATAAATAAGAAGTAGAGACGCGCCATTACTCGTCAAGGCAAGGGTTCAATGGTTAGCACCTTTAATTTCTGGATAGGCCTAGCTGAGTTAAAAGCAAAAGCCGTTGCTGATGATTGAAACTATCAATCAGACTAAAGGCGATCGCTTAATATAAAAGTATCCCAAAGGAGCCTTGAAATATGACTGCTAGCCAAAGCTCTACCTACGTCTCTCCAGAAGACTATTTAGAAGGAGAGAAAATAAGCCCAATTAAGCATGAATATAGGCAAGGAGAAATCTATGCAATGGCAGGCGCAAGCGATGCTCATGTCACCATTGCTGGAAACTTATTTGCGCTGCTGAGAAACCATGTTCGAGGTAGTGGCTGCCGTGCTTATATGGCAGAGATGAAAGCACAAATTGAGCAAGCTAATATATTTTACTATCCAGATGTGATGGTGACTTGTGATGAACGAGATAGAAATCCTGAAGATTTCAAACGCTACCCATGCTTAATTGTGGAAGTACTATCCCCGACCACAGGAGCTTTTGACCGAGGGGATAAATTTGCAGACTACCGCACATTAGATACTCTTCAAGAATATGTGTTAATCAATCAAGAAAGGGTAAGTGTAGAGTGTTTCCGTCGCAATGAAGAGGGGCGATGGGTTCTCTATCCCTATGGCGAAGGTGAAGAAGTCTACTTGGCTAGTGTTGATTTTCGATGTGCGATCGCCGCTTTATATGAAGATGTGGCAGGGCTTGTATGATATAACAAATTGCCATTAAGACGAGGGTGCGACCTCTAGAGTAGAGTCCTAGTATCAACTTGTTAAATGCAGCAAGCCTCACAGCCGATTGTTAAAGATTTAGTACTAATTGGGGGCGGTCACAGCCATGCTATTGCCCTAAAAATGTTTGGTATGAAACCGCTACCCGGAGTTCGCATAACTGTAATTACAGAAACTTCAGATACGCCCTATTCTGGAATGCTGCCCGGTTATATAGCAGGCTTCTATAGCTACGATGAATGCCACATTCACCTGGAAGACATAACCGAATTTGCCCAAGCCCAGCTGTTAATTGACCGGGTAATTAATTTAGATCTAGAAAATAACAAGGTTATATGCGCTAACGATCCAGATGTTAAATTCGATATTCTATCAATCAATATTGGCAGTACCCCAGCAACATTATTTGTACCGGGAGCATCACAATACGCAATTCCTGTCAAGCCTGTACAAAAGTTTTTAATACACTGGGAACAGCTGATTGAACGTGTAGCTCAGTTTCCACAAGAATTAATTTGCCTCAGCATAGTGGGCGGGGGGGCTGGTGGTGTGGAACTGGCAATGTCAATGCGTATGCGCCTGCATCAAATGCTCAAAAATGCTCAGATGCCTGTAGAAAACCTACAAATCCATTTATTCCATCGCGGTGCCTTCCTGATGCCGCACTATAACCCCTGGGTGCGCCGTCGCCTGCAAAAAATTCTCACTCAGCAGGGAATTAAGCTGCATTTGGGGGAAACAGTGTGTGAGGTTCAACCCCACAAGGTTAAATGCGAGTCCGGTTTAACGGTGGAATGCGACTGTATCTTTTGGGTAACTGAAGCATCCGCACCTACTTGGCTGAAAACGGCTGGGTTGGCAACGGACTCAAAAGGCTTTATTCAGGTAAGCGACTCTTTGCAATCAGTATCTCACCCTGATGTATTTGCCGTTGGTGATATTGCCACAATGGTGAATCATCCCCGCCCTAAAGCTGGAGTGTTTGCCGTGCGTCAAGGGAAGCCTCTTTTTAAGAACCTGCGGCGGGCTTTAGTGAAAAAGCCGCTTAAGCCGTACAGACCACAGAAGCAATATCTCAGCTTGATTGGTACAGGTGATGAATCTGCGATCGCTTCTTGGGGGGGCTTCGGCTGTCAATCACCGCTGTTGTGGCGCTGGAAAGATCGCATTGATCGGCAGTTTATGGCTCAGTTCAACGAAAATCAGCAACCTTTTGAGCGGTCAGCCCAGCTTGAGTCATCTCTCGGCATACTGAAAGAAGGAGAGCAGTTGCAATCGCTCCCCGCTAAGTCTGTGAAATATAACCAGGAACAATGAAACGTAACTCTAGGTACTCCGACTCTCAACCTTCCGCGCCTAAATCCTCTGCCTCTAAATCCCCATTCAATTACGCCTACCTGGCGATTATAGGTGGCATATTTATTTTGGGTATTGGCTTTGGCATTGCCTTTAGCTCCACAGCGACGCTAAATCCACAAAACGTTGCCTCTCGTGAATTTATTGACCAAAGTGCGCCGAATCCGGAGCTTTGCGTCCAGTTTGGAGCCAGTGCGATGGTAATGGATACCCGCCTATTTGTGACGCTCAACCCCTTTAGTGTCTATATCTCTCAGCCTAGTATGCGTCCAGGGTGTGTGCTGCGTAGCACGAACTGGACTATCTTAGAGCAAAGAAAACTGGTGACATCAGATCAGGTGCGGGAATGTAAGCAGCGGATGAACACCTTTGGCTACACGGGAGTCCTTGAGGGTTCACCTCAGATTAATTGCATCTATCAAAACGACGCCGCCAAGAATTTATTCTCGAATCAACCAGGTGTCGGCGCATCGCCACCGGAAGCTAACAATTTCTAAAGCCCATGATAAGTAGTCAGCTGTGTTCTATTAATATTTAGCGCCCATCCTCGGCAATCTGGACTTGCAAAATTTGACCGGGCTGGATGTTTGTTGGTTGGGGAGCATTCAAAGTAGAAGTAGAATTGGGGGCAATTCGGCTCGACGCTCGCTGCTGGTTGCCGCCCAGTATCTCTGACTGAGCTACCAAGGGAACATTATCCCGACCCAAGATGATCGCTTGGGTAATGAAGCGACTACCGCTACTATCAGTTTCAAAGCGCCCGATTATTGGTGTACCAGATGGAGCCAGGATCTTGCCAGTGCGATCGCGAATCTCTTCGTGTAACAGCAACACTTCCTGTATCGGCTTCTCCACTTGGAGCTTGAGAATATTTTTACCTGGATAGCGTAGTTTAATTAGCGTGCCAGCTGGTAGTAGCACCCTCGAAAAGTTGGAACCAGTGCCGCTACTGGGCAATGTTACGGAGGCTTGTCTAGTATTCGGTAGTGGCTGACCAAATTCAATCACCGAGGCTGTGGGTACAGGTGCCCCTGCTGTTTCTGGTTGCAACACCGGAACATTAATCCTGGGCGCTTGATTAGTCACAAAAATGGCTGGCGGCATTGTATTGGCAGATGCCGATGTGCTGGAAGTTGATGCCTCATTACGATTCAAAGGCGGCACCTTTACCACTGGTGTCTGTGGGGTTGTGAAACTAGCTGGTGGCAGCGTGGTAGGTAAGATTGTCGGCGCTGATGTACTTGAGGTGTTGGGCTTCTCAGTAATTACGGAACGTAGCAACCATCGATTGCCATCCGACTCTGGGGGAAGGAACAGTTGCACTTCTTCCGGAGCCAAAACCACTTGTGGCGATAGCTCCAAGACAATCCGGGTAACATTTCCCTCTAACTGCGTGACTTTAATTAAGCGTACTGAGCCTAAATAAGTTTTTTGCCTTTCAACTCTTCCTAACTGAGTGCGCGGTAAATCTATGACAATACGAGGCGGTTGGGACGCTAGAAAGTAGCGGGGCATCGTAGCTTCATTTAAGTTGATTTCCAACTGATTTGTAGCTGGGTCAAATCGCCAGCTGGTGAGGCTGGCACCTTGAGCAGAGAGCGCTAGGCAGCAGACTGCTACAGCAGTTGAAACACTAGTGAGGCTAAGCGTTTTCACTCCCTTCATACTAGACCAAAATTCCCAAATTGATTTTTGTTTAGACATTGCTTATGACCAGAAGTTGGAACCTAGCTTGGCTCCGGGATACTCATAAGGTGGGAACTTCAAAAATTTTTATCATACTTTTTTGGGGTGAAAACCCTGCCCCTTGCGACCAACTTTGTATTACGATTAGCAATAATAATACGGTACCGTTTTGTGAGTTTGACGCCCAGATCCGCTTTTCAATACTAATCAAGACACAGCGGTTGCTTCATTAATTTCTGCGCTAGGCATCGCAAAATCTTTAAAATTCCCTCACAAAGCAACTGTACTAAGATTACCCATTAATCGCAGGTAAATTACTAACCTCGAAAAAGTGGCATTAGCCAGCAATTGAGTACAGCTAATCCAAAAGATTTATTAATCTGTAGCTTAAATGACACAAATGCGAGCTGGCTTTAAACTATTTTTTCTTAAAAGACAAGGCAATCCGTGGAAATGTATTTCAGTATTTGAGCAGCAAACATAATTGGTAATTTAGATTCCCAATTGCCTCTTTTTAGGGGCAACATTGAACCAGCAAGAGATATTGCTGATGGGTTTGCACCTTATAAAAATACAGGCGTAGGCTGCCGCAGATGTGTATAAAGTGTGCGATAAACTCCTTGCTGGCGATAGCTAGGTTCAATATAAACATCCTGTATCCACCAAAACCAAGCATTTCGCTAATCGGTTCACTCATAAGTAACTAAGGATTAATGTTCTTTTCTTGAGAAACCTCAGTCAATTTTATTAAAAAATCCCCTACCGAAAGGCAGGGGATTTTTTTTAGTTACCTAAAATGCTGGAGTCAGTTAACTACTCGGAGATTAACCGAATTTACCAGCAGTCGAGGCAATCAAGAATGCCGCATAGGTAATGACGTAGCCAGCTGCGAAGTGAGCTAAACCAACGACACGACCTTGGACGATGGACAAAGCAACAGGCTTGTCCTTCCAACGAACTAGGTTCGCCAGCGGAGTACGCTCATGTGCCCAGACTAGAGTTTCAATCAACTCTTGCCAGTAACCACGCCAAGCGATCAGGAACATGAAGCCGGTTGCCCAAACCAGGTGTCCAAAGAGGAACATCCAGGACCAGACAGAAAGGTTATTCATGCCGTAGGGCGTGTAGCCGTTGATCGTCTGAGCGGAGTACAGCCAGAGGTAATCGCGGAACCAGCCCATTAGGTAGGTTGAGGACTCATTGAACTGAGCGACGTTGCCTTGCCAGATACCCAGATGCTTCCAGTGCCAGTAGAAGGTGACCCAACCAAGGGTGTTCAGCATCCAGAATGTGGCGAGGTAGAAGGCATCCCAAGCGGAAAGTTCGCAGGTACCGCCCCGACCAGGACCATCACAAGGGAAGGAATAGCCGAAGTCCTTTTTATCGGGCATCAGCTTGGTGCCACGGGCATCCAACGCACCCTTGACAAGAATCAGGGTGGTGGTGTGCAGACCCAGTGCGATCGCATGGTGAACCAGGAAATCGCCAGGGCCAATTGTCAGGAACAGAGAGTTGGTGGTGTTGTTGATGGCATCCAACCAACCTGGCAACCAGACGTTACCGTAGTTAGGCCAAGCGGTAGTCGCAATACTGTCTGGGTTAGACAGCAGCGTGTTCATGCCGTACAGCACCTTACCTTGAGAAGCCTGGATGAACTGGGCAAACACCGGCTCAACCAAAATTTGCTTCTCAGGTGTTCCGAAGGCAACCACAACGTCGTTGTGGACATACAGACCCAAGGTGTGGAAACCCAGGAATAGAGACACCCAGGAGAGGTGAGAGATGATCGCCTCTTTATGCTTTAACACCCGGTCAAGGACGTTGCCCCTGTTTTGATCGGGATCATAGTCCCGAACCCAGAAGATGCCAGCGTGGGCGAAAGCCCCAACCATTATGAAACCAGCGATGTACTGGTGGTGGGTGTAGAGCGCTGCCTGCGTTGTGAAGTCCTTAGCCATAAAGGCGTAAGGAGGCAACGAGTACATATGCTGCGCCACCAAGGAAGTAATAACTCCTAGAGCTGCCAGGTGTATAGACAACTGGAAGTGCAGAGAGTTGTTATAAGTGTCGTACAACCCTTGGTGAGGCAGGTTGAACTGACCTTCGACCTTGCTGCCAAAGAAGCTTTTGGCATTCAACATGTCTTTGATGCTGTGACCAATGCCCCAGTTCGTCCGGTACATGTGGCCAGCGATGATCAACAAGACTGCGAGTGCAAGGTGGTGGTGAGCCATATCCGTCAGCCACAGGGACTGAGTCTGCGGATGGAAGCCACCCACGAATGTCAGAATTGCCGTTCCTGCCCCTTGAGACGTTCCAAACACGTGCTGAGCCGTATCCGGGTTCTGGGCGTAAACTCCCCAGTTGCCGGTGAAGAACGGACCTAGACCAGCCGGGTGAGGTGGGGTAGTCAGGAAGTTCTCCCAACCCACATGCTGACCGCGAGATTCGGGGATAGCTACGTGAATTAGGTGACCTGCCCAAGCCAAACAGCTGACACCAAATAGACCAGCCAAATGGTGATTCAGGCGAGACTCAGCATTCTTGAACCAAGACAAACTAGGGCTGAACTTGGGCTGTAGGTGTAGCCAACCTGCGAACAGGAATACTGCTGCCAGCAACAGTAGGAACAATGCCCCCGTAAACAGGTCATTGTTTGTCCGCATCCCTTGGGTGTACCACCAGTGGTATACCCCGGAGTAAGCTATGTTCACTGGCCCTGACGCTCCCGCTTGGGTGAATGCGTCCACTGCCGGAGAGCCAAAGTGGGGATCCCAAATCGCGTGGGCGATGGGACGGACATTTAAAGGATCTTTGATCCACTGTTCGAAGTTACCTTGCCAGGCTACGTGGAACAGGAGGCTAGAAGTCCACAGGAAGATGATTGCTACGTGGCCGAAGTGAGAGGCAAAAATCTTTTGGTAAAGATTCTCCTCAGTCATACCATCGTGGCTTTCAAAGTCGTGGGCTGTAGCAATCCCATACCATATCCGACGTGTTGTCGGATCTTGAGCGAGATCCTGGCTAAATTTGGGAAATTTAGTTGCCATAAATTTGACTAACTCCTCCATTTAGCCTCCAGCTATCAGCTAGTAGCGGATCAGATGAATGGCTGACCGCTAACCGCTGATCGCTGAATGCTAGCCTAGTGAAATGATTCGCGCCTCAAAGAACGCCCAGATAGTGACGATTGCGCCCAGAAGGTAGTGAGCTACCCCCACAGCCCGACCGTGAATGATACTCAATGCACGAGGCTGAATGCTTGGTGCAACCTTCAACTTATTGTGAGCCCAAACAATTGACTCAATCAACTCCTGCCAGTAGCCGCGACCGCTGAACAGGAACATCAGGCTAAAGGCAAAAACGAAGTGTCCAGCCAGGAACATCAGACCGTAGGCTGAGAGCGCTGTCCCGTAGGACTGGATTACCTGAGCAGATTGTGCCCATTGGAAATCACGCAACCAACCGTTGATCGTGATGGCGCTCATCGCAAAGTTACCACCGGTGAGATGGTCAACTGTGCCATCGGCAGCTACTGTTCCCCAGACATCGGATTGCATCTTCCAGCTGAAGTGGTAAACCGCGATCGCGATGGTGTTGAACATCCAGAACAGGCCTAGGTATACATGATCCCAACCAGAGAGCATGCAAGTACCACCCCGACCTGGACCGTCGCAGGGGAAACGGAAGCCCAAATTAGCTTTGTCTGGAATCAGACGAGAGTTCCGGGCAAACAGGAAACCCTTCAGCAGAATCAGTACAGTGACATGAATTTGAAAAGCGTGAATATGGTGGATCATAAAGTCCGCCGTACCCAGCGCGATTGGCATCATTGCCACCTTGCCAGCCACAGCGACAACGCCGCCGCCGAAGGCATAGCTAACTGGCTCTAGCGCGTTGGGAGCAGTGGCACCCGGAGCCAAAGTGTGGATGTTTTGCACGAACTGGGCAAACACCGGCTGGAGCTGAATTGCGGTGTCTGAGAACATGTCTTGGGGACGCCCCAAAGCCCGCATGGTGTCATTGTGGACGTACAACCCAAAGCTGTGGAAGCCCAGGAAAATACACACCCAGTTCAGGTGAGAGATAATCGCTTCTCGGTGACGAATCACCCGATCGATCACGTTATTTTGATTTACTGCCGGATCGTAATCCCGCACCATAAAGATGGAAGCATGAGCGGCACCGCCAACGATGCAGAAAGCTCCAATCCACATGTGGTGGGTAAAGATGGACAGCTGCGTGGCATAGTCAACCCCGATGTACGGATACGGAGGCATCGCGTACATGTGGTGAGCCACAATGATAGTAACGGAACCCAGCATGGCTAGGTTAACGGCCAACTGAGCATGCCAAGAAGTCGTGAGGTTTTCGTAGAGACCTTTGTGACCGTCACCTGTGAAGGGGCCTTTGTGGTTCTCTAGAATTTCCTTGATACTGTGACCAATACCCCAGTTTGTCCGGTACATATGACCGGCAATGATGAACAGAACAGCCAGAGCCAAATGATGGTGTGCTGTATCTGTTAGCCACAAGCCACCGTTGACTGGGTTCAAGCCGCCCTTGAATGTAAGGAAGTCGGCATACTGTCCCCAATTTAATGTCCAGAAGGGTGTTAATCCTTGGCTAAAACTAGGGTATAACTCAGCCATCAAGTCACGGTTCAGGATGAACTCGTGGGGCAAAGGAATGTCCCCAGGAGCCACACCAGCATCCAACAGCTTGTTCGTTGGCAGAGCTACGTGAATCTGGTGACCAGCCCAAGAAAGGCATCCCAGACCCAGTAAACCAGCTAAGTGGTGGTTCAGCATCGACTCGGCATTCTGGAACCATTCCAGTTTGGGAGCGCGCTTATGATAGTGGAACCATCCAGCGAACAGCATCAATGCTGCCATTACCAAGCCACCGATGGCAGTGACATAAAGCTGGAATGTGTTTGTAAAACCAGCTGCACGCCAGACATAAAACAGACCAGAGGTGATCTGAATGCCGTGGAAGCCGCCGCCGACATCGGCGTTCAAAATTTGTTGACCGACGATGGGCCATACAACCTGAGCACTGGGTTTAATACCAGTCGGGTTCGTTAGCCAAGCTTCATAGTTGGAGAAGCGAGCGCCATGAAAATACATGCCGCTCAACCAGATGAAAACGACGGCCAGGTGGCCAAAGTGAGCACTGAAGATTTTACGAGAAACGTCTTCGAGGTCACTGGTATGACTGTCGAAATCGTGAGAGAGGGCGTGAAGGTTCCAAATCCAGGTAGTGGTTTTGGGACCTCTAGCAAGTGTGCGATCGAAGTGACCGGGTTTTGCCCACCTTTCAAATGAAGTGGGCGTTGGGTCTTTATCGACTACAACCCTTACTTTTGCCTCTCGCTCCGGAGGACTGATTGTCATGAGGAATCTCCTCTCTAGACAAGGAACGAGAAATATCCCAATTAAATTTGATTTTAATGGGAGGAAAGCCAGTACGGGAATGACTGATTTCCACAATACGATGAAATGTCCGTTTTGAAAGAGTTAATTTCAAAGGAAAACGGAGCCAAAAACCTTTGTTGGTTCCCTCACCCTAAATTCAGGAAAAAGGGCTTCCCAAGCCTCGAAGCAGGTTGTAACAGGAATAAAGCTGCTTGAAGCGGGTTCTTCTGAAAAATTATATGCCTTGCCATACCGGATATTTCGAGACTGTTAACAATAATTCAAAGTCGGTCAAGCATAGATTGAAATTGGCTTTCAGACTCATAGGTGCGTATAAAAAGTCAAGAGAGTGTGACAATAACTTTTAGAAACTTAACAATAACCATTTAGGCATCGCTGCGCTAAAGGCCGAGGGTCGTATTCAAACTCAGCCAAATTTACATCGGCAGGTTCATTGTTTCCGCTATAGTTCCTATGGAGAACTTCAGTTGAGCTTTGATGTTGGTTGCTTAGGAGGGGATTAGCGTGTTGGGCATAATTCGTCGTTGGACGCTTGGGAAAGCGTTAGTTTCGTTTTTAATGGCAACGGTTTTGGTTTTGAGTCTTGCCAGCTGTGGCGATCGCGCTGCTTCCTTGCAAGCTCCCGGTGCCAACCGGGGAGGCAAAACCCAGATGGTCGGGGAAATCTCAGAAGTAGCTCCTCCTGAGGTCATTCAACAGCTGCGTCCGGCTTTGGAAGCTAACCAGCCTCAAGTCACAATATTGAGCCCTCAACAGGACGAAGTTCTCCAAGACACAAAAGTAGCGGTACGATTCCAGGTTCAGGATTTGCCAGTATTCAAAAATCTAGAACTAGAGATGGGTCCCCATCTGCACGTCATTCTGGACAACCAACCCTACATAGCGGTTTATGACAAAGACAAGCCTCTAGTATTTGAAGACTTACCTCCTGGAACTCACACCCTGCGGGTTTTTGCCTCCCGCCCGTGGCATGAAAGCTTCAAAAACGAGGGTGCCTACGCCCAAACAACCTTTCATATTTTTACTAAGACCACAGACAACAACCCTAATCCAACACAACCGCTGTTGACCTACAGCCGCCCCAAAGGCAGCTACGGGGCTGAGCCGATAATGCTTGACTTCTATCTAACCAACGCCCCGTTGCACCTGGTAGCTCAGGAAAATCCTAAAGATGACATTGCTGATTGGCGGATTCGGGTGACTGTTAATAATCAAAGCTTTGTACTTGACAAATGGCAACCTATTTATCTCAAAGGCTTTAAGTCAGGGAAAAACTGGGTGCAGCTGGAATTTATTGATGAACTGGGAAACCCGCTCAAAAATGTTTTTAACGACACGGTGCGTCTTATTACCTACGAACCTAATGGCAAAGACACACTCTCCAAGATGGTACGGGGCGAACTATCAACCGCTGATGTTCGTGGGATTGTAGACCCCAACTACAAGTCACAAAAACCAGCAGCAACACCAATTCCTACCCCAACATCTACGGCAAGCCCAGAACCCTTACCCACGCCTACTTCAAAAGTTGAACCAACACCAGCTGATGAAGCGAAAGTGCCTGAAGTAGAGCTAAAAGAACCAGATGAATCGGTGCCAGCAGAATTAAAACAAACAGAAAAAGGCAAATCAGGCGGCTTCTTGAGTCGCTTCCGACGCCCTAGCGTCAATCCCAGTCCACCGGACACACTACCAGAGGTAGTAGAGACACCAACGCCTGAAGCCGTAGCACCTGAATCACCAGCACCAACGCCGACGCCCACCCCTACTGTTGAAGAAACACCAACGCCTGAAGCCGTAGCACCTAAATCACCAGCACCAACGCCGACGCCCACTCCTACTGTTGAAGAAACACCAACGCCTGAAGCGCCACCAGCACCCCCCCAACAAACAGAAAAAGGCAAATCAGGTGGCTTTTTGAGTCGCTTCCGGCGTTCCCCTGCCTTTCCAAGTTTGGCACCCACCTTGCCAGAGATAGTACCAACTCCAGCGCCTGAACCTGTTGCACCTGAATCACCGATAGCGCCACTAGAGAAGACGCCAACTACTATGCCACTCCAACGAACACCAACGTCTGAACAAGCTGGTGAAGTTCTAGAAAATTCAAATCAGGAACTGTCAGCACCAAAATCTACTTCAAGCCCCAGATTTCGCATCATCCAAACCACTGCTGAGTCACAGATTCCCAGCCGCTTTATCCAGAAATCTGCATCGGCGACACTGACACCAAAATCCGTAGATACCTCTGAGAAACCAGCAGATTCAGATAAATTACTCTCTGTTGAGTCAGAGGCAGGAATAACGCCTTAGTTTCACTAAGTTGATATCTTCCCCTACTAAATGCGTAGCATGATAGTGGGGGATTTCCAGCTGAAACTGTTTTCCAATTCAACAAGACAACTTAAAAGATCGTTATCGGCTTAAGGATGTGTCGAGTGGGTAACGGGGGACAAAGCGATAGACGCAGACAAACTTCCAAATAGTTAAATTAGGTGCATCGCCCTTTTGTAAATCCGCAGTTTGAGCTGTCAAGCTCGCGTCTACCCACCAGCGCCCCAAGATGTTCGTGGCGCTGTGGTTTCAGCCTATAGAAGCATTTAAACTTGAATTAGTTGTTTAATACCCAGCAGGTAATGGGTAGCAGAAAGTAAGTCGCTGTAGATGTGAGTCGGTTGAAATTTCTTTAGCCTATAGCAACTGCGAATACCACAGGTAAGGGCAATCGTGGGAATTCCCCATGCTTGTCCTGCTAGGATATCGGCTTCAGTATCGCCTACCATCCAAGCTGAGGCTGAACACGAATCTGGCAGAGGTTGTTCTGCGATCGCTTTTGCTAAAAGTTGTGTTTTCACTTCCGCGTAATTTTGATAAGCGGCGTTAGCTTCCTGAGTTCCATAAATGCCACTAAACAGGCGCGCCAAACCGTAATTTTGCAATATCTGTGTGGCTTCGTCTTGACAGCGCAACGTTACCAATACTAGCCGGACTCCCTGAGAATGTAGCAACGCCAATGCCCAGCTAACGCCTGGTTGCATTTTATCTTTTTCTAACAGGGCAGGCTGATTTACTATCTGAGTCACGTACCCCAAAAAGACATCAATCTGTTCTCCTTGCAAACCTGAGCGCATGGCAATTTCTATATCTGGAACGCGGTCTTGCTTCATTTGCCAGAACATCTGTTTGCTCAGTACCTGGATGGGCAAGTTGACGCTTTGGGCACAGTACGATGCCTGAGTATCAGCCAGTGCCAGTCTGTAGGTGCTGTAGTAGCGCTCTGAGACATCAACGATAGGGCCGTCAAAGTCACAGAATACAGTCAGGTGTTGGGGAAAGGAGGCCGCAGTGCCTGTCATAAACTGTTACCTACATCCGCCTTTTTTAAATGTTTCTTTACATTAACAGTTACAACATAAGTTGTCAGGGAGTTGAGAGCGAATTTTATATTAGAAAAAGCTATAGGTAGAGAAAGCTTCTCTGCAAAGAGTTGACAAAGGCTTATATCCCGGACTGTTGAGGTTGCAGCTAGACGATGGTTTAAGGCTCAATCGCGTCTAAGGTTGCACAAGCTACATGTCAGAGCAATCGCCCTTCGCGTGGGCGTAGCGTGTATTGCGGAGCAACGTATAGTCCCTACTCCCAATACTTCTAGGTGAACTTCTCCCCTCCAACCCCTCTTTTGCTCTTCCCTGACATATCTGCTGTAACCCATATCTGGTTTACGAGGGCGGCGGGAAAGCCTCATCCCTTCATGGGTGAGGATGCTTATCCGTCCGCCGTCGTTAATCGTTAGTCGTTCGTCGTAAATAACAACTATCAACTAACCACTATCCACTATGAACTAACTGAATCTCTGCTCCTTGTGGGCAGAGTATTCAACAGCAGGTGTAAGCAATTAACAAGTACGACACTGCCGTGCCCCCTACTGTAGCAACGCTACTGCTAGAGTAGGTTGGCTATGCCCTGATTGATTAAACTCAGGGGTAGGCAGCAACCTTACCAAGTTTATGGAAAACTTTCCCGTAGACGCTCCACAGGACGCATCGAAGCAGGAGTCAACATTCTCCTCCTTCGACCGCGCTATGATGCAGCGGTGCATTGAACTCGCCCGCCGCGCACTAGGACAGACAGCACCTAATCCCCTGGTAGGTTCTGTTATCGTTCAAGATGGGCAGATTGTGGGGGAAGGGTTTCACCCCGGTGCTGGTAATCCCCATGCCGAAGTTTTTGCATTGCAAGACGCCGGTGAACGGGCAAATAAAGCCACAGTCTACGTTAATCTTGAGCCGTGCAATCACTACGGACGCACCCCTCCCTGTTCAGAAGCGTTAATTACCGCTGGGGTATCTAAAGTAGTGGTGGGTATGGTAGATCCCGATCCGCGAGTATCTGGCGGTGGCATAGCTCGATTACGGCAAGCTGGGATTGAAGTTGTGGTGGGCGTAGAAGAGTCAGCCTGCCGTAAGCTAAATGAAGCTTTTATCCATCGCATTCTCTACCATCGACCTTTTGGTATTTTGAAATATGCTATGACTTTGGATGGCAAGATTGCCACCACTACAGGTCATAGCGCCTGGGTAACTAGCACTGGTGCCCGTCATGAAGTACATCAGCTGCGGGCTGCTTGCGATGCTGTAATTGTTGGTGGGAATACGGTGCGTTTAGACAATCCTCAACTTACCAGCCATCAAACATACGCCCACAATCCTTTGCGTGTGGTCATGAGTCGCACGCTCGATTTGCCGCTAGATGCCTATCTCTGGCGAACATCAGATGCTCCTACATTGGTATTGACAGAGGTTGGTTCCTCTCCAGATTTACAGCAGCAACTACTGAAAAATCAGGTTGAATTGGTAGAGTTGACGCCGTTAACACCTGCAAAAGTGATGGCGTACTTATACGACCGAGGCTTACTCTCGGTACTCTGGGAATGTGGCGGTACATTAGCTGCAAGAGCGATCGCAGAAGGAGCGGTGCAAAAAGTTCTTGCCTTTATTGCTCCCAAAATTGTTGGTGGCAGGTTAGCCCCCTCACCTGTGGGAGATTTGGGGTTGGCTACTATGACAGATGCACTAGCCCTAGAACGAGTCACCTGGCGGTCTGTGGGTTCAGATTGTCTGGTGGAAGGTTATTTGCCATCCCTACCACCGTCAATCATCTGAATACTGCTTTGCCATCCAAAGAATATCTATTGAGGAAGTAGAGAAGCTTGGAAGCTAAGCCGTGAACTTTAATTTCCAATCGAGCCGTCAACGACTTGAACTTTAAGATCACACTAAAAACATGCTCACAATAGTATTTGGCAGGCTATTAGTCGGCAGTCTCAATCTACAGGAAGTGCTAGGGAATAGAGGGCTACAATGGCTGCATGTCATTATTGGTCAGCAAAACGAAGAGGAGGAGGAAGAGATCTTGACCAGCTTTGAACCGACGGAGGACATCTGTACAGCAGAGCCGCAAATACAAAATGCTCCCGCTATACAGTTGTCTACAGACCCACGTTTGTCCGGCTGTGAATTTAAGATTGTGCGGGCAAAAGGTAATTTGTTCCGCGACCCAGCAATTTTTCAACAGTTGTGTGAAGAAGAGGCAGAAGCTGGTTGGATGTTGCTAGAAAAACTTGATGACCGACGGGTGCGCTTCAAGCGGCCTGTAGCTTTGCGTGATGTCATTAATCCAGAGTTTCTGGAATTCGATCCCTATCGATGCTACTACGGTACGTCGTGGATGTCTTTGAAGTTGCTGGGCGCGATCGCGGCTGTTTTGACCCTGGTTGTACCAGCTTATTTAGGCTATACCTTTGTCTCAAGTCTACTAGCACATGTGCCAGGGCGATCGCTGGAGCTACCCTCTCAGCAGCCACCTTTACGAGAACAGCCACCTACGCCATAGGGCTATCAGCTTTTAGGGCTTATAGAGTGGTTAACACTTGTTTCAATATTAGTAAATCAAAAAGAGGTAAGATATGTTGAATTTTTTTCTAAGCACCCTCGTTGGGTTGAATCCCTTAGGCTTTACTAATTTGCTGGCTCAGACTCCAGTTAATACAACTGTTACTACAGCTGTTCCCATAAGCTGTATAAAAGTTTTCGGGAATAACCCGGTTTTTTTTGAAGAAAATATATCTATAGGTAGGAAATTTGAACGGGCTATTTGGAGCCTCAAAGCTTCTCCCAATTTTTACCATACCTTTACATGTAATCTCGAAAATACTAATTTAAGATCTTTGGATGGGACTTTTGCTATTGCGGATACTTCGACACTTCCTCAGGCTCAGGTTTCTTTCTATTTAGATGGGGCGTTGGCTCAAACTATTGAAGTTTCCGGAGGTCAAGTAGCTGCTTTTTCTTTAGATCTTACCAATCATACCGATTTGGCAGTTGAATATAGATTTGCTCATGGTGGTAGCTATAATTATTTGCACACTTTGCAATGGGATTTTAAATAATTATAGAAACTACCCTTGACCAGCTTGGCAGAGATAACTCGCAACTCCTAACCAGAGAAACTCTAGGGACAGAGGAAAAATTAATATTCCTCATCTCCTCTGCTCTGTTATAGCAATCCTTCAGTTAGCTTTTAGCAAACATACAGTTATAGCAGTAGTTCTAGGTGCATGGGGGTGAGGTTGATTGTCAAGCACCCTTATGGCAACTGCTATACATTTTTTAGCTGGTGGGTAACTTTTGTTATTATGCCCCGCCCTAAGTAGGCAATGCCTTGAGCAGAAAAGGATTTCCCCGCAGTTACGTTACACCCACCCGGGGTGAGAAACTACTCTAGCTGAAGTTGCTACTCTGGAAACAGACAAATATGGGTTACACCAGAGACAGAACAATGAGCCGAGATAAAGCAAACGCGATCGCCAGTGAATTGAAAACTCAAGCCATTATTTTAGGCGGATTCATCGTCATTATCTGGATATTAGAGATTGTAGATCTGCTCTGGGGAGGGAGGCTCAACGCCTATGGTATCCGCCCCCGCAGTATCATTGGGCTGCGCGGCATATTGTTTGCGCCCTTTCTGCATAGAGATTTTGGTCACCTAATCGCCAACACTATACCTTTCCTCACCCTAGGTTGGTTGATCATGTTGCGAGAAACCAGGGACTTTTTTGTTGTCACAGCTGTGACAATATTCATTAGTGGTTTTGGTGTATGGCTCTTTGGCGCACCAAACACGATTCACATTGGTGCCAGTGGCGTTATATTTGGGTATCTAGGTTTTCTGCTTCTACGTGGCTACTTTGAGCGCAGCGTAGTATCAATTTTGTTATCGTTAATAGTCGGCTTCCTTTATGGGGGCGTTATTTGGGGTGTTTTACCATCCCAACCCGGAATATCCTGGGAGGGACATTTGTTTGGCTTTCTGGGCGGCGTACTAGCTGCACGCCTCTTGGCGCGTCGAAAGCGGAGTAAATAGCTAATGCTTTAGGGGGAAAGTAAGAGTTTATATGCGGCGTACACTGTTAAATTAGGTATAAAGACTAACCCGTAATATAAACGCCTTCATGCACCTCTGCACACAAGCAAAAAATAATTGGATATGTATCCCCTGAATCCTGAAGAAGATGATTTTCTTGTGCCAGGACACCGCCGGAACCAAAACTTTGGTGAGCGGCTGCGTCAATTCCACAATGAGTTTGACAGCAGCATCCGTGCCATTTTGCGCGACTGCCTATTTCGAGAGGTCAATGAACAAAATACCCTAACATTACAGATTCTTTGCCCGAATCAAGCAGTGCAAAAACGCTTGATCCAGAAGCGGCAAAAAATTGGTAATGAGATTCGCTGGATCTGGTCGGAAAACGTTGATCAGTTCGCACTATGTGTGGATAAAGAGGGGCTACAGTGCCGGGTATTTTCCCTCAAAAACTATCTAATTGATTAACAATCTCACACGCTTTCCCTTATAGCTAGGGCTGGAAACTATTTTTTAGGGCTTTATAGAGGTAGCATTATAATAAAACCTAACCTAAAAAACTTATGCCGAAAAAGCAGAAATTTCCCTATTTACTGGGTTCAAAATGGACATCTCATCAGAAAATGTGGGGCTGGAGGCACTTTCAGGTAATTACACGCAAAAATGAAGGCAAGTGGGTATTTGCGGAAATGGTTGCGTCCTGCGATTCTAATGTACGTTTTTGGATAAACGCCCGATTGCTAAAAGACCGCTCCCAGTGGCAAGCTGGTTGGCAATCTTTGCAGGAAATGGAAGAAACTCATAACCTTGCTTTAGACGCTTGAAACCCTCGCTGAAACACAGCATAATCTTGCTCCGGAAATGATTCTAAACAGGCGGCGATGGCGCGTTTTAGTAAGTACTATCCGGTATACACCTAGGCATTACAATTCGGCACCCATTATTACAAATTCACTTCCAAGTCGTTGCTACCTAAAGAAATTCCCGTTTTTTTTGTTGTTGTGGCTTTGTTGGGCATGGCTTTAATTAATATGCTTAACTTTCACCCTTAAAACTAGTGCTTTTATCCCTCCTTCTAACAAGTAGAAGGTTAAAGAGAATAGATAGCTGCAAATTATAAGTTTTCGGTATTTGCAGCAATTTTACTGAATTTTTAAGTTATTTTCTTCCAACTATTGTAGAGACGTTTTGCCGGAACGTCTTTACTAACGGGCGGCAGAAATTTTGCCCCCCATTGAAACACGGGCTAAGAACCGTCGCCTCTTTTTTGTCCCCCTTGTGCGTAAAGCAAAATGGCGGAGTCGTTCAGTAGTTGAGCAATGTCTAGTTGCTACGTCATCGGTAGGGCTAGAACTTGATAATATGACTACGAGTTGAGCCTTATTCAACTTTTCATTTCCTATTCTGGCAAATGTTCGGATATAGCCTTTAAATGCCTCGTCTAGCAACCAAAATTGAAGCAATTCTCTACTTAAAGGGGCAACCCCTCGACCTGGCGGCGATTGCCGAGTATGCAGGGTGCGATCGCGAAGATGCAGAAGTTGCCCTGATTGAGCTTATGGCAGACTATGCCCACCGGGATAGTGCCTTAGAAGTAGTCGAAACCCCGGCTGGCTATAGCTTGCAACTAAGAGTATCTTTTCAAAACTTGATTCAGACAATGATTCCAGCAGAGTTGGGCACTGGCGCGCTAAGAACCTTAGCTGCGATCGCCCTCAAAGGTCCGCTAGCTCAAACCGACTTGATCGATCTGCGCGGTAGCGGTGCCTATCAGCACGTCCAGGAACTTGTAGAGTTGGGTTTTATCCGTAAACGTAGGCAAGTCGGTGCTAGATCCTACTGGTTACAAGTTACAGACAAATTTCACCAAAGATTTGAATTGGATCAACTTCTGCCACCGCTGGAGCAAAACTCCTAAACTGCTCAGGATAAGCTTAAAATAATTATCACTTAGACCAAAGGGTGTAAGTCACCTCTGGTCACGATCGTTTAGAGTAGAAACTAAGCAAGTCAATCCCCAGAGTCCAAATGGCATTTAACCCTGACTTTCCCCATTCACACACTGAAGAAGCACAATTCAACCAACTTTTAAAATATCTTCAACATCAACCACCTGAGGTTTTAGAGCGGGTCGCTAAATCTGCCAGCCCTCAAATTAAACAAATCATTTCCCATAACGTGCAAGGACTGGTGGGAATGCTGCCATCAGAAAATTTTAACGTGCAAATTACGACAGATCGGGACAATTTAGCGGGTATGCTCGCCTCAGCCATGATGACTGGCTATTTCTTGCGCCAGATGGAACAACGCATGGAGCTGGAGGAAAAGTTTACTGGTTCGCTTTCCCTGCATCGCGAACCCGCTAGTGGTGAAAAATCAGATTCATCCTCGCGAATCGACCAGTAAATATAGTCGTAATGCCTATCGCGACCAAACTCAATACATAATAAAAAACTATAGCTGCGGCAACAGGCGACTAGCGGTCGTCATTGATTCTGTATGGAGGTTGCCAGCACTTTGATGTGAGTTAAGCGATTTAGAAGATTAAAATCGCCCACTTCAACCTTACATAGAACTCACTAGCCGCCAGCAGCGAAGGCGAGCATAATGAAAAATGAAAGTAAAAGACCAGGAGTGAGTAGCGACACTAACATCAACAAATCGTGCGTGGTCATAAAGCTTAACCTCCTAAAATTTTAGCTTTGAAATTACCTTGCTACGGCGGTAATTCCCGTAAAATGAACAATTTATTTCAAATTGCTTCCTGGTTCATTCTAATCTATGGTTCCGTTGTTGTGCTGGGCGGAGTTGTCGGTTACGTCAAAGCAAAAAGCCAAGTGTCGCTGCTGATGGTTTTGGCAAGCGGGATAGCACTGCTTGCAGCTTGGTTAATTTGTGGGAAGACTCCTCTGACAGGGCTAGGGCTGGCAAATCTGGTGGCGTTGGTTCTCCTTGTTGTCTTTGTGATTCGTTTTGTCCGCACCCGCGCCTTCATGCCCGCAGGATTGAGATGCTTTTCTCTGGTGCAGCAACGGTGCTGTTTACGCTAGGTTTGGTTACTATTAGCGCTTCTCCTAAATAAGCTACTGCTACGTATTAATTGCATTACCCTCGCCACGCCTGTACTCTATCTTCTACAAGAGAATACTCTAATTCCCTCACGTATGCTGCTCTTAACTTAGCCTCATCTTCGGGAGCTTGCCAAACATGGTAATGCAAGTGTGATCGCAGATCTGCTAAACCAGTCACTACAGCACAAGGACATAACGAGAGATGCGAGCTTTTAACCGCTCTCTCAAAGTTGCAATTATCTTTATTGGTATAGACATCTCTGCTGTGTTAAACAATCTAGACAATACTTTTACCGAAAATTTACTGAGTTTAGCAATCGGTACTTTTTCAATTTTACTGCTTAATACTTATCTACGGGATAGTAAACAGATGGTGGATGAAATGCAGCAATCCAAAATAAATTCCCCGACTTCAAAAAATAAGTAGTTTAAATTATATTTCCCCTAGTTAGTAGGCTGATTCACATAAAAATTATCTTCAATACCTTGCATAGCAAATACAAAAAAATCGAATTTATGGGCTGACAACGTGCCTCTAAAGATTGGCAGTGGACGAACCTAATGGATGAGCGATCGCTACTACCCCTTAGTACAGGTAAGGGCTACCGGATTTTTTTGTAAAAATAGTAACAGATTAACTTAATGCCAGGATCATTCTTCAGGTAGATGAATTTAATTCCTAATTACATTCTTCAGATGGAAGTTGAGTTAAGCAAAAGCCTTTATCTTGAATAAAAGCTTTGAAATAAAATTTTTGGGGTGAATTGCAATTTAGCCATAAACCAATTTATCAAATTACCCAACTTACATGCAGAGCAACATAGTTAGATCCCAAAACAATGATTCTGAGGCAATGATTACACTAGAAAATCAACTAACACTTACAAACTACTATGAAGCTGAGCAGCAATTTATACAACTGCTCGAATTGGAAGATTTAGACAAGAAAGTCACTGCACAGCCTGAGCTGGCAAGCTACTTTGAGAAGGCGGTAAGCGAAGCCATATTGAAAGCTTTCGCAGTGGATATTAATGATGATACGGCACACCGCTTTTTACAGCGCGTGCTTTATCGTATCAATCGGCTAAAGCTATTTTGGTACGACGATCTGCGACGCTACACCAACGAGCGCTCAGCCTACTTGAGAATTATACGTGACCAAATTGAGTCAGCTTGGCAAGAATGGGAACTGGCACAAGTTGATGTGGCAGCGCTTCAAACAGCGGATGTTAGGCAGGGGTTGATTGACAGAGTAGCAGTTGATGTCGATCCCCCTATCTCAGATGATGGTTTGTTTATTCGGGATCAAGTGACTGAGGCAGGTTACCGCCGCTTAATGGCGATCGCCTCACTTGATGGGTTAGTAGAAGCAAGCCAGCTTTCCCGTACTTTAGGGGGTGTCAGTAACGAAGTGCATGCAGTGCTGACGCGGTTATTGCTGGAGGAATACGGGGGTGGTCGTCTTGGTCGCAAACACTCTTCTTATTTCACGACCATGCTTGTCGAGTTGGGAATGCAGACTGAACCAGAGGCATACTTTGATTTAGTGCCTTGGGAACTGCTGGCAGTCATTAACCATAGCTTCCTACTCACCGAGCGTAAGCGCTTTTTTCTACGCTACATCGGCGGACTACTCTACGGAGAGCTTTCCGTACCTGCGGCTTTTCGTAACTACCAAGCAGCAGGCGAGCGACTAGGCCTATCACCGGCGGGAATGGCTTATTGGAACTTGCACATTAAGGTCGACGAACTACACGGTCGCTGGATGTTGGATGATGCTGCCCTGCCACTCGTGACGCAATACCCTGCTGATGCGTGGGAACTCTTGCTAGGGTATGACCAGCAACGACTGATGAGCGATCGCGCTGGTGCAGCTGTAACGCGATCGGTACGCGAGGCTGAGGAAGCAGCATCCAAATAGTTCAATATAAATTTCCAAAACCTCTCAAAGCTTTTCTGAAGCAGATTTTGGGGGGTTTATTTCTATAGCCGTCGCCATAATATTTAGGACAACCGACACGAGGCCCTATGCACGCTATGAGTCGCTATAACTGCCAATCTTGCGAGTTTGCTAAAAGTTAATTGCTAAAAGCTATATCTACAAATTGCCAAAGTAAACGCTAGAGTTGAAGGAATCTGTGTTTATCACTCTGCTTGGAGGAGTGGTGCCGCCATGACGACTGCTTCTGCTTCCTCACAGACTGGCAACTTCTGGAACTTTGATTTTACTGCCCCCGCGCCGCACCAGGATGCTGACTTACTCAAGCAACTGAGCTTTATTCCAGGGTTGCAGGAAATCCTCATGCTGCGTCAGGTTCACGCTTTGGAACACGCAACAGTTTGGGTTCTCAGCGACGCCGCTAACTTTCTTGGTTACAGTCGTTCTCCAACTGCCCCCCAGCTAGACAACGAGCAGCTAGGCGGTCTTTCTACTGACCAGGGATTCTACCTATATGGTCAGGTGAACGCTGCCCAATTACAGCGTGCAGTTCGCATTGCTCTCCAGCGCCTCACGAATGGAGAATGGCATCTGGCGGTACATCCCCGCTGCGGCACGAATTTATCAGTCGGGATACTCTTGACAGCTGGATTGGTATTGAGTACCTATCTAATCTTGCCTCGCAGTCCCATTGAACAAATCTTCGGTTTGGGCTTGGCTGCTACTGCTGCCACCCATTTAACGCCCGACTTAGGTAGCCTTGCCCAGCGCTACCTGACAACCTCGATTCCCTTCAACCTAGCCATTGAAGATATTACTGTAAAGCCTGATATTTGGGGGCGTTCAGCGTATTTCGTCCGGGTGCTGTGGCAGGATCTGCAATAAAACTTAAAGATTGGACGGCTCAGAGAGTCCAGATCGAGTAGTAACCTGAAGCTAAATAACGTCAAGGAAAAAACACTTATGGTACAACGTGGTTCAAAAGTACAAATTCTTAGGAAAGAATCCTTCTGGTTTCAGGATACGGGAACAGTCGCCTCTATCGACCAGAGCGGCATCGCCTACCCGGTGATTGTACGCTTCAATAGCGTTAACTACGCAGGCGTCAATACCAACAACTTTGCTGCGGATGAAGTGAAAGAGATTGAAGCGCCCAAGGCAAAGACGAAAGCAACGGCGGCAACTTCTGGTCAAAACCAAACCCCCATTGATGAGCGTGCCCGCACGACAGGTCAGGGTAGCCCGAAACCGAGTGGGAAAGCGAGTGCAGCACCAGAGTCTGGAGAGGCTAAGGAGCGTGTACAAGGCGCACCAAACCAAGGAACCGACTCTCGTTAAGTTGTGCCGGAACTGCCTGAAGTTGAAACAGTTCGCCGGGGTCTAAATAAATTGACCCTAGGTGAGGAAATTCGGGGTGGGGATGTATTGCTACCACGTGCGATCGCCCACCCTCTTTCTGTTGAAGATTTTTTGGCTGGGATACAAGGGACAGCGATCGCCCACTGGTATCGGCACGGCAAATATTTACTCGCCAAGCTGGTAGAACCAACTCATACATCGCCTCAAACAGCGCCACCCGCCGGTTGGCTAGGTGTACACCTGCGGATGACGGGTCAGCTTCTGTGGCTTGTTTCCACCCCAATCAGGGACTCCAGCTTAGCCGTTGCAGAGAGGGAGAACATTAATCCACAGGAAACATTACAGAAGCACACGCGAGTGCGACTGTTCTTTAAAAACGGTGACGAGTTGCGCTTCGTAGATCAACGCACGTTCGGCCAGATGTGGTGGGTACCACCAACAATGTCACCGTCAACCGCGATCACAGGACTAAAAAGACTTGGCCCAGACCCTTTTTCAGAGCAATTTAGCCTTGAGTACCTAGCTGGGCAACTGCAAAATCGTCGCCGTGCCATTAAAACTAGCCTCCTGGATCAGGCGCTTGTTGCTGGATTGGGTAATATCTACGCTGATGAAGTTTTGTTTGTCGCAGGCATCCTACCGACAACTCCGTGTACTGACCTGAACTTAGAGCAGATTGGGCGTATGCGGGCAGCTATTATTCAGGTTTTGCAAGCTGCTATCGACGCTGGTGGAACCACCTTTAGTAACTTTCTGAATGTGCAGGGCGTAAATGGTAACTATGGCGGGATAGCTTGGGTTTATAACCGCGCTGGAGAACCTTGCCGCGTATGTAGCACACCAATTCAGCGTCTTAAATTAGCAGGGCGATCTGCCCACTTTTGCCCACAGTGTCAACGTTAGTAGCTTGTTGTTAAGTATTAATTATTACAAAATACGCTATCAAACCTCTAGTATTTCGATACCCTTTTAGGCAGATGAATTAACCTCTTAATTTGAGCCAAGGTTGTTGAGGAACCTAGTGGAGGATAAAGTTATGGCGGACAGTGGAAATTCACAAGTTATCAGCAATCTTGAGTACGATTTGCTGACAGTATTGCAAAATAAAGCTGAAGCGCTTAAGGCATATGAAATTTACATCAAAGATGCCCAGGAAGTAGGATCTCAGCCTTGTGTAGACCTGTTCCAGAAATTGCACCAGGCAGATATGCAGCA
>JAESFH010000119.1_pt1 | contig 62838 bp, 69 predicted proteins | sample 9269381 | NCBI WGS metagenome assembly JAESFH01 (sample SAMN14504062, study PRJNA617094) | algae metagenome | isolation source: Aphanothece sp. CMT-3BRIN-NPC111 and co-occurring heterotrophs from well... | place: USA: Clark Mountains Wilderness, California | collected 2010-04-18
GTCTTCTCCATCTGACGCTTGACGCGGGTCCGGATCCGCTTCTCGACCTGGAGGACGGAGATCTCGCTCTCCATCAGGCCGAGAACCTTCTCGAGCCGCTGGGCCACGGTGGGGATCTCGAGGATCGCCTGCTTGTCCGCGATCTTGATCGCCAGGTGCGAGGCGATCGTGTCGGCGAGCTTGGCGGGCTCCTCGATCTGGGTTACCGCCGAGACGACCTCGGGCGAGACCTTCTTGTTGAGCTTCACGTAGTTCTCAAACTCGGAGATCACCGAGCGGGCGAGCGCCTCCGCCTCGATTTGGTCGCCGAGCGAGTCGGGGAGAACCTCGGCCTCCGCCTCGTAGAACTCGTCCGTGCGGGTGTAGCCCCGGACGGCCGCGCGGCTGCCGCCCTCGACCAGCACCTTGACGGTGCCGTCGGGCAGCTTCAGGAGCTGGAGCACGCTCGCCAGGGTGCCGACCTTATAGATCGCGTCCGTGGTGGGATCGTCGTCCGTGGCGTCGATCTGGGTCGCCAGCAGGATGTGACGGTCGGCCTTCACGACCTCCTCGAGCGCGCGGATGGACTTCTCGCGGCCGACGAAGAGCGGCACGATCATATGCGGGAAGACCACGATATCGCGCAGGGGCAGGACCGCGTAGGTTCCGGTCGAGCCCGGGACGAGGGGCTGGCGTGGCTTAGATTGTGTCATGGAATGACATCCTTTCGGCAGCGTTCGCAGGAACCCCTCGGGGAGAGCAGGTCTGCGAACGAGACACCGGTACGCTCAGGCTGTTCTTGTTCGCTGCGCCCGGTCCGCGGAGCCGCTCCTCGGAGGTGAGCGAGCGGTCGCCGCGTAAGAGATAAGTGGCGAGGCGGAGGGGCTCTTTCAAGCCGGATCCGCCGCGCCAAGGGTCACTCAGGGCCGGCCTCAGCCCCTCCGGAGCGGCCTCGCAACGCCCTGGAGCCAGACCTGCGGCACCCTCGCCTCAGGCGCTGGCGCTCGCCGTCTGGTCGGCCCGGTCGCCGTGGATGAAGAGCGGCTTGGCCTTGCCCTCCACGACCTCGGGCCCGATCACCACCTGCTCGACGGAGTCGAGACCCGGCAGGTCGTACATGGTGTCGAGCAGGATCGCCTCCATGATGGAGCGCAGGCCGCGGGCGCCGGTTTTACGCTCGATCGCCTTGCGGGCGATCATGCTCACGGCCTCGTCCTGGAACGTGAGGTTCACGTTCTCCATCTCGAACAGGCGCTGGTACTGCTTGACCAGGGCGTTCTTGGGCTCCTGCAGGATCTTCTTGAGCGCGCTCTCGTCGAGGTCCTCGAGGGTCGCCAGGACCGGGAGACGGCCGACGAACTCCGGGATGAGGCCGAACTTGAGCAGATCCTCGGGCTCGACCTGCCGGAAGATCTCGCCGGTGCGGCGGTCGTCCGGGGCCTGGACCGTGGCGCCGAAGCCGATCGAGGTGCCCTTGCCGCGGGCCGCGATGATCCGCTCGAGCCCCGCGAAGGCGCCGCCGCAGATGAACAGGATGTTCGTGGTGTCGACCTGGAGGAACTCCTGCTGCGGGTGCTTGCGGCCGCCCTGGGGAGGCACGGAGGCGACGGTGCCCTCCATGATCTTCAGAAGCGCCTGCTGCACGCCCTCGCCCGAGACGTCCCGGGTGATCGACGGGTTGTCGGACTTGCGGGAGATCTTGTCGATCTCGTCGATGTAGACGATGCCGCGCTGCGCCCGCTCGACGTTGTAGTCGGAGGCCTGGAGCAGCTTCAGGATGATGTTCTCCACGTCCTCGCCGACATAGCCGGCTTCCGTGAGGGTCGTGGCGTCCGCCATGGTGAACGGAACGTCTAGGATCCGGGCGAGCGTCTGGGCAAGCAGGGTCTTGCCCGAGCCGGTCGGCCCGATCAGCAGGATGTTGGACTTGGCGAGCTCGACGTCGTTGTGCTTCGTCGCGTGCGCCAGGCGCTTGTAGTGGTTGTGCACCGCAACCGACAGGACCTTCTTGGCGTGGTCCTGGCCGATGACGTAATCGTCGAGAACGCGCCGGATCTCCTTCGGGGTGGGAACCCCGTCGCGGGACTTCACGAGGGAGGATTTCGACTCCTCGCGGATGATGTCCATGCACAGCTCGACGCATTCATCGCAGATGAAAACGGTCGGGCCGGCGATCAGCTTGCGCACCTCGTGCTGGCTCTTACCGCAGAACGAGCAGTAGAGCGTGCTCTTGGAGTCGTTGCCGCCAGCCTTGCTCATGGTCTTTCTCCAATCAGGCCCGGGGCTGAAGACGGTGCAAGCCCAGGACCACTCTCACCAAACATAGGAGCGTCAGGCCTACCAAAAGGTTCCGACGCCCGGATTCGAACGCGACAGGTTGGCCCCATGCCCGAATCCCATGCAATCACGCGGGGTCCGCGTGATCAATAGAAACGGGTCCGGACGCCAAAAAGACGCAGGACGGGACAACTTGTCCCCAGGTTGCCCGGAAAAGGGTAAAGGCTCCGCCGCATCAGGCCTGCTGAGCCGGCTCCGGCCGCTTCACGAGCACTTGATCGATGAGCCCGAACTCCTTCGCGGCATCGGCGGTCATGAAGTTGTCGCGCTCCAGGGCCTGCTCGATCGTCGCGTAGTCGCGGCCGGTGTGCTTGACGTAGATCTCGTTCAGGCGCCGCTTGAGGCTCTCGACCTCGCGGGCATGGATCAGGATGTCGGTGACCTGGCCCTGGTAGCCGCCGGAGGGCTGGTGGACCATGATCCGGGCGTTCGACAGGGCGAAGCGCTGGCCCGTGGCGCCGGCGGTCAGGAGGAGCGAGCCCATGGAGGCGGCCTGGCCGACGCATAGGGTCGAGACCGGGCAGCGGATGAACTGCATGGTGTCGTAGATCGAGAGCCCCGAGGTCACCACCCCGCCTGGGGAGTTGATATAGAAGGAGATTTCCTTCTTGGGGTTCTCGGCTTCCAGGAAGAGAAGCTGCGCCACGATCAGCGAGGCGGAATAGTCTTCGACGGGGCCCGTGAGGAAGATGATCCGCTCGCGCAGCAGGCGGGAATAGATGTCGAAAGCCCGCTCGCCGCGGTTCGACTGCTCGACCACCATGGGAACGAGCGTATTGTTATAGACCTCGATCGGATCTCTCATCGTCTCACTCTGCTCCTGAGATCGGCCGCGCGGGAAGCGCGGCCGAGAAGAAAAGGGCCAGCGAGACGCCTTGTGAAGAGCGCTGCTCGCCCGCTTATGCGCCCGCTTCGGCCTCGGCGGCGCCGGCGGACCCGGCCTCCTCCGCCTCATCGGCGAAGAGAGCCTCCTTGGTGACCGTCTGGTCCACCACCTTCACCTGACCCAGGATGTGGTCGACGACCTTCTCCTCGAACAGGGGAGCGCGGATCTCGGCGAGCGCCTGGGGGTTCTGGCGGTAGAAATCCCAGACCTGCTTTTCCTGGCCGGGGAACTGACGGGCCCGCTCGACGAGAGCCTGCGAGACCTCGTCGTCGGATACCTTGATATCGGCCTTCTCGCCCATCTGCGCAAGGACCAGTCCGAGGCGCACGCGGCGCTCGGCGATCCTGCGGTAATCGGCCCGGGCCTCCTCCTCGGTCGTGCCCTCGTCCGCGAAGGTGCGGTTGTTGCGCTTCAGGTCCGCTTCGACCTGAGCCCACACACCGGCGAACTCCTGCTCGACGAGGCTCGGGGGCAGCTCGAAGCTGTACTTGGCGTCGAGGGCGTCCAGGAGTTCCTTCTTGACCCGGCGGCGCGACTGGGCGTCGTAGTCGCGCTGGATGGCGCCGCGGATGGCGTCCTTCAGCTTGTCGAGGGACTCCATGCCGAAGCCCTTGGCGAGTTCGTCGTCGATCTTGAGCTCGCCCGGAGCCTGGACCTCCTTCACGGTCACGTCGAACTCGGCGTCCTTGCCGGCGAGGTGGGCCGCGCCGTACTCGGCCGGGAAGGTCACCTTGAGGAGGCGGGTCTCACCCGCCGTGGCGCCGACGAGCTGGTCCTCGAAGCCAGGGATGAAGCTGTTGGAGCCGAGGTCGACCTGGACGCCCTCGCCCTTGCCGCCTTCGAACTCGGTGCCGTCGACCCGGCCCACGAAGTCCACGACCACCCGGTCGCCGGTCTCGGCGGCACCGTCCTTGGCGGCGTAGGACCGGTTCTGGCCGGCCATGCGCTCGAGGGTCTCGTTGACGTCGGCGTCCGGGATCTCGGCGACCTGGCGGTTGACGGTCACGTCGGAGAGGTCGGCGAGGTCGAAGTTCGGGAGCACTTCGAGGGCCACCGTGAAGGCGAGATCGGCCTTGGCCTCCATGGCCTGCTCGACCTCGTCCTTGTTCTCGGGGAACTGGATCTGCGGCTCGAGGGCGAGCTTGAGGCTGTTTTCCTCGACGATCTTGCGGTTCGCCTCGTTGACGGCGTTCTGGACCACATCCGCCATCACGGAGCGGCCGTAGACCCGGCGCAGATGGGCCACCGGCACCTTGCCGGGGCGGAAGCCGTTGATGCGCACCCGGTCCTTGATGTTGGAGAGTTCGCTCGTCAGCCGTTGCTCCAGCTCCGTTGCCGGGAGCACCACCTTGAATTCGCGCTTCAAGCCCTGGGACAGGGTTTCCGTCACCTGCATGATCAAGTCTGCCTTCTCAAAATGAAATTCTGTTGCTGTCCCAAGTGCTGTCCCAGGCCTCGATCCGTGCGACGCTGGGCGTCGGCAACCCGACCGAGCGGAGCCCCTGAACCCAATCCCGGCGGGATTGGTGCGGGCGGAGGGACTCGAACCCCCACGACTTTCGCCGCTGGAACCTAAATCCAGTGCGTCTACCAATTCCGCCACGCCCGCGCGGGAGGCGGCGCGGTGCGCCCCTCCTTCGGGACGGCGCTCTATAGCATGCTTGCCAGGGCATGCATCAAAAAAGTGCGTGAGCGCGGCGTTTCGCGCCAGTGGGCAACGAACTTGGCCATAGGGCGTTCCTTCCCTAAACAGAAGACCCCTCCGGACCAGGTTTCCCATGCCCCCTCTCTCCATCGCTCCGTCCCGACGGACCGTCGCGGCAGGCCTCGCCGCAACCCTCGTCGGCCTCCCCCGCTTGGCCGGCGCCCAACCCTCGGCCACGGGTGTGGGCTCGGCCGCCGGCAGCGAACGGATCCTGAGGGCGGCGCCGCTGCAACGCAGGCTCAAACCCGAGGCCCCGGCGGAGGCCGCGCTCTGGGCCTTCGATGGACAGGTGCCAGGCCCCGTGATCCGCCTGCGCCAGGGGGAGGAGCTGCGGCTGAAGCTCGCCAACGACACGCCCGCACCCCTGTCGCTGCACTGGCACGGTGTCCGCGGGCCGAATGCCATGGACGGCGCCGGCGGGCTGACGCAAGCGCCCGTCGCGCCGGGGCAGAGCTTCGAGTACCGCTTCGCGCCTCCCGACGCCGGGACTTTCCTGATCCGCCCCTGCGTCATCGGCGGCACCGCGGAGCCCCTGGAGCGCGGGCTCTCCGGGATCCTGGTCGTCGAGGAGGCGTCCGCCGCGCCCGTGGACCGGGACCTCGCCCTCGTGGTCGACGACTGGCGCCTGGCCGAGGACGGCGCTCTCGCGCCGTTCGGGGCGCCCATGGATGCGGCCGCGGGCCGCCTCGGCAACTGGCTCAGCGTCAACGCCCGCGCCATCCCGGAGCGGATCGAGGTTCCGCCAGGCGCGCGGGTGCGGCTGCGGCTCGCCAGCGCCTGCAACGCGCGGGCGATGCGGATCCGCTTCGACGGGCTCAAGCCCTACGTCGTCGCCGTCGACAGCGTGCCGACCGACACGTTCGAGCCCCTGCGCGCCTCCCTGCCCTTCATCCCCGGCTCGCGATACGACCTGCTGGTCGATATGCCGAATGAGACCGGTGCAAGCGGCAGCGTCGTCGCGCTCCTCGGCGAAGGCGTCCCCCTCGTGACCCTTGTGACCGCGGGCGAGCCGACCGAGAAGCACCGCCCTGCGCTGCCTCCGATTGCACCGCTGGCGCGCAGCACTCGCCTGCCACCCACGATCCGGCTCCAGAATGCCGCCCGGAAGGATGTGGTGATCCGGACTTCCCTGCGGCCGGACCAACCTGCCGGCCCGCCATCCGGCCCTAATCGCCCCTGGACCATCAACGGGTCGCCCGGCACCGCCGGCATGCCGCCGCTCGTCAGCGTCAAGCGCGGCTCGCCCGTCGTGCTCGCGCTCATGAACCAGACCCCGGTGCCACAGCCCTTCCACCTGCACGGCCACGCTTTCCGGATGCTGCACCCCTTCGACGACGGCTGGGAGCCCTACTGGGTCGACACCCTGCTGATCCCGGAGAACAAGACGGTCCGCATCGCCTTCGATGCTGACAACCCGGGCAAATGGCTCCTGGCCTCCACGGTGGCGGAGCGATTTGACGCTGGGCTGTGGACCTGGCTCGAGGTGAAGTGACGCTCAAGTCTGGTGCGGAGGCATCCATCCGAGCAGCCTGCGGAGCACGCCCGGCACAAGACCGGGCAGATCCTCCGCGATGAGCCCGGGTCCGAACCCAGCCCCCGCCTCCGCGTGGATCCAGACGCCCGCGCTGGCAGCCTCGAAAGCCGGCATGCCCTGAGCCAGGAGGCCGGCGATGATTCCGGCCAGCACGTCGCCCGAGCCTGCGGTGGCGAGGTCGGGCGTGCCGTTCTCGTTGATGACAGCGCGGCCGTCCGGAGCCGCGATGACGGTGTCGGGCCCCTTGTAGACGACAACGGCGCCCGTAAACGCTGCGGCGCGGCGCGCCTGTTCGAGCTTCGACGGCGCTTCGAGGATGTCGGGGCGGCCGCCGAAAAAGCGGGCGAACTCCCCGCCGTGAGGCGTCAGCACCGCGGGCGCAGCGGCGAAGCGCCCGGCCAGCTCGTCGATCATTCCTTCGAAGCTCGTCAGCCCGTCCGCATCGAGCACGAGGGCCCGGCGCGCCTGCAGCGCGACCCCCACCATGGCGCGGGTGATGGAATGGATGCCGAGCGCGGGCCCGAGGACCAGCGCGTTGATGCGCCGGTCCTCCAGGATGCTGCGCAAGCCGTCGGCCCCGTCGCAGCCCCGCAGCATGACGGCCGTGAGTTGGGCGGCGTTCACGCCGAGCGCCTCGGGCGGCGAGGCCAGCGTCACGAGGCCGGACCCGATCCGGAGCGCCGCCAGCGCCGCGAGCCGGGCCGCACCGGTCCGCGTCGCGCCGCCTGAGGCCACCAGCGTATGGCCGCGGGCATATTTATGAGCATCGAGGCCAAGCCGGGGGAAATCGGGCGTCCAGAGCGCCGGACCGTTCACGAAGGCGGTGGCGCCGACCCGCCCGACGATCTCCGGCCCGATGCCGATGTCCGCGACCGTGACGGGGCCGCAATGCACCCGGCCCGGCAGGAGCAGGTGGCCCGGCTTGCGGGTCACGAAGGTGACCGTGCGGGTGGCCCTTACTGCGGCGCCCCTCGCCTGCCCCGTCGCACCATCGATTCCCGAGGGCACATCGACGGCGAGCACGGGCCGTCCGGCCCCGTTCACCCGCTCGACCAGCGCCCGGGCGAGGCCCTCCAGGTCCCGCGCCAGGCCTGCACCGAAGAGGGCATCGATCACGAGGTCGAACCCGCGCGGGTCGGCGGTCTCGGCCCGGGCGGCCGTGCCGGGCCAGCCTTTCGCGGCCTCGGCGGCGTCGCCCGACAGGCGCTCGCGATCGCCGAGCAGCGCTACGCGCACCTCGAAGCCCTGGTCTGCCAGGAGTCGCGCCGCCACGAAGCCGTCGCCGCCGTTGTTGCCGGGACCGCACAGAATGAGGATCCGCCCGCCGGAGGGTGCCAGAGCGGCCGCGGCCTCCGCGACGGCGGCCCCCGCCCGTTCCATCAGCTCGATCCCCGGAGTCCCGCCCGCGATGGCGCGGCGGTCGACCTCCTGCATCTCGCCGGGGGTGAGAAGGTGCTCGATCATCGCTCCCTGCCGTCCATTCTGCTGGTGCCCGACCATGAGCCCTGGCGCCGCCTCCCGTTTAAGCTAGCGCGTGGCCACGCTTGATCGCAGAGGATGCATCTGCACAAACTTTGGGCGAGATCTGATGCAGACATAGGCAAAATCTGCTGCCCCGACCCGAGATCGGCGTGGAAGGGCCCCGGGCTTGATGCTAGAAGCGGCAGCCAATCCGGCATGACCCTTCTGACCGTTCTGGGCCCATGAAGAAGATCGAAGCCATCATCAAGCCGTTCAAGCTCGACGAGGTGAAGGAGGCGCTCCAGGACGTGGGCCTCCAGGGCATCACTGTGATCGAGGCCAAGGGCTTCGGCCGGCAGAAGGGGCACACGGAGCTCTACAGGGGCGCCGAATACGTGGTCGACTTCCTCCCGAAGGTGAAGCTCGAGATCGTGCTCGCCGACGAGATGGTGGAGAGCGCCGTCGAGGCGATCCGCAAGGCGGCCCAGACCGGCCGCATCGGAGATGGCAAGATTTTTGTATCGACGGTCGAGGAAGCGATCCGCATCCGCACCGGAGAGACCGGGACGGACGCGATCTGAGCCGGAATCTTCGGTCGGGCGAACCGTCCGCACCGAAGAGATCGGATCCCCGCGACCGATCACCAAAACCGCCGCGGCTTGCGCCGTCGGTCGAAGCCAAGGGCAGAAGAAGAGGACCTGTACGACCATGATGACTGCCAACGATGTGCTGAAGGCGATCAAGGACAACGACGTCAAGTACGTCGATCTCCGATTCACGGACCCGCGCGGCAAGTGGCAGCACCTGACGTTCGACGTCTCAATGGTCGACGAGGATCTGTTCGCCGAAGGCACCATGTTCGATGGCTCCTCCATCGCCGGGTGGAAGGCCATCAACGAGTCCGACATGACGCTCATGCCGGACCCGGCCACCGCCCAGATGGACCCGTTCTTCTCGGCCGCCACCATGTCGATCGTCTGCGACATCCTGGAGCCGGCCACGGGTGAGCCCTACAGCCGCGACCCGCGCGGCATCGCCAAGAAGGCCGAGGCCTATCTCAAGTCCACCGGCATCGGCGACACCGTCTATGTCGGTCCCGAGGCCGAGTTCTTCATCTTCGACGACGTGAAGTTCATGGCCGACCCGTACAACACGGGCTTCAAGCTGGACGCGTCGGAGCTGCCCACCAACGGCGACACCGATTACGAGGGCGGGAACCTCGGCCACCGCATCCAGACGAAGGCCGGCTACTTCCCGGTGCCTCCGCTCGATTCCGCCCAGGACATGCGCGGCGAGATGCTGGCCGCCATGGCTTCCATGGGCGTGAAGGTCGAGAAGCACCACCACGAGGTGGCCTCGGCCCAGCACGAGCTCGGCATGAAGTTCGACACGCTCGTCCTGATGGGCGACCAGATGCAGATCTATAAGTACTGCATCCACAACGTCGCGCAGTCCTACGGCAAGTCCGCGACCTTCATGCCGAAGCCGGTCTACGGCGACAACGGCTCGGGCATGCACGTGCACCAGTCGATCTGGAAGGGCGGCAAGCCCCTGTTCGCGGGCAACAAGTACGCCGACCTCTCCCAGGAATGCCTCTGGTACATCGGCGGCATCATCAAGCACGCCAAGGCGCTGAACGCCTTCACGAATCCGTCGACGAACTCCTACAAGCGTCTCGTCCCGGGCTACGAGGCCCCGGTGCTGCTCGCCTACTCGGCCCGCAACCGCTCGGCTTCCTGCCGCATTCCGTGGACGACCTCGCCGAAGGCAAAGCGCGTCGAGGTCCGCTTCCCCGACCCGACCGCCAATCCTTACCTCGCCTTCGCGGCGATGCTGATGGCCGGCCTCGACGGCATTCAGAACAAGATCGATCCCGGTCAGGCGATGGACAAGGACCTCTACGACCTGCCGCCGCGCGAGCTGAAGAAGATTCCGACCGTGTGCGGCTCGCTCCGCGAGGCTCTGGCCAGCCTCGACAAGGACCGCGCCTTCCTCAAGGCCGGCGGCGTCTTCAACGACGACTTCATCGACTCGTTCATCGAGCTCAAGATGACGGAGGTCGCCCGGTTCGAGATGACCCCGCACCCGGTCGAGTTCCAGATGTACTACTCGCTCTAAGCGGGTCTCGAACATCCTTCCAGCTGCGGAAACCGCAGCCCGTCTCCGCCGGGGCCCGAAAGGGCCCCGGTTTTTGTTTGGGTTCCGGCCCTCCGAAAAAGTTCAAAAATGTTCGGAACTGACGGAACCAGCTCCCCCGACCAGCGTTCTAGCTCTATCACCGGCCACTTCTGCCCCCACGGGCCGGTCCCCTTCAAAGGCTCCCTCGTGGAGCCTTTTTCTTTATCCGGTGGCTGATCCGGCTCTCCTCCATCAGGTTCTTGGATCCGGATGACCTCCTTCGGCGTCTTTCTGGAAAGGCCTTGAGCAAGCTTGGCCGTAAACGGCCCAGCATGCGACAAGGATCCTACCGCATCCCCTGTCCTGCGAGTCCGAGCCTTGGCCAAACGATCGAAAGCCGCCGCTGCGCCCGCTCTTCCCTCGCGGGAAGACCTCGTCAGCTTCATCACGAATGCCTCGGGCAAGGTCGGCAAGCGCGACATCGCCAAGGCCTTCGACATCAAGAGCGGCGATCGGATCTGGCTCAAGCAGATGCTGAAGGATCTCGAAGAGGACGGCGTCGTCGACCGCCGCAAGAAGAACCTCCACAAGGCGGGCGGCCTCCCCAACGTGGTCCTGGCCGACATCAGGACCCGCGACCGGGACGGGGAGCTCGTGGCCGAGCCCGCCGAATGGGACGCCGAGGCCGGACCGACGCCCAGGATCCTCATCACCATGCCGCACAAGCCCCGTCCGGGGACGCCGGTGCCGGGCGTCGGCGACCGGGCGCTCCTCCGGGTCAGCCCCCTCAAGGACGGCGGGCCGCTCGCTTATTCCGGCCGCGTGGTCAAGATCGTGGCCAAGCAGCAGGCCCAGATGCTCGGGATCTTCCACCCTCTGCCCAACGGCGGCGGCCGGATCGTGCCGGTGGAGAAGCGCGGTCAGGGCCGCGAGCTCCTGGTCCAGCCCGGCGACGAGGGCGGGGCCGAGGAGGGGGATCTCGTCTCCGCCACCGTCTCGAAGCACGCCAAGCTCGGCCTGCCGCAGGCCAAAGTGCGCGAGCGCCTGGGCTCGCTGAAGTCCGAGAAGGCCGTCAGCCTAATCGCCATCCACGCCCACGGCATCCCGCACGTGTTCCCGAAGGACGTGCTGGCCGAGGCCGAGAGGGCCGAGCCGGCGCGTCTCGAAGGGCGCGAGGACTGGCGCGATCTGCCCCTCATCACCATCGACCCGCCGGACGCCAAGGACCACGACGACGCGGTCCACGCCGCGCCCGACACCGATCCCGGCAACCTCGGCGGCTTCGTGATCACGGTCGCGATCGCGGACGTGGCGGCCTATATCCGCCCGGGCTCCGCCCTCGACCGGGAGGCGCTGGAGCGGGGCAACTCGGTCTATTTCCCCGACCGGGTCGTGCCGATGCTGCCGGAAAGGATCTCGAACGACCTCTGCTCACTCCGTCCGCACGAGCCGCGCCCTGCGCTCGCGGTGCGTATGACGGTCGGGCCGGACGGGCGCAAGAAGCGGCATACCTTCCACCGGGTCATGATGCGCTCAGCCGCGAAGGTCTCGTACCAGCAGGCGCAGGCGGCCATCGACGGTCGCCCTGACGACGTCACGCGGCCGATCCTCGACACGATCCTGAAGCCCCTGTGGACAGCCTATGACGCGGTCAGGAAAGCGCGCGACGTCCGCGAGCCGCTGTTCCTCGACCTGCCGGAGCGCAAGATCCTCCTGAAGCCCGACGGCACGGTCGACCGGATTCTCGTGCCGGAGCGGCTCGATGCCCACAGGCTCATCGAGGAGTTCATGATCCTCGCCAACGTGGCCGCGGCCGAGACCCTGGAGAAGGCTGGGTCCGACCTGATCTACCGCGTCCACGACGAGCCCTCGCTCGAGAAGATGCGCGCGCTCGGAGAGGTTATGGCCTCCATCGGCATGAAGCTGCCCAAGGAGGGCGCGCTCCAGCCTGCCCTCTTCAACCGCATTCTGAAGAGCGTCGAGGGGTCCGAGCACGAGATCTTCATCAACGAGGTGGTGCTGCGGTCCCAGTCGCAGGCCGAGTATGCGGCGGAGAACTACGGCCATTTCGGCCTCAACCTTCGCCGATACGCCCACTTTACCTCACCGATCAGGCGCTATGCCGACCTGATCGTCCACCGGGCTCTGATCTCGAGCCTCAAGCTCGGCAAGGATGGGCTGCCGGCGCATTTGACGAAGGAGCAGCTTGCCGAGATCGGCACGAAGATCTCCGCGGCCGAGCGGCGCGCCATGGCGGCGGAGCGCGAGACGGTGGACCGTCTCATTGCGCACCACCTGGCCGACCAGATCGGAGCGACCTTTCAGGGCCAGATCTCCGGCGTCACCAAGGCGGGCCTCTTCGTGAAGCTCGCCGGAACCGGGGCCGACGGCTTCATCCCGGCCGCCACGATCGGGGCCGACTTCTATCGTTATGACGAGGCCACCCACGCCCTCGTCGGCGACCGCACCGGCGAGACCTACCGGCTCGGCGATCAGGTCGAGGTCAAACTGGTCGAGGCCGCGCCTGTCGCGGGGGCCTTACGTTTCGAACTCCTCTCCGAGGGGCGGTTCTCCGGCAAAGGGAAGCCGTCCCGGAAGTCCCGGCCTGGCCACACCGCAGGCCGCAGGACCGGATCGGGGCGCACCACGCCTCGGGTCAAGACGAAGAGCCGGCGCACGAGCGCCTGAGGAGCACATCATGGAACCCGCCCCCCGCTCCTTTACGGCCGAGGATCCCGGCCGCCTGACTGCGATGAGGCGCGGGTTTCTCGGGCGCTGCCCGGCCTGCGGCCAGGGCCGCCTCTTCGGCAGTTTCCTGAAGGTCGCAGACCGGTGCGACGCCTGCGGGACCGCGTTCCACCACCACCGGGCCGACGATCTGCCGCCCTATCTCGTGATCTTCCTGGTCGGGCACCTGATCGGATACGGGATCCTGACCGCGGAGACCCGGTTCGACGTCCCGCTCTGGCTGCATCTGGCGCTCTGGCCGGCGCTCACTCTGGTCCTCTGCCTGGCGCTCCTGCAGCCGGTCAAAGGCGCTGTCGTCGGCCTGCAATACGCGCTAGGGATGCACGGATTCGGCGCCGACCGCGGAGGTGCGGCGCCGGCGGAATGGCAGCGGGAGGCTTCGGGTGTCGGACAGGAACGCGCAGAGCATCACGGATCGTCTCACCTCCACGGCACGTGAGCGCGGCTTCCCGAACGTCCGCCCGCGGGACGCCGCGACCCTCATCATCATCGACCGCTCGGGCAAAACCCCGAAGGTGCTCATGGGTCGCCGGCACCCGGGGCACAAGTTCATGCCCGGCAAGTTCGTCTTCCCCGGCGGACGGATCGAGCCCGGGGACCGCTCCATGCCGGTCGCGGGCGCTCTCCACCCCCGCGCCGAGGAGGCGCTGATCGCCCGCACGGTCCGCCCCTCGGTCCAGCGCGGCCGGGCCCTGGCGCTGGCGGCCATCCGCGAGACCTTCGAGGAGACCGGCCTGCTGCTGGGGACCAAGGAGCACGGCGCGCCGGAAGGGGCGCCGGAGGGGGCCTGGGCGACCTTCGCGGCACGGGGCGTTTTTCCCGACCTCGAGGTCCTGCAGCTCGTCGCCCGCGCCATCACCCCGCCCCGCCGCCCGAAGCGCTTCGACACCCGTTTCTTCGCGGTCGACCGCACGGCCATCGCGGACGAGGTCGGGGACGTGATCGGGCCGAACTCGGAACTCGTGGAGCTCACCTGGGTCACGATCGAAGAGGCGCGCCTCCTGGATCTCCCGGTCATCACGCTCACGGTCCTCGAGGACCTTGAGGACCGCACCACCAAGGGCTTCGCCCACGAGCTTCCCGTGCCCTTCTACTACGAGCGCCGCGGCCGCTTCGTGCGCGAGCTCCTCTAGCGCGGGATGGATCCGGGCTCCTCGTTCAGCCGCGAGCAGAAGGCCTCGCTCACGGCTGCGATCGCCTGCGCGGCGGCGGTCGGCGTGGGCCTGAGCCTCACGATCCCGCTGCTGTCGCTCGAGATGGAGCGTATGGGGATCTCCAGCGCCTGGATCGGCGCCAACACCGCGGTCGCGGGAGTCGCGAGCCTTGTCGTCATCCCCTTCGTGCCGCGGCTTGCCGTCCGCTTCGGCGTGCTTCCCCTGCTCTGGGCCTCGGTCGCCCTCGTGGTCGCAAGCCTGATCGGGTTCCGCGCGCTGTTCGCCTTTGCCTGGTGGTTCCCTCTTCGCTTCGTGCTCTCGATCGGGCTCGGGGTTCTGTTCGTCCTGTCGGAATACTGGATCAACAGCGCCGCCCCGCCGGCCCGCCGCGGCCTCGTGATGGGGATCTATGCCACCGTGCTGGCCTTGGGCTTCGCAGCCGGACCCTCCATCCTGCTCCTCGTCGGCACGTCGGGCTGGGCCCCGTACCTGACCGGGGCGGGCGTTTTCGCTCTCGCTGCCCTGCCGCTCGCGCTCGCCCGGGGGCTCACTCCGGGAGTCGGGCACGGCCGCGGCCGGAGCGTGGCCTCCTTCCTCGTCGCTGCCCCGGCCGCCACCATGGCGGCGCTGGTTTTCGGCGCCATCGAGACCGGCGGCTTCGCCCTCCTGCCCGTCTACGCCCTGCGACTCGGCTTCGATGTCGACTCGGCTGCGATACTCGTGAGCGCCCTCGCGGCCGGCAATGTGGTGTTCCAGATCCCGATCGGCCTCCTCTCCGACCGGGTCGACCGGCGCCGCGTCCTCTTCATGGCAGCTCTCGCGGGCGTGCTCGGCGCCGCGCTCCTGCCGCCGCTCTCGGGGCATCCGCCCGCATTGATCGCGGTCCTGTTCGTGTTCGGGGGCCTGACCGGCGCGCTCTACACGGTGGGTCTCGCCCATCTCGGTGCCCGCTTCACCGGGGCCGATCTCGTGAGCGCCAACGCGGCCTTCGTGCTCCTTTATAATGTCGGCCTGATCGTCGGTCCGCCGGTCGTCGGCGGCGCCATGGATGCCCTTTCGCCTCACGGCTTCGCGCTGGCGCTCGGGGGCTTCTGCCTCCTGTACCTGATTGTCGTCCTGTGGCGCCTCCGCTCGAACCGGCCCCGTTGAACGAGCCAAGCTCGGCCGACCGGCCCCTGCTCCGGGGTCGTTTCCAGCCCGGGAGATCGGCCGGAACCCTTGACGAAATCGCCCCGATCGGGCATGGAACCCAGCACGAATTCGGCCGGGCCTGCCCGGCCCTTTGCGTTTCGGCTCGACGCCGGCGCTGAACCCGAAAGGTCCCGACCATGGCTAAAGCCGCAACCATCAAGATCAAGCTCGTCTCGACCGCCGACACCGGCTACTTCTACGTGACGAAGAAGAACTCGCGCACGAAGACCGACAAGCTGTCGATGAAGAAGTACGACCCGGTCGCGAAGAAGCACGTCGAGTTCAAGGAATCCAAGATCAAGTAATTCCTTTCTGCTAGGTGCCTGTAAGATAAGGAAAGCCGCCCAGGATTAGGGCGGCTTTTTCGTATTGGGTCACAGATGGGTCGCCTTTGAATACGAGATGTGAGCGCCCCTGTGAACGAAGAATACGGCGGATCAATCAACGATGGAGCTGCAGATCAGGGAGCTGCCAAGCCGCCGGCCACGACGGCTGGCGGCCTGAGGCCTGTCGTTGTTTGCACGGATTGACTTGCGTTTAGCTCCTTCTGGAGAGGAGGGGCGATGCTCAGCGACGCATGATGGGCTCTGCTGGAGCCTCTGATCGAGATCTGCCGCCCGAAGGGCAAGGACACGCCCTAGAAGTCCGTAGCCTCCCGCAGCCTGCCTGGCGTCTCCTCACGCTTCAGATGCGTCAGAGACAGCGCCCCGTCGGACTTCACCCGGGTGAGCGCGAAGTTCGAGCGGATGTCCGCGATCATCGGCAGGGTGAGGAGCTTCTCGGTCAGGAGCCGCTCGTAGGCCTTCAGGTTCGCGACCACGATCTCGGCGATGAAGTCGGCCGTTCCCGAGACCATGTGACAGGAGATCACTTCGGGCAGGGCGCACAAAGCCTCCTGCAGTCCTTTCGCGTTGTCGCGGCTGTGCTTCTCGACCTTGATCTCCACGAAGACGGTGAGCCCGAGGCCGACCGTTTCCCGGTCGAGCACCGCCCGGTAGGCGCGGATGAAGCCCTCCTGCTCGAGGCGACGGACACGCCTGAGGCAGGGCGAGGCCGAGAGACCCACCCTGTCGGCGAGGTCGCTGTTGGTGAGCCGCCCGTCCTCCTGCAGCGCGTCCAGGATGCGGAGATCGATGGCGTCGAGCGCGATATGGGGCACAACTAAGCTCAGATGAGAACCTTTGCGCAATCTTGTGCCACGAAAGAGCCTGGGCGCAACAGAACTTCGCCAGGACATGCCCCGGGTTTCGGCCCGATACTGCCCGCCTCGAACGGATAGTCGTCCTGGAGGCCCGCATGACCCGCATGGCCCAGTCCCCTGCCGCCCCCTCCCCTGCCATGCCGGCCCCGCAGAGCCGCATGCTGCTCGCCTGGCTCGCCGCCCTCGCCACGGTGATGATCTGGGCGCTCTGGATGGTGGGCACCCGCCATGCGGTGACCCACGACCTGCCGCCAGCCGCGGTCGGGATCCTGCGCTTCGGCGTACCGGCGCTCGCCCTTGCTCCGGTCTGGTGGCGAACGGGCCTCGTCCCGCGCCGTCTCCCGCCGCTCGTGTCGCTAGGGCTCCTCGGCTCGGGGGCGCCGTTCTTCCTCATCGTCGCGACCGGCATGCGCTTTGCGCCCGCCGCCGATGTGGGGCCTCTTCTGCCGGGGACCATGCCGCTCTTCGTAGCGCTCATCGGTTTCGTGCTGTTCGGCGAGCGGCTCGGACGCTGGCGCATCCTCGGATTCGGGCTGATCGCACTCGGCGTCGTCAGCATCGCCGGCCGCGGGCTCATCGCGAGCGAGAACGGGGCATGGCGCGGGCACGCGCTCTTCCTGACCGGGGCCTTCCTGTGGGGTCTCTACACCCATGCCTATCGCCGCAGCGGCCTCACGCCCGTGCAGGGGGCGGCGCTCGTCGGCATCTGGTCGGTGCTGCTTCTGATCCCGTTCGGGGCGTCGGCGCTGGCGTCCGCCCTGGCTCAAGGGCTCGCTGGAGCGGTGGTCCTCCAGGCGGTGCTGCAGGGTGCCCTGTCGGGCGTCGTGGCCATCGTGCTCTACGGGGTCGCGATCGACCGCCTCGGCGCCTCGCGCGCGGCCGCGGTCTCGCCGCTCGGGCCGGTGCTTGCGGCCGTGCTCGCGATCCCGGTCCTGGGCGAATGGCCCGACGGGGCCGCGATCTTCGGTCTTGCGGCCGCGACGGTCGGCGTCGTGCTCGCGAGCGGCATCCTGGCGGAGGCGAAGAGAGTCTGAGCGGGCGTGGAGTGAGCCTCCCCGTCAGCCCATGACCAGGTATCCGAAGATCGCCACGGCGAGCAGCGCGAGCGCTCCGCTCGGCCACAGGCCCCACGTCCGGCTGTAGGGCCAGATCGGCACGGTCGCGATCACGAAGAGGATGACCAGGAAGACAAGAATGGTGCTGTAGGGCATGGGCGCGGCTCCCCGCTCGCTGACAGGGGAATGCGGAACCCCGGACCTCCGTTGCAAGCACCGCCCTAACGGCCCGGCCAGGATGGAAAACGCGGCGCGTATTCTTCCATGCTGTCACGAGCACCGCTGCACGGGGCAAAAGCGCATCCCATATAGGGGGAGAACCATCGACTCTGCGGGAGACCCGGCATGACGCAACGCACCTTGGGAGAGAGCCTGTCGAAGCTGTTCGGCGGCTCGTCTGCCGACCGGCACGATCAGGAGACCTATCCGGTCGCGCTGGGAGAGGAGGAGTGGCGGCAGCGCCTGTCGCCGGGGGCCTACCACGTGCTGCGCGAGCACGGCACGGAACGCGCAGGCACGAGCCCCCTGGATCGCGAGAAGCGGCCGGGCACCTTCGTGTGCGCAGGGTGCGGGCAGGAGCTGTTCTCGTCGGAGACGAAGTTCAACTCCGGCACGGGCTGGCCGAGCTTCTATCAGCCGCTCCCCGGGGCGATCGGAACCTCCGAGGACCGCAAGTTCTTCATGGTCCGGACCGAGGTGCATTGCAGCCGCTGCGGCGGCCATCTCGGCCATGTCTTCGAGGACGGGCCGCCGCCCACGGGCCTGCGCTACTGCATGAACGGCGTCGCGATGACGTTCGAGCCGAAGGGCGAGGCCTGACGCTCAGGTCGAGCCGCAGGATCATCCCGGCTGGCGCTCCGCTTCTATTGTTGCCCCGTCCCCAGGTGGCGTTTCAGGAGGGCGGCGATCCGCCGGCCGGCATCGGCCCGGGCTGCGGGCGAGAAGGCGTGGCCCTCGTCCGGGTAGATCTTCGCCTCCTGCGGCGCGCCCTTCTCGGCAAGGAAGATCTGGAGCTGCCGCGCAGTCCGGACCGGGACGACGCGGTCCTTCTCGCCGTGCAGGATCAGGGTCGGCGGCAGCGGCGCCGTGGGATTCATGGTGCCGGGCACGAAGCCCGCAACGGTCACGAGCGCCTTGACCCGCGCATCCCGTGAGGCGGCCGCGAGGGCGATGCCTCCGCCAAGGGAGAGGCCGAGAACGCCGATCCGCTCCGGATCCACGTCCGCCTGGGCCGCCGCATACGATACGGCGTCCTGCACGGCGGCGGTCCACGGGGGCAGATTGCGGGCGATGGCCGGGCCCGAGACCCGCCGGTCTCCCGTGCGATCGAAATAATGAGGCAGGAAAACGCGGAAGCCTGCCTCGGTCAGCTCGCGCGCAATGCTCCGGTAACGGGCCACAGGTCCGTCGGACCCGTGCACCAGCACCACAGCCGGGCGGCGCCCAGGCGCCGCCGCTTCGCTTTGCTCGATCGCAATGGTGCGGCCGCCGCTCGTCGTCGACCCGTGCCGCGACTGCGCCGTGACAGGAGAGCAGGAGCCGAATGCGAGCAGCGCCGCAAGGGCTGCGCGGCACCGGCGCGCGGAGAGGGGGCGGTCAGTCCTGCGGAGCAGGTCCGGAGCCGGTTGCGGCTGCAACGGACCGTCCCGCACCGCCCTTGGCGCCTTCAGCGCCCGGCGATCAGCGGCGGCGGAACTGCGGGTTGCCGCGCTGTCCGGGCGGACGCGGCGCGCCCGAGGGTCCGTCCTTGTGGCGGAAGATCAGGCGGCCCTTTTCGAGATCATAAGGAGACATCTCGACGGTCACCCGGTCGCCCGCCAGGGTCTTGATGCGGTTCTTCTTCATCTTGCCGGCTGTGTAGGCCACAATTTCGTGCCCGTTCTCCAGCTGCACGCGGTAGCGTGCGTCAGGCAGGATCTCGGTCACGAGACCCTCGAAGGTAATCAGTTCTTCCTTGGCCATAGGTATCCTAAGCGTGTGGTCGGCAGCGCGGGGGAGACGGAGCCAAGGCCCCGCCCGTCCCATGATCGATCTGGTGCTGCGGTCAATGCGCGCGCCGGGCGATCCCGTCAACCCGCAAGCCGAACACGTCCCTGTCAAATCAACGCGGATTCGGCCCGACCCTGTTCCCGATCGTCGGTCAGACGGGGCCTCGGGCGCTCTGCGCCCTTTCCGGCAAGTCGAGCAAGGTAGGAGGGGCCGCGCCTCGTCGGCCCCGGACCGGGTCAGGCGCTCCGGAGCGTCACCTCCCGAACGGCAAGCCCGAAGCGGTCGGCCAGGTGCCAGTGGAGCTCCCGGTCCGAATGATAGTCGTAGGTGCGGTCGATGAGGTGGCTTACGTCCACCTCGCCCCCGGACTGGCCGTGTGTCAGCCGCTCGACACGGAAGCGGTCGAGATCCGGCGTCCTGGAGGTTGGGCTCCGGGTAAAAGCGAAATTCATCTGGTTTCTTTATCGTTGGAGTACAGGCGCCGCGCCGGTGTGGCGGTCTTGCGCCGGGGCGCCATCGGGGCGCCCGAAGCCTCTGCGGCTTCTCGACGGACCCGCGACAGCGCCGGTCCGGTCGAAACGGGAGCGCGGACTTCGCCACGCTCCCGCAAGGTGATTACGCGGTCTTGAGGTTGCCGGCGGACTGCTTGCCCGTGCGGCGGTCGGTCTCGAGCTCGTAGGAAATCTTCTGACCTTCCATCAGGCCGTTGAGGCCCGAGCGCTGGACGGCGCTGATGTGGACGAACACGTCCTTGCCGCCGTCGTCAGGCTGAATGAAGCCGTAGCCTTTTTGGTCGTTGAACCACTTCACGGTACCCGTGCTCATGGGAAGTCCTTATCACTGCTTGGGGTGCATCGGGGGCAGGCCTGGCGCCGTCGGCGCTCCTGCCCGGGTTAGTCGATCTTTGGGTAGAGAGTCTGAACGTGCGCCCGGCAGTGCGAAGCGGCCCAGTCGTCCGGCCAAATGTCGATACGTCATCAGATAGAGACCGAGTGGGGCTATTGCAAGGCAAGGCTGGGTCGGGACGGTCCCGGCGCCGGGGCTCGGGCCGCTGCCGGATCTCGCCCGGTCCCGCCCTCACGCGGCGCCGAGACTCTGCCTAAGTCCCTGAATCACGGTCTGTAATGCGTCCACTCCCTGGGGCGTGAAGGTGATCGCGGAGGAGTCCGCCGTCGCCAGCCCGCGGGACTCGAGCTCCGCGACCGCGGCGGCATCGGCCTGGTGCCCGGCGCCGTCCCGACGCACCACGCGCGACACCGCCTGCCCGCTTTCGAGCTGGTGGTAGGCCGCGAAGGCGAAGACCGCCAAAGCCTTGTCGCTCAAGCCCTGCACTGATCCCATAGGCTTGTCCTCCCGTGATGATACGATCCTCCCGCAACGCCAGGAGCGACGCTCTGTTCAGTCCGCCGTAGCCGTGCAGGTGAGGCAAGACGACGCGAGACGCGCCCGGGCGCGGCACGAGGAGGCGCGGGTGGCGGGGGCATCCGAGGCAACAGCCGACTTGCTCGCGCGTTTATGATCCCCGCCGGCCAAGGCTCATCGGGGCGATCGGCTTCCTTCGGGCGCCGGCGACCCCATATGCTGGACTCAAGAACAGGACCACATGACTCATGGCCGGAATCTCCGTCACGCTTGAGGGGACAAATATCCAGCTCGCCTTCCAGAAGGGCGACCAATCGACGGCTGTCGTGATGGATCCCCAGGCCGCGCGTTCGCTCGTGAAGGCCGTGGGGCAACTCCTCTCCGCGCTCGGAGAAGGCGACGAAGGCGGCGCATCGATGGAGGAGATGCTCGACGTCACCTCGTCCACGATCGACGTCGGAATGGACGAGAACGGCCAGGCGGTGATCTCGCTCCAGGCCGGTCCCCTTCCTCCGTTCATGCTGCGCCTGAGGGACGACGAGGCGCGCCACATCGCGCAGAGCCTCACGGAGATCCTCAACAGCCCGACCGATATCCGAACCTCGCTGGGCGGTCACTGATCCCCTCCCCGCCGGGCGCATCCGCATCAGCGGCGGTGTAGGGTGGTGCTCAGCGGCGAGCGGAACTTCCAGCATCCGTTTCTGTTGTCGAACGCGCGGCGCTTGACGGCTGCGCTTCGGACAGCAGCTGATGACCTCTTCGAACCCTGATGCAGCGCATACCTCCGGTCCCCAGCCCACCGTGCCGGTCATCAACGCCAAGGCGGAGCCGACCCTCAAGAACCCTGAGGCGGAGGTGTTCTATGCGGAGGCGCTGCGCGAGCTGAACGCTCTGGGCATCCCCTTCCTGCTCGCCGGGACTTACGCCCTCTCGGCCTATACGGGAATTACCCGCCCGACGAAGGACCTCGACATCTTCTGCAAGGCCGGCGACTACCCGCGGATCCTGTCCCATTTCAAGGGGCTCGGCTACGCGATCGAGGTCGAGGATGAGCGTTGGCTCGGCAAGGTCTTCAAAGGACAGCATTTCTTCGACGTGATCTTCGCCTCCTCGAACGGCACCATGCCGGTCGGCGATCCGTGGTTCGAGAATGCGCGCCAGATCGAGGTGTTCGGGTCGCCGGTGCGCATCATCGGCCCGACCGAGCTCGTCTGGTCGAAATGCTTCATCCAGCTGCGCCACCGCTACGACGGCGCCGACGTGGCCCACACGATCCTGAAAGCCAACGACCAGATCGACTGGCATCAGCTCATCGCCTACATGGAGGTCCATTGGGAGGTGCTGCTGATCCACCTCCTGAATTTCCGCTGGATCTATCCGACCGAGCGCGACAACGTCCCGCGCTGGGTCATGGACGAACTCCTCGACCGTCTTACCAAACAGCGCGACCTGCCGCCGCCGCAGATGAAGGTCTGTCGTGGCCGCATGTTCTCGCGCATCGACTACGAGATCGACGTCAAGGAATGGGGCTTCGCCGATGTGGGCGGCGAGGGCGAGTGGCGCATGGATTGAAGCGCCGCTCCCGAGGCGGCGCGTCCGCGGGATCGCAAACGGCATCAGGGATCTGGAATGAGCCGAAAGATGCAGGACCAAGCTTCATCGGATGCAGGCGCCGCGAAGGCGAACGGCACGATGCGGGTCGCCGCGATGGGCGACCTCCACATCCGCGAGGACGGCTCGGCGTCCTTCCGCGAGATCTTCGGCGAAATCTCGCGCGAGGCCGACGTGCTGGTGCTCGCCGGCGACCTCACCGACCTCGGCAAGCCCAAGGAGGCCGAGCTCCTCGCTCAAGACCTGAAGGCCTGCTCCATTCCCGTGATCGGCGTGCTCGGCAATCACGATTACGAGTGCGGCTGCCAGGAGGAAGTCTCCCGGATCCTGCGCGACGCAGGCATGCGCCTCCTCGACGGCCAGTCCACGGAGGTCGACGGCGTCGGGTTCGTCGGGGTGAAAGGCTTCGCGGGCGGCTTCGGCCGGCGCATGCTCGGCTCCTTCGGCGAGCCCGCAATCAAGCAGTTCGTCGCCGAGGCCATGAGCGAGACTCTGCGGCTGGAGAACGCCATGCGGGCGGTGCGCGCCAAGCGCTCCATGGTGATCCTGCACTATGCGCCCGTCACCGAAACGATCGAGAGCGAGCCGCTCGAGATCTACCCCTTCCTCGGCTCCTCGCGCCTGGCGGAGACCATCGACCGATTCCAGGTCAGCGCCATCGTCCACGGCCATGCTCATCGGGGCCGCTACGAGGGCCGCACCCCCGGCGGGCAGCGCGTGTTCAATGTGGCCCGCTTCATCGAGAAGCCGAACGGCAAGCCCTACGGCATCATCGAGGTGTGACCTTCGGGGGCGCCCGCTCAACCCGTGCAGAAGATTCCGCTTCGCGAGCGTCCTTGCGGGCGCTCTCCGTAAAGGGCCGCGCAGGGCGAGCGGGCGCGTTAGAACCGCGTACCCGGGTTCGTCGGCACGCCCGGAAGGTAATCCGGCTCGGAGCCCGGACCCGCGGGATCCGAGATCCCGGGATCGTTGACGGGATAGGGGCTGCGGGGTCCGGTCGGGCCGGTGTCCGGCAGTTCGTCGGGCTCCGGCGCCGGCGGAACCTCGCTCGGGATATGCCCGCCCGGCAGCGGTTCTCCGCCCGGGAGACCGGGCATGGGCGGAACGGCGTCGGGAACGGGAAGGCCGGGATTGGCCATGAGGTTTCCTCCCTCGATCGGGTGACGGTTTCGAAGGGTCAACCGGCCCCGAATAGGAGGGTTCCGACGCATCCCTGTGACAGGTCCCCGCCCCGGGCCGTGCCGGCACAACGAAAAAGCGGCCGGTTTGCACCGGCCGCCTCGTCTCTTACGGCAGGGGCTGCGATCAGGCCTGCTGGATCGCCGAGAGCTTCCAGGCACCGCCCTGGTCGCGGCGGAACGTCCACAGCTCCGTGGCCTCCACGGGCCGGGTCGGGTCGCCGTCGACCACCCGCCCGGTGGCCTTGTCGACGGTCACGTCGATGGCCGCAAAGCGCATGGCGACCGTAGCGTAGTCCGTCGAACCCTCGCGCCAGGCCTCGGCGAGATCGCCCTGGAGCAGGCGTACGTCCTTGACGGTGTTGATCACGCCGTTGCGCGCGTTCTCGTTCAGCTCCTCCTGGATGTAGCCGGCCATCTCGGGCGTCGCGAGCGTCCAGAGCGCGGCCACGTCCTGGCGGGAATAGGCTGTCTGCACATCGGTCAGCGAACGCTCGAAGGCGTTGAAGTCCGCCGGACCGACGCCGACCCCGTCCTCACCTGCGCGGCGCTGCGGCGCGGCCTGCGCGGTTCGGCCACCGAGGCCGCCGAGCACGCTGCCCGAGCCGCCGCTGGCCAAGCCGCCGCCGAGGCCGCCCAGGCCGGAGCCGGTCGGCGGCACGGCGCCGCCGAGGCCGGAGCGGGCGTGGCCCTGCGGCCCCGCAAAGGCCGGCTCCTGCCGCCGGCGGAACCAGCGGAGCGCGAACGAGACCAGGAGCGCCACGAGCGCGAGCTGGATCAGGAAGCCGAGGATCGAGCCGAGACCCGCCAGGCCGCCGAAGAAGCCGGCGCCGAACAGCATGCCGAGCAGCCCCGCGCCGAAGAGTCCGGCCATGAAGCCGGTGCCGAAGCGGCGCGGCTGCGCGACCTGGGTCGGCGGAACGCCGGGGCGCTGCATCGTGGGTCCGGTGTTCGGGATCTGCGAGCGTTGGATCGGCGAGGCCGCATCCGGGGCCGTGCGGGTGACCGGCGGCGCGTTGTAGGTGCGGCCACCGCGCGAACCGAAGCTGCCGCCCCGGCCGACCCGCGCCTCGGCGACGCTCGCGGTCAGCACGAGAGCCGCGGCCAGCACCATGGCGGCACGGCTGCGGCGGGTTTGAAGATTCATCATGTGTCGTTCACCCAAAGGGCAAAAGGCCCATAGCCGATATATGGGGATAACACCCCATTGGCGTAAGGGGATCCAGACCCGCACGGGCCCGGTCGGGCCCTCCCGGACACAGGAAGGGCGGCCGGTCGCCCGGGCCGCCCTTCTGCGAGTTCGCGGCGAAAGCTGCGGCTGCCTCAGCGCCCGGTCTGCTGCTTGAGATCGTCGATGCGCTTCGAGGCTTCGGCCTTGTCGAGCTCCGGGTCGTAGGCCTTGGGGTCGTGGGCCTGCTCCGAGAGAGTCTTGAGATAGGAGGCCTGCGCGCCGGTCATCGGCTCGTGACCCGTTACCCAATCCTCCGGGTCCTTGATCTGGTTGGAATTCTGGTCCGGATTGGCCTTCGGGTTCTCGACCTCCTGCGGGTCGGGGTGGCGGCCCTTCGGCTTTGCATCCTGCGCCATGGCTGACTCCTTGTTCACGAAATGTTCTCATTCGAAAACGCGGAGCGGCCGTGGAGGTTCCGGCTTGGGAGCCCGCAACCAAGAAAGGCCGCCCAGGGGCGGCCTCTCGTGAGTGACAATGGAGGCGCGGCCTTACGCGGCCTTCGCCTCCGGCTGCACTTCCTGGTTGAAGTCCTCCAGGAGGACCCTGGTCATGTTGCCGGGCTGGAAGCGGTAGGGGCCGATCTCGGAGACGGGCGTCACCTCGGCGGCCGTGCCGGTGATGAAGCACTCGTTGAAGCTCTCGAGCTCGTCCGGCATGATCCGGCGCTCCTGCACCTCGAAGCCGCGGCGCTTCGCCAGCTCGATGACCGTCTGGCGGGTGATGCCATCGAGGAAGCAGTCGGCAGTCGGCGTATGGACCACCCCATCGCGGATGAAGAACACGTTGGCGCCGGTGCATTCCGCGACCCGGCCCTGCCAGTCGAGCATCAGTGCGTCGGCATAGCCTTTGCGCTCCGCGCGGTGCTTGGAGATCGTGCAGATCATGTAGAGGCCCGAGGCCTTGGCGAGGGAGGGCGCCGTCGCGGGATCGGGGCGGCGGTACTCGGCGATGTCGAGGCGGATGCCCTTCATCTTCTCGGCCGGGTTGAAGTAGCTCGGCCATTCCCAGCTCGCGATTGCGAGATGGATCTTGTTGCTTTGGGCCGCGACGCCCATCATCTCCGAGCCGCGCCAGGCCACGGGCCGCACATAGGCCTCCTTCCTGCCGTTCTTCTCCACAACGAGCTGCTTGGCGGCGTCGATCTCGGCGACCGTGTAGGGGATCTCAAAGTCGAGGATCTCGGCCGACCTCTTCAGGCGCTCGGAATGCTCCGTGGACTTGAAGATCACACCGCCATAGGCGCGCTCGCCCTCGAACACGCTGGAGGCGTAGTGCAGGGCGTGCGACAGTACGTGGAGCTTGGCATCCTTCCACGGAACCAGCTGGCCGTCGTACCAGATCCAGCCGTCGAGTTGGTCGAAGGGGGTTGCCATTGCTCGTCTCCTCAAGCTTGCCGCGTATACCGATCGGCCCGAATCTTGAAATTTGCTGCTGCGCCGGGTCGGTCTATGGTTCATTCGTTTCGCAGGAGCGGGTTGACGAGTAACAATCGAGCTGAGATATGTCAACAACACTGACTTAAAAACGGACCGGGCGTGATGGACATGAGCCAAGCCGCGATCAAACCCGAGACAGCGGGCGAGGATCTTCTCGCGGAGATGCCGGCGTATGATCTCATCGAGCTGATCTTCTTCGCCTACCGCGATTTCGTGAGCGATCCGGACCGGATCCTAGCCGATTACGGGTTCGGGCGCGCGCACCACCGGGTGCTGCACTTCGTCGACCGGCAGCCGGGGCTGACCATCGCGGAGCTCCTCGACATCCTGCGCATCACCAAGCAGAGCCTCAACCGCGTCCTGAAGGAGCTGATCGAGAAGGAGTTCATCGACAGCCGCACCGGCACCACGGACCGGCGCCAGCGCCTGCTCTACACGACCCCCCAGGGCCACGACCTCGCCGTCAAGCTCGCCAAGCTTCAGACCCGCCGGATCATGCGGGCCCTGGCCTCGATGCCCGAGGGCGCGCGCGATGTCGCGAGCCGCTTCTTCGTCGCCATGATCGACGCGGACGACCGCGAGCATGTCGAGCGGATTGTCAGCGGTGCAGGAGACAAGGCGTGATGCGCGTTTCGGCACCGGGATCGCCCCCATGAGCGACGCAGCGCGTGTCGAGATCCCGGACCATGCCCCGCACGTGCTCGTCGTCGACGACGACCGCCGCCTGAGGGATCTGCTCGCCCGGTTTCTCGGCGAGCACGGCTACCGGGTCACGACGGCGGCGAGCGCCGCGGAAGCCCGCGCCAAAGCCGAAAGCTTCCTGTTCGACGCTCTCGTTCTCGACGTCATGATGCCCGGCGAGAGCGGCTTCGACTACGCCCGCAAGGTGCGCGAGCACTCCCGGGTGCCGATCCTGATGCTCACCGCTCGGGCCGACCCCGAGAACCGCGTCACGGGACTCGAGATTGGGGCCGACGACTACCTCTCGAAGCCGTTCGAGCCCCGGGAGCTGATCCTCCGGCTCGGCAATATCATCCGCCGGGCCGGGCCGGCCGCGGAGCGGGCGGACGCGGGTGCCCCGGAGAGCATCCGCTTCGGACCCTTCAGCTTCCGCTTCGACCGCGGCGAATTGCGGCGGGCGGACGAGGTGGTCCATATCACCGACCGCGAGCGCGAGATCCTCACGATCCTCGGAGCCCAGGCCGGAGGCCATGTGGCTCGGGAGGAGCTCTCCGGGTCCGGGGGCGCCGCGAACGAGCGGACTGTCGACGTCCAGATCAACCGATTGCGGCGCAAGATCGAGGCCGATCCGGCCAACCCGGTCTTCCTCCAGACCGTGCGCGGCATCGGGTACCGCCTCCTCGTCGACCGATGAATCTGCGAGCGGTCCTGCGCAGCCCGCCGGCCAACCCCGTGACGCGCCTGCGCCGGTGGCTCGCGGGCTTGCTCCCGAAAGGGCTCTACGCCCGCTCCCTCATCATCATCATCGCCCCCGTGGTGCTGCTGCAATCGGTGATCGCCTATTCCTTCATGGAGCGGCACTGGCAGCTCGTGACCCAGCGGCTGTCGGCCGCCGTCACGGCCGACATCGCCGCGCTCATCGACATCTACCAGAGCTACCCTCAGGACAGGGGCGCCGCGACTCTCTCGCGCATCGCCTCCGAGCGGTTGCAACTTGAGGTCGATATCCTGAGCGACACGGAGTTGCCGCCGCCGGGCCCCAAGCCCTTCTTCTCGATTCTCGACCAGGCGCTGACGGACGAGCTTAAGCGCCAGATCGGCCATCCGACCTGGACCGACACCATCGGCCGCTCGAACTTCATCGAAATCAGGGTCAAGCTCGACCACGGCGTCATGCGGGTCATCGCGCGGCGCAGCCAGGCCTACGCCTCGAACTCGCACATCTTCCTGGTCTGGATGGTGGCCTCGTCCCTCGTGCTGCTCGGGGTCGCGATCCTGTTCCTGCGCAACCAGATTCGCCCGATCCTGCGTCTCGCCGACGCGGCCGAGAGCTTCGGCAAAGGGCGCGAGGTGGAGTTCCGCCCCCGCGGGGCCCGCGAGGTCCGCCAGGCGGGGCACGCCTTCATCGAGATGAAGCGGCGGGTCGAGCGCACCATCGAGCAGCGCACCGCCATGCTGAACGGGGTGAGCCACGACCTGCGCACCATCCTGACCCGCTTCAAGCTCTCGCTCGCCCTCCTCCGGCAGACTCCCGAGGTCGAGGACCTGAAGCGGGACGTGGACGAGATGAGCCGGATGCTCGAGGGTTACCTCGCCTTCGCCCGGGGCGACACGGGCGAGCAGGCCGTATCCACCGATCTGAGGACTCTCCTGGAGGATCTCCAGGCGGATGCCGAGCGCCAGGGCCACGTCACGGAAGTGGACCTCGTCGGCGACCCGATGATCACGGTGCGCCCGGACGCTTTCCGTCGTCTGATGTTCAACCTCGTCGCCAATGCGGCCCGGCACGGAGACCGGATCGCCATTTCGGCCGACCACGAAACCCTCTGGCTGGTGGTCCATGTGGACGACGACGGCCCCGGCATTCCGCCGGATCTGCGCGAGGAGGTCTTCAAGCCCTTCGTGCGCCTGGACGAGGCCCGCAATCAGGATGAAGGCGGGTCGGGCCTCGGCCTCGCCATTGCCCGCGACATCGCCCGGTCGCACGGGGGCGACATCACCCTCCAGGACAGCCCCCTCGGGGGGCTGCGTGCCACGGTGCGGCTGCCCGCTTGAGCAGCATGGGACCAGGGTGTCAGATCGCCGCCGCGGGATCGCTCATCCCGTCGTCCTCGGGGCGCTCATAGCGCCGTGCCCCGCGCCGCCGGCCGCGCTCGAACAGGGCCTGGCCCAGGACTCGCAGCGGCGCCGTGAGGCGGCGGATGTCCTCGGCCCGCTCAAGAATCCGCTCGCCCCGGCGGATCTCCCGGTCGAGGCGTGCCATGGTGCGGGCCAGCCCGGGATCGTCGTCCTCGAACCAAGTCTCGAGCGTCCGCCCGAGGACGATCACCGCCCCCTGCAGCTTCAGGCTCCCGAGATTGCCCTCCGTGGAAATCCCGGCTGCGGCCAGCATGAAGCGCTGCGAGTTCAACGCGACCTGGTTGAGCGCCACGAGCGAGAGCGGGTCCTGGCGCAGCGCGAAGGTGATCCGCCGCAGCGCACGCTTATACGGGGTGAGCGCATCGAGGCGGCGCATCACCATGTCGAACATGCGCTCCCGGGCGGGCTCATCGGCGAGTTCGTCCGTCATGCCCTCCAGGACCCGGCGGTCGATCATCCGCGAGAAGCCGCCCAGCACCGCGCCTTTCGAGGGAAACAGGTCCCTGAACTCGACCAGGCTGACGCCTGCCTCGCGGGCGATGTCGGTGATTTCGATGTCGCTCCACGGCTGGTCGGCAGCGAGCTTCATCAGCGCCTCGACGATAGCCTCGCGCTTCGAGGGTGCCGCGGGGACTGTGGGAGGGGTCATGATGCGCTCCGGTGGAAAGGGGACGTCAGCTGCATGTAGGGAGCGGCCCCGTCGGAGGCACAGGGGGCACGCAGACCTCATGCGTGCCGCGTCGCCGCACGGCCCTCACCTCAGCCGGCGAGCTCCTGCGCGCGCCGCTTCGCTGCGGCGACGGCCTCGCGCATCAGGTCGCGCATTCCGCCCTGGTCCGCCATCAGCACCTGCAGCGCCGCCGCGGTGGTGCCCCCCGGCGAGGTGACGTTCTGGCGCAGGGTCGCGGGGGAGAGATCGCTCCGGAACAGAAGCTCGCCTGCGCCCTCCACGGTGGCGCGCGCGAGCCGGGCCGCGAGATCCGCCGGCAGGCCGGCGGCGACACCGGCTTCCGCGAGACATTCGACGAGGTGGAACACATAGGCAGGCCCTGAACCCGACAGGGCCGTCACGGCGTCGATGAGGTCTTCTGAGGCCACCCATTCGACCACGCCGTTGCAGCGCAGGAGCGTATCCGCGACCTGGCGCTGCGCTTCCGAAACCTCGGGGCTCGCCGCCGCGCCGGTGGCGCCGCGCCCGATGCTCGCGGGCAGGTTCGGCATGGCGCGCACTACGGCGCGGGCACGGGGCAAGCGGGCGCGCAGGTCCGCGACGGTCTTTCCCGCCAGGATCGAGACCACGAGGGTCTCGGGTCCGACGAACCGGTCGACGGCGCCGGCCGCGTCGTCGAGGCTCTGGGGCTTTGTCGCGAGGACGAGAACCTCGGGAGCCGCGGCAGGAGCCTCCGGGTTGAGGGCAATGCCCTTCGCGCGGCAAAGCTCGGCCATGGCGTCCGACACTTTGGGGTCGATCACCGTGACGCCGCGGGGATCCAGGCCGACGCCGAGCCAACCCTCCAGCATCGAGCCCCCCATCTTGCCGGCGCCGACGAGGACGAGGGAGCGGGGGAGTACGGCTTCGGGCATGGGTCTGATCCAATGAAATAGGACGGGCAGAGGCCCGTCCTATTTCATTTCCACGCTAGGCTGTCGAGGTTTCGAGCGGGGCCGGCCACCTCCCGGCCACAGGTCCGGTCAGGCCGTGCCTTCCGTCTCGAACAGAACGCTGTCGAGCGCCTCGCGGGCGGTCTTGCCGGCCCAGATCACGAACTGGAAGGCCTGGAAATACCGCTCGCAGGCTTCCGTCGAGGCGCGCAGCATGGTTTCGCACTGCGCATGCGTCGGCTCGGCGCCGCCGGCGAGGAGCAGCGAATGGCGGAACATGACCACGTTTTCGGAGCTCCACAGGTCGAAATGCCCGACCCAGAGCTGCTCATTGATGCGCGAGACGAGCTGCAGCACCTCCGAGCGCCGGCGCTCCGGCACCTTGAGGTCGAAGGCGCAGGCGACGTGAAGCGCCTCGACGTCCTCGATCCACGTGAAGGCGACGTGATAATCGGTCCAGCGTCCCGATACGGAAACCGACATCTCGTCGGTCTCAGCCCGGTCGAAGATCCAATCCCGCAGAGCGGCAAGTCGCTCCACCACGTCCAGTGGGTGTTCGGAACGGTCGGTCTCAAAATGAAGCAGGGTCATGTCGATCCACACGAGCTCGTACGAGCCGAGGTCAGAGAAAACGCACGTACACGGGGAGTCCCCCTACGCCGGATGGACGGGCCGACGTATTGGAGCAAAAGCCCCGAAGTTGAGGATAGTTGAATCGGTCGCCCCGCCCACGAATCAGTCTTGTCTTGACTATAACGCCGGGGATTCCGCCGTTACAAAGCCCATTCAGGGTCCAAGATTCGGGGCTGTCTCACAATGCGCCGGTCTGCCCTGTCCACAGCGCTCCGGCCTGATCAGCTGTTCCAGTGGCAGAATTGTGGTGGATATCTTCAGAGAGCCCGGATCGCGGCTGCCGCCATCCGCCCTCACGTTGGGTCAGCCCACCGTCAAGGCTGCGTCGGCTGGGCCTGCGGAGCCGCAGGCGTGGCGCCGAGCCGCTGTTCCAGCGCTTCGATGCGGGCAAGGAGGCGCTCGTTCTCCTCGCGGGCCGCGACGATCATGTCGCGCAGCACCTCGACCTCCTCGCGGGTCGCGATATCCATGTCGCGAAGGATGCGCTCCATCTGGGCGCGGACGACCGTCTCGGCCTCACGCCGGACGCCCTGCGCCGCGCCCATGGCATCCGTGGCGAGGCGCGCGAGATCGTCGAGGAGGCGGTTCGAGGTCGAAGGCATGGTGCAGTCCCTGGAGCAGCCGGACGTTGTCCGTATCTCGCTATGTGGACACGATCGCCGCGCGGCGCAACCGGTTGCAGGGCGGAGCCCCTTGCAAGAGGGCGACATTCGGTGCCATTGCGCCTGTCGTGCCGGTGCGTCACGGGGGAGATCCCGCACGGCCGCGCCGCACAGGCCGTCAACCTCTTGAAGCCCCGCGCCCATGCTCGCCCTCACCTTTCCCGCGATCGATCCGGTCGCCATCGCGATCGGTCCCATCGCGATCCGCTGGTACGCGCTGGCCTACGTGGTCGGGCTCCTGGGCGGCTGGGCCTATGCCCGCCGGCTGGCCGCGAACGCGCGCCTCTGGTCGCCGCAGAGAGCGCCCACCGCGGCCGAGATCGACGATATGATCGTGTGGGTGGCGCTCGGCGTCGTGCTCGGCGGACGGCTCGGCTACGTGCTGTTCTACAATCTCGACACCTACCTGGCGCGCCCGTCGGAAATCTTCGCGGTCTGGCACGGGGGCATGTCGTTCCACGGCGGCTTCCTCGGGGCCGTCCTGGCCCTCGCCCTGTTCACGCGGGCGCGGGGCCTCAACGCGCTTGCCGTCCTCGATATGGCCGCCGCGGTGGCGCCGATCGGCCTATTCTTCGGCCGCATTGCCAATTTCATCAACGGCGAACTCTGGGGGCGGCCCGCGCCCGGCCTGCCTCATGCCGTCGTGTTTCCTCATGCCGGCGCGGTGCCGCGCCACCCGAGCCAGCTCTACGAAGCGTTCGGCGAAGGGCTCGTCCTGTTCGTCGTCCTGGCCTTCGCGGTGCGTCGCTTCGGCTTCCGCCGGCCAGGCCTCGTCGGCGGCCTGTTCGTGGCCGGATATGCGGTCGCGCGGATCGTCTGCGAGTTCTTCCGCGAGCCCGACGCGCAGCTCGGCTTCCTCTTCGGCACGTCGGTCGACGCCCTGCGCGGCGGGCTCACCATGGGGATGCTGCTCTCCTTCCCGATGCTGGTCTTCGGTCTTGGTCTCGTCGCGGTGGCGGTCCGGGGCCTGACGCAGCCGCGGACCGCGGAGCCGCAGGCGGCGTGACCCCTCTTCGCGATCAGATCCGCGAACTCCTCGCCGCCGACGGAGCCATCACGGTCGAGCGCTACATGGGCCTGTGCCTGCAGCGCTATTACGCGGGCCGCGACCCCCTGGGCCTGAGGGGGGATTTCACGACCTCGCCCGAGATCAGCCAGATGTTCGGGGAACTCCTCGGCCTCTGGGCCGCGGCCATCTGGCAGGGGATGGGCTCTCCCCGGGACTTCCGCCTCGTGGAGCTCGGCCCCGGCCGCGGCACCCTGATGGCGGACGCCCTGCGGGCGCTGCGCCGTGTGCCGGGCCTGCTCGACGGGCTCGGTATTGAGCTCGTCGAGACGAGCCCCGCCCTGCGCGAGCGCCAGCGGGCCGCGCTCCGGGACTATGCCGCTCGGGTCTCGTGGCACGATCGTCTGGAGGAGGTCCCGCCCGGCCCGGCCGTCGTGATCGCCAACGAATTTTTCGACGCCCTGCCGGTGCGCCAGTTCGCGGCCTGGGGCGGCACCTGGCGCGAGAGGGTGGTCGAGGCAGACGAGGGCGGGCTTCGCTTCGCGCTGAAGGACGCGCCGGAGCCCTGGATAGCGGTCCCGCCGCGCGAGGGGGCGACGATCGAGATCCCCGAGGCCGGGGCCGCGGTCATGGACACTCTCGCCCGGCGGCTCGTCCGCGACGGCGGCGCTGCGCTGGTGATCGATTACGGCTATTGGGGCCCAGCCTTCGGGGATACGCTCCAGGCCCTGAAGGCCCACGCCTTTGCGGATCCCCTGGACGATCCGGGCGAAGCGGATCTCACCGCGCACGTGGACTTCCACCGTCTCGCGCAGGCCGCTGCGGCTGCGGGAGCAGCCGTCCACGGTCCGCTCTCGCAGGGCGACTTCCTGCGCGGGCTCGGCATCGAGGTCCGGGCGCTCGCGCTGAAATCCCGCGCGACTCCGGCCCAGGCCGAAACCATAGAGATAGGCCTGCGGCGGCTGACGGACCCCGAGGGCATGGGCGAGCTCTTTAAGGTTCTCGCGATATGCCACCCCGCGATCCCGGGCCTGCCCGGGCTGCGGCCGAACCCGATGACGGACCCGCAAGAGGGCTGACCACGACGGACCTGCCCGCCAGGGCTCGATACCGAAGCCGAAGGAGACCTGAGATGCTGAACGACCAGGCCCGCCCCGCGCACGGCGACGGTATCGAGCCGAGACCTGCCCTCGACCCCGCGATGGCGATCGAAGCCCCTGCCCTCGCGGCCCTGCCCGGCATTCGCCACGCCTACTTCACCCGCCGGGGCGGCGTGTCGGACGGGATCTATGCCTCCCTCAACGGCGGCATCGGATCGTCCGATATCCCCGAGCGCGTCGCCGAGAACCGCCGCCGCATGACCGCCTATCTCGGCGTCGCACCCGGCGCGCTGGTGAGCCTCTACCAGGTCCACTCGCCCGATGTCGTGACCGTCGAGCGGCCGTGGGACCAGGGCGAGCGGCCGAAGGCCGACGGGATGGTCACGAACCGGCCGGGAATCGCCCTCGGCGTCGGAACCGCGGATTGCGGGCCGGTGCTGTTCGCGGACGCAGAGGCCGGCGTCGTCGGCGCCGCCCATGCCGGCTGGCGCGGAGCGTTCACGGGCGTGCTCGAGACCACCCTCGCCCGCATGGAGGATCTCGGTGCCAGGCGCGAGCGGATCGTCACCGTGCTGGGGCCGATGATCAGTCAGGACGCCTATGAGGTCGGGCCGGAATTCGTCGGCCGGTTCACGGATGCGGACCCTGCCCACGCGCGCTTCTTCCGGCCGAGCGAACGCGAGGGGCACGCGATGTTCGATCTGCCCGCCTTTATCGGTGCGCGCCTCGCGGAAGCGGGGGTCGGCTCCTTTGTGAACCTGGGCCTGTGCACCTATGCGGATCCGGACCGCTTCTACAGCTATCGCCGCACCACCCACCGCAGCGAGCCCGATTACGGGCGCCTGATCTCGGCGATCGCGCTGCGGAACTGAGGGCCGCGGTCGCTCCCTGTGCGACGGCGTTCGTCGTCACTCGCGCATGCCGACCACGTCGGGCGTCTCCCAGGCCAGGTGCTGACCGCCGTCGACGGCGATCATCTGGCCCGTGACGCTCCGCGCCCGCGCGAGAAACAGCACGGCATCGGCGATCTCGTCCGGGGCCGGACCGTGCCCGAGCAGGACCGCCTCGCTCTGGCGCGCGAAATCCTCCTCCTCCTGGCGCGCGCCGCGCAAGGTGGGCCCCGGTCCGATCGCGTTGACGCGGATGCGGGGCGCAAGGGCTTGCGCCAGGGTTTGCGTCGCGGCGAACAGAGCCGCCTTGGTGAGCGAGTACGAGAAGAACTGCGGCGTCGGCTTCCAGACGCGCTGGTCCACGATGTTGACGATGCAGCCCTCCGCGCCCTCCGGGAGCTGACGGGCGAAGTCCCGTGCCAGGAAGGCGGGCGCGCGAAGATTCACGGTGAAATGGCAGTCCCAGAGCGCCGGCTCCAGCGTCTGCGCGGTGTCGGGCTGGAACTCGGACGCGTTGTTGACGAGGAGCGACAGCGGCCCGAGCGCGCGAACCGCGGCGTCGACAATGCGGCGGGGAGCGTCGGGATCCGCGAGATCCGCCTGGACAATGGCGGCCCGCCCGCCCTGCGCCCGGATCGCTTCGGCGAGATCCTCGGCGGCTTCGACCGAGCGGTTGCAATGGATCACGACCCCATAGCCCTCCTGCGCGAGGCGCTGGACGATCCTGCGCCCGATCCGTTGGGCACCTCCGGTAACGAGAGCCGTGGAAGCCATGTGCGACCTCGCGCCGACGAGCGGGATCAGGGAGCGAAGCGGGCCAGCCGATACCGCTGGAGTGCAGATCGTGCTCGCCCAGCGGCGCCACTGCGCGACAAGCCCGTCATTTGGTTACGCATGAGCAAGAGGAACGGTTTCCGCGCAAGGCGCAGCGAGGATACAGCCCAGTCTGCACACGGTCCCGCCTCTTTCCTGCCACGTTCCAAGCCGCGTTCGTGGCACCAACGCAACACTCTTGCAACAGCTTCCGCTCTATAACCCGCTCGATCGCGATCCCCGGAGGCACAGACTTCCGGCCGCGACGAGCCCGAGGGTCCCTCGGGACTCAAGACGGTCCGATCGGATCTCCTGGTCGTCGGACCGAAGTCACCTCTGGAGTCATACAATGAAGAAGCTTCTCCTCGCCGGCGCCGCCTTTGCCAGCATGATGGCTGGTGCCGCTCACGCGGCTGACCTCCCGCGCCGCTCTGCCCCCATCGCTCCGGCTCCGATCGCCGCGATCCCGGTCTTCACCTGGACCGGCTTCTACGTCGGTGTGAACGCCGGCTACGGCTTCGGCTCGAGCGACAACAATGCCCGCGTTTACTCCAGCACCACGTCGGTCCCGGTCCGCGGCGACAACGAAGGCTTCGTGGGCGGCGGTCAGCTCGGGTTCAACTACCAGATCGGCACCTTCGTGCTCGGTCTCGAGACGGACCTGCAATTCGCCGACCTCGGCGACCGCGGCCGCTTCGTGGTCGGGACAGGCACCGGTGCTACGACCGTCCCGACCCGCGATGCGGACGATTACTTCGGCACCGTGCGCGGTCGCCTGGGTGTCGCCTTCGACCGGTTCATGATCTACGGCACCGGCGGTCTCGCCTACGGCGACGTGGGCCCGTTCGGCACCGACGGCATCGGCTGGACCGCCGGCGGCGGCGTCGAGTACGCCTTCACCAACAACCTCACCGCGAAGATCGAAGGGCTGTACGTGAGCCTCGATCGCGATCGCACTCCCTACACGGTCGGCACCACTACGTTCCGTGCCCGCGGCGAGGAAGAGTTCGGTGTCGTTCGCGCCGGCCTGAACTTCAAGTTCTAAGCCGAACGCTTTCCCGACTCGGAGGAGGCCCGGCTCACCGCCGGGCCTTTTTCATTGTGAAATCGCCGAAAGGCGCTCTGATGTGAGACGCTTAAGCCTGCTTTTCCGCCTGTTCCCAGGGGTCACAGGCCGAACCGGCCTCAATCCTAATTCTTACAATGGTTTCCGGTGTGTTCCGGCAGGCGCTCCCATGGTTTCACACGCAGTCCGTGTCACATGGTTGGCACATGATCGGCCGCGGGCGCCCTTTGCTCATGAGTTATCAATCCTCGCTAATCATTCTGCTGAGCGTGGTAGTTGCCGTTGGCGGCGCCTATCTCGCGGCCCATGACCGCCGGCATCGAGCCCACCCCCGGGAACGGCAGCAAGCCGGACCTGAGGCTTGAACGCACCCGACCCATCATCTGAAGGCCAGTGGCTACCTGCCGACATGATCTCCCGCTCCACCCTGGCATCTGCCCTGGTCCTCCTCGCGGCTTTCGCAGTGAACGTGACCGCGCTGTGGGCGGTCGATATCGTCCGGTTTGTCCCTCACCTCGAGCTGCACCAGACCTGCAACCATGTCGGACCGGGAGCTCTTGTGATCATCGGCGTCATGAGTCTGGTTGCCACCGTGCTGATCCCCCTGACCGTGCGCTTTTGGTTCAACGAGCCCAGGGAGGGCTAGATCCTGGCCGCCGAGTAGCCATCAGAACCTGGCGGCATGAGTTCCTGCCCTGCTCTTCGTGGGTGCAGTCCTGTTCTTGGACGCAAGCGGTATTTGGTTCTGGGTAGAGGTTTCATGACCCACCGTTTCGCCCTCAAAACGGCCGCGTCGGGTCCATCCCGGCGAACGGCGGAGAACCAGGTGTGAGGCCGAGGAAGCAGGGGACGAAGCAGGAATGAGTATTCCTCCCGAAAATGCAGATGAGCACTTCAGCAATCCGACTGCTCAGCAGGCTGTGAGTACCTTTATGAACATGGCACGCCAGCATTTCGACGAGGATGAATTGGCTGTTGCTCTGGTCAGCACCGGAGCCGCATTGCTGGCGTCCCTTCATGGGTCGGAGCCTGCGGTCGCCGCCCTGCGGCGGGCCATCAGGGAGCTGCGCAGGGGTAAGCCCGAATGATCGCGCCGCCCGTCAAGGAAGCCGGCGTCGAACCCATCTCGGAAAAACGGCGGGCCCGGCGTTGAGGCTTGAACGCCTCTCTCCGCCCACATCAAGTCCAAGACCGACCATGTACATTACAAAGATAAGCGGCTTCTAATGAGCGGGCGTCGAGCTGTTAGTCCTGCTCGTCGCCTGGGCTACGGGTCAAAAAGGCTTCCCTTTGGCCCGTTTCGTCAGGTTTGGGATGCATGGAATTCTACGATGATAACTCCTGCGTAATACTGGCCTGGAGCGGGCGTTGAGGGGGAGCGTACAGCCGGAAGCCTAACTCACACTTTGCCCCGCGCCGGAATTTGGCAAGCCGATGTGCGGGAAAGACAGTGTGAAGCGGAGTGTGAAGCGGGATGCTGAACGGGTGCACCTTTAACGCCCCGTTTAGGGTTATGCCACAAAGCTCTCCCTCGGCTGATCATGCTGCAGATTAAAAAAGGACCGCCCCCAGTTTCCTGGACGGTTCAGTTTCTTCTCCCACCCCGTGTCGCGGCTCAGGCGTGAAACAGAACCTCATCCTTAAGGCTTGTCTGCTGCCGGCTAGCCTTACCTAACTGGATCTAAGCTGTTCATGCGATGTGCCTCACTATCGCTCAAGGTGTGGCGGGAAAGTGACAGCTATGCTCAGCTATTATGCTACAAACCCTGACGTCTCCTTCTGAGGATGTATGAATGAAAAAGGTTCTGCTTTCGACCGTGGCTCTGATGGGCCTCACCGCCGGCGCGATGGCGGCCGATCTCCCGATGCGCGCTGCGCCTCCGGCTCCGATCGCTGCTGCCGTTCCGGTCTTCACCTGGACTGGTTTCTACGTCGGCGTGAACGCCGGCTACGCCTTCAGCAACAATGACGTTGGTGGCGGCACCCTCGTGACTCCGGACGGCGCAGGCGGAACGTTTGCGGTCACGCCAGTCGGTGGCGGGAGCTTCAACCGCGACCGCGACGATGACGGCGGTTTCACGGGCGGCGGTCAGGTCGGCTACAACATGCAGTTCGGCATGTTCGTCACCGGTATCGAGGCCGACATCCAGTTCGTCGACCTCGGCGACGGCCGTGGCGGCGGGATCCGTACGGCCAATACGGTCGGCGGGGCTACAGACTTCGGCATTGCGCCTGTCGTCGGCACGTCTGGCGGCAACGTGGCGTTCTTCGATCGCCGTCAACGGATGGACTTCTTCGGCACCGTTCGCGGCCGCCTCGGTATCGCCTTCGATCGCGCCTTGATCTATGCCACCGGTGGTCTCGCCTGGACCTCGCTGGACGATGACAACAACACCGTTCCTGGGGTCGGCTTCTTCGCGGGCGCACCTGCCGTTGCGACTACTCGGCGTGAGCGCGCTCTGGACATTGCCAACAGCGCCCGCAGAGACTCCGATGACATCGGCTGGACGGTCGGTGGCGGTGTCGAGTACGCTTTCACCAACAGCATCAGCGCCAAGATCGAAGGCCTCTACGTCAACATCGGCGAAAACGATCGCAGCAACATTGTCGGCGTCACCAACCGTGGGCGGGAGATCCGTCGGACGGGCGGCCGTGACGAGTCCGGCGAGTTCGGCGTCGTTCGCGCTGGCCTGAACTTCCGCTTCGGCACCTGGTAAGCCGCAGCACATCGTGACAGCAGAGCCCGGCGCACGCGCCGGGCTTTTTCTTTGTGAGCAGATACACCGTTCGGCCCTGTCCCAAACTCGTGGCGTTTACCGGGCCTTGAGCATGCTGGTTGCATGAGCGCCTCCGCTGTAGAGGTGGCCCATGATCTTGAACATCCTCTGTTAGGACCGGCAGCCTGATTTATGCCTGGCACTGCACGCGGAAAGCTTGCGTCGGCCATGCCCGCCTGTAATGGAAATGCATCACAAAAGAACAGGAGATCCCGGAATGACCGATGCACAGGCGCTCAGCCCCGGCGAGGTTGTGGTGCTGCTCGACCCCAATGCGGCGCGTGCCCGCGAAGCCCTGAAGGTCACCGTCCTGTCGCTCCTGGTCAAAGGGGTGTTCCGCATCCAGGAAAAGCTCCAGACGGGGCTGCTCAAAAGAGTGAAGCGGAGCACCGTGCTCGCTCTTTCGCCTTCCGCGGCCACGGCTCTGCCTGGTCCCGAAGGGGCCGTGTTTCAGGCTTTGGCACCGGTCGGACCCGATGGTGAGGCTATGCCGGCCGCGGTCGCCCGCCTCCAGAAGCAGTTCGGCAAGGATCTGAGCCGCTTTGTTTCCGATCACGTGCGGCCCGCCCTCATCGCCCGGGGTCTGCTGGAACCCTATCGCGACAAATTCCTCTGGATCTTCCCGGTCACACGCTATCGCCCGACACCGACTGGCGAGGTCGAACAACGGCGACTGCAGGGTCTCATGCAACAGGCCCGTGAGATCCCCAGCTATCTCGACCGCGATCCCGCGCAGGCGGTTGCCATCATGGCCGCGCTCGGTGGCTCGGTGCTCCTCGTGGAGGAGCTTAGGCCCCACTTGTCTCAATTGGGGACCTTGATGAGTGCCCCGCTGGACGCCCCGCTTTTCGGAACGGACGACGCTTCATGGTCCGATATCTCGGACAACCTCAGCGCCGTAGACTTCAGTGATCTCGATTTTTCTTCCTTCGACGCACTGGATCAGGCGCTTGCGGACTTTGACGCGAGCTTCGACACGGGTTCCGACAGCAGCGATTCGAGCAGCGACCGCGGGGGAAGCGGAGGGGATTGATACGGCGGGTCGGCTTCGATCACGTCCGGGGCCATAGCCGCCTCTGCGGGACAGATGAGACCCGCGGCATGGATCATCGCTGGCCTGAACTGAGGCGCGAACGGAGGTTGGGGGCGAAATGTCCCTTGAACAGAGTGGGGCTCGCGGAAGCCGCCCGCGATCCAGTCCCCTCGGTTCTCGGAGAGGCGTAACGAGAGCTTGCCTCAGCCCTCACCGACGGCCAAGCACCCGACTTCGGGCGGGCGGAGGGGATCCTGTCTGAGCCGATCCAGGTCGCCTGGCTGGCGCTCGCGATTGCAGTCTCGATCCTCTCCCGGTTCACCTGGAAAGCCCGGCACACCGCCGGGCCTTTTTCATTGTGCCGCCGACCGCGACATCCCAGGCGTTGCGCTCGACCGAGCGTAAACACAGGGGAAGGCGCTACGACTTCGCTCGCGTGGCCTCGAAGGCCGGTACGGCGGCGGCGAAAGCATCCAGCCAGGCGACGAGCTTCGGGTAATCCTTGCGCCAGGCGCCTGCGAAACGCAGGTCGAGGTAGCCGAGGGCGCAGGCGAGCGCGATCCGGCCGATGTGCTGCGTCGCGGCCGGCGTCGACAGATGGGCTTCCGCATAATCGAGACCGCGCTGCACCTTGCCGGCCTGATGCTCAACCCATTGCGCCTCGTGCCTGTCGGCAGGCCGGAAACGGCCCTCGTAGACCTGGAGCAGGGCCGCATCCAGGATACCGTCCGCCAGCGCCTGCTCGCGCAGCGCGGCGAAGCGCTCGGGCCCCGTCGGGATGATCTTTCCCCCGCCCGCGAGGTGGTCGAGATATTCGACGATGACGCGGGAATCGTAGAGCGTCTCGCCGTTCTCCAGCACCAGCGCCGGGATCTTGCCGAGCGGGTTCTGATTCCGGAGCGGTTCGGCCGGATCCATGGTGTCGGCCATGGTGATCGTGATGCGGTCCTGCAGACCGAGCACGGCGGCACTGATCTTGACCTTGCGGCCGAACGGCGAAGCGGCTGACGAGCGGAGGGTGAGCATGGCGGTTCCTCTTGCGATTCCTGTTCGAGTGGCATCGCCGTTGTTGCCCGAAGCCACGCCTCCGCTCAATGGGTGGCACAGCGGGTCAGGCCTGCGTGCCGGGGACCATGCTCCCTCAGCCGGCCGCCCGGACATCCAGACGGTCCGGCGCTCCCGTCGCCTCAGTCCGGCGCGCCGAACCGCTCGCAGCGATAGGCCCCATACCGGCCCCGGGACAGGCGCTCGGCCAGCGCCGGCAGGAGGATTGCGGCTTCGTCGCGCAGGGTCCAGGGTGGATTGACGACGAAGAGCCCGCAGCCGTTGAGGCGAGCCGGATCGTCCGGCCGCTCGATATAGAGTTCGAGCCGCAGGCCCGGGCGTGGCAGGGAGGCGTTGAGTGCCTTCGTGACCGCATCTACGGGTGCGAGATCCTTGACCGGATACCAGGCCGCGTAGGTGCCGGTCGGCCACTTGGCGACCGCGCGCAGCAATTCGTCGCCAAGACGCTGCAGCTCGTTCGGCTCCTCGAAGGGCGGGTCGATGAGGACGAGCCCGCGCTTCTCCTTCGGCGGGATCAGCGCGTGGAGCGCGACCCAGGCGTCGAGATGCAGCACCTTGAGGTTCGCGACCGCGTTGTAGCGCTCCGACAGGGTCGCGTTGTCCTTCGGGTGCAATTCGACGAAGACGCCCTTGTCCTGCCGGCGCAGCATCTCGCGCAGGATCGCGGGGGAGCCGGGATAGGACCTTGCGCCGTGGCGCGCCCGCACCGCCTCGACAACCGCACGATAGGGCGCGAGAAGCGCCTCCGCCTGTGCGGATAACGGCTTGTCGAGGCGACCGATGCCTTTGCCCCACTCGCCGGTGCGCTGCGCCTCGTCGCTCGAGAGGTCGTAGAGGCCGAGTCCCGCATGGGTGTCGATCACGCGCAGCGGCGCGTCCTTCCGCTGCAGATAGGCCAGGATCCGCACGAGGAGCGCGTGTTTCATGACATCGGCGAAATTGCCGGCGTGAAAGGCGTGCCGATAGTTCATGGCGGTCCCGGGGTCATGGCTTATCTCACCGGAGGGACGGCGATCTCGCCGGCGCGGCAGCCGTCGCGGTCGACCTCGGGGCAGGCGCGAAAGCCGCTCAAGGTCCGGTCGAGGCAGATCCGGATTTCCTGAAACACGCGCCGGCCGCAGGCCACCGCCATCATCTCGGGTCGAAGGCCCCGGTTGGCCTCCGCGAAGGCCCGCTCGATGTCGAGGGGCAGCACGCGGCTCGTGACGTTGGGCTGCCTCAGGCTGTCTGGGATCGTGACGAGATCGCGGGCGTTCCGCGCGGCCTGGAAATAGGCGGCCGGGCTCAGGCCCGTGCACGTACCATGCTTGCGCCATTCGTAGCGCGCGAGGCCCTCGTCCGGGAAGACGCCTCGCGCCTCCTCGAGGGCCGGCCGGGACGGAAAGCGGCCCGACGGCTCGCACTCCACGGGGTAGCCGCGCTCGTATTGCGGCCACAGACCGTGGACCACGAAGCCGAGGCGGGCTCCGGACGCGCATTGCTCGCGGCCTTTGAGGTCGCCGCTCGCCTCGCAGAATCCGGGCGACCAGGAGAGCGCGAGCACGTAGAAATCGAACTGCCCGGCAGGGGCGCCCCGGGTTTCTCGCGGCGACTGCGCGGCGGCCGGGGTCGCGAGAGCGGCGATGCCTGCCAGCGTCAGGGCTGCCCGCACGCGCCGACTGGTCCCGCACCGGGGTGGGGCCGTCCCCGCCCTCGAAATCCTCAGCGCCGTGATCCGGCGCAGGATCAAGGCCGGGCCTGCTTACAGCCCGGCGCGAAGGCGTAATGCCGGTCGAGGCCCGCGACACACCATTCCGTGCCCCAGGTGATCCCGATCGTGCCGAGATCCTCGCGCACGGAATAGTCGACCCTGCGCTTGACGCCGTCGGAGGTCAGGACGGTGCCGGAGCAGAACCGGCGCGGCACGTAATCGAGCCCCCAGGGCCGCCAGGCGAGCTGACGGATGCGTTCGAAATGAACGATCTTGAGGCTCGAGTTCCAGAATCGGCTCTCGCGGGTCGAGAAATCATTGGCGATATCCGCGATCACGGCCGGGTCGTCGCAGGGCGGGATGCTGGCTTCGTAGTCGTGCTCCCGCCGCTCAGCCGGATCGATCTCCCGCGCGAGCACGGTCGTGCCGAGAAGCGGCAGGAGAAGGACGCCCGCAAGAAGGGCGGTAGCGCGGCGCATAGGATGTCTCCGCTTGGGACTGTTGATCATGGCTTTCAGGACCATGTGGGCGAACACGAGCCGGGTCAAGCGCCGGTCGCGCGTCCGGGACGAGCGGCCGGTGCAGGGTGCGGAAGGTGGGAAACGGCTCTCGGGGATGGGGATGGCTGCTAGTAGATCGTGTGGCCATTGAGGAGCAGCGGACCGCGGCTCGGCCCCGCCGGAGCCAAGGGCTCGCCCCCCGGCGAACGCGAGATCACCGGGGCGGGGCGCACGGTCTGCTCGCCCTTGAACACCGGCGCGGCATAGGAGGGGCGGGACACGGGCGCCTCGGCGGCGGCCTCCTCCTCCATGTCGATCGGCGCCAGGTCGGCGGGGTTGCTCTGCGCGACCGGGACGCCCGGCTCGATCCGCGGTGCGAACTTCAGCAGCGGCTTGCAGATCCGTCGCTCGCCCCGCGGGTTGTGGCGGGCGAGGTCGATGTGGAAATGATCGTAGTGGAAAGCGTCCGAGCCTGGGCCCAGCACCGTCGTGAAGTAGCGGCAGGCCCCCACGAACACCTCCCGCAGGAATTCCTGTTCGACCGGATCGCCGCGCCAGCCCTTCACGACCGAGACCTGGCGGCCGTCCGCGAGCTGGAAGGCCATCACGTCGAAGGCATTGCCGAAGGCGTGCTCGGAGTATTTGGCGCCGCGTTGGTTGTTGCGCGGACGGCAGGCATAGGAGCCGGCTCGCAGATCTACCACCGTCGTGCCGAAATAGAGCTGGGCCGCGGGCTTCACGATCTCGTCGAGCCAGGCATCGATCGTCGCGACGATCGGGCAGGCAAGTGTTGCCTTCTGGTTCAGCGCGACCGTGCCGCCCGAGAAGGCGGAGACCTTGAAGGGATAATCCATGCCGCAGGCGCCGGGTCCATCGATCGCGGATGCGCGGGACATGTAGGCCGTGGGCTGGACGAGTTTCGCGGAAAGGCACGCCTGCTCGGCCTGCGCGCGCCAGGGCTCGCGCTGCTCCGCGCGAAACAGCCCGCAGCCGGTAAGCCCCAGGCCGACGAGCGAGAGGGCAATGAACGCAACTAACCCACGACGCATGGGGACAGGATGCCCCCGGGCGGTAAACGCCCGGTCAACGGCCGCACGCATTCCCTGCGGTCGCTCGGGACCTTGCACGGCCCCATGGCTGGCGTGCTAGGAGGCATGGGACGACCAGTGGATGCCCAGCCATGCTCTCCCTCCTCGACCTCGCCCGGCGCATCGATGCCGGCTCTCTGACCCCCGAGGGCGCCATCCGGCTCTCTCGCGACGCCATCACGCAGGGGGACGAGGAGATCCGTGCCTTTGTGACCGCGGATTTCGCGGCGGCCGCGAGCCCGAGCGGGCCGCTGCGGGGCATCGCGCTCGGCGTCAAGGACATCATCGATACGGCCGACATGCCGACCGAATGCGGCTCCCCGCTTTATGCCGGCTGGCGCCCCAAGGCCGATGCTCCCGTCGTGGCGCTCGCCCGGCGCGCCGGCGCGACCGTGATCGGCAAGACGACCACGACGCCCTTCGCCTTCCTCGACCCGACCGAGACGCGCAACCCCCGCAACACGGCGCATACGCCGGGCGGCTCCTCGGCGGGATCCGCCGCCGCGGTCGCGGCCGGAATGGTGCCGCTCAGCATCGGGACCCAGACCGGTGGCTCCGTGATTCGCCCCGCCTCCTTCTGCGGCGTCGCGGCCGTGAAGCCCTCCTACCGCCTGCTGCCGACGGTCGGCATCAAGGCCTTCTCGTGGTCGCTCGACACGGCCGGGCTCTTCGCCGCGACGGTGGAGGACGTGGCCTTCGCGCTCGCTGCGATCACAGGACGCGACGACCTGCGAGTCGACGGCGCGATGCCTGCGGCACCCCGGATCGGCCTCGTCACGCAGGACTTCGCCGGCGCCCCGGAGCCGGCGAGCGCCGCGGCCTTGGAGACGGCGGCGCGGCTCGCGGAGCGCGCCGGCGCCACGGTCCGCCCGATCGCCCTGCCCACGCTCCTGGCCGAGGCCTTCGAGGTTCACCCGACGATTCAGGATTACGAGGCCCGGCAGGCGCTCGCCTGGGAATACGATCACCACCGGGATGGGCTGCCGCCGCTTGTCGGAGGGCTCCTCGATGCGGCCCAGACGGTGTCGGCCGAGGCCTATGACGACGCCCGGCGCACGGCCCACCGGGCGCGCGGGGACCTCGACGGTGTGTTCGACGACGTAGACGTGCTCCTCACCTTCTCTGCGCCCGGCGCCGCGCCGCATGGGCTCGGTTCGACGGGGCAGGCGCGCTTCAATCGGGTCTGGACGCTAATGGGCAGCCCGTGCGTGAACGTACCCGGACTGACCGACACTGCGGGGATGCCGGTCGGCGTCCAGGTCATCGCCCGCTTCGGACGCGATGCGGGAGCGCTTGCCGCCGCCCGCTTCGTCGAAGAGGCTCTTCACGCCGGCCGATGAGGGTGGCCGGGCCGCGGCCTGTCCATGGATGGGTTCCGCCGGGGCCGTCGTCCGCCCCGCTGTCGAAGCAACTGGTCTGTGAGCGTGTCGCCGGCGGGGCTTCTCTCGATGGGGATAGAGGTATGAGCCTGCAACACCCCGTCTCCGGCGGCTGCCGGTCGGTTCCCCGGCTTCTCGGATTCAAGCGCGTCTGTTAGCGTCACCTGAAGTTCAGACAGGGAGGTTCTAGGTGAGCCTATTGACGAAGCCCAATTGGGCTTCAAGACTGAATATCGCGGCCATCCTCGCTTCGCTCATCTTGGTCGCGGCGATCGTCGCCGGCCTCTTCTAAGTAATCCTCCGTCCGTCGGCTCGCGGGCCGACGGCGGGACTCGCGGCCGGGCCGTAACCAGCGGCCGTCGTGCGGACCCCGTAAGGACCCGTTGTCAGGATTCCGGGCAGGCGCGGTCCGTCATGCCCCACGACATCACGTTGATGACCATCTTGCATTCGGCCATCCGCGGCCCCTGCGGGGTGCGCAGGCAGACCATCTCTCCGGGCGCGAAGGTCCGGCCCTGGGCCCGGCAGTAGCATTCGAGCGGATCATGAGCCTGGACGGTCCGGATCGATGTCTCCTCCCGTGCCACCGGCGTCTGCGGCCCGTGCGGCCGCTCGTGTGCCAGGGCGGGTGACAGGGCCAGAAGGCCGGCGAGCATCGCAGCGCAACGCATGGCGGAAGGCTCCGGGCGAGCGAATCCCGATGCTCGACCTGGAATGCAGAGGCGTCAAGCGCCGCGTCCGATCTCAGCCCGGATTCGCCCAGCGCTCCGCCGCCGCATCATCGGCAGCCGCCGCCTCGACCCAGGCGCCGGCGGTGCCGTCCACGCGGTGCTCCCGCTTCCAGAACGGGGCGCGCGTCTTGAGGTAGTCCATCAGAAATTCGGCGGCCTCGAAGGCGGCCCGGCGGTGGGCGGAGGCCGTTACGACGAGCACGATGTTCTGGCCCGGCAGGATCTTGCCGTAGCGGTGGATGACCGTGAGGCCCTGGAGCGGCCACCGCCCCCTCGCCTCCTCGACCACGCGCGCGACCTCCGCCTCCGCCATCCCGGGATAGTGCTCGAGCTCCAGGGCCGCGAGGCGTCCGCCCTCGTCCCGGCACAGGCCCGAGAAGGTCACGACCGCTCCGATGTCCCGCCGCCCCTCGCCAAGCGCTGCGATTTCCGCTGCGACGTCGAAGTCCTCGGCTTGGATGCGGATGACCGGCTTCACCCCCTCAGCCTCCCGTCATCGGCGGAAAGAAGGCGATCTCCCGGGCCGACCCGATGGAGGTTTCCGGCTTCACATGCGTGTGATCGATCGCGGCCCGCACCACGGCCTCGTTCTCGAAGGCATAGGCGTATTCCTCGCCCCGGGTCTTGAGCCAGCGCACGACGTCCGCCACGGTCGCGATACCGCCGGGCAGCTCGACCTCCTCGTCGGCCTTGCCGATCCGTTCCCGCACCCAGGCGAAATAGACCAGTTTCACGCGCATCGGTTCCGCTCCCGCGCCCGGGCGAGATCGTCCGGCCTTGACATGACGGCTCTGCTGCTGGATGAGCCGAGCGGACGACCGACCATGCGCCTCAATCGTCCATGAGGTGCTGGATGCCGGCTTTGAGATAGTCCCAGCCCGTATAGATGGTCAGCACCGCCGCCGCCCAGAGAAGCACCGAGCCGACCTGAACCGTGCCGGGCAGCACCGCCTCGCCCGCAGGTCCCGCGATCAGGAATCCGACGGCTGTGAGCTGGAACGTCGTCTTCCATTTGGCGACGCGGCTCACGGGCACGCCGACCTTCAGCTCGGCCAGGAATTCGCGAAGGCCCGAGACCAGGATCTCGCGGCATAGGATGACGATTGCGGCCCAGAGATGCCAGCCCCCGATGGTCTTGTCGGCGACGAGCATCAGCAGGCAGGCCGCCACGAGGAGCTTGTCGGCGATCGGGTCGAGCATGCGCCCCAGCGCCGATTGCTGCGAATAGGCCCGGGCGAAATATCCGTCGAGGTAATCCGTGATCGCGGCCACGACGAAGATCGCGAGCGCGATCCAACGGGACCAGCTGTCCTCGGGCCAGAACAGCAGCGCCACCACCGCGGGGACGGCCGCGAGCCGCCCATAGGTCAGTAGGTTCGGAAGGTTCAGGGCCTTCGACCGGCCCGTGGGGGAGGCAACGCTCATCGCAAGGCAGGAAACATGCCGGGGGCACGGGCGTCAACCTCGATGCACGCGCGCCGCCGGGCAGCTGGCATGCGCTCCGGAAGGGAAGCGCCTGTCATCCGCGCTCGTGGAAATAATCGTAGACCGCCCGGGCCGTGCCTGCGTTGACGCCGGGCGCCTTCATGAGGTCCTCGAGGGCCGCCCGCTGGATCGCCTTCACGGTGCCGAAATGGTGCAGAAGCGCGCGCTTGCGCGTCGGGCCGATGCCGGGGATCTCGTCGAGGGGATTCTTCGTCATCTCGCGCTTGCGCTTGGCCCGGTGGGTGCCGATGGCAAAGCGGTGGGCCTCGTCGCGCAGGCGCTGGACGAAATAGAGCGCCGGGTCCCGCGGCGGCAGCTTGAACGGAGGCTGGTCCGGGCGGAAAAAGGTTTCCCGTCCCGCGTCGCGGTCGCGTCCTTTCGCGATGCCCACGAGAGCCACGTCGCTCTCGGCGACGCCGACCTCCGCGAGCGCCTGCCGCGCGGCCTCGAGCTGCCCCTTGCCGCCGTCGATGAGCACGAGGTCGGGCCAGGTCGGGAAGGCGTCGGGATCCTCCGGGTCCCGTTGCGAGCCTTGCTGCGAAGCTGACGCGGGTGAGGCGGTCGGCTGCTCTAGGTTGTCCCCTGGTTCGGTGCCCGCGGCCTCTGGCACGGCCGTCCTGGGCTCCTCCTTGACGAGCCTGGCGAAGCGGCGCTTCAGCATCTCCTTCATCATGCCGTAATCGTCGCCGGGCTTCAGCTCTTCCGACTTCATGTTGAAGGTGCGGTAGTGCTGCTTCATGAAGCCGTTGACGCCCGCCACCACCATGGCGCCGACCGCGTTGGTGCCCATGATGTGCGAGTTGTCGTAGACCTCCACACGCCGCGGAGCTTTCTCGAGACCGAAGGCTTGGCCGAGCGACACGAGGAGCTTCTGCTGCGAGGCCGTGTCGGCGAGACGCCGGCCCAGGGCCTCGCGGGCGTTGCGCAGGGCGTAGTCGATGACCTGGCGCCGCTCGCCGCGCTTCGGCGCGTGGATCTCGACCCGGCCCTCGGCGCGGGAGGAGAGCGCGGCGGCGAGCAGTTCCGCGTCCTCGATCTCATGCGAGAGCAGCACCAGGCGGGGCGCCGGCTTGTCGTCGTAGAACTGGGCCACGAAGGAGGCGAGCACCTCCTCTTTCGACATCGACTTGTCGGCCTTCGGGAAGTAGGCCCGGTTGCCCCAGTTCTGCCAGTTGCGGAAGAAGAACACCTCGACGCAGAACTGGCCCGCCTGCTCGTCGAGGGCGAAGACGTCCGCCTCCTCGATCGACTGGGTGTTGATCCCCTGTACCCCCTGCGTGGCCGAGAGGGCGGCGAGCCGGTCCCGGTGGCGCGCGGCCCGCTCGAATTCGAGTTCCTCGGAGGCCGCCTGCATCTCGGCGGTGATGCGCTCCTTCACGGCATTGGATTTGCCCGCCAGGAAGGCCCGTGCCTCCGCGGCGAGGTTCCGGTACTCGTCCAGGGAGATCTCGCCCGTGCAGGGGCCGGAGCAGCGCTTGATCTGGAAGAGCAGGCAGGGCCGCGTGCGGTTCTCGTAGAACGAGTCGTTGCAGGAGCGAAGGAGGAAGGCGCGCTGCAGCGCGTTCACGGTGCGGTTGACGGCCCAGACGCTGGCGAAGGGCCCGTAGTAATCGCCTTTGCGCTTCCTCGCCCCGCGGTGCTTGACGATCTGCGGCGCCTCGTGGTCGGCGGTAAGCAGGATGTAGGGGAGCGACTTGTCGTCCCGCATCAGCACGTTGTAGCGGGGCTTGAGCTGCTTGATGAGGTTCGCCTCGAGCAGCAGCGCCTCGGTCTCGGTCGCCGTGGTGACGAACTCCATCGAGGCCGTCTCGCCGATCATGCGGGCGATGCGGTTCGAATGCGCCTGGCCGCGGGCATAGGAGCCGACGCGGTTCTTCAGGTTCTTGGCCTTGCCGACGTAGAGGACGTCCCCCTTGGCGTCGAACATGCGATAGACGCCGGGCGCGTTGGGCAGGGTGGTCCAGAAGCGGCGGATGATCTCGGTGCCCCGGTTCACCGAGTCGAGGTCCGCCTCCAGGTCGAACTCGACGTCCGACCCGCCCTCCGCCGTGACGGCGCCGTCGTCCTCCTCGGTGTCGAGGATCTCCGGTGGGACGTCGTTGTAGGTGTTGCGATTCATCCGGCCAACATAGGAATCGGCGAGGGGCGGGGGAAGGACCCCGGCTGCCGCTGAGGGAAGCGCTTCACGGCCCGGACGAACCCGGGCGAGCGACCGGGGACAGCTTGCGTCGCGGGCCGGCTCCTGCGTCCTGCCCTCCCGTTGCATGTCGGGTGCGCGGGCAGGCTGCTGGATCCTGCCGGGGCTCCGGTCTAAACGGTCAAGTCTCCCCTGCCCCGGAGCCCATCATTTGCGCCTCTCCATCGTGACCTCCGCCATCGTGGCCTCCTTGGTGGGGTTCGGGAGCACGATCGCGATCATCATCGCGGCCGCGCAGGCGGTCGGCGCGACCCCGGCGCAGACCTCGTCCTGGGTCGCGGGCCTGTGCCTCGCCATGATGGTGACGAGCGGGTTCCTGAGCGTCCGCCACCGCATGCCGATCATTACGGCCTGGTCGACGCCCGGCGCGGCGCTGATCGCGGCGACGACGGGGCTCACGATCGAGACCGCCGTCGGCGCATTCCTGCTCGCAGGTGGGCTCATTCTCGTCACCGCGCTCTTCCGGCCGGTGGGCAACCTCATCGAGCGCATCCCGGCCCCGGTCGCGGCCGCGATGCTCGCGGGCGTCATCATCCGCTTCGTCGTGGCCGTGTTCGAGAGCGCGCAGGTGTCGCCTGTTTTGGTGCTGCCCCTTGTCGGCCTGTTCCTCGTGGCCCGCGTGATGAACCCGGCCCTCGCGGTGCTCGCGGTCCTGGCGGTCGGCCTCGGCGTCGCCTTCGGGCTCGATCTCGCCCGTCCGCTGCAGATCACCACCGCCTTCTCGACCCTCACCCTCGTGACGCCGCGCTTCGAGCCGGCGGCGCTGATCGGTCTCGGGGTCCCGCTTTATCTCGTCACCATGGCATCCCAAAATCTCCCCGGCTTCGCGGTGCTGCGCGCATCCGGCTACGACAGGGTGCCGACCCGCTCGATCCTCGGCGTCACCGGACTGGCCTCGGTGGCGACGGCGTTCCTCGGCGCCAGCACCATGAATCTGGCGGCCATTTCAGCGGCGATCTGCACCGGGCCCGACACCCATCCCGACCCGGCCAAGCGCTGGATGACGGGGCCGTTCTATGCCGCCTGCTACGTCCTCTTCGCCCTCTTCGGCGGCGCCCTGATTGCGCTCATCACGGCGCTCCCGCCCGAACTCATCAAGACCGTGGCGGGGCTCGGGCTCATCGGCGCGCTCGCAGGCGCCATGGGGACCGCCATGGCCGACGAAACCAAGCGTTTCCCGGCCGTGCTGACATTCGCGGTGACGGCATCTGGCCTGACGCTCTTCGGCATCGGCTCGGCCTTCTGGGGCCTGCTCACCGGCCTTCTGGCGGTGGGACTCGATGCGCTCGCGCGGCGGGCGCGGGGCCGGTGAGCCCCAGCGGCGACGTTCCCCTTCCCGCATTGGCCTCGCCGGCGCGTCGTCAGAAGCACGGTACGGCCCGGCACAATCACGCCGGGCGAGCGCGCCGGCCTTTGCCGTTTGCGCGGGAGGGGCTAATCCGGACAGGCCCGTGCTTTCACCGGACCCTCGCGTCCTCTGCCCCCTCCCCTCGCCGGGGAGCATGATCTGCGACCGCGCCAAAGGACATCCCATGGCTCTCCACTTCTCCGATGCCGAATTCGCCCGCCGCAAGACCGCCCTCCTCGCCACCATGGCGCGCGAGGGGCTCGACGGAATGCTGCTGTTCCAGCAGGAATCCATGTATTGGCTCACCGGCTACGACACGTTCGGGTTCTGCTTCTTCCAGAGCCTCGTGCTCGCCGCCGACGGGCGCATGGCACTCCTGACCCGCTCGGCGGATCTGCGCCAGGCGCAGCAGACCTCGAATATCGGTGACATCCGGATCTGGAAGGATGCCGCGGATGCCAACCCGGCCGCCGACCTGAAGCGGGTCGTCGCCGACATCGGCCTCGAAGGAAAGCGCCTCGGGGTCGAGTACGAATCCTATGGGCTCGTGGCCTCGAACGGGAAGCAGCTCGAAGCCGCCTTCGAGGGCTTCGCGACCCTCGTGGACGCATCCCTCATCGTCACCCGCCTTCGCGCCGTGAAGTCGGAGGAGGAACTCGCCTATGTGCGCCGGGCCGGCGCGCTCGCGGACGAAGCGGATGCAGCTGCGCTGGCCCTGATCCGGCCCGGGGCCGACGAGGGCGAGATCCTGGCCGCCCAGCACGCGGCGATCTTCCGGGCGGGCGGCGACTACCCCGGCAACGAGTTCATCATCGGATCGGGCCGCGACGCGCTGCTGTGCCGCTACAAGTCCGGCCGGCGCCGGCTGGATGCCGAGGACCAGATCACCCTGGAATTCGCGGGCGCCTACCGCCACTACCATGCCGCCATCATGCGCACGGTGTCCGTGGGCCAGCCGCGGCGGGAGCATCTGTCCTACCATGCGGCCGCCCGCGAGGCGCTCCTCGCCTGCGAGGCCGAGATGCGCCCGGGGCGTACGGCCGGCGACGTCTTCGCGGCGCATGCCCGGGTCTTCGCCGCACACGGCCTCGACCGGCACCGGCTCAATGCCTGCGGCTATTCGCTCGGCGCCAAGTTTACGCCGTCCTGGATGGACTGGCCGATGTTCTACGAGGCCAACCCTTGGGTGATCGAGCCCGGCATGGTGGTCTTCGCCCACATGATCCTGATGGATTCCGAGACCGAGACCGCGCTCTGCCTCGGTCGGACTTCGATCGTCGGCCCCGGCGGTCCGGAGCCCGTGACCCTGCCGAACCTGGAACTCGCCGTCCGCTGACGCTCCGTCCGCGCTCTCGACCCGCTGGTGCTCCCGGTCTGGACCTCGCCGCCCGTCACGGTTAAGGTTCCGTTACCGACGAGAACAAGAACGGGCGCGGAGGGCATCATGAACCGGACACCCGCGGGGGCGCTCAGATGGGCTGCGCCGCTCCTGGTCCTCACGCTCGGGGCATGCCAGAGCAACGGCCAGGGCGGGTCCTATGCCTCCCTGCGCGGATCGCCCGCCGGCGTCCCGATTGCCCTTGAGGTCATGGACGGTCCGCCCGCGCCTGTGCGGGCTGCGTTGACCCAGGAGCTCGTCACGGCGGCCTCGACCCGACAGGTCGAGCTCGCCGGCGCCGACACCCCGGCCCGCTACCGCGTGCGCGGCTATCTCTCCACCGAGGCCGGTCCGGAGGGTGGCGTGGCGCTGGCCTATGTCTGGGACGTGTTCGATTCCGAGAAGCGCCGCGCCACGCGCCTTGCCGGGTCGAGCCCCCTGCGCACCGCCTCGGAGGATCCCTGGGGCAGCCTCGACCAGGACAGCCTGGCCAAGCTCGCCGGCCGGAGCATGGACGACATCGCCGTGTTCTTGAGCGAGACCAAGATCGCCGCGGCCGCGCCCGCCGAGGGCTCCGGAGCCGCTCCGGCTCCCGCCCCGGCCCTTGCCTATGCGGCCCAGTGAGGCCCGGGAGCCGCTATACTTTCCTGCACAGAGTTTAGGCTGCGCGGACCTGTCGTTCCGTCACGTATTGTGACGGTTTCGTATCGCTGCTAAGAGCCGGGCGCCTTTTCGCGCCGGCGCCCTCGCTCGCACCGACGCGGACTTATAAGACCCTGTGGGTCGCATTCCAGTCGAAGAGAGCCGCATGAAGCTCGTCGCGGGTAATTCCAATCGTCCGCTCGCGGAGGCGATTGCCGCCTACCTCAACATCCCCATGGCGAAGTGCCAGGTAAAGCGCTTCGCGGACATGGAAGTGTTCGTCGAGATCCAGGAGAACGTGCGCGGCGAGGACGTGTTCGTGGTCCAGTCGACCTCGTTCCCGGCTAACGACCACCTTATGGAGCTCCTGATCATCGTGGATGCGCTCCGCCGCTCCTCGGCGCGGCGCATCACCGCGGTGCTCCCCTATTTCGGCTATGCCCGCCAGGATCGGAAGCCGGGGCCCCGCACCCCCATTTCCGCCAAGCTCGTCGCCAACCTCATCACCCGGGCCGGCGTCGACCGGGTCATGACCCTCGACCTCCATGCGGGCCAGATCCAGGGCTTCTTCGACATCCCCGTCGACAACCTCTTCGCCGCTCCCGTGATGGTGCGCGACATCAAGGAGCGCCTGGACGGCACCAAGCGCATGGTGGTCTCGCCGGACGTGGGCGGCGTGGTCCGCGCCCGCGCCCTCGCCAAGCGCATCGACGCGCCGCTCGCCATCGTGGACAAGCGCCGCGAGCGTCCGGGCGAGTCGGAGGTCATGAACATCATCGGCGACGTGGAGGGCCGCTCCTGCATCCTCCTCGACGACATCGTGGATTCGGGCGGGACCCTGTGCAACGCCGCCGACGCCCTCCTCGCCAACGGCGCCCGGGAGGTCTACGCCTACATCACCCACGGGGTTCTCTCCGGCGGCGCCGTCTCGCGCATCGCCAATTCGAAGCTGAAGCAGCTCGTGATCACGGATTCGATCATGCCCACCGCTGCCGTCAAAGTAGCGGGCAATATCCGCGTTCTCACGATCGCTCCGCTCATCGGCGAGGCCATCGGACGGACCGCGACGGAAAGCTCGGTGTCGAGCCTGTTCGACTGACAGCGCCGGACAGCCGTTCCTCGCGGCGCACCGCATCAGCGCTCCAGCTCCTGCCGGCTCCCGCACCGCCCCATGAGGGCGGGCTGCGACCGAAACGCCTCAGGAGTTGTCTCCGCGCGGCTTTGACGCTATACGCCCCTCGCGCCCGCCAGACACCCTTGGAGGCACGGGCGCACCTGCGGGGGCCGGCGCAAAGCTGAGCCGCTGCCGATCGAGGGGCCGCCGCGAGGGCGGCCTTCGGTTTTTATCGACAACCCATTCTTAGGACCACGACCATGAGCGATATCAAGCAGATCAAGGCCGTGGCGCGCGACCGGGCCGGTAAGGGGGCCTCCCGGGCCGTTCGTCGCCAGGGCCAGGTACCCGCCGTCATCTATGGCGGCGGCGAGGCGCCTCAGACGATCGCCCTCGACTTCAACCAGACCAAGCAGCTGATCTTTGCCGGTCACTTCCTCACCACGGTCTTCGAGATCGATGTGGACGGAAAGACGACCCGCGCGATCCCGCGCGACTACCAGCTCGATCCCGTGCGGGACTTCCCCCTGCACATCGACTTCCTCCGCCTCGCCGCCGGCCAGGCCGTGAAGGTCGTGGTGCCGGTGCACGTGGTCGGCCAGGACAAGTCCCCGGGCCTGAAGCGCGGCGGCACCCTCCAGATCGTGGAGCACTCGGTCGAGCTCATGGTCCCGTCCGATGCGATCCCGGATGCCATCGACGTCTCGGTCGCGGAGCTCGACATCGGCTCGTCGCTCCACCTCTCCGACGTCGCTCTCCCGCAGGGCGCCCGCCCCGCAACCCAGGAGAACGCCACGCTCGTGACCATCGTGGCCCCCTCGGGCATGAACGAGGACACGGCAGCGGCTCCGGCCGCCGACGCGACCGCCGCCAAGGCGTAACGCGTCCGTCCCTGCGGACGACTTCAGCGCTCCGGCCGCACGGCCGGAGCGTTTTCATGTGGATCCGGCGCGCCCGCGCGCCCTGCCGGGATGAGTGTCTCCCATGCGCCTCTTCGTCGGCCTGGGGAATCCAGGCTCCCAGTACGCGAGGAACCGCCACAATGTCGGCTTCATGGCCGTCGATGCCATCGCGCGCGCCCACAACGCCGCTCCCTGGCGGCGACGCTTCCAGGGAGAAGCCGCAGAAGCCATCCTCGGGCGCGAGCGGGTGCTCCTCCTCAAGCCTCAGACCTACATGAACGAATCCGGGCGCGCGGTGCGCGAGGCGCTGGCGTTCTTCAAGCTCGACCTCGCCGACGTCACCGTGTTCTACGACGAGCTCGACCTGCCACCCGCCAAGCTCCGCGTGAAGACGGGTGGCGGCAATGCGGGCCATAACGGCCTTCGCTCGGTCACCGCTCATTGCGGCAACGAATACCGCCGCGTGCGCATCGGCATCGGGCATCCGGGACACAAGGCGCTCGTGCAGCGTCATGTGCTCGGCGACTTCGCGAAGTCCGAGGAGCCCTGGGTGGAGGACCTCATGCGCGCGATCGCCGACAACGCAGCGCTTCTCGCCGCCGGCGAGGAGGCGAGCTTCCAGAACAAAGTGCACCTCTTCATGGAGGCGCGAGGCTGGACCGAGGCCAAGGCGCCGGGGGAGAAGAGTTCGTAGGCCGGCTAGAGGAACGAGCGATGAGGGACCTGAAAATCGCGGTTACGGGCGAACTCTATGACTGGCTCCTCGAACGAGCCTCAAAGAGGGACCTGACCGTCGAGGAGCTTGTCACCGGGCTCATTGTGTCCGAGACGGTTGAACAATACGTGCTGCCCGACGGGCGGTAATTTTTCCGGGAGAGCTGTCACGTATCGGGGCCACGAGCCTCTGATATCGTCCGGCGCAGCTCCCCACCAACGAGAGACGTAGAAGACCATGGGCTTCAAGATGGGCATCGTCGGCCTGCCGAACGTGGGCAAGTCGACCCTTTTCAACGCGCTGACGCAGACTGCTGCGGCTCAGGCCGCCAACTATCCGTTCTGCACCATCGAGCCGAATGTCGGCGACGTGGCGGTGCCGGACGGGAGGCTCGATGCGCTCGCCGGCATTGCGAACTCGGCACAGATCATCCCGACCCGGCTCACCTTCGTGGACATCGCGGGCCTCGTCCGTGGCGCGAGCCAAGGTGAAGGCCTCGGCAACCAGTTCCTCGCCAATATCCGCGAGGTCGATGCCATCGCCCATGTGGTGCGCTGCTTCGAGGACAGCGACATCACCCATGTCGAGGGCAAGATCGACCCCGTCGCCGACATTGAGACCATCGAGACCGAGCTGATGCTCGCCGACCTCGACAGCCTTGAGAAGCGGGTCACCGCCCTGGAGAAGAAGGCGAAAGGCAACGACAAGGAGGCGAAGGACACCCTCGACCTCGTGAACCGCTCCCTCGTGCTGCTGCGCGAGGGTAAGCCCGCCCGCCTCGTGGAACGCAAGCCCGAGGAGGAGCGCCTGTTCGCAATGCTCGGCCTCCTGACCTCGAAGCCGGTTCTCTACGTCTGCAACGTCGAGGAGGCCTCCGCCGACCAGGGCAACGACTTCTCGGCCAAGGTCTACGAGCGGGCCAGGCTCGAAGGCGCCAAGGCCGTGGTGGTCTCGGCCAAGATCGAGAGCGAGATCGCGGTTCTCGATGCCGCCGAGCAGAAGGACTACCTCGACGCCATCGGCCTCTCCGAGCCGGGCCTCAACCGGGTGATCCGCGCCGGCTACGAGCTCCTGGGTCTCATCACCTACTTCACGGTCGGCCCCAAGGAGGCCCGCGCCTGGACGATCACGCAAGGCACCCGCGCCCCGCAGGCCGCGGGCGTGATCCACACCGACTTCGAGAAGGGCTTCATCCGGGCCGAGACCATCGCCTATCCGGACTACGTGTCTCTGAAGGGCGAAGCCGGCGCCCGCGATGCCGGCAAGCTGCGGCTCGAGGGCAAGGAATACGTGGTGCAGGACGGCGACGTGATGCACTTCCGCTTCAACACGTGACAATTTCGGCCGCGGCCCATTCGGCGCATCCACAAGCTTCCTGCGTGTCGCGGCGTGTCCCGCCGTGGATTCGAGTTCGCATGCTCCCGGCGCAACGCAGCGTTGCTGCGGTCGTGTTCAAGCTTGGGCGTAAGGAACGTATCCTCCTGCCATTCATTGGGTGGGCAGGAGGTATACTCATGCAGGAGACCCTTGGTCAGATCACCTATGCGGTTCTGTCGTCGAGCCTCGGCGCATCGGAACTGGTCGTCGGGCTGGTTGTCGGCGCCGGCTTCATGGTGAATGGCGTCCGCAGCCTGGTGCACCGGGAGCGCGATCGCGAGTGGGATGACTCCCACGCCTGATCTCGGACACCCTCACGCCCGACTGTATGCGGCTCCATCGGCGTCACTCCTGGGACCTCAGCCCCGAAGCTGCGATCGCGCTCCAGAAGGAACTGCGTCGCGACGTGGTGTCGGACCGCCCGATCGACCTCGACGCCGTGCGGCTCGTCGCGGGCGTCGACGTCAGCGTCAAGGAAAACCAATCGCAGGCCGCGATCGTGGTCGCGACCTATCCCGCGTTCGAGGTCGTCGAGACCGTGCTGGCGCGCCGGCCGACGCCGTTTCCTTACATTCCGGGCCTGCTCAGCTTTCGCGAGGGTCCCGTGCTCGAGGAAGCCTTCGAGCGGCTCCAGGCCGAGCCTGACGTGTTCCTCTTCGACGGCATGGGGATCGCCCACCCGCGCCGCGTCGGCATCGCGAGCCATATGGGCCTGTGGCTGGAGCGGCCGACGATCGGCTGCGGCAAGACCCTCCTGACCGGCCGCTACAAGGATCTCGGCGAGGAGAAGGGCTCGGCCGCGCCCCTCGTCGATCGCGGGGAGACGATCGGGGTGGCGCTGCGAACCCGTACGGCCAAGAACCCGATGTTCATCTCTCCCGGCCATCTCGCCAACATCGAAACCGCCGCCGAGCTGGTGCTGCGCTGCAGCCCCAAATACCGCCTGCCGGAGCCCATTCGCCTCGCCCACAATGCGGCGGGGCATCTCGTACCCTGAAGTCGGTCGCCGAACGCGAACAGAGACGAGCCCGTACCACTGACCGACGGTGCTTTGCCGAAGCGTGACAGGCGACAAGCCCCGCTTGGCCATGTTAGGGGCGGTCATCCCGAGGTCTGCCGCATGCCCCGTTATTTTTTCGAAGATCTCCCCGCCGGATGGTCCGCAACCTTCGGACCCGTGACGGTGACGAGAGACGACATCGTCGCCTTTGCTGAGGAGTTCGATCCCCAGCCCTTCCACGTCGACGACGAGGCCGCGAAAGACACGTTCGCGGGCACGCTGATCGCCTCCGGCTGGCACACCTGTGCGCTCAACATGCGCCTGCTGGCCGACGGCTTCCTCCTCGATTCCGCGGGAATGGGAGCGCCCGGAATTGAGGAGGTCAAGTGGACGCGACCGGTTCTGCCGGGCGACGCCCTGCGCAGCCGGATCGAGGTCGTCGAGGCGCGGACCTCGAAGAACCGGCCGGACATCGGGTTGATCCGGGTCCATTCGGAAATTCGGAACCAACGCGACGAGGTCGTCATGACCCAGTTGAACTGGATCATGGTGCGGCGCCGCGATGCCGCCTGGCCTCCCCCGGCGGGCGAGGGTCCGGTGGCGCCGGGACCGATCGTGCCCGCACCGGCACAGACGCGGGAGGAGAACCTCCCGCTCCCGAGCCCCTACCTGGAGGATCTTGAGGTCGGCAGCACGATCGAACTCGGCACCGTGACCTTCACGCCCGAAGCGATCATCCGGTTTGCGAAGGCCTACGACCCGCAGGTCTTCCACGTGGATCCGGAGGGGGCCAAATGCAGCCTGTTCGGGGGCCTCTGCGCATCCGGCTGGCACACGGCCGCGGCCTGGATGCGCCTGATGGTGGACCACCGGCAGCGGAGCCACGCGGCGGCGCTGCAGCGCGGCGAACGCCCGGCCTCGCTCGGTCCCTCGCCGGGCTTCAAGAATCTGCGCTGGGCGAAGCCGGTCTATGCCGGCGACACGATCGCCTATCGCTCGACCCTGACCGGCGCCCGTCCGTCCGCCTCACGGCCCGGCTGGGGCATCGCCTCCCACCGCAACAGCGCGACCAACCAGTATGGCGAGGAGGTGTTCTCCTACGACGGCGCGGTGCTGTGGGAGCGGCGGCCATAACCTACAAACAGTTAGGCAGCGGGTACGTCCCACGGCAGCGCCACCTCGGCTTAAGACGAGTGCCAGTGGTCTCGGTGGAATTCATGGAAGCAGCTCTATCACAGCACGCTCGTCATCCACGTCGCGGATGGAACGCGCCAACCCACCCACGAACCGCTCATGGTGGCTTCGGCTCCGATATGCTGGGCTTTGGCTGCGGCTACTTGAGGCCATAAGCAGAACTGCTACGTTTCGGCATAATCACACTCGGGTTATGCGGCCTGTTTATGAATCTTCTCGACATCAATGCGTTTGTCGCCGTTGCTGAAACCGGCTCCGTCAATCGAGCGGCCGCTCGGCTGAACCTTACGCAACCCGCAACCACAAGGCGGATCCAGAGCTTTGAGGCTGCGGTAGGAGACACCCCGCTATTCGACCGTGCTGTGAAGCCGGCAAAGCTGACCTCATTCGGAATTCACGTGCTTGAGCATTGCAGGCGTGTGCTCGCAGCTGTGGCAGAACTGGAGGCTTGTTCAGGTAAAGCCTCTGAACCGTCCGGCAACATGAAAGTCGGAGTTGCGCACGGCTTGGGCGAAATGGTGCTGACATCTCCATTCGATGCGCTCCGGAGGACGTTCCCCCGGCTTCGATTGCAGGTTAGTTCAAGTTGGTCCACCGACCTCATCGAAGAAGTCCGCAGTGGTGCATTGGACTGTGCGGTCGGCTTGTTGACGGAGGCACATTCGGTGCCCGCCGGAGTGGACCGAACCGATCTTGGACCGGAGGAAGTCGTCATCGTATCGGCTTCCAAGCCGTCGACCCGGCCCGACGGCAGCCCATGGCGCCTCCGTGATCTTGCAGGCGAGAACTGGTTCCTGAACCCGCCGGGCTGCGGGTGCCGAACTGCTCTTATAAAGTCTTTTGACCGCCTTCAGGTGCCTATCCAAATCGCAGCCGAGATTTTCGGCGAAGATCTTCAACTGTCACTCATAAGCAGCAGCGGAGGATTGGGCCTCGTGCCGCGCCGCTTGTTCGAGCACAATCTGCACCGCTATGCCTTGAACATCCTCGCAGTCCAGGATTTTACCATGCGGGCGCATGTTGCGCTGCTGCGAATGACAGTCTCGAAACGCTTCGATTCCGCTCTTGATCTGCTCGTTAGCGAGCTACGAGGAAAGCTGCAGCAAGGTTCAGAAGCTGCATAATCATCATAGGAAATATGCATTTGCCTTAGACCGATGTACAGGCCAACGTGCTGTGACTTTCCCGACCCCAAAGCGGTCAGCCGAGGTCGGTCAACTCCTGTTTCCAAGAAGAGGGCAATTGATGATCGTCACAGTATTTCGCACCCGTGCCAATCTCGATCCTGATGTACAAGAAGAATATAACATCATGGCCGGACATATGAGCGAATTGGCGCGAGCGATACCGGGATATACTTCTCACAAAGGCTTCTTTGCTGATGACGGCGAAAAAGTCATGATCGTAGAGTTCGAGTCTGAAGAAGCGCTGCGCGAATGGCGCATTCATCCTGAGCACGCGAAAGCCAAGAAGCGCGGAATCCAGAGCTTTTTCCTGGAGTACAAGTACCAGATTTGCAGCGTCATCCGGGAGCGCACGTCCTCTTCCAGGACGAGAACTTAGCCGCGGTGCGACGGCGGTGTTCAGCCTAGAGGCTGTTATGGACTGGGTGTGAGGTCGTTCCCAGATGAGCGGGATGGCAACATCCCGCAAACCTTACCCCTCTGATGTCTCTGATGAGGAGTGGGCGCTTGTTGTGCCCTATCTCACCCTCCTGCCTGAGAGGGCCGGTCAGCGAGAGCACTCCTTACGAGAGGTGTTCAACGGCCTGCGCTACATCGTGAAGACCGGCGCGCCCTGGCGCTGGATGCCTCACGATCTGCCGCCCTGGGCTGCGGTGTATCAGCAGGCGCAGCGCTGGCTTGCCGCTGAGTGCTTCGAGGCTCTGGCGGATGACCTGCGGGCGGTGCTGCGCTTGGCAGCAGGCCGGGCGGAGGAGCCCTCCGCCGCTGTGATGGACAGCCGTACCCTGCGCTCCACCCCTGAGAGCGGAGCACGGGCGGGCTATGACGGGGCCAAGCGCAAGAAGGGCTCCAAGCTCCACATGGCAGTGGACACGCTCGGTCACCTGCTGGCGGCTCATGTGACACCCGCCACCGCCGATGACCGCGCCGAGGTCGGGCGCTTGGCGCAAGGCATCCAAGCCGCCACAGGCGAGAGCGTGAACCTCGCCTATGTCGATCAGGGCTACACGGGCGCGAAGGCGGCCGAGGCAGCTCGCCAGCATGGGATCGAGTTGGAGGTCGTGCGCCTGCCGGAGGCCAAGCGCGGCTTCGTTCTCCTGCCCCGACGCTGGGTGGCTGAGCGCACCTTCGCCTGGGCTACGCGCTTCCGGCGCCTCGTGCGCGACTACGAGCGGCTGCCCCAGACCCTTGCGGACCTGCACGTCGTCGCTCTCGTCTGCATCATGCTCAAACAGGCCGCTCAACTCGCGGCAGGTCCATAACAGCCTCTA